>Ga0308167_1000433_pt1 | contig 75432 bp, 66 predicted proteins | sample PhyCR1_2_FD_202138 | JGI IMG/M metagenome (GOLD analysis project Ga0308167, IMG submission 202138) | Phyllosphere microbial communities from UC Gill Tract Community Farm, Albany, California, United States - DLSLRC.R1 | ecosystem: Host-associated > Plants > Phyllosphere > Unclassified | place... | reverse complement strand
TGTACGTCACCGGTGGCGTCCTGCTCCCGTGGTTCTCGCTCATGACGATGCTCATCGCGGTCCCGACCGGCGTGAAGATCTTCAACTGGGTCGGCACGATGTGGCGCGGTTCGGTCACGTTCGAGACGCCACTGCTCTGGGCCGTCGGCTTCCTCATCACCTTCACGTTCGGTGGTCTCACCGGTGTGATCCTGGCGTCCCCGCCGCTCGACTTCCACGTGTCCGACTCGTACTTCGTCGTCGCGCACTTCCACTACGTGGTCTTCGGAACCGTCGTGTTCGCGATGTTCTCCGGCTTCTACTTCTGGTGGCCGAAGTGGACGGGCAAGATGCTCAACGAGCGTCTCGGCAAGATCCACTTCTGGCTCCTGTTCATCGGCTTCCACACGACGTTCCTCATCCAGCACTGGCTGGGCGTCATCGGCATGCCGCGTCGCTACGCGACCTACCTGCCGAACGACGGGTTCACCTGGATGAACCAGCTGTCGACGATCGGCTCGATGATCCTCGCGATCTCGTTCCTGCCGTTCATCTTCAACGTCTACGTGACCGCCCGGAACGCGCCGAAGGTCGCCGTGAACGACCCGTGGGGCTACGGCCGCTCGCTCGAGTGGGCGACCAGCTGCCCGCCGCCGCGGCACAACTTCACGTCGATCCCGCGCATCCGTTCGGAGTCGCCGGCGTTCGACCTCAACCACCCCGAAGCGGGTGTGCCGATCGGTGTGGGTCCGGCCAAGGACGCCCCCGACGCTCCGACCTACGACGCCGCGAAGGGCGAGGTGAAGTAAGGCGATGCGCGCCAACACCAACCTGTTCTGGATCCTCTTCGGGTTCTTCATCCTCGCGGACGCCGCGTACACCATCTGGTCGCTGCTCTACTACGGTCACCCGGAGTGGGTCGGCACGGTGGCCATCGGCCTCACCGGGATCATGTCCGCGTTCATCGCGTTCTACCTCGGCAAGGTCATGTCCTCCCAGGGCGGGGTCCTCCCCGAGGACCGCCCCGACGCCAACATCGAGGACGGCGACGCCGAGCTCGGGCACTTCAGCCCGTGGTCGTGGTGGCCCATCCTGCTCGCGGGTGCCACGGCGCTCTGCTTCCTCGGTGTCGCAGCCGGGCTGTGGATCGTCCCGATCGGGCTCGCCTGCGTGGCGATCACCCTCGTCGGCTGGGTCTACGAGTACTACCGCGGCAACTTCGGTCACTGACCTGGACCTCCAGCGCACCTGACTTCGGGCGGCACCACACCGGTGCCGCCCGAAGTGCGTCCAGCACCACACCGGAACCGCAGCACGACCTCCGGAACGCAGGCACACCAACGAACCTGCTCGTCCGGGAATCAACCGGTCCGCCCACGGCTTGGCCTCAAGCGGACCACCCCCACCACAGCGAAAGGAGTCACCTCCGGTGACCGACAAGCGCACTCTCATCATCTTCGGCGCGACGGGCGACCTCGCCTCCCGCCTGCTGCTGCCGGGCCTCGGCACGTTCCTGCAGAGCGGTCGAGCGGTGCCCGTCCAGCTCATCGGCACGGGCCGCAGCGCCCGCAGCGAGGAGCAGTGGAAGGACGTCGTCACGAAGTCCTTCGCGTCGCAGGACGTGAAGGGCCCGGAGGTCGACGCCACCCTCGCGTCGACGCAGTTCATCCAGGGTGACCCGACCGACCCCGAGCACCTCAAGGCGCTCTTCGCCGCGGCCGACGCCGACGCCGAGCCGATCCTCTACTTCGCGCTCCCGCCGCAGATCGCCTCCGACATCTGCGAGGCGCTCCAGCAGGTCGAGCTGCCCGAGGGCACGACCCTCGCGTTCGAGAAGCCCTTCGGTACGGACGTCGCCAGCGCGAAGGCCCTCAACGAGACGGTCCTCAAGCTCGTCCCCGAGGAGCGCGTGCACCGCACCGACCACTTCCTCGGTCGTACCACGGTGCTCAACATCATCGGTCTGCGCTTCGCGAACCGCCTGTTCGAGCCGATCTGGAACGCCGACAACATCGAGAAGGTCGACATCTTCTACGACGAGACCCTCGGTCTCGAGAACCGCGCCCAGTACTACGACGAGGCCGGCGCGATGGTCGACATGATCCAGTCGCACCTGCTGCAGATCCTCGGCATCGTGACGATGGACGCCCCGGCAGACATCGACGCCGTCGAGTTCCGCTCGTCCCTGGCCCGGGTGCTCCGTTCGACCGAGCTCAAGGGCGGCGACCCGAAGATCGCGTCGCGTCGTGCGGTCTACACGGCCGGCACCATCGACGGCAAGGAACTGCCGTCGTACCAGGACGAGGACGGCGTCGACAAGTCGCGCGGCACCGAGACGCTCGCCGAGATCTCGGTCGAGGTGGACACCGCCCGCTGGAAGGGCGTGCCGTTCACGCTCCGTTCCGGCAAGGCACTCGGCAACAGCCGCAAGGAGGTGCTGATCACCTTCAAGCCCGTGACGCGCCTGCCCTCCGGCCTGTCCGGTCGGCCGAAGACGGACACGCTCCGCATCGTGCTCAACCCCGACGAGATCGAGCTGACGGTGTCGGCCAACGGCGGCGGCAACCCGTTCGAGATGGGCCAGGTCACCCTGTCGTCCTCCTTCGCGGACGGCGAGCTCACCCCCTACGGCGAGGTCCTCAACGGGATCTTCCACGACGACCCGCTGCTGTCGATCCGCGGTGACGTGGCCGAGCGCTGCTGGGAGATCGTCGAGCCGGTCGTCGACGCCTGGAAGGCGGACGAGGTCCCGCTCGAGGAGTACCGCGCGGGGTCGCGCGGCCCGGCGGACTGGGAGTCCTCGTCCTGACGGACGCGACGGTGACGCCCTGATCGGGCGGTGACGACGGACGGGAGGCACGGTGCCAGCTGGCACCGCGCCTCCCGTCCGTCTGCGGTCACGACCACCGCGTCAGGCGGGTGTGCCGGCCCGCTCGCCCTCTCCGGTCCACGACCGGGTGCCGCCGTCGTGCACGGCGAGTCGGGTCCGGTGGCCGGCCGCCGTGCCGCGTGCCCGCGCGATCGCGTCTGCGGCGGACACGAGCGTGAGGTGCGACAGCGCCTGCGGGGTGTTCCCGATGTGGTGGCCGGTCGCGACGTCGATCTCCTCGGAGAGCATGCCGACGTCGTTCGCGTACCCGACGAGCACGTCCATCAGCCGCTCGGCGTCCTCGACGCGCCCGGACGCGGCGTACTGCTCGACGAGCCAGAAGGAGCACGCGAGGAACGGGTGCTCGCTGCCGGAGAGCCCGTCGAAGCCGGACGAGGTGCGGTACCGGAGCACGAGGCCGTCGTCGCCGGTCCGGAGGTCCTGCTCGATCGCGGCGACGGTCCCGGTCATCCGCGGGTCACCGGGCTTCACGTAGCCGATCTGCGGCAGGACGAGCAGGCTCGCGTCGACCTCGTCGGTGTCGTAGTGCTGGCGGTAGCTGCCGCGCTCGGCGTTCCACCCGTGCTCCTCGATCTCGGCGCGCACCTCGGCGCGGAGGGTCCGCCAGCGGTCGACCGGGCCCTCGAGGCCGAACTCCTCGACGGCTGCGACGCCGCGGTCGAACGCGGCCCAGATCATCGCGCGCGAGTGCGTGAAGTGCCGACGGGGCCCGCGCATCTCCCAGATGCCGTTGTCGGGCTCCTGCCAGTGCTCCTCGACGTACCCGAGCAGGGCGCGCTGGAGTGCCCACGAGTCGGCGTTCTCCTCGACGCCGAGCTCGCGGGCGTCGTGGAGCGCGGCGAGGACCTCGCCGAAGACGTCCCCCTGGTACTGCGTGTAGGCGCCGTTGCCGATCCGGACCGGCGTGGAGCCCGCGTACCCGGGCAGGTTCGGCAGTTCGCGTTCGGGGAGCTCGCGCTCCCCGGCGATGCCGTACATGATCTGCACGTCGGCGGGGTCGCCGGCGATCGCGCGGAGGAGCCAGCCGCGCCAGTGCATCGCCTCGTCGCGGTACCCGTGCGCGATGAGGGACGCGAGGGCGAGCGAGGCGTCGCGGAGCCAGACGTAGCGGTAGTCCCAGTTGCGTTCGCCGCCGGGGTCCTCCGGCAGGCTGGTCGTCGCGGCCGCCACGACACCGCCGGTCTCGGCGTGGGTCATCGCACGGAGCAGGAGGAGCGACCGGCGGGCCGCCTCGGCGTACCGGCCCTCGGTCCGGGCGGTGGCCATCCAGTCCCGCCACCAGCGCACGGTGCGGTGCAGGGCCTCGTCGACGTCGAGGGGCTCCGGCGGCTCGCGGTGCGACGGGTACCAGGTGAGGACGGTGTCGAGCACGTCGCCGTCGTGCACGGTGGTGGTGGCGGTGTGCCGGTGGTCGTCGGCGCGGAAGCGGACGCCGCGGACGATCACGGACCCGGGTCCCGCCGTGGCCAGCAGTGCGGGGTCCTCGTCGCCGCCGATCTGCCGGACCCAGGGGAGTGCGAGGGCGTAGTCGAACCGGATGCGCAGCGTCTGTCGGAGCTCCACGCTGCCGCGGAGCCCCCGCACCCGCCGGACGATCGTCGCCCGGTGCGCACCGATCGGCATGAACTCGGTGACCTCGACCACGCCGGTGCTCGTCGTCCACACGGTCGCGAGCACGAGCGTGTCGTGGTCGTACCGGCGGGTGGCGGTCGCGTCCGGGTCCGTGGGGCGGAGGGTCCAGTGCCCGTGGTCCTCGGTGCCGAGGATCGAGGCGAAGGTCGACGGGCTGTCGAAGCGGGGCAGGCACGCCCAGTCGACGGTGCCGTCGCGCCCGACGAGCGCGGCGGTGTAGGTGTCGCCGATCAGCGCGTGGTCCTCGATGCGGTTGGTCGGTGTGTCAGCCGGGCTCATGGGCCGATCCAACCACCACCGACTCGGGAGGCCGGGGTGGTTGCTGAGGGATGGCTCAGGCCGGATCGTCCGGGTCGGCGCGGGTGATGCCGACCCGTGCCAGCTCGGACCACATGCCGGCGCCGTCCGGGGCGTAGACCCAGGGCGCCGAGGACTCGCGCGAGCGTTCCTGGGCGCGGGACCGCCCACCGGCGAGGACGGCCTCGCTCGTGGAGAGCTGGCGGATGGCGACGCCCGCGACGTTCTCGGGGTGCGCCCGGGCGAACTCGCCGTAGAGCGACTCGTCGTGCTGCCCGTCGTCGCCGACGAGGAGCCACTGCACGTGCGGGAAGTCCTGGGCGAGTCGTTCGAGGTTCTGCTGCTTGTGGAGTTGGCCGCTGCGGAAGAACCGGTCGTGCGTGGGACCCCAGTCGGTGAGCAGCAGGGTGCCGGAGGGGTAGAGGTTCCGGCTGAGGAAGCGCTGCAGCGTCGGCGCGACGTTCCAGGCGCCGGTGGAGAGGTAGACCGTCGGGGCACCGGGGTGCTGCGCGAGGACGCGTTCGTACAGCACCGACATGCCCGGGACGGGCCGGCGCCCGTGCTCCGTGAGCACGAAGGAGTTCCAGGCCGCGAGCATCGGGCGGGGGAGCGAGGTCACCATGACGGTGTCGTCGATGTCCGACAGCAGCCCGAAGCGCGTGTCCGGGTGCACGATGAAGACGTCGGCCTCGACGTCGCGCATGCCCCCGGCGGACAGCTTGATGGTGCGCCAGCCCGGCTCGAGGTCGATCGGCACGATGGTGTCGACCACGCCGCCGCGGTCGGACTGCACCACGTGCGAGGTCCCGCCGGCGGTGATCGTGACCTCGGCGTCGTCGACCGCGACGCTCGTGAAGCTCCGCCAGCCGCGCACACCGTAGAAGGAGGCGTCGGATGCGAGACCCCGACGCGTGAGGAGGACCCGGCAGAGGACGCGGACCCACCCGGGTGCGCCGTAGCCGGTGTACGGGATGACGGTCGGCACCAGCCCCCGGCGGCGCGCCCGGTGCTCGCGGAACTCCTGGACGGCGTCCTCGATGCGGGCCGCCCGGTGGAGGATCGGCTCGGCCAACGACGGCTCGTGGGGCGTCGGGTCGGGCATCGCCCCATCATTCCACGTCCGACCTGGCACACGTACGACCTCACACGTGTACTGGGAGAGTCGCAGCGATATTCCAGCCGGTCTCTGCGACAGTTGTGACCGTCACACCCACATGAGTCGCGCTGTCGGCGCAAGAGGAGAACACGTGCTCGTCACCGAGGTATCGAACGCACTGCCGGGGGGATCATCACTGCTCAGGAACGAGCCGGTCCAAGCCCGCAGTTCGGCGCGCCTCGCCGGCCTCCTCGACGCCGCGGCCGCGGTGATCGACGAGATCGGGTTCGAGCGCCTGACCACCGCGATGGTGGCCGAGCGGGCGGGGGCGTCCATCGGCACCGTCTACCGCTACTTCCCGGACCGCATCGCCGTGGTCGAGGCACTCGCGATCCGGAGCACCCAGCGCCTGGCCGAGCGGTTCATCACCGCCCTCGACACCAGCGAGGCGACGACCTGGCAGGCCGCCTGCGACGCGCTCATCGACGTCACCGCCGAGATGTACCGCACCGAGCCGGGGTTCCGGGCGATCCGCTTCGGCGACGCGGCGGACACCGGCACGGGCGACGCCGAGGACCGGATGGCGGCACTGGGGAGCGCCGTCGCCCACATCATGCACGAGCGGTTCGGCGTGCCGACGGGGGAGCGCATCGAGCGGACCTGGGTGGTCCTCGCCGAGTCGTCGCACGCCGTCCTCGCGCGGGCGCACCGTGACCCGGCGAACCCCGAGACCGCACTGATCGAGGAGTACCGGGCGATGAGTCGCGGGCACCTCGAAGCGGTGATCGCGGCCTCCTGACACGCCGAGCGGCAATCCGACGACGCCCGTCCTCCGAACAGGAGAGACGGGCGTCGTCGCGTCCGGACACTGCGCACGTGCTGTCCGGGACGCGACACACGCCGTCACGGCTGAACGGGTGTCACACCCGACGGGTACTCTCACTCGGAGTCGGGCTACCTCCGAACAGAAGGGCACCCATGATCGAGTTCCGCTCGGTGCGCAAGACCTACCCGGACGGCACCAACGCGGTCGACGACTTCAGCCTCGTCATCCCCTCGAGGACCACGACGGTCTTCGTCGGGTCGAGCGGCTGCGGCAAGACCACGCTGCTCCGGATGATCAACCGCATGGTCGACCCCAGCGCAGGTGCCGTCGAGATCGACGGGGAGGACGTCGCGGGCGTCGACCCGGTCAAGCTCCGTCGCAGCATCGGCTACGTGATGCAGAACGCCGGGCTGCTGCCGCACCGCAAGGTCGTCGACAACATCGCCACGGTGCCGCTGCTGACGGGGGTCCCGAAGGCCGACGCGCGCCAGCGTGCCCTCGAACTCATGGACACGGTCGGGCTCGACCGTGCCTTCGCGAACCGGTACCCCTCGCAGCTCTCCGGCGGACAGCAGCAGCGCGTCGGCGTCGCCCGCGGACTCGCGGTCGACCCGAACATCCTGCTCATGGACGAGCCCTTCGGTGCCGTCGACCCGCTCGTGCGGAACGACCTGCAGGACGAGCTCATCAGGCTGCAGCGCGAGCTCGGCAAGACCGTGGTGTTCGTCACGCACGACATCGACGAGGCCTTCAAGCTCGGCGACCAGGTCGTCATCCTCAAGAAGGGCGGCGAGATCGCCCAGCTCGGCACCCCCGCCGAGATCCTCGCCGAGCCCGCCGACGACTTCGTCGCGAACTTCATCGGCGCCGGTCGCGGCCGCCGTGCGCTCCGCGTCGAGCAGACGCCGACGGGGCCGATCGTCGTCGACGGTGAAGGACGTGCCGCCGGTGTGCTCACCGGTCCGGTGCAGGTCGTGGACGCGGCCGAGGCAGTGCCCCAGGAGCAGCGGGGCGACGCGTGAACTGGGTCCTCGGCAACACGGACACGATCAGCGACAACCTGATCGCGCACGTCTGGCTGGCGATCCCGCCGATCGTCATCAGCTTCCTGCTGTCCGTCCCGATCGGACTGCTCGTCTCGCGCCTGCGGAAGCGCAACGGCGTGGCCCGGGGGACAGCCTCGACGATCGTCGTCGTCGCGAGCCTCTTCTACACGATCCCGGCGCTGCCCCTCTTCCTGGTGCTGCCCGCGATCATCGGCACGAGCACCCTCGACCCGGTGAACGTCGTGATCGCGATGACCATCTTCGGCGTGGCCCTGATGGCCCGGTCCGCCGCCGACGCCATCGACGCGGTCGACCAGGACGTCGTGGGGGCGTCCGAGGCGCTCGGGTACTCGCCCGCACAGCGGTTCTTCAAGGTGGAGCTGCCGCTCGCCGGTCCGGTCCTCCTCGCGGGCATCCGGGTGGTGTCGGTGTCCACGATCAGCCTCATCACGGTCGGTGCGCTCATCGGCGTGCCGAACCTCGGGTTCCTGCTCACCGACGGCCTCAAGCGCGGCATCAGCGCCGAGATCCTCACCGGCATCGTCCTGACCATCGTGCTCGCGCTCGTGTTCGACGCGCTGCTCGTGGCCGCGGGTCGGCTCGCGATGCCGTGGACACGGGGGAGCGGCCGCAACGCCCGTGCCGTCCGACGCCGCGCCGCTGACGACGTCCGAGCGAACGAGGTCTCCGCGTGAACCTCTTCGCCCAGGGCATCGCCTGGATCTTCGACCCGGCGAACAACGTCGGGTCCGACGCCGTCGGAATCCGACTCTGGGAGCACGTGTGGATCACGTTGCTCACGGTCGCCATCGCCGTCGCGATCGCCGTGCCGGTCGGCCTGCTGATCGGGCACACCGGCAAGGGACGCTCGATCGCAGTGGGCGTCTCCGGCGGCATCCGTGCGCTGCCGACCCTCGGCGTGCTGACGCTGCTCGCACTCTCGATCGGCCTCGGACTCGGGGCCCCGCTCATCGCACTCGTCATCCTCGCGATCCCGTCGGTGCTCGCCGGCGCGTACTCCGGCGTCGAGGCGATCGACCGCGTCGTGATCGACGCCGCCAAGGCGCAGGGCATGACCGGGTGGCAGATCCTCGGCAAGGTCGAGATCCCGCTCGCCCTGCCGCTCATCGTCGGCGGCATCCGTGCCGCCGTGCTGCAGGTCGTCGCCACCGCGACCCTCGTCGGCTACATCAACGCCGGCGGACTCGGCGGCTACGCCTTCTCCGGCATCGCCAACTCGGACTACGCGGAGGTGCTCGGCGGTTCCCTCCTGGTGATCGCCCTCGCCATCGCGTTCGAGATCGTCTTCGCCGCGCTGCAGCGGCTCGCCGTCCCCGCGGGTGTCTCCGCCGGGTCGGCGCGTCTGTCGCGTCGGAGCACCCGCAGCTCAGCACCACGAGCATCAACCCCTGTGGAAGGAACCCACCCGTGATCACAGCAACGACCCGGCGTCTCGCCGCGACGATCGCCGTCGCGTCCGCGGCCGCCATCGCCCTCGCGGGCTGCTCGTCGAGCGACCCGCTCTCCTCCGGCTCCGGCGGTGGGGACTCCAAGACCATCGTCGTCGGCTCGCAGGCGTACCCGTCGAACGAGATCATCGCCGAGCTCTACGCGCAGGAGCTCGAGCACGAGGGCTTCACCGTCACCAAGAAGCTCAACATCGGTCAGCGCAAGGCGTACTGGCCCGAGGTCGCGAAGGGGAGCATCAACGTCTTCCCGGAGTACAACGGCAACCTGCTCAACTACCTCCTGCAGGAGGACGGCAAGTCCACCACGACCGAGACGACGACGGACGGCATCAACACCGCACTGAAGTCGGCACTGCCGTCGGACGTCAAGGCGCTGCCGTCGGCCGACGCCTCGGACGCCGACACCTACACGGTGACCCAGGCGACGGCGGACAAGTACGGCTTGAAGTCGATCGCCGACCTCTCGAAGATCGGCGGGACGATCTCGATCGCCGCCAACCCGGAGTTCGCCACCGCCGCCTACGGTCCGAAGGGCCTCAAGGAGAAGTACGGCATCACCGGCGAGGTCAACCAGCAGAACGACTCCGGTGGCCCGCTCACGATCAAGGCGATCCAGGACGGTGACTCGCAGGTCGCGGACATCTACTCCGCCAGCGCCTCGATCAAGACCGAGAAGCTCGTCACGCTCGAGGACCCGGAGCACCTCGTGCCGGCGAACAACGTGACCCCGATCGTGTCGAAGGACCTCGACTCGAAGGCCGCGGACGCCATCGAGAAGGTGAACAAGCTCCTCACGACCGACGCGCTCATCGAGCTCAACCGTCAGAACTCGGTGGACCAGAAGTCGGCGGCCTCGGTCGCCAAGGCGTTCCTGCAGGACAACGACCTGCTGTAGCACTCAGTCAGCACAAAACGACAGGTGTCGGGCAACTGCCCGGCACCTGTCGTCGTTCCGAGATCTGGTACCCGCACCGTTGTTCCGCACGGTTGTGCCGTGCAATCCCGCTGCACATCCGTGCACTGAGGGTTCTACAACTTGTCGAACCATGTGTCCGCGAGGTAACGTGTTCGTGTCCCAACGGTTGTGACAGCAGAAGTTCCCCTCCACAGGAAGCAACTGACGTGCACCAACAGCGCGCGGCGAACCGGCTCGGAAACGCCGCATGAACGACATCCTCGATCCGCTCCTCCTGTCGCGGTGGCAGTTCGGTCTGACGACGATCTACCACTTCCTCTTCGTCCCGTTGACGATCGGCATGGCCGTCGTCGTGGCCGTGTTCCAGACGGCCTGGTACCGGACGGGGCGCGCGCACTACCTCCAGCTGACCCGGTTCTTCGGGCGCATCTTCCTCATCAACTTCGCGATGGGCGTCGTGACGGGGATCGTGCAGGAGTTCCAGTTCGGCATGAACTGGTCGAACTACTCCCGGTTCGTCGGTGACGTGTTCGGCGCCCCGCTCGCGCTCGAGGGCATCCTCGCGTTCTTCTTCGAGGCGGCGTTCATCGGCATCTGGATCTTCGGGTGGGACCGCCTGCCGAAGGGCCTGCACCTCGCGAGCATCTGGTGCGTCAGCGCCGGCACGATCATGTCGGCGTACTTCATCATCGCCGCGAACGCGTTCATGCAGCACCCGGTCGGCTTCTCCATGAACGAGGCCAAGGGGCGTGCGGAGCTCACGGACATCTGGGCCGTGCTCGGCAACAAGGTCGCGCTGGCCGCCTTCCCGCACACTCTGTTCGCGTGCTTCATGGTCGCCGCCGCGGTGATCATCTCTGTCGCCGCGTACCACCTGGCGCGCAACCAGAACCTCGAGACGATGATGCCGGCGCTGAAGTTCGGCATGTGGACGATGCTGGCCGCGGGGGCGCTCACGGTGCTCACCGGCGACCAGCTCGGCCTCACGATGGTCGACACCCAGCCGATGAAGATGGCCGCTGCCGAGGCGCTGTACAACACCGCCACCGGCAAGGACGCCTCGTTCTCGATCTTCACGCTCGGCACCCCGGACGGCGTGCACGAGCTGTTCTCGATCCGTGTGCCGTACCTGCTCTCGTTCCTGTCGACGCACACCTTCAACGGCACGGTCGAGGGCATCAACGACCTCCAGGCGCAGTACTCGCAGGTCTACGGCCCCGGCGACTACAAGCCGATCATCTGGGTGACCTACTGGTCGTTCCGCTGGATGATCGCGCTCGGTGTCGGCGCGGTGCTGGTCTCGCTCGTCGGGCTCTGGCTGACCCGCAAGGGCCGGTTCCCGACCCAGCGGTGGGTCTGGCGCATCGCCACCTGGACCGTCCCGCTGCCGATGGCCGCGATGATCGTCGGCTGGATCTTCACCGAGATGGGCCGCCAGCCGTGGCTCGTGTTCGGGTTGCTCAAGACGAGTGACGGCGTCTCGCCGAACGTCACCGGGGTCGAGGTCCTCATCTCGCTCATCGTCTTCACGCTCATCTACGGCTCCCTGGCGGTGGTCGAGTTCCGGCTCATCAAGAAGGTCGCGCAAGAGGGCCCCGCCGCCCCGGCGGAGGTCGACGAGGAGACCGGCGAGGTCAAGCACGAAGTGACGGTCTACTGATGGATCTCCCCGTTCTCTGGTTCGCGATCGTCGGCGTCTTCTTCGTCGGCTACTTCGTCCTCGACGGCTTCGACTTCGGTGTCGGCATGTCCCTGCCGTTCCTCGGCAAGGACGACACCGACCGTCGGGTCCTGATCAACACGATCGGCCCGGTGTGGGACCTCAACGAGACCTGGGTCATCGTCGCGGGCGCCTGCCTGTTCGCGGCGTTCCCCGAGTGGTACGCCACGATGTTCTCCGGGTTCTACCTGGCGCTCCTGCTCATCCTCGCGGCGCTCATCGCCCGCGGCGTCTCGTTCGAGTACCGGCACCAGAACAAGCACCTCGAGTGGAAGCGCCGGTTCGACCTCATGATCATCGTCGGCAGCGCGGTGCCGTCGTTCCTCTGGGGCGTCGCGTTCGGCAACGTGGTCCGGGGCATCCCGATGGACGCCGGCCACAACTACACCGGCACGGTGTTCGACCTGCTCAACCCCTTCGCGCTGCTCACCGGCGTGGCGACGCTGCTGGTGTTCTTCACGCACGGCGTCGTCTTCGTCGCGCTGAAGACCGAGGGTGAGATCCGTGCGCGTGCGAAGCGCCTCGCGACCCGGGCGGGCGTGCTGACGATCGTCGTCGGCGCAGCGTTCCTGGTCTGGATGGCCTTCGTGCGGTCCACCCCGACGTCGATCGTCCTGTCGGTCGTCGCCGCGCTCGCCCTGGTCCTCGCGGTGCTCTGCAACGCCTGGGGCAAGGAGGGCCGGGCGTTCACGCTCATGGCGGTCACCATCGCCGCGATCGTCCTGGCGATGTTCACGGCGATCTTCCCGGACGTCATGCCCGCGACGAACGACCCGGCGAACAGCCTGAACGTCTACAACGCCTCGAGCGGCTCGTACACGCTCACGGTGATGAGCTGGGTGGCATTGATCTTCGTGCCCCTCGTGTTCGCCTACCAGGCGTGGACCTACTGGATCTTCCGCAAGCGCGTGTCCCGGGCCCACGTGACCCAGGCCGCGCACTAGGCGGCGACGGTGAAGCCGCTCGACCCGCGCCTGCTGCGGCTGTCGCGGACGGCCCGTGGCTTCATCGTCGCGGCCGCCGGCACCGGTGTCCTCCGCACGCTCGCGACCATCGCGATCGCGTGGGGGATCGCCGCGGCGGTGACCCTCGGCGTGGACGCCGTCCGTGACGGCAGCGTCCCGGACGCGTTCACCCCGGCGCTCGCGCTCCTCGGCGCGGCGTTCGTCGTCCGGGCCGTGGCCGCCTGGGCCACCGACGACCTCGCCGCACGTGCGGCGGCGAAGGTGAAGAGCGAGCTGCGCGCGACCGTCCTGGCCCGGGCGGCCGAGCGCGGACCGTCGTGGCTCGCCGAGCGCTCGAGTGCGGCCTTCGCGACCACGCTCGGCCCCGGGCTGGACGCCCTCGACACCTACTTCGGCCGGTACCTGCCGCAGCTGGCCCTCACCGCGATCGCCACGCCGATGCTCGTCGTCGCGATCGGGCTCGGCGACCTGACCAGCGGCCTGATCGTGCTCTGCGCCCTGCCGGTGATCCCGGTGTTCATGATCCTCATCGGCCTCGCGACGCAGGCGCTCCAGCGGAAGCAGTCGGACGCGCTCGCGAAGCTCGGCGGTGCCTTCACCGAGGCGGTCGAGGGGCTGGCGACGCTCAAGGTCTTCGGCCGTGCGCGGCGCCAGGTCCGACGCATCGGCACCGTCACCGACGAGTACCGCCGTGGCACCGTCGGGGTCCTGCGGCTGTCGTTCGTGAGCGGGTTCGCGCTCGAGCTCGCCGCGAGCCTGTCCGTCGCGCTCGTCGCGGTGTCGATCGGCATCCGACTCGTCGACGGCTCGCTCGGGCTCGGCGCCGCGATGTTCGTGCTCGTCCTCGCTCCGGAGGCCTTCGCCCCGATCCGCCAGGTCGGCGCCGACTTCCACGCGGCACAGGACGGCGTCGAGGCCTCGACCGCCGTGCTCGATGTCCTCGACGACACCACGGCGCCCGCGGCACGTCCCGGAGCCGTCCCCGCCGCCGACCACCTGGTGCTGGACCGACTCACCGTGCGCCGTCCCGACGTCGTGATCGGTCCGCTCGACCTCCGCGCCGGACCGGGCACGGTCGTCGTCCTGGCCGGCCCGAGCGGCTCCGGCAAGTCCAGTCTCATCGCCGCGGTCCGCGGTGCCCTGCCCCACGACGGCACGGTGACCGTGCCGGGCCCCGACGGCAGCACGGTCGCCGAGCGCACGACCTGGGCCGACCAGCGCCCACGACTCGTCCGCGGCACGATCGCCGAGAACGTCGCGCTCAGCGCGACCCCCGACGAGCCAGCGGTCCGCACCGCCCTGGGCGAGGCGGGGCTGGGACTCGACCCGCGCCTCCAGGTCGGTTCCGGCGGCAGCGGCCTGTCCGGCGGCCAGGCGCAGCGCGTCGCGGTGGCGCGCGCCCTGTACCGCGCAAGGCGGACGGGGACGCAGCTCGTGCTGCTCGACGAGCCGACTTCCGCGCTGGACGCCGACGCCGAGGCGCACGTCGTCCGCACGCTCCGCCGCCTCGCCGACGACGGGGCCGTCGTCGTGGTCGCGAGCCACCGGCCCGCGGTCGTCGCGACGGCGGACGTCCGCGTCGACGTGCGGCCGGACGGCGCGGTCGCGGTCACCCGTGTCGACGGGCGACCTGGTGGCGCGGTCGCGGTCACCAGCACGGACGGGGTGCGGGCATGACCCGGGAGGCGCGAGGGGCCCACGACGCCGGTTCCGGTCCGACGCGCCAGCGGCGGGGCGGCCGTGCCGGCGGGGACGCCTCCGTCCTGCGGCTCGCGATGCCGCACGGGGCCGGTTGGGCCAAGGCGGTCACGGCCGGTGCGCTCAGTGCGGTCTGCGCCGTGGCGCTCCTCGCCGCGAGCGGGTACCTCATCACGCGTGCGGCCGAGCACCCGCCGATCCTCTACCTGACGCTCGTGATGGTGGGTGTCCGCGCGTTCGCGCTCGGCCGTGCGGCGCTCCGGTACGTGGACCGCCTCGCCGGACACGACGCCTCGTTCCGGCAGCTCGCGGTCGTGCGCACCGAGATGTACCGCCGACTGTCGTCGATCGCTCCGGCGGGACTCGGCTCCACCGGTCGCGGCGACCTCCTCACGCGGCTCGTCACCGACACCGACCGGCTGCAGGACCTGCCCATCCGCGTCGTCGGTCCGCTCGTGTCCGCCGGCGTGGCCGCGCTGCTCTCCGTCGTCGCGGTCGCGTTCGTGTCGGTGCCAGCGGCGCTCGTGCTGCTCGTCGCCCTCGCCGTGGCCGCGCTGCTCGGGTCGGTCGTCACCCTCTCGATCGCACGGCGCTCCGACGAGCAGACGGCCGCGGAACGCGGGCACGTCGCCGACCTCGTGCTCGACACGGTGCGGACGCTCGACGTCTTCGCCGCATACGGCACGCTCGACGAACGGCTCGACCACATCGCCCGGCTCGACGCCCGGGTGACCGCGGCCGTGCGGCGCCGGGGGACGATCGAGTCACTCGTCGGGGCCCTGGTCGGTCTCGTCGGCGGTGGCGCGGTCATCGGGATCCTGGCCGTCGGCGCCCCCGCGGTCGTCACCGGCGCGCTCGACGGACCGCTCTGGGCCCTCGCCGTGTTCGTGCCGCTCGCCCTGTTCGAGGTCGTCGGCGGGGTCCCGCTCGCGGTGCTGACGCTGCGCCGGGTCCGAGCCGCGGCCGACCGGGTGGAGCGGGTCGTCCCGGCGGAGGTGCCGGCCGGCATCGTCCCGGAGCCGGACGCGGACGCCGATCCCGCTTCGCTCGTGGTCGACGGGCCCGTCGCCGTCTCGCTGCGCGACGTGACGGTGCGCTGGCCCGGTGCCGCGGCGGCCGCCGTCGACCGGGTGTCGATGGACCTCCGACCCGGCGAGGTCGTCGTGCTCGAGGGACCGAGCGGCGCGGGCAAGTCGACGCTCGTGGACGCGCTCGTCCGGTTCGTCGACCACGAGGGCTCGTACACGCTCGACGGGGTCGAGGCGAAGGACATGCACCCCGACGCCGTCCGCGCCCGCGTCGGGCTGATCGAGCAGGACCCGTTCGTGTTCGACCAGTCCGTGCGGCAGAACCTGCTGTTCGCCCGCGACACCGCGACCGACGAGGACCTGCTCGCCGTGCTCGACCGGGTCGGGCTCGGGTCGTGGGTGCAGCGACGCGGTGGACTCGACGCGGGCGTGGGGGAGCGCGGTGCCCTGGTGTCCGGCGGGCAGGCGCACCGGCTCGCGCTCGCCCGGGCGCTCCTGCACGCGTTCCCGGTGCTCGTGCTTGACGAGCCCACGGCCGACATCGACCCCGACCTCGGCGACACCGTGCTGCGCGACCTCGTCGGGGCCGCGCGGCAGGACGGCAGGACGGTCGTCGTCGTGTCGCACGTGCCGGTGGCGGCGGACCTCGTCGACCGGACGCTGCGGATGCGCGACGGGCGGCTCGCGGCGGTGTGAGCCGAGCACCTGCCGGTGGTGGGTCGACTCCGGTGCGGTGATCCGTTCCTCCAGGCTTATATCCTTGATGACCGGAGCGCGTCCGACGGACGTGATCCGTGCCTCCAGACTGAATGAGAGTTCCGTGACCACCGAGCCGTACCCCGAGGACCCGAACGCCTACGACTTCCGTCGTCTGCAGGAGAAGTGGCAGCCGCGCTGGGAGGAGCTCGGGCTCTTCACGACCGACCTCGACGACACGCGTCCGCGGAAGTACATCCTCGAGATGTTCCCGTACCCGTCCGGCGACCTGCACATGGGGCACGCCGAGAACTGGGCGCTCGGCGACTTCGTGGCGCGGTACTGGCGGCAGCAGGGCTTCAACGTGCTGCACCCGATCGGCTGGGACTCGTTCGGGCTGCCGGCCGAGAACGCGGCGATCAAGCGCGGGGTCGACCCGAAGGACTGGACCTACGCGAACATCGAGCAGCAGAAGGCGTCGTTCAAGCGCTACGCGCCGTCGTTCGACTGGACCACCGAGATCCACACCTCGGACCCCGAGTACTACAAGTGGAACCAGTGGCTGTTCCTGAAGATGTACGAGAAGGGGCTGGCCTACCGCAAGGACAGCTGGGTCAACTGGGACCCGGTGGACCAGACCGTCCTCGCGAACGAGCAGGTGCTGCCGGACGGCACCTCGGACCGATCCGGTGCCGTCGTCGTCAAGAAGAAGCTGACGCAGTGGTACTTCAAGATCACCGAGTACGCGGACCGGCTGCTCGACGACCTCAACCAGCTCGAGGGCCGGTGGCCGGCGAAGGTCATCGCGCAGCAGCGGAACTGGATCGGGCGCTCGGTCGGTGCGGACGTCGACTTCGTGATCGAAGGCCGCGACGAGCCCGTCACGGTGTTCACCACGCGTCCGGACACGATCCACGGGGTGACGTTCCTCGTGGTGGCGCCGGACTCGGACCTGGCTGCTGCACTGGTGGCTGACGGATCCGTGTCGGACGACGTCCGGGCTGCGTTCGACGCGTACCTCGTCGCCACGCAGAAGACGTCGGAGATCGACCGGCAGAACGCCGACCGTCCGAAGACCGGTGTGCCGCTCGGTCGCTTCGCGATCCACCCACTGACGGGGGAGCGCCTGCCGATCTGGGCCGCCGACTACGTGCTGGCCGACTACGGCCACGGTGCGGTCATGGCGGTCCCGGCGCACGACCAGCGCGACCTCGACTTCGCGCGGGCGTTCGACCTGCCGGTGAAGGTCGTCGTCGACACGAACGCCGCGGTGACCGGGGCGATCCCGGTGATCCCCGAGGGTGCCTCGCTCGAGGACCTGCCCGCGCTCGACCCGGTGTCGACGGGTGAGGCCCTGACCGGCACCGGTCGGATGATCAACTCCGGCCCGCTCGACGGCATGTCCAAGCAGCACGCGATCACCGCGGCGATCTCCCTGCTCGAGGAGCGCGGCACCGGACGTGCCGCCAAGACCTACCGTCTTCGCGACTGGCTCATCTCGCGCCAGCGCTTCTGGGGCACCCCGATCCCGATCATCCACGGTGCCGACGGCACCGAGCACCCGGTGCCGATGGACCAGCTGCCCGTCCGGCTGCCCGACACCGAGGGGCTCGACCTCAAGCCGAAGGGCACCTCGCCGCTCGGTGGCGCGACCGACTGGGTGAACGTGCCGAACCCGGTGGACGGCACCCCCGCGCTCCGCGACACCGACACGATGGACACCTTCGTCGACTCGTCGTGGTACTTCCTGCGCTTCCTGGCGGCGAACGACGACACGCAGGCGTTCGACCCCGCCGTCGCACGCAAGTGGGCCCCGGTCGACCAGTACATCGGCGGCATCGAGCACGCGATCCTGCACCTGCTGTACGCGCGCTTCGTGACCAAGGTGCTGTTCGACCTCGGCTACCTCGACTTCACCGAGCCGTTCTCGGCGCTGCTCAACCAGGGCATGGTGCTGTCCGGCGGCTCGAAGATGTCGAAGTCGAAGGGCGGCGTCTCGCTCGGCGACGAGCTCGACGCGAACGGTGTCGACGCGATCCGCCTGGTGATGGGCTTCGCCGGGCCTCCAGAGGACGACATCAACTGGGAGGACGTCTCCCCGTCCGCCTCGGCCCGCTTCCTCGCCCGTGCCTACCGGCTGGCGCTCGACGTCACGTCGTCGCCGGACGTCGTGTGGGCGGACGGCGACCGCGCCCTGCGGCAGGTCACGCACCGGTTCCTGGCCGATGCGCCGGGAATGATGGAGTCGTTCAAGTTCAACGTCGTGATCGCCCGGCTCATGGACCTGGTGAACGTCACCCGCAAGGCGATCGACAACGGTCCGGGCGCGGCTGACCCCGCCGTCCGCGAGGCCGTCGAGACCATCGCGCTCGGCCTGAGCGTCTTCGCGCCGTACACCGGCGAGGAGATGTGGGAGAAGCTGGGCTACGAGGCCACCGTCGCCACGTACGGCTGGCGGAAGGCCGACCCGACGCTGCTCGTGCAGGAGTCGCTGACCGCGGTCGTGCAGGTCAACGGCAAGGTGCGGGACTCGTTCGAGGTGTCGAAGTCGATCGAGCCGTCGGAGCTCGAGGCGCTCGCTCGGGCGTCGGCGAACGTCCAGCGGTACATCGGGGACCGCGAGATCGTGAAGGTGATCGTGCGGGCGCCGAAGCTCGTGAACATCGCGATCAAGGGGTAGCGCGCCGTTCGTCCTCCACAGGTTGGGCGGGCGGACGGTCGTCCACCGATCGTCGTTGCGGGGTCCGGCCGGGTGGTCGGGCTCCGTAGCGTGCGGGCATGTCGTCTGGTGATGGTGGAGCCACGGGGCCGTCCGGCGGGGCTGGGGCGGTGTCGGCGGGTGGGTCTGCGCGGTCGTGGGTCGCTGGGCTGGCGTTGTCGCCGCGGACGGCGGTCCTGCTGGCAGGCCTCGTCGTCCTGGTCGCCGGGGTCGTGGTGGCGGTCGGGTCGTGGTCGGGTACGTCATCGTCGGCGGGCGGTGGGGGCGACGGTCAGCTGTCGGTGGCGGGTGCTCCGTCAGCGGTGCCGTCCCGTTCTCCGGCAGGGGGTCCTCCGTCCTCGTCGGCCGCCCCGCTCGTGGTCGTGCACGTCGTCGGGGCGGTGGCACGTCCGGGCATCGTGACCCTGCCCGGGGGCAGCCGTGTGTCCGACGCGGTCGAGCGGGCCGGGAGTGCTCGTGACGACGCGGACCTGGCTCGACTGAACCTCGCGCGGGTGCTGGTGGACGGCGAGCGGTTGTACGTGCCGAAGGTGGGGGAGACGGACATCCCGGCAGCGCTCGACGGCTCGAGCGGTTCGGTCGGTGGGGGCGGTGCCGGGTCGGATGGTGCCGGTGGTGGTGCCGGGTCTGCCGTCGATACCGTCGTCGACCTCAACACGGCCGACCAGACCCTGCTCGAGACCCTGCCCGGGATCGGGCCGTCGCTCGCCGGCCGGATCCTCGCGTGGCGCGACGAGCACGGACGGTTCGCCGCCGTCGAGGACCTGCTCGACGTCAGCGGCATCGGTGACGCCCGGTTCGCGGAGCTCCGCGACCGCGTGCGGGTCTGATCGGGGCCGGCGGTGGCGGTCGACCTCGCTCCCGGCGTGCGTGACCTGCGAGTGGCCGGTCCGGCGTCGGCCGCGTGGGTCTGCGCGGCGGTGCTGGTCGGGTTGCCCGGCAGCGCGGGGTGGTTCGTCCTCGCGGGCGCGGCCGTCGCGTGTGGCGGCATCGCATGGCTGGTGGTGGGGTGTCCGCGGCGGGCTCTCGGCGTCGTGGGGCTCGTGGTGGCGTCGGCCGCGTTCTGCACCACGGTGGCGGTCGCCGTGGTGGTCGGCGACGACCGGCGGAGCCCTGCCGTCCTCGACGGTGTCCGGACGGCCGCCGTCGAGGTCGTGCTCGACCGGGACCTCGCGCCGGGTGCCCGGTCGGTCGTCGGGACCCTGGTGGCTGCGGAGGACGTCGACGGGCTGCGTGTGCCGGTTCGGGTCGTCCCCGCAGCGCAGGGCGCGCCCGAGGCCGTCGCTGCGGGGAGTCGGGTGCACGGGGTGGCGACGCTCCAATCGGACGAGCCGGGGAACACGACGTCGTTCGTGGCGTTCCTGCGCGGCGGGGTCCGGACCGAGCCGCCGACGGGACTCCTCGCGGCCACCGATCGGGCGCGCCGAGCGTTCGTGTCCGCGAGCGCGACCCTGCCGGAACCCGGAGCCTCGTTGTTGCGCGGTCTGGCGATCGGCGACCGGAGCGGACTCGACCCCGCGACCGAGGCCGCGATGGAGACCTCGGCGCTCACCCACCTGACCGCCGTGTCCGGCGCGAACTGCGCGGTGATCGTGGGACTCGTGGTCGTGCTGGGGCGGGTCGTCGGCCTCCCGCGAGCGGGTCGGGCGGTGGTGGCGATCGCGCTCCTGCTGGCGTTCGTCGCACTGGTCCGTCCGGACCCCTCGATCGTGCGGGCGACGGTGATGGCGGTGGTCGTGCTCGTGGTGCACCTCGCGGGACGTCCGGTGCGAGGGGTCCCGCTGATCGCCCTCGCCGTGGTCGGGATGCTCGTCGTCGACCCCTGGTACGCCCGGTCGTTCGCGTTCGCCCTGTCGGTGCTCGCGACGAGTGGGATCGTGGTCCTCGGTCCGCCGCTGACGGCGCTGTTCGCACGACGGGTGTGGACGCCGGTGGCGGCAGCGCTCGCGATCCCCGTCGCGGCGCAGCTCGCCTGCTGGCCGGTCACCATCCCGTTGTCGGCCACGTTCCCGACCTACGCTGTCCCGGCGAACCTGCTGACCGAGCCGCTCGCGCCCGTCGTCACGGTGATCGGGCTCGCCGCGTGCCTGACCGCGCCGCTGTGGCCGTGGGGCGGTTCGGTGCTCGCCGCGGTGGCGTGGGCGCCCGCCAGCGCGATCGGAGGCATCGCGCACGGAGCGGCTGCGCTCCCGTACGCCGCCGCGCCCTGGCCAGCCGGCGTGCTCGGGGTGGTCGGCGCCGCCGTCGTGAGCGCCTCGGTCGCGGTGGCGGTCCTCGCGCCCCGAGCGGTCCGCTTCCGCCTGCTCCTCGCCGCGTGCACGGTCGCAGCGGTCGGGATCGTGTCCGTCGCCGTGCCGCGACTCGTCGTGCGCGCGGGGCTGCCGGGCGACTGGGCCGTCGCCGCGTGCGACGTGGGACAGGGTGACGCGGTGCTCGTCCGCGGCGGGAGCGGCACCGCACTGGTCGACGTCGGCGACGATCCGGAGCGACTCAGCGCGTGCCTGGACCTCCTCGGCGTCGACCGGGTCGACCTGCTCGTGCTGACGCACTTCGACCGGGACCACGTCGGCGCGGTCGCGTCGGTCGCGGACCGTGTGACGACCGCGCTCGTCGGGCCGACGGGTCGGGCTGAGGACGAGCGCGTCCTCCGGTCGCTCGTCGATGCGGGCATCGACGTCCGGACGGCCGACGACACGACGTCGGGCACGCTCGGGCCGCTCCGGTGGCGGGTGCTGTGGCCGCGGTCGGGTGCGCGGGACGCCGGCAACGACGCGAGTCTGGTCCTCCGCACGGAACCCGGGCCGGGCTGCACGTCGTGTGTCGCCGGGCTGTTCCTCGGAGACCTGGGGGAGACCGCGCAGCGCCGGCTCCGCGGTGTCCTGGCGACCCAGGCCGACACCGGAACGCAGGCCCGGCCCGGGACCACGATCGAGGTCGTGAAGGTCGCGCACCACGGTTCGGCCGACCAGGACCCGGTGCTCTACCGCGAGACCGCGGCCGCGGTGGGGCTCATCGGCGTCGGTGCGGACAACACGTACGGCCACCCGACCCGCTCGGCGCTGGACGTGCTCGAGGCCGCGGGCACCCGTGCGTACCGGACCGACCAGCAGGGGACCGTGGTCGTCGGACGGGACGGACCCGACGCCCTCCGGGTGTGGACGGAGCGTTCGGCGTCAGCGGTCGCCCGTAGGATCGAGGCATGGCCGCCAAGAAGCCCGTCCGCGCCGCAGCGAAGATCGACCAGGTGCCCTGGTCGGGCATCCGCCCTGCGCCGGTGGTGCTCGTCACGGGGCCCGAGACCTTCCTCGCCGAGCGAGCGAGCAGCGTCCTGCGTGACCTGCTCCTGGGCGAGGACCCCGCGCTCGAGGTGCACGACCTCGAAGCCGACCAGTACGCTCCCGGCCTCCTCGCCACCCTCGCGAGTCCGTCCCTGTTCGGCGAGCCCCGGTTGGTCCGGGTCACCAACGTCGAGAAGTGCACCGACGCGTTCATCACCGAGACGATCTCGTACCTCGGTGCCCCGGCGGACGACGTCACGCTCGTGCTGCGCCACGGCGGGGGAGTGCGCGGCAAGAAGCTGCTCGACACGATCCGCAGCGGTGTCGGCGGGGGCGTCGAGGTGCAGTGCGACGAGCTCAAGCGCGAGACCGACCGGATCGACTTCGTCACGGCGGAGTTCCGCGCTGCCCGACGCAAGATCGCGCCCTCGGCGGTTCGCACCCTCGTCGCGGCGTTCGCGGACGACCTGGCCGAGCTCGCGGCCGCGTGCCGACAGCTCCTCGCGGACGAAGCCGCCGAGATCACGGACAAGGTCGTCGGCAAGTACTACGGCGGTCGCGTCGAGACGAACGCGTTCAAGGTCGCCGACATCGCACTCGCCGGCCGTTCGGCTCCGGCGATCGTCGAGTTGCGGCACGCGCTCTCGACGGGCGAGGCTCCGGTGCCGATCGTGGCGGCGTTCGCGTCGAAGATCCGCACGATGGCGAAGGTCAGTGCCTTCCGCGGGCCGAGCGGTCAGGCCGCCTCGGCACTCGGCATGGCGCCGTGGCAGGTGCAGCGGGCGCAGCGTGACGTCGCGGGGTGGAGCGAGTCCGGGCTCGCGAACGCGCTCATCAGCATCGCCGAGGCCGACACCGCGGTGAAGGGTGGCTCGCGCGATGCGCACTACGCGCTCGAGGTCATGGTCCGCACCATCGCCCGGCGCGGCGAGGCGCGCTGAGGCGAGCCGAGCCTCCTGAACTGCGCACGCGACGCGAGTCGGACGGCACCGCACACGCGTTGCGACGTTCTGCGTGTCGATCGACGCGCAGCATGTCGAACCGCGCGTGTCACGCCGCCAGGCGCCGGCGCCGCCCGCCCCGCCCCGCGCCGCGCGCCCCGCGCCGCGCGCCCCGCGCACGCAAACAGGCCCCGCACCGAACGGTGCGGGGCCTGTTCGACCAGAAGGGTCAGTGCGTCAGAGCGACGCGACCTTCTTCGCGATGGCCGACTTGCGGTTCGCAGCCTGGTTCTTGTGGATGACGCCCTTGCTCACGGCCTTGTCGAGCTTCTTCGACGCGAGGGTCAGGGCCGCGACGGCTTTGTCCTTGTCGCCGGCGACGACTGCCTCGTTCGTGTGACGGATGACCGTCTTGAGCTCCGAACGGTAGGCCTTGTTGCGCTCCTGGGCCTTGAGGTTGGTCTTGATGCGCTTCATCTGCGACTTGATGTTCGCCATGCGTGTTGCTCCTTGATCGTCTCTACGGGTGGTCGCGACCGCTGGGTAGAGGGGCCCTTGGTCGCATCGCGTTCCACCCGTGGGCGGGGAACGCGGAAGCCAGCCACCAACATTACCAGGCCGGAGCGTCTGGACCAAAGCACCGAAACGCCGAAACCGTGCCGCAACAACCGTTCGCTACCGTGACGAGCATGCCATCGCTCGCGCCCCGCATCGAGACCGTCCCCGCCTCCGGCATCCGCCGCGTGTTCGAGCAAGCCGCACGCATGCAGGCCGAGCAGACGGACCAGGCGACCGGCACGGACATCGCGATGCTCGTCATCGGCGAACCCGACGTGCCCGTCGCGGCGCACATCGGCGAGGCCGCCCGGCGCGCCTGGACCGAGGACCGCACCGACTACACCCCGAACGGCGGCATCGCCCCGCTGCGGGAGGCCATCCGCGACAAGCTCCGCCGCGAGAACCGGATCGAGGTCGACGTCGAGCAGATCTGGATGACGATCGGCGCGACGCAAGCGCTCTTCCAGGCGATGACCCTCGTGCTGAGCCCCGGTGACGAGGTCCTCGTGCCGGACCCCGGCTACACGACCTTCACGATGAACGCCCACATCATCGGAGCGACCCCGGTGCCGTACCGGCTCGAGCCGCAGCACGGGTTCGAGCCCGACCTGCAGGCCCTCGAGGCGAGCATCACCGAGCGGACCCGCGCCCTCGTCGTGAACTCGCCCTCGAACCCGCTCGGCTCGGTGTTCGGCGAGCAGACCCTCCGCGACCTGCTCGCCCTGGCGAAGCGGCACGACCTCTGGGTGATCAGCGACGAGGTCTACGAGTACTTCACCTACGGCACCCGCCACGTCAGCCTGGCGAGCCTCGACGAGGACGACCGCGTCTTCACCGCCTTCTCGCTGAGCAAGACCTACGCGATGACGGGCGTCCGTGTCGGGTACCTCGTCACGCCGAAGGGACTCGGCCCGACGATGCGGACGACCCAGGAGGCGATGATCAGCTGCGTCGCCGAACCCGACCAGTGGGCGGCCCTCGCGGCGATCGTGGGGGACCACTCCGCCGTGCAGGACGCCGGCGAGCACTACCGCGCCAACCTCGGCGTCGCGAAGGAGGTGCTCGACGCCGCCGGCATCCACTACCTCGACCCGCGCGGCGCCTTCTACCTGTGGATCGACATGTCCCACGCCTCGCAGGGCGACGTCGCGGAGTGGGCGCTCGGGTTCCTCCAGCGGGAGCGGGTCGCCGTGGCGCCCGGGAGCGCGTTCGGCCGGACCGGCGAGGGCTGGATCCGCGTCTGTCTCGCGGCGACGCCGGCGGACCTGCGCCGCGGACTGGGTGCGCTGCCGGCGCCGGAGCACGCCGTGGTCTGACCGGACGTGCGCGCCGCCGCCGCGCGGACGTGGGACAATCGTTCGACCGTCCGACCCACCCCGAGGAACCGTGAGCCCACAAGCATCCGCGCCGCTCGAGCCCGCCTCGACCCCGGCCGACGCGATCCGCAACTTCTGCATCATCGCGCACATCGACCACGGCAAGTCCACGCTGGCCGACCGCATGCTGCAGATCACCGGCATCGTCGAGGACCGCGCCATGCGTGCGCAGTACCTCGACCGCATGGACATCGAGCGCGAGCGCGGCATCACGATCAAGTCCCAGGCGGTGCGCATGCCGTGGGAGCTCGACGGGCAGACGTACGCCCTCAACATGATCGACACGCCCGGTCACGTGGACTTCTCGTACGAGGTGTCCCGGTCGCTCGCGGCGTGCGAGGGAGCGATCCTCCTGGTCGACGCCGCGCAGGGCATCGAGGCCCAGACGCTCGCCAACCTCTACCTGGCGCTCGAGAACGACCTCGAGATCATCCCGGTCCTGAACAAGATCGACCTGCCGGCGGCCGAGCCGGAGAAGTACGCGGCCGAGCTCGCCCAGCTCATCGGCGGCTCGCCGGACGACGTCCTGCGCGTGTCCGGCAAGACCGGCGTGGGCGTCGCCGAACTGCTCGACCGGGTCGTCGGCTCCGTGCCGGCCCCCGTGGGTGACGTGGACGCTCCGCCCCGCGCGATGATCTTCGACTCGGTCTACGACAGCTACCGCGGCGTCGTGACGTACGTGCGGATGGTGGACGGCACGATCCACCCGCGCGAGAAGGTCCAGATGATGTCGACCAAGTCGACGCACGAGATCCTCGAGATCGGCGTGTCCGCGCCCGAGCCGAAGCCGACGAAGGGCCTCTCCGTCGGCGAGGTCGGTTACCTCATCACCGGGGTGAAGGACGTCCGCCAGTCGAAGGTCGGCGACACGGTCACGACGGCGCAGAAGCCCGCGACCGAGGCGCTGGCCGGGTACACCGACCCGAAGCCGATGGTGTTCTCGGGCCTGTACCCGATCGACGGCTCGGACTACCCCGACCTCCGCGAGGCGCTCGACAAGCTCAAGCTGTCCGACGCCGCCCTCGTGTACGAGCCGGAGACGTCGGTGGCGCTCGGCTTCGGCTTCCGCTGCGGCTTCCTCGGCCTGCTCCACCTCGAGATCATCACCGAGCGCCTCAGCCGCGAGTTCGGGCTCGACCTCATCACCACGGCCCCGAGCGTGATCTACGAGGTCACGAACGAGGACAACACCGTGACCGAGGTCACGAACCCGTCCGAGTTCCCGGGCGGCCGCATCGTCGAGGTCCGCGAGCCGATGGTCCGTGCGGCCATCCTCGCGCCGAAGGACTACGTGGGCGCGATCATGGAGCTGTGCCAGTCGCGCCGCGGATCGCTGCTCGGCATGGAGTACCTCGGCGAGGACCGCGTCGAGATCCGGTACGAGATGCCCCTCGGCGAGATCGTCTTCGACTTCTTCGACCAGCTGAAGAGCAAGACCCAGGGCTACGCATCGCTCGACTACGAGCCCACGGGGGACCAGGCGGCCGACCTCGTGAAGGTCGACATCCTGCTCCAGGGCGAGCAGGTCGACGCGTTCAGCGCGATCGTGCACCGCGACAAGGCGTACGCCTACGGCACGCTGATGACCGAGCGTCTGCGCAAGCTCATCCCGCGCCAGCAGTTCGAGGTCCCGATCCAGGCCGCCATCGGCGCCCGGATCATCGCCCGCGAGAGCATCCGGGCGATGCGCAAGGACGTCCTCGCGAAGTGCTACGGCGGTGACATCACCCGCAAGCGCAAGCTCCTCGAGAAGCAGAAGGAGGGCAAGAAGCGCATGAAGATGGTGGGTCGTGTCGAGGTCCCGCAGGAAGCCTTCATCGCGGCGCTCTCCGGCGACGTCGAAGAGAAGAAGAAGTAGCGGAGCGCGTCAGACGCGGCGGGCGCGAGCCCGCAACGCTGCCAGGCCCAGTGCCGGGAGGCTCGCCGCGGCCAGTCCCGCGAGTGCGGTCCGCAGGATGACGAGTCCGGCAGCCGTGTCGTAGTCGGCCTGCGCCGCCGCGGCGAACCCGGCCACCACCGACCCGACCACCATCGCCAGCGTGCAGAACCCGAGCACGTAGGGCAGCCGGCGTGCCGAGTGCCGGCGCACCGCGAGCACGAGCGTCACCCCGAACAGGAGCACTCCCGCTCCGGCGCTGCACGCCCCGAACGCGGCGATGGCGTTCGCGGTGTCGAACACGTCGACGTCCCCCGGCGGCGTCGTGACGTACCGGGAGGGAGCGCCGAGGCCGGCCGTCGCCCACTCGACCGCGGCCCGTGCCGTCGCCGCCAGTCCGAACGCCGCGAGCGTCAGGACGGCGAACGCGGCCGTCGTGCGGTCGACGGACCGCGCGCGAGCGAGGGGGGAGCGGGGCACACACCCACGATAGGGGCGTGTCGGAGGGGTGTCGGGCCTCCAGTTCGGGGCGCGCGGAAAGCGGACCGCCGGTTGCGCACCCGAGGACGACTCGGTTCGATCCGGGGGACGAGTCCCCAGTACAGTGGGCCGCATGAGTACCCGCGGGAGCTACCGGACCGCCCTGACGTACGGAGCCGTGGGTGCGACCCAGGCGCCGGACCTCATGACGTACCCGCCGGAGGGGTTCGCCCCGTCCGAGTCGCGCTCCCGGATCGGCCACGGCGACCAGCGCTTCGAGACCGCGGTGACCCAGGCCCTGACCTGGCAGATCCAGGAGCGCAGCGGGATCCGCGTGCACGTCGAGGAACAGCCCGACGACGACGAGGTCCGCTACAACCCGGTGACCTTCGACGAGGACGGCGTGCCGATCGCCCCGGCCTCGATCGGGACGCCGCGGGTCGAGAAGTTCGCCCCGGACGGCACGCCGCTCGTGACGGCGGGGACGAGCGCGACCCTGACGATGCACGCGTTCGGCCAGACGGTGCAGGCGCCGGTCCGGGTCGTGTCGATCATCGACGAGACCGACCGCAAGGGCTTCGCGTACGGCACGCTCGAGGGGCACCCGCTCTCGGGCGAGGAGTCCTTCGTCGTCGAACGGACCCCGGACGGCTCGGTGTGGTTGCAGATCCGGCAGTTCTCGCAGCCGTCGAGCCGGAAGTGGCAGTTCGTGGCCCCGTTGCTCCGTCGGCAGCAGCGCGTGATGGCGCAGAAGTACCTCGAAGCGCTCCGCGGCGACTAGGTCTGCTCGGCTAGGAGCCCTCGCCGACCGGGCGGAGCGGCGGCAGCGCCGCGATGGCGTCCTCGATGAGCGACGCGTCGTCGACGCAGTTCCGGGCGATCGTCACGGCTCCGGTGGCGCGGAGCGCGTCGACGTCGAACACCCCGGTCGCCACCGCGAGGAACGGGATCCCGACGGCCTCGGCCGCCTCGCCGTCCCGCGGGGTGTCCCCGACGATGACGGCCCGGGTGCCCGCGAGGGCCTCGGCAGCGCGCGCGGTCACCCCGCTGCGCTCGACCTCGGCATCGCCGAAGTACGAGTGCTCCCAGTCGAAGGCGTCGACGTCGAACCCGGCGCCCTGCAGCTTTACGCGGGCGCGGTAGGGGGAGTTCCCGGTCAGTAGTCCGTTGCGCCAGCCGAGCTCGGCGAACCGTCGGACGAGGGCGATCGCGCCCGGCGCCGGGCTCCGGTGGTCGCCGGACACGTGCCGTTCCTCGGTCAGGTCGTGCAGGTGGCGGCTCACGGTGGGGATGAGCGAGTCGTCCAGGTCGTGGGCCCGGACGTGCTCGGCGATGAGCCCGGCGTCGGTGCGGCCGTGCTGGTGGCCGACGCGGAGGACGAGGTCGCGACCCACCGCCCGCTCGAGCGCGAGGTGGTAGAGGTTGCCCGGCGAGGAGGCGTTCATCACGAGGGTGCCGTCGATGTCCCACAGCACCGTGGTGGGGACGGGGTGGTGCTCCATGTCTCCATCATGACGGACAATGGAGTCCATGCCGAGTGCTCTCCCGATCGCCGATCCCGCACCAGCGGACGGGCTGCTCTCGCCCGCGGCCGGAGCCGGTGACGTCCCGTTCGGCGTGTACGTGCACGTGCCGTTCTGCCGCGTGCGGTGCGGCTACTGCGACTTCAACACCTACACGGCGTCCGAGCTGCGCGGGGTCCGGCGGGACGACTACGCCGGGCACGCCGTGCAGGAGATCCGTTTCGCGGCGGACGTCCTCGACCGCTCCGGCGTCCCGCGGCGCCCGGTGTCGACGGTGTTCTTCGGCGGGGGCACGCCGACGATGCTGCCGGCGTCCGACCTCGTGATGATCCTGCGGGCGATCGACGAGACCTGGGGCATCCTGCCCGGGGCCGAGGTCACGACCGAGGCGAACCCGGACTCCGTCGACGAGTCGTCCCTGGCGACGCTGCGCGCCGGTGGGTTCACCCGTGTGAGCTACGGCATGCAGTCCGCGGTGCCGCACGTGCTCGCGACGCTCGACCGGACGCACGACCCCGAGCGCGTGCCGCTCGTCGTGGACGCCGCGAAGCAGCAGGGGCTCGACGTCTCGCTCGACCTCATCTACTCGACGCCGGGCGAGTCCCTCGACGACTGGCGCACCTCGCTGGACGCGGCCCTGGCGTGTGCACCCGACCACGTCTCGGCGTACTCGCTCATCGTCGAGGACGGCACCGCGTTGGGCCGGATGGTCGCACGCGGCGAGCTGCCGGCGCCGGACGACGACCTCGCGGCGGACATGTACGAGCTGGCCGACCAGGTCCTCGGCGACGCCGGGTACTCCTGGTACGAGGTCTCGAACTGGTCCCGCGGCGACCACCACGCGAGCCGGCACAACCTGTCCTACTGGAAGGGCCACGACTGGTGGGGCGTCGGCCCGGGCGCGCACTCCGCCGTCGCCGGAACCCGCTGGTGGAACGTGAAGCACCCGGCCGCGTACGCGAACCGGGTGCTGCAGGGCGAGTCGCCCGCGGCCGGCCGCGAGACCCTCGACGACGAGACCCGGTACGTCGAGCGCGTGCTGCTCGCGGCGCGGGTCCGCGGTGAGCTGGCGACGAGCGAGCTGGGCCAGGAGGCACGGGGCCGCGTCGCCGGCCTCATCGCACGTGGTCTCGTGGACGGGTCGGCCGCGGTGCGGGGACGGATCGAGTTGACCCTGCGGGGTCGCCTGCTCGCGGACGCGGTGGTCCGCGAGCTGCTCGACTGAGCTACTGCTTGATGAACTCGATCGAGAGCGGGTAGCGGTAGAACTGCCCGCGGTTGGCGGCGACGGCGGCCATGATCCCGAAGATGATCGTCAGGATCCCGATCACCGGCAGGAGCACCGCGCCGATCAGCACGATGGTCAAGAGGCCCGCGGCGACGTAGGCGATCGCCATCGTGATGTGGAAGTTCAGCGCCACGCGCGTGTGCTCGCGGATGAAGCCGCCGCGATCGCGCAGGACGAGGTAGGCCACGAGCGGCGCGACGAAGTTGAAGAAGATCCCGCCGATGTGCGTGAGCGTGGCCCAGAGGCGCTGGTCCTCGGGCGACATCGGCTGGGGCGGCTGGTACCCGCCCGGGAACTGGGGGCCACCGGGCTGCTGTCCGTAGGTCATGGCGGAAGCGTACTGGCAGGCGTGTGGAGAAGTCCCGGTCCGTCGGTGGTCGGGCGTAGGATCAGCAGTCGACACGTCCGAGTGCCAGATCGAGTGGAAGGGGTCCGGGTGGTCAGCGAACGCAGCCTCGAGGTCCTCAAGGCCATCGTGCGGGACTACGTCGCGTCGCGCGAGCCGGTCGGTTCGAAGACGATCGTCGAGCGACACGCCTTCGGGGTCAGCGCCGCCACGATCCGGAACGACATGGCCCAGCTCGAGGACGAGCAACTCATCGCGGCACCGCACACCTCGTCCGGTCGCGTCCCCACCGACAAGGGGTACCGCGTCTTCGTCGACCACCTCGCCGGCGCGCGGCCGCTGTCCAGCGCCCAGCGGCACGCGATCGAGACGTTCCTCGGGGCGCCGAACGACCTCGACGAGGTCCTCGGCCGCACGGTCCGGCTGCTCAGCCAGCTCACGAACCAGGTCGCCCTCGTGCAGTACCCCTCGATGGTGCGCGCGCGTGTCCAGCACATCGAGCTCGTCCGCCTCGGCGACAACCGCCTGATGGTCGTGCTCATCACCGACACCGCCCGGGTCGAGCAGCGCGTCGTCGAGACCGACGTGGCGCTCGACGAGGGCTCGCTCACCGAACTCCGCACGGTGGTGAACGGCGCCAGCGTCGGGCTGCTGCTGCAGGACGTCTCGACGGCGCTCCGCGCGGTGCCGCAGCAGATCCGCCCCGACGCCCAACCGCTCGCCGGGGTCGTCGTCGCGACCCTCATCGAGCAGGTCGCCGCCAACCGGCAGGACCGCCTGGTGATGGCCGGTGCGGCGAACCTCGCCAAGAGCGAGCAGGACTTCTCGGGCGGGCTCTTCCCCGTGCTCGAGGCGATCGAGGAACAGGTGACCCTGCTCCGCCTGTTCGGTGAGATGCAGATCGACGACGGCGTCGCGGCGCGCATCGGCGTGGAGAACGCCGAGTACGGGCTCGACGCGACGAGCATCGTCGCCGGCGGGTACCTGGCCGGCGGCGAACTCGCCCGGCTCGGCGTGCTCGGGCCGACCCGGATGGACTACGGCACGAACATGGCCGCCGTGCGCGCCGTCGCACGGTACCTGTCCAAACTCCTGGGTGAACATTGACCAGGTGCCCACGCGCCTGAGCGAGCCGGTCCCGACGGGGCGACCCGCGCCTCCAGGCCCACCGACGACCACCAGAACCGCGGCGACCGCCGCACCCGACCGACCGAACCGAACCGACTGAGGGATACGTGGCAGACCACTACGACGTCCTCGGCGTCCAGAAGGACGCCTCCGATGCCGACATCAAGAAGGCGTACCGCCGTCTGGCGCGCGAACTGCACCCGGACGTGAACCCGAGCCCCGACGCGGCCGAGCGCTTCAAGGACGTCACGCACGCGTACGATGTGCTGAGCGACCCCGAGCAGCGCCGCCGGTACGACGCCGGGCCCCAGGCCGACAGCCCCTTCGGTGGCGGAGCGGGCGGGTTCAGCGACATCTTCGACGCGTTCTTCGGTGGCGGTGGCGGTGGCGGCGGCGGTCGTGGCAACGGCCCGCGCAGCCGTGCCGAGCGCGGACAGGACGCCCTGCTCCGCATCGACGTCGACCTCGACGAGGTCGTCTTCGGTACCCACAAGGACGTCGAGGTCGACACCGCGGTGCTGTGCGAGACGTGCGGCGGTTCCTGCTGCGCGCCGGGCACGAGCCCGCAGACGTGCGACATCTGCGGCGGCACCGGCCACATCCAGCGCCAGGTCCGCTCGCTCCTCGGCAACGTCGTGACGAGCGCGCCCTGCGGCACCTGCCGCGGGTACGGCACCGTCATCCCGAACCCGTGCCCGACGTGCCAGGGCCAGGGACGCGTCCGCGCCCGCCGCACGGTGCCGGTGGACGTCCCCGCCGGGGTCGACTCCGGGCTCCGCCTGCAGATGCCCGGCCAGGGCGAGGTCGGTCCGGCCGGTGGCCCCTCCGGTGACCTCTACCTCGAGATCCGGGTGCGTCACCACGATGTGTTCAGCCGCGACGGGGACGACCTGCTCGCCACGCTCGAGGTCGCGATGACCGACGCCGTGCTCGGGACGACCGCGACGATCGACGGGCTCGACGGTCCGGTCGAGCTCGAGGTCCGGCCGGGTGTGCAGAGCGCCGACGTCCTCGTGATCAAGGACCGCGGCATCACGAAGCTCCGGGGCAACGGTCGCGGCGACCTCCGGGTCGGTGTGCAGGTCGTGACGCCGACGAAGCTCTCGCACAAGGAACGGCAGCTCGTCGAGCAGCTCGCGAAGTCGCACAAGGCCGCGAAGCCGCAGCTCGCCCGCTTCCAGCAGGGCATGTTCGGCAAGCTCCGCGACCGGTTCTTCAACTTCTGATGGCGTCGCTCTACCTCGTCAGGTCGCTCGACGGCGTCACGGTCGGCGACACCGTCCCGCTCGACGGGGCGGAGGGACGCCACGCCGTCACGGTCGCCCGGGTCCGGGTGGGGGAGACGCTGCGCCTGTCCGACGGTCGTGGCACCGTCGTGACCGGGGCCGTGGCCGCGCTCGGGCGGGACACGCTCTCGTTGGCGGTGTCCACGGTCGCCGTCGACGACGCCCCCACACCGACGCTCACGCTCGTGCAGGCGCTCGCGAAGGGCGGCCGCGACGAGATGGCGGTGCAGGCGGCGACCGAGATCGGTGTCGACCGGATCGTGCCGTGGTCGGCCGCCCGCAGCGTCTCCCGCTGGGACGGCGCGAAGGTCGAGAAGGGCCGCGCACGCTGGACGGCGATCGCGCACGAGGCGTCGAAGCAGGCGATCCGTTCCCGGGTGCCCGTCGTCGACGCGCCGGTGACGACCGGGCAGCTCGCGGCTCCGGCTCCCGGTGCGGCCGACGGTGCTCGCGCCGTCCTCGTGCTGGACCCGGTCGGCGACGTCCGGCTCTCCGAGTGGGAACCGCCGAGCGACGTCGCCGAGATCGTGCTCGTCGTCGGACCCGAGGGCGGCATCGACGGCTCCGAGTTCGACCGGCTGGTGGCCGCCGGCGCCGTCCGGGTCCGCCTCGGCGACACGGTGCTCCGGACGTCCACCGCCGGCCCGGCCGCGCTCGCGGTCCTCCAGACGCGGCTCGGTCGCTGGTAGCGCCCGGATCGGGAAGGCGTGGCGTCGGTACCGCGTTCTACGATGGAGCCATGAGCACCAGCACGCCCAGCATCTTCTCCCGGATCATCGCGCGCGAGATCCCGGCGACCGTCGTCGCCGAGGACGACCGCGTGATCGCCATCGAGGACATCGCGCCGAAGGCACCCGTCCACGTGCTCGTCATCCCCAAGACCGAGCAGTACCGGAACGTCACCGAACTCGCAGCCGGTGACCCGGACCTCCTCGCCCACCTGGTCGCCACCGCGCAGCGCATCGCCGACGAGCGTGCCGGCGGCCAGTACCGACTCGTCTTCAACACCGGCGAAGCCGCCGGTCAGACCGTGTTCCACGTGCACGCGCACGTACTCGCAGGTGAACTGCAGGAAGGCACCCTTGCCGGCTAACGAACCAGCACCCACCCCGGCCGACCCGACGGACGTGTCGGCCTCGATCCAGGTCGACGGCATCGCCATGGTGCAGCTGCTCGGCCCCCAGGACCGACTGCTCAAGACCGTCGAACGCCAGTACCCGGGCGTCCGCGTGCTCGTGCGTGGCAACGAGGTCACGCTGACCGGGCCCGAACGCGACGTCGCGCGCGCGCACGCCCTCGTCGACGAGCTCGTCGGCATGGTGAAGCGTGGACAGGACATCGGGCCGTCCGACATCCCCGTCTCCGCGAAGCTCCTCGACGAGGACCGCAAGCCGTCCGACACCTTCGGCACGCCGATCGTGTCGAGCCGCGGCAAGTCCGTGCGGCCGAAGACCGACGGGCAGCGGGCCTACGTCGACGCCATCGACGAGCACACGATCACGTTCGGCATCGGCCCCGCCGGTACCGGCAAGACGTACCTGGCGATGGCGAAGGCCGTCCAGGCGCTGCAGCGGCGCGAGGTCACCCGGATCATCCTGACGCGCCCCGCGGTCGAGGCCGGCGAGCGGCTCGGCTTCCTGCCGGGCACCCTCACCGACAAGATCGACCCGTACCTGCGCCCGCTCTACGACGCGCTCAACGAGATGATGGACCCCGAGCTGGTCCCGAAGCTCCTGGCCGCCGGCACGGTCGAGGTGGCCCCGCTGGCGTACATGCGCGGACGCACGCTGAACGACTCGTTCGTGGTCCTCGACGAGGCGCAGAACACGACGCCCGAGCAGATGAAGATGTTCCTGACGCGGCTCGGTTTCGGCTCGAAGATGGTCGTCACGGGTGACATCACCCAGGTCGACCTGCCGGGCAACCTGTCCGGGCTCCGGCTCGTCACGCGCATCCTCGGCGAGGTCGACGACATCCACTTCGCCCGCCTCGGCAGCGAGGACGTCGTCCGCCACACGCTCGTCGGACGGATCGTGGACGCCTACACCGTCTACGACGAGGAACGCCTCGCCGAGCAGTCCGGGTACCGCCCGGGCGGCCGGGGCAGTGCCGCCACGCCGAACCCCGCCGGTGCGAACCGCGCCGAGCGACGGGGGCGTCCGCCGCAGGACCGCCAGCGCTCCCCGTACCCCCAGAACGACTCCCGAGGAGGGAACCGGTGAGCATCGAGCTCAACAACGAGTCCGGCGTCGAGGTCGACGAGGCAGCCATCCAGCGCCTCGCCGCCTTCGCGCTCGACGCGCTCCACGTCCACGCCGATGCGGAGCTCGCGATCGTGCTCGTCGACGAGGGCGCGATGGAGCAGCTGCACGTCCGGTGGATGGACGAACCCGGGCCGACCGACGTCCTGAGCTTCCCGATGGACGAACTCCGTCCGGGCACCGAGGACGACCCGACGCCCGCCGGGCTGCTCGGCGACATCGTGCTCTGCCCGCAGGTTGCCGAGGAACAGGCGAAGACCGCCGGGCACTCGAGCACCGACGAGATGCTCCTGCTGACCTGCCACGGCATCCTGCACCTGCTCGGGTTCGACCACGCCGAGCCGGACGAGAAGGCGGAGATGTTCGGGCTGCAGGGCGAGATCCTCACGGCCTTCGCCGCCCAGCGCCGCGGGCGGTGAGCTGATGCTGCTCGTCGTCGGCCTGCTGGCGGTGGCGTTCGTGCTGGTCGTCGTCGGTGGCCTGCTCGCCGCGTCCGACGCCGCGCTCTCCGTCCTGTCCCGCGCCGACCTCGACGAGATCGCGCGGGAGAGCAAGCACCGCCGCGCCATCGAGGCGGTCGGCGACGACGTCGGGGCGCACGTCAACGCGCTCAACTTCTTCCGGGTGCTCGCCGAGACCGCCGCCGCCGTGCTCGTCACGATCGCGCTCGTGATGGTCTTCGACACGTGGTGGGTCGCGCTCATCGTGGCCGCCGCGATCATGACCGCGGTGTCGTTCGTGCTGGTCGGGTCCAGCCCGCGCAGCGTCGGTCGCGCGCACGCCGAACGGCTCATCGCGACCACGGGCGGGCTGGTCCGGGCCGTGCGCATCGTGCTCGGTCCGCTCGCCGGCCTGCTCGTGGCGATCGGCGACCGCGTCACGCCCGGGCGCGGGGGCAGTGCCTCGACGGTGTCGAGCGAGGAGCAGCTGCTGTCGCTCGTCGACGAGGCCACCGAGAGCAACGTCCTCGAGCAGGACGACCGCGAGCTCATCCACTCGGTCTTCGAGTTCAGCGACACCCTCGTGCGCGAGGTGATGGTGCCGCGCACCGACATGCTCACCGTCGACGGTTCGGACACCCTCGCGAGCGGCATGGAGCAGTTCCTCGCCGCGGGCGTCTCCCGCATGCCCGTCACCGGCAAGGGCAGCGACGACGTGCTCGGGGTCCTCTACCTGCGCGACGTGGCCCGGGCCCTGTACGAGCGACCGGGGTCCGGTACGAAGCGGGTCACGACGCTCCTCCGCCCGGCGGAGTTCGTGCCGGAGTCGAAGGCCGCCGACGACACCCTGCGCCACATGCAGGTCGCGAAGAACCACCTCGTGCTCGTCGTCGACGAGTACGGCGGCGTCGCCGGGCTCGTCACGATGGAAGACCTCATCGAGGAGCTCGTCGGCGACATCTCGGACGAGTACGACCGCGCCGTGGTCGACCGGGTCGAGGTCGAGCCGGGCGTCTGGCGGATCTCCGCCCGACTGCCGATCGACGACCTCGGCGACCTGTTCGGCATCGAGCTCGAGGACGACGACGTCGACACCGCCGGCGGGCTGCTCACCAAGGAGCTCGGCCACCTGGCGATCAGCGGCGACAGCGTCACCGTGTCCGGCGTCGTGCTCACGGCCGACCGGGTCGAGGGCAAGCGTCGCCACCTCATCACCGTGCTCGCCGAGCGCACGCCCGGACTCGCGGACGTCGAGGACGCCTTCGACGACGCAGCATCCACCACGACGGGAACCACGCACGCATGACCGACACCACGCCAGCCACCGCCGGACCGACCGAGCCGTACCGTGCCGGGTTCGTCTCGTTCGTGGGGCGCCCGAACGTCGGGAAGTCCACGCTGACGAACGCGCTCGTCGGCCAGAAGGTCGCGATCACCTCGTCGAAGCCGCAGACCACCCGCCGCGCCATCCGTGGGATCGTGCACCGACCGAACGGCCAGGTCATCATCGTCGACACCCCCGGCGTGCACCGACCGCGCACCCTGCTCGGCGAGCGGCTGAACGACCTCGTGCAGTCCACCCTCGGGGACGTCGACGTCATCGGGCTCTGCGTCCCGGCGAACGAGCCGATCGGCCCCGGCGACCGGTTCATCAACGACACGCTGGACCAGTACCCGCGTGCGAAGAAGGTCGCCATCGTCACGAAGATCGACCGGGCCGCCAAGGACAAGGTCGGGGAGCAACTGCTCGCGGTGTCGAAGCTCCGCGAGTGGGACGCCATCGTGCCGACCTCGGGCACGAGGGGACTGCAGCTCGAGGACCTGCTCGGCGTGATCACGTCGCTGCTGCCCGAGTCGCCCCAGCTCTACGACGACGCCGCGGTGACCGAGGAGACCGACGAGGAGCGGATCGGCGAACTCATCCGCGAAGCCGCGCTCGAGGGCGTGCGCGACGAGCTGCCGCACTCGCTCGCCGTCGTGATCGAGGACGTCGTCGAGCCCGACGAGGACGACGAACCGGACGGCCCGCTGCGCATTTTCGCGAACCTCTTCGTCGAGCGGGACAGCCAGAAGGCGATCGTCATCGGTCGCAAGGGTGAGCGCCTCAAGGACGTCGGGTCGCGGGCCCGCACCGAGATCGAGGCGCTGCTCGGCGGCCGCCACGTGTACCTCAACATCCGGGTGAAGGTCGCGAAGGAGTGGCAGCGCGACCCGAAGCAGCTCGGGCGACTGGGCTTCTGACCCGACCGTCTGCTGACGTCAACCTGGAGGCGGACGCGCACCGCGCCTCCTGGACGTACCGTGGTGTGGTGTTCCGTCCCATGCTGCGCGCGCAGGTGATCACCGACGTCGTGATCGCGGTCCTGCTCGGCGCGCTCGTGCTCGTCGTGACCGCGCGGGGACTGGACTCGCCGTTCGCGCTGCTGACGGTCCTCGGCATGACGGCAGCGCTGGCGCTCCGGCGCCTGTCGCCGGGGCTCGCGCTCGGTGTGGCGTGGGTGTTCGCCGTCCTCGAGATGGTCACCCTGCAGATGCCCGACCTGTCGAACGCGTTCATCGCCGGGGTGGTCTACTCGACGAGTCGCTACGGCAGCCGGCGCGTCCGGCTGGCGGGCCTGGTGTCGTCGATCGTCGGCCCGGTGACGGCGGCCGTCTACCTCGGTCTCGACGACTACCGGCAGCGGCAGGGCATCGTGACGGCGACGACGCCCGAGCAGGAGTCGCTCAAGGTCGCGATCGCGTACTTCGCGATCGTGCTGTTGCTGCTCCTCCTGCCGTGGCTCGCCGGTCTCGTGCTCCGCACCCGGCGGTCGGCGAGCATGAGCCGAGAGGCTCAGCTCCTCGCCGAGCGCGACGCCGCACGGGCCGATCGTGCCGTCGCCGTGGAGCAGGAACGCGTCCGGATCGCCCGGGACATGCACGACATCGTCGCGCACTCGCTGGCGGTCGTGATCGCCCAGGCGGACGGTGCCCGGTACGCGCTGAAGGCGGACCCGGCGATCGCCGACGAGGCGCTCGGGACGATCTCGAGCACCGCCCGCCGTGCCCTCGGCGACGTGCGCGAACTGCTCGGTGCGCTGCGGCACGAGCAGGGCACCGCACCGACCCCGGAGATCGACGACATCGACCGGCTGATCGGCGAGATGCGTGGCGTCGGCCTCGACGTGCGGGTCGAGCGCGAGGGCGATTCGTCTGGACTGCCGACCACGACACAGCTCGCCGTCTACCGGATCGTCCAGGAGAGCCTGACGAACGCGTGGAAGCACGGCGAGCCCAACACCCCGGTGCGCGCGAGCCTCACGTACCGGCCGGACACCGTCGAGATCACGGTCGTCAACCGGCGCGCCGACGACGGCACGCGCGGGCCCGGTACCGGACACGGGCTGGTCGGCATGCGCGAACGTGCCACCATGACCGGGGGGACGATGACCGCGGGACCGCGGGGCGACGACTTCGCGGTCGCGGTCCGGATGCCGTCCGTCCCCGCGAGCGGCCAGATGCCGCGCGGGCTCGTCCCGACCACACCCTCGACCCTCCAGGAGCGCACCGGCCGATGAACGACACCCCGATCCGCGTCGCGCTCGTCGACGACCAGGCCCTGTTCCGCACCGGCATCCGGATGCTCATCGACTCGCAAGCCGACCTGCAGTTCGTCGGCGAGGCCGGCGACGGTGCCGAGGGCGTGGAGCTCGTGCGGCGCGGGCGTCCAGACGTCGTGCTCATGGACGTCCGCATGCCGGTGATGGACGGCATCACCGCCACCGCCCGCATCGTCGAGGACAGCGGGACCGACGGCGCCAAGGTGCTCGTGCTCACCACGTTCGACTTCGACGAGGCAGCGGCGAAGGCGATCCGAGCCGGTGCGAGCGGCTTCGTGCTGAAGGATGCCGACCCGGAGTTCCTGCTCGCGGCGATCCGCACCGTGCACGCCGGGACCGCAGTGTTCGCGGCGTCGGCGACCCGTGAGCTCCTCCGCCGCTACGAGGACACGAGCGAGCAGGCGGCCTCGGTGCCGGCCGCGTTCGCCGACCTGACGCCGCGCGAACGGGAGATCTTCGACCTGGCGGCGCGGGGCTTCAGCAACAGCGAGATCGCGCAGCACGAGTACGTGAGCGAGGCGACGGTGAAGACGCACATCTCGCGCGTCCTCACGAAGCTCGAGCTGCGGGACCGGGTGCGGCTCGTGGTGTTCGCGCACGAGCACGGTCTGGTCGCGAAGGCCGACTGACCGCGGCTGCGGCTGCGCGCTGTGCGCTGCGCGATGACGGTCCGTCATCCGCCAGGATGACTTCTCCCCAGGCAGTGGAGCCGAGCGGACGATCCACAGGAGCCGCTGGGCCGACGCGGGGCGTGCCTCCTGGCCGTCATCGTGGAGTCATGACCACGAGCAGCAGACCGATCATCCGTCTCGACCGCGTTTCGAAGCACTACGGCGATGCCGTGCGGCGGGTGACGGCGTTGGACGATGTGAGCGTTGACATCGGTGCGGGGGAGTTCACGGCGGTGATGGGGCCGTCGGGTTCGGGGAAGTCGACGTTGATGCACGTCGCGGCGGGGCTCGACCAGGTGTCGTCGGGTCGGATCTGGATCGACGGGGTGGACGTCACGGGGTTGGGTGACAAGGAGTTGACGGAGTTGCGGCGTCGTCGGTTGGGGTTCGTGTTCCAGTCGTTCAACCTGGTGCCGACGTTGGATGTGGGGGAGAACATCCGGTTGCCGTTCCTGTTGGGTGGGCACAAGGTGACTCGCGAGGAGTCGGCGTGGATCGACCGTCTCGTCGAGATGCTGGGGTTGGGGGATCGGTTGTCGCATCGTCCGCACCAGTTGTCGGGTGGGCAGCAGCAGCGGGTGGCGATCGCGCGGGCGTTGGCGTCGCGGCCGGCGGTGGTGGTCGCGGACGAGCCGACGGGGGCGTTGGATTCGCGGACGGGTCGTGATGTGTTGCAGATCTTGCGGGGTGCGGTGTCGGAGTGGGGGCAGAGCGTGGTGATGGTGACGCATGATCCGGTGGCTGCGGCGAATGCTGATCGGATCCTGTTCCTGGCGGATGGTCGTGTGGTGGGGGATCGTCCGGCGATGGATGCCGCGGCGATCTCGACCACGATGCTCGGCATGGAGACCGCAGCGTGAACGGCGTCCGCGCGTTCGCCCCGACCGTCCTCGTCGCGGCGCTCGGCACCACCTTCGGGTCGGCACTGGTCATCGCGCCGGGGATCGTCACCGAGGCCCTGGCGGCCTCCGGTCTCTCCGAGCTCGGCCCGGTGAAGGCGATCCTCTCGGTCGTCGGGTGGCTCTTCCTCGGCATCGCCCTCTACGTCGGTGCGATCGTCACGGCGAACACCTGCGCCACGCTCATCGCCGGGCAGACCCGCATCATCGCGCTGCAGCGGCTCGTCGGGGCGACCGGCGCCTCGTTGCGCGCACGGATCACCCGGACCGGCCTCGTCGTCGGGGTCCTCGGCGGTCTGATCGGGGCGGTCGTCGGCACGGGGCTCAGTGCGCTCTTCGTCGTCGTGCTGCGGGGCAACGGGTTCCTGCCGGACACCGCGTACACGATCGTGCCGTGGGAGCTCGTGCTCCCGGTCGTGGCGGTCGTCCTCGCGACCTGGGGTGCGTTCGCGGCCGGTTCGCGGCGGGTGCTCACCGTGACGCCGCTCGAGGCGCTCTCGTCGAGCGTCGAACCGAGTCACGACGACGTCCGCTCCGGGACCGCCCGGAAGATCTGGGCGATCGTGCTCATGGCTGCGGGCGGCCTGCTCCTGCTCGTCGGGCTGCTCGCCAGCGCGCTCTCGCCCATCGCGGTCCTGCCGGCAGCGCTCGGGGGCTTCGTCTCCTTCGCCGGGGTTGCCGTCGGTGCGACGATCGTGATGCCGCCCGTGCTGCAGCTCATCGGACGCATCGGGGCCCGTGACCCCGTCGTCCTGCTCGCCGGCCGCAACGCCGTGCGCGCACCCGGCCGGTCCGCACGGGCGACCATCGGGCTCGTCATCGGCGTCACCCTGCTCGTCACGTTCGCCGTGGCGCTCGGCATCATGCAGCACGTGCTCGGTGCCCAGCTGCAGGCCATGGATCAGGGGCAGATGACGAAGGAGATGCTCGAGGGGCAGCGTGACTTCTTCGTCCAGCTGAACGCCGTGGTGAGCGTCATCGTCGGGTTCTCCGCCGTGATCGCCGCGGTGGGGGTCGTGAACGCGCTCGCCCTCGGGGTGCTGCAGCGCCGGCGGGAGCTCGGGCTGCTGCGGGTGCTCGGGCTGACCGGGGCGCAGGTCCGACGGATGATCGTCACCGAGGCCGTCCAGATGGTCGTCGCAGCCGTCGTCACCGGGCTCGTGCTCGGCACCTTCTACGGGTGGGTCGGTGGGCAGACGTTGCTCGGTTCGCTCGGCTTCGCGACGACGCCGGTGCTGCCGCCGTTGACGGTGGGGATCGTGGTCGTGGGGGCGTTGGTCCTCGCGGTGGTCGCGACGATCGCGCCGGTGCGGCGTGCGATGCGCGTTCCACCGACGGAGGCGCTGGCGGTCGACTGAGACTGCTGATCGCTCCTGATCACCCCATCGGATGACGCGGCGTGGGTCCGATATTGAAATACTGGACGCATGGACATGCAATCGATCATCCGTCTTGACCGCGTTTCGAAGCACTACGGCGATGCCGTGCGGCGGGTGAGGGCGTTGGACGATGTGAGTGTCGACATCGGTGCGGGGGAGTTCACGGCGGTGATGGGGCCGTCGGGTTCGGGGAAGTCGACGTTGATGCACGTCGCGGCGGGGCTCGACCAGGTGTCGTCGGGTCGGATCTGGATCGACGGGGTGGACGTCACGGGGTTGGGTGACAAGGAGTTGACGGAGTTGCGGCGTCGTCGGTTGGGGTTCGTGTTCCAGTCGTTCAACCTGGTGCCGACGTTGGATGTGGGGGAGAACATCCGGTTGCCGTTCCTGTTGGGTGGGCACAAGGTGACTCGCGAGGAGTCGGCGTGGATCGACCGTCTCGTCGAGATGCTGGGGTTGGGGGATCGGTTGTCGCATCGTCCGCACCAGTTGTCGGGTGGGCAGCAGCAGCGGGTGGCGATCGCGCGGGCGTTGGCGTCGCGGCCGGCGGTGGTGGTCGCGGACGAGCCGACGGGGGCGTTGGATTCGCGGACGGGTCGTGATGTGTTGCAGATCTTGCGGGGTGCGGTGTCGGAGTGGGGGCAGAGCGTGGTGATGGTGACGCATGATCCGGTGGCTGCGGCGAATGCTGATCGGATCCTGTTCCTGGCGGATGGTCGTGTGGTGGGGGATCGTCCGGCGATGGATGCCGCGGCGATCTCGACCACGATGCTCGGCATGGAGACCGCAGCGTGAACGGGCAGCACCGTGCGCGCCGCTCCCGGCGATGGTCCGTCCCGACACGAGCGCTCGCGGACAACGGCGGTTCGGTCGTCGTCGCCGTCCTCGCTGGCACCTTCGGTGGAGTGGTCGTCGCGGCTGCTGAGCTCGCAGGGCGGATCCTCGACGCGGGAGCGCGCACCGGCCAGAGCGGCACCGTCGCAGTCCTCCTCCCGCTGGCGGCGTGGGTCTTCTTCGGCGTCGCACTCTCCGTCGCGTCGGTCGTCACGGTGAACACATGCGGGACCGCGATGGCAGGTCGGACCCGGGTGCTCGCGCTCGAACGACTGCTCGGCGGGTCGGCGTCGCTGCTCCGCCGACGGCTGACCCGTGCCGGCGCGGTCGTCGGGATCATCGGGGCGTTGGCCGGGGTGCTCCTCGCGCTCGCGCTGGCGAACGTGGGGGTCGTCGTGGCGGGGTCGACCGGCATCGTCGAGGACTCGAGTCCGCTGGTGCCCCTGCAGTCCCTGGTCGTGTGGGTGACGGTCGCGGGCGCCGTGGTCATCGCGTTCCGGATCGGGTCCCGTCGGGTGCTCTCGCTCGCGCCCCTCCAGGCGCTGGGGTCGACGGTCGAGTCCGAGGTCTCAGCGCGCACGAATCCGTGGCGCACGGCGGTCGCGGTGGTCCTCTTCCTCGGGGGCTGGATCGGTGTCGCCGGCTCGATCGTCCTCGGAGCGACGTCGTACCTCGCCGTGCTGCTCGCCGTCGCGGCGGGGGCGGTCTCGTTCGCCGGTCTGGTGCTCGGGTCGCCGGTCGTCCTGCCGCCCGTCCTCCGACTCGTGGCCGCGGTCGGCCGGTTCCCGATGGCGATGCTCGCGGGCCGCAACGCCCTGCGGTCGCCGGCGCGCGCCTCCCGGGCCGCCGTCGGGCTCCTCATCGCGGTCACCCTCGTCGTGACGTTCTCGGTCGGGCTCGCCACCTACGAGGCCATGCTCGTCCGACAGGTCGACGGCGACCCGGTCTACTACCGCGGCATCCATGATCAGTTCGTCGCGCTCTCGACGATGTTCACCGTGCTGATCGGTGGTGCCGGCGTGATCGCGGCGGCAGGTGTGGTGAACGTTTCGTCGATGACCGTCGCACAACGCAGGCAGGAGTTCGGACTGCTTCGGACGCTCGGTGCGACCCGGCGTCAGGTGGCCGTGATGGTCACGGTCGAGACGGTGGTCATGGTGACGGTGGCGCTGGTCCTCGGCGTGCTCCTCGGTGTCGGCTACGGCTGGGCCGGCGCGTACTCGATCCTCGGGACGACGCAGGGAGCAGCGCTGATCGCGCCCGTCTTCCCGCTGTCGGCCGTCGCGGTGGTCGTGATCGGGACGCTCGCGGTCGCGCTCTGGTCGGTGCTCGGTCCGGTGCGGCGTGCGATGCGGGTGCCGCCGACGGAGGCGCTGGCGGTCGACTGAGACGCCGCTCGCGGTCGCTCGGGTCGCACGGGTCGCACGTTCGGTCGCTCGGGCCGGCCGAGGTCGCACGTTCGGTCGCTCGGGCCGGCCGAGGTCGCACGTTCGGTCGTTCGGGTCGGCCGAGGTCGCACGAAGTGTCGCTCGCGGTGCCTGCGGGCGACGGTTCGTGCGACCTCGACGCCCCGGCCGCGGCACGTCGTGCGACCTCGGACCCCGGGCCCCGGGTCGTGCGACCTCGGCGCCCCGCGACGGCTCGCTCTGTCACACGGACCGCCGCCGGTGCTACCGTGGACTCGATGTACTCGGCGCTCCTCCTCCTTCGCTGCCGCGACGAGGCCTGACACAACGGCCCACCTCGTCGCGGAGTCCGTCGTGGCCTGACCCACACCTGACGACGAAAGCGACGAAACGATGCAGAACACCCAGCGCCCCTCCGGGATGCCGATCCACAAGTACGTCCCGTTCCACGACCAGATCCGTGTCGACCTCCCGGACCGCACCTGGCCGACGAAGCGCATCGACGAGGCACCGCGGTGGTGCGCGGTCGACCTGCGCGACGGCAACCAGGCCCTGATCGACCCGATGGACTCCGAGCGCAAGCGCGCCATGTTCGACCTGCTCGTCCGCATGGGCTACAAGGAGATCGAGGTCGGGTTCCCGAGCGCCTCGCAGACCGACTTCGACTTCGTCCGCTCGCTCATCGACGAGGGCGCGATCCCCGACGACGTCACGATCCAGGTGCTGACCCAGGCGCGCGAGCACCTCATCAACCGCACGTACGAGGCGATCGACGGCGCGAAGCAGGCCATCGTGCACCTGTACAACTCGACGTCGATCGTCCAGCGCGAGGTCGTGTTCCGCACCGACGTGCAGGGCGTCGTCGACATCGCGGTGTCCGGCGCGAAGCTGTGCCGTGCGGCCGAGGCGAACCTACAGCACGACACGAAGGTGTTCTACGAGTACTCGCCCGAGTCGTACACCGGCACCGAGCTCGAGGTCGCGGTCCAGATCTGCAACGCCGTGCTCGAGGTCTTCGAGCCGACGCCCGACCGCAAGGTGATCATCAACCTGCCGGCGACCGTCGAGATGGCGACGCCGAACGTCTACGCCGACTCGATCGAGTGGATGTCCCGCAACCTGGCCCACCGCGAGGACGTCATCCTCTCCCTGCACCCCCACAACGACCGCGGCACCGCCGTCGCGGCCGCAGAGCTCGGCTACATGGCCGGCGCCGACCGCATCGAGGGCTGCCTGTTCGGCAACGGTGAGCGCACCGGCAACGTCGACCTGGTCGCACTCGGCATGAACCTGTTCACGCAGGGGATCGACCCCGAGATCGACTTCTCGGACATCGACCAGATCAAGCGCACGGTCGAGTACTGCAACCAGCTGCCGGTGCCGGAGCGTCAGCCGTGGGCGGGCGACCTCGTCTACACGGCGTTCAGCGGCTCGCACCAGGACGCCATCAACAAGGGCTTCCAGGCCATGAAGGCCAAGGCCGCGGCCGCCGGCAAGGACATCGACGAGATCGCGTGGGCGGTGCCGTACCTGCCCGTCGACCCGAAGGACATCGGCCGTTCGTACGAGGCCGTGATCCGCGTCAACTCCCAGTCCGGCAAGGGCGGCGTCGCCTACCTGCTCAAGACGGACCACTCGATCGACCTGCCCCGCAAGTTGCAGATCGAGTTCTCCGGGGTCGTGCAGCAGCGCACCGACGCCGAGGGCGGCGAGTTCTCGTCCGAGCGCATCTGGAACCTCTTCCGCGACGAGTACCTGCCCGCGGCCGACGAGTCCGACAAGTGGGGCCGCTACGAGATCACGAAGACGGCGACGTCGAGCGACTTCGACGGCACGACGAAGCTCTCGGTCGCCCTGCGCGTCGACGACGGCTCGATCACGTCCGACGCCGTCGGGACGGGCCCGATCGACGCGTTCCTCACGGTGATGCGGGAGCAGGGCGTCGACGTGACGCTCTACGACTACTCGGAGCACACGATGAGCGCCTCGGGTGACGCGCAGGCCGCGTCCTACGTCGAGCTCGACGTCGACGGCGTCCGGCTGTGGGGCGTCGGGATCGACGCCGACATCGCCACCGCGTCGCTCAAGGCGATCGTCTCGGCGGTCAACCGCGCGGTGCGCGCGGGGGCTGCGTCCGGCGCGTCGGAGCTGGTCTCGGCGTAACGCGTTCCGTCCAGGAGGTGCGGTGCGGGTCCGACCCGCACCGCGCCTCCTGTGCGTGGTCGCGCTGGTGCGTGCGTGCGTGCGTGCGCGCCGCGAGCGGGACGTTTCTGTACCGCTCGGCGGTGGCGAGCGGCGCCTTCCGCCCGTTCGGCGGACGTGAGCGGCGTGTCGCGCCCGCTCGACGCCCGCCCGCTCCGCGCCGCGAGCAGCGCGGCGCGGAACGTCGGTGGCGCGGGGGATACTGGACCAATGCCGCTGTACCGGGACGAGTGCGTCGTGTTGCGTACCCACAAGCTCGGTGAAGCCGACCGCATCGTCACGATGCTGAGCCGGCAGCACGGCAAGATCCGGGCGGTGGCGAAGGGCGTCCGGCGGACCGCGTCGAAGTTCGGGTCCCGGCTCGAGCCGTTCATGGTCGTCGACGCCCAGTTCTACGAGGGCCGCTCGCTCGACATCGTCACCCAGGCCGAATCGCTCGGTTCGTACGGCGCGCAGATCGTCGCCGACTACGGGGCCTACACCGCCGCCAGCGCGATGGTCGAGACCGCCGACCGCCTGAGCGAGGCCGACGCCGGACTGCAGCAGTACCTGCTCCTCGTCGGGGCCCTCCGGTCGCTGGCGCGCGGCGAGCACGTGACGAGTGCGACGCTCGACTCGTACCTGTTGCGCGCGATGAGCATCGCGGGGTGGGCGCCATCGTTCCGCGACTGCGCGGTCACCGGGGAGCCCGGGCCGCACTCGGCGTTCGTCGTGCAGCTCGGCGGCGTGGTGGCGGACCACGCGGCGCCTCCGGGGACACCGCGGCTCGACCCGGACACCCTGCAGCTCCTGGGCTCCCTGCTCGCCGGCGACTGGGGCACGGTGGACGCGTCGGACGAGCGCACGCGCTCCCGGGCGTCCGGCGTGGTGGCGGCGTACGCCCAGTGGCACCTGGAACGATCGCTCCGGTCGCTGCCGCACGTCGACCGCACCGAGCACCCGTCCCCGGTCCATCCGACACCGGGTGGTGTGCCCGCCGCAGTCGCCGCCACCCCGGCACCCACGCTGCCGGACCCGTCCGGCAACGCGACCGGCAACGCGACCGGCAACGCAACCGACCACGCGCCCGGCAACACGCCCCGCAACGCGCCCGGCAACACGCCCGACCACGCGCCCGACCAGCCGTCCGACCACGGAGGAACCCCTGCATGAGCCCTCGCCGGTACGCCGAGTCCGAGCCGCTGAAGCCCGTCGACTGGACGGGTGAGCACCCTCCGGCGATCCCGCTGCAGTTCGTCCCCGAGCACGTCGCGATCGTGATGGACGGCAACGGCCGCTGGGCGAACCAGCGCGGCCTCACCCGGGTCGAGGGGCACCGCGCGGGCGAGGCGTCGCTCCTCGACGTGGTCGCCGGCGCCGTGCAGATCGGCGTCAAGCACGTCTCGGCGTACGCGTTCTCGACCGAGAACTGGAAGCGCTCGCCCGACGAGGTCCGCTTCCTGATGGGCTTCAACCGCGAGGTCCTGCACCGCCGCCGCGACCAACTGAACGCGTGGGGTGTCCGGATCCGGTGGGCGGGACGTCGGCCGCGGCTCTGGCGCAGCGTGATCGACGAGCTGCAGACCGCCGAGCGCATGACCGCCGACAACGACGTCTGCACGCTGACGATGTGCGTCAACTACGGCGGTCGGAACGAGATCGTCGACGCGGTCCGGGGCATGGCCGAGGACGTCGCCGCCGGGCGCCTCAAGCCGAGCCAGGTCACCGAGAAGGCCCTCGCGAAGCGGCTGTACGTGCCGGAGCTGCCGGACGTCGACCTCTTCCTGCGGAGCTCGGGGGAGCAGCGGACGTCCAACTTCATGCTGTGGCAGTCGGCGTACGCCGAGATGGTGTTCCTCGACCGGCTGTGGCCGGACTTCCGTCGCACCGACCTGTGGGGAGCGATCGAGCAGTACGCGCGCCGCGATCGACGGTTCGGCGGGGCGGTGGACGCACCGACGGCCTGACAGGAGGCGCGGGTCGGCGCCGACCCGCGCCTCCCGTCCGACGGTTCCCGGCTCGACCGAGCGCCCGCCTCCGGCTCAGCCGAGCAGGTGCGCCGCGCCGCGGACCGCGTCGAGCGCGGCGCGGACGCTCGGCACCCGGTCCGCGCCCCGTGCCACCACCACCTCGACGCGCCGCGCGAGCTCGCCACTCGCCGCCGTGACCGAGACGCCGGGCGGCACCACGGTGGTCGTGAGCGCGAGGCGGGGGAGCAGGGCCACGCCGAGGCCCGCCGCGACCAACCCGACGACCGCCGCGGCGTTGTCCGTCTCGAGGACGATGTCCGGGGTGAAGCCGGAGGCGGCGCACGACGCGAGCAGGTGCCCTCGGCAGCGCGGGCACCCGCCGATCCATCGCGCCTCGCGGAAGGCGGCGAGGTCCGCGACCGCGTCGGCACCGTGCGCGGACCCGCTCAGTGCCGGGGCAGGCGTCACGAGGGCGAGCGGGTCGCGACCGAGCACCCGGGTCGTGAGCGTCGGGTCGGCGCCGACGTCGTCGCCCTGCAACGCGTGCGAGAACGTCAGCGCCACGTCCACCTCGCCGCGGCGGAGGAGCTCGACGGCCTCCGGCGGTTCGGCCTCGACGTAGGAGGTCACCACGCCCGGGCTCGTGGCCGACACCGCGGCGAGCACCGGCGGCACGAGGGTCGACGACGCGCTCGGGAACCCGGCGATCCGCACCCGTCCGCGGGCGAGGCCGCCGACGGCGTCGAGGTCCTCCTGCGCTGCCGCGAGGGCTGCCTGCACGGCGAGGGCGTGGTCGGCGAGGACCCGTCCCGACTCGGTCAGCGTGACGCCGCGCGCTCCGCGGAGCACGAGCTCGTGGCCCGTCCGGCGTTCGGCGCGGGCGAGGAGCTGGCTCACCGCGGGCTGGCTGTACCCGAGGGCGGCGGCCGCGCGGCTGATCGAGCCGGCGTCACGGACGGCGCGCAGCACACGGAGGAGTTGGGGATCGAGGTCGTCCACAACGTCATGTTATGGGGGATCGAAGAAGCCTGCCCTGGTGTGATGGGCGACCCCGCGCCACCGTGGAGGCATGGACTCCTTCGTCGACGGCTCCGGCTACCTGGCGGCCTGCACGGCCGGCCTCCCCACGCGCGGCACGCTCGCCGCCATGCGCGCCGACCTCGACGAGTGGGAGCACGCCGCGTCCACGCCGGTCGCGTACGGTGCGCTCGTCGAGGAGGGCCGCTCGCTCTTCGCGGGGATCGTCGGCGTCGATCCGCCCCGGGTCGCCACAGGGTCGCAGACCTCCGCCATGGTCGCGGTCGTCGCCGCTGCGCTGCCGGACGGCACCGAGGTGGTCGTCCCCGACGCCGACTTCAGTTCGCTCGTGTTCCCGTTCCTCGCCCAGGCGCACCGCGGGGTCCGCGTCCGGAGCGTCCCGCTCGCCTCCCTCGCCGACGCGGTGCGGCCCGGGACGTCGCTCGTCGCCTGGTCCGCGGTGCAGTCGTCGAGCGGCGTCGTCACCGATCCGGAGCCGGTGCTCGAGGCGGCTCGGACCGTCGGCGTGCTCACGCTGTGCGACCTCACGCAGGCCGCCGGCGTGCTCCCGGTGGACGCTGCCCCGTTCGACGTGACCGTCACGCACGCGTACAAGTGGCTGTGCGCGCCGCGCGGGGTCGCCTTCTCGACGTTCTCGGACGCCGCGCTCGAACGGCTCCGCCCCGTGCAGGCCGGGTGGTACGCGGGCGCCGACGTGTGGGCGTCCTGCTACGGCCCCGCGATGCGGCTCGCCGACGACGCGCGTCGGTTCGACGTCTCGCCGGCGTGGCAGGCATGGCCGGGCGCGGTGGCTGCGCTCCGGCACGTCGCCGCGCTCGACGCGAGGTCGTCCTGGAGGCACGCCACGCGTCTCACGGACCGGCTCGCCGACACGCTCGGGTCACCTCGGAGCGGTCAGGCGATCACGACGTTCGCGGACGCGGACGGCGCGGCCCTCCGGGCCCTCGCGGCAGCCGGGATCACCGCGAGCGGGCGGGCCGGTCGGCTCCGGCTGGCGTTCCACCTCTGGAACGACGAGGACGACGTGACGCGCGTGGCGGACGCGCTGGGCGCGGTGGACGGCTTCAGACCGGAGGGGTGAGGCGCGTTCTCCAGAGGGACCGCGCCTCCCGTCCGCCGAGGCCCGTGGGGCCGGTACGCTTGCCCGGTACGTTTCCGAACCGGGCACCCAGCTCGGCGACCTCTGGAGCATCCCGTGGCACAGTCCTCCCGTCTCGACAGCGTCATCGCCCTGGCCAAGGGCCGTGGCTTCGTCTTCCAGTCGGGGGAGATCTACGGCGGATCGCGCTCCGCATGGGACTACGGGCCCCTCGGCGTCGAGCTGAAGGAGAACATCAAGCGGCAGTGGTGGCAGCGGTTCGTCCGCGGCCGCGGTGACATGGTCGGCCTCGACTCGGCCGTGATCCTGCCGCGCAAGGTGTGGGAGGCGTCCGGGCACGTCGCGACGTTCACCGACCCACTCGTCGAGTGCCTGCACTGCCACCACCGGTTCCGCGAAGACCACCTCATCGAGGCGTTCGTGGCGAAGAAGGACCGGCAGCCCGAGGGTGGCATGGCCGAGATCGCGTGCCCGAACTGCGGCACCCGCGGCCAGTGGACCGAGCCGCGCGAGTTCTCCGGCATGCTCAAGACCTACCTCGGCCCGGTCGAGTCGGAAGAAGGCCTGAACTTCCTCCGCCCCGAGACCGCGCAGGGCATCTTCGTGGACTTCGCGCAGGTCGTGACGACCAGCCGCATGAAGCCCCCGTTCGGCATCGGCCAGGTCGGCAAGGCCTTCCGCAACGAGATCACGCCCGGCAACTTCATCTTCCGGACGCGTGAGTTCGAGCAGATGGAGATCGAGTACTTCGTGCCGCCGGCCTCCGCGCAGGAGCACTACGAGCAGTGGATCGCCGACTCGGTCGCGTTCTTCACCGACCTCGGCATCGACCCGGAGAACCTGCGGCGCTTCGACGTCCCGGACGGGGAACGCGCGCACTACTCCGACGCCACCGCCGACATCGAGTACCGCTTCGGGTTCGCGGGCACCGAGTGGGGCGAGCTCATGGGCGTCGCGAACCGCACGGACTTCGACCTGAACAACCACATCGAGTCCTCCGGCAAGGACCTCCGGTACTTCGACCAGGCCGCGAACGAGAAGTACGTGCCGTACGTCATCGAGCCGTCGTTCGGTCTGACCCGCGCGCTCATGGCGTTCCTGCTCGACGCCTACCACGAGGACGAGGCGCCGAACGCGAAGGGCGGCGTCGACAAGCGCACGGTCCTGCGGCTCGACCCGCGGCTCGCTCCGGTCAAGGCCGCCGTCCTGCCGCTGTCCCGCAACGAGCAGCTGTCGCCGGTGGCGCGCGGCCTCGCGGACGACCTGCGCAAGTACTGGAACGTGGACTTCGACGACGCGGGGGCGATCGGCCGTCGCTACCGTCGCCACGACGAGATCGGCACGCCGTTCTGCATCACGGTGGACTTCGACACGCTCGAGGACAAGGCCGTGACGGTGCGCGAGCGCGACACGATGTCGCAGGAGCGGGTGGCGCTCGACCAGCTGCAGGGGTACCTCGCGGCGCGGTTGCTCGGCGCGTAGGCGCGGCGCGAGGCCGCGTGTCGGCGCCGCTTCGCGCGTCGGCGCGGCCGTTCGCACAACCAAAAGCACCCCGAACCACGCTGATGCGCGGCGCGGGGTGCTTTTGGTTGTGCGCCGCGCCCGCCGCGCCCGGCAGCGCGGGAATGCGGCTGCGGCGGCCCCGGTTGCGACCAGCATGAACGACTCTGTGAAGGTCGATGTCTGGTCGGACATCGCCTGCCCCTGGTGCTACATCGGCAAGCGGAAGTTCGAGGCCGGCGTCGCCGCCTTCGCCTCGACCCCGAACGGCGCCCCGGTCGAGGTCGAGTACCACTCCTTCGAGCTCAGCCCCGACACCCCCGTGGACTTCGAGGGCACCGAGGCCGAGTTCCTCTCCGGCCACAAGGGCATGCCCGTCGAGCAGGCGCAGCAGATGCTCGACCAGGTCTCCGGCATCGCCGCGAGCGTGGGCCTCGACTACGACTTCGAGTCGATGCACCACACCAACACGGTGAAGGCGCACCAGGTCATCCACCTGGCGAAGGAGCAGGGCAAGCAGCTCGAGATGGTCGAGCGCCTCTTCGCCGCCTACTTCGAGCGCGGTGAGCACGTCGGCCAGGACGAGTCGCTGGCGTCCCTCGCGGCCGAGGTCGGTCTCGACCCGGACGAGGTCCGCGCCACGCTCCGCGACGACTCGCAGCTCGCGGCCGTCCGCGCCGACCAGGCGCAGGCGCAGTCGTACGGCATCAACGGCGTCCCGTTCTTCGTCATCGACGGCAAGTACGGCGTGTCCGGCGCGCAGGACCCGGCTGCGTTCGAGCAGGTGCTGACGCAGGTCGTCGCCCTCCGCGGGTCGACCCCGTCGGACGTCGCCGAGGCCGAGCAGCGGTCCGCCGAGGACGCGGCAGCAGACGCGGAGGCGACCCGATGACGGACGTCCGCGTCGACGGCTCGGCCGAGCCGCGCCTCCAGTCCGACGGCCAGGAGGCGCGACCCGCCCTGCTCACGCTCGTCACGCCCGGCGGTGCGCCGGTCTGCGAGGGCGACTCGTGCTTCGTGCCCGGCGCCGAGGGCGTCTGGACCGAGGTCCCCGACTGAGCGGGTGCTAGCGGACGGGCTCCTCGTCGGTGATGTCGGCGACCGTCGCGCCGTACGCCGCGACCAGGTCATCGGCGTCGACGAAGGCGCTCGCGCCGTGCCGACCGGCGCCGAGGGCGACCCGGCGTCCGAGGATCCGTTCGTCGGCGTAGACCGGCAGGTCGCCGGTCGCGCCGATGGGCGTGATGGTGCCGCGTTCGTAGCCGGAGGCCTCGAGCGCGGTGGCGGCGTCGGGCATCGAGAGCTTGTTGACGCCGACGACGGTGCGGAGCTTCTTCCAGGCGATGGCACGGCCACCGGGCACGAGGGCGAGCAGGAAGCCGCCGTCGTGCCGCTTCACGACGAGGGTCTTCACGACGTCGCCGGGCTCGATGCCGAGCAGTGCGGCTGCCCCGTGCAGGGAGTCCGCGGCGGGTCGCTCGACCACGTCGACCCGGAGCCGTCGGGCCCGTGCGTCGGCGTCGAACCTGGTGATGGCGTCGGTCGTCATGTGGAGAACGCTACCGGCGTGCACCGACGTGGGAAGATGGGAGACGTATGACGATCACTGACGCACCCGGGACGGCGACCCGTCCGGCGAAGCCCCTGCGCATCGGCCCCATCGAGGTCGACGTGCCGGTCGTGCTCGCGCCGATGGCGGGCATCACGAACATGGCCTACCGCCGGCTCTGCCGCGAGTACGGCGCCGGCTTGTACGTGTGCGAGATGATCACCTCGCGCGCGCTCGTCGAACGGACCCCCGTGTCGATGCAGCTCATCCAGCACCACGAGTCCGAGACCCCGCGGTCGATCCAGCTGTACGGCGTCGAGCCGAACACGGTGGCCGAGGCGGCGACGATCCTCGTGGGCGAGGACCGCGCCGACCACATCGACCTCAACTTCGGGTGCCCCGTGCCGAAGGTCACGCGCAAGGGCGGGGGAGCGGCCCTGCCCTGGAAGCTCGACCTCTTCAAGGAACTCGTCACGAAGACGGTCCGCGCCGCCGGGGACGTGCCCGTCACCGTGAAGATGCGCAAGGGCATCGACGGCGACCACCTCACGTACCTCGACGCCGCCCGCATCGCGCGGGACGCCGGCGTCGCGGCCGTCTCCCTGCACGCCCGCACCGCCAACGAGCACTACTCGGGCCACGCGGACTGGTCGGCGATCGCGACGCTGAAGGAGACCATCACCGACATCCCGGTGCTCGGCAACGGCGACATCTGGTCCGCTGCCGACGCGCTCCGCATGGTCGACGAGACCGGGGCGGACGGCGTCGTCGTCGGGCGCGGGTGTCTCGGCCGGCCGTGGCTGTTCGGCGACCTCGCGGCGGCGTTCCGCGGCGAGGGGCTGCGCTACATGCCGTCCCTCGGCGAGGTGGCGGTGGCGTTCAAGCGGCACGCCGAACTGCTCGTCGAGTTCTTCGGCAGCGAGGAGCACGGCTGCCGCGACGTCCGGAAGCACGTCGCCTGGTACTTCAAGGGGTACCCGATCGGCGGCGACGTCCGGTCCGGGCTCGCGATGGCGTCCAGCCTGCAGGAGATCGACGACCTGCTCGGGCAGCTCGACCACGACGCTCCGTACCCCGGTGCCGACGCCGAGGGGCCCCGAGGTCGTGCGGGCCACCCGAAGCGCACCGCCCTGCCCGACCGCTGGCTCGAGTCGCGCGACGTCGACAGCGAGTTCCGCAAGGTCCTCGCCGCCGCCGAGCTGCACCACAGCGGCGGATGAGCGCCACGAGTTCGTACGGGCCGGCCGACGCCGAACGCTGGCTGCCCGAGACCCACGGCAACCGTCGGTCCGACTTCGCCCGTGACCGCGCCCGGCTCCTGCACTCGAGCGCGCTCCGACGGCTCGCCGCGAAGACCCAGGTGCTCAGTCCGACGACCGGGCTCGACTTCGCCCGGAACCGCCTGACGCACTCGCTCGAGGTCGCCCAGGTCGGCCGCGAGCTCGCCGACTCGCTCGGCCTCGACCCCGACGTCGTAGACACCGCCTGCCTCGCGCACGACATCGGGCACCCGCCGTTCGGCCACAACGGCGAGACGGCCGTGAACGCGTGGGCGGCGGGCATCGGCGGGTTCGAGGGGAACGCGCAGACGCTGCGGCTCCTCACCCGGCTCGAGCCGAAGGTGTACGGCGCCGAGCCCGAGGACCACCGTCCGTACGGGCTCAACCTCACGCGGGCATCGCTCGACGCCAGCTGCAAGTACCCGTGGCCGGCAGCCCAGGGCGTGTCCGAGGCGTCGTCCGGCCGCACCAAGTTCGGCTTCTACGACGACGACCACGACGCGTTCGAGTGGCTCCGTGCCGGTGCTCCCCGTCGGCAGCGCTGCATCGAGGCGCAGGTCATGGACCTCTCGGACGACATCGCGTACTCGGTGCACGACTTCGAGGACGCCGTCGTCGCGGGCTTCATCGACGTCGCTGCACTGGGCGACCGCGTCGGCGAGAACGACATCGTGTCGGCCATGCACGCCTGGGTCGGCTCGGACCTCAGCCGCGACGAGCTGCTCGAGGCGTTCGACCGGCTCCGCTCGTTGCCGCTGTGGATGACCTCCTACGACGGGTCGCGACGAGACCTGGCGCGGCTGAAGAACCTCACCTCGCAGCTGATCGGTCGGTTCGCGCGGACGGCGACCGCGGCGACGCGGGAGTCCTACGCCTCGGGCTCCCTCGTGCGCTTCGCGGCGTCGGTCGTGACCCCGCCCGAGATCATCGGAGAGATCGCCGTGCTGAAGGGCATCGTCGCGGCGTTCGTCATGACGCAGGGCGATCGACAGCCGGTGTACGAGGACCAGCGGCGCATCCTGACCGAGCTCCTCGACGCCCTGGCGGCGAGCGGCAGCGCCGACCTCGAGCCGGGCTTCGCGGCGGACTGGCGTGCTGCGTCCGACGACGCCGGGCGGTTGCGGGCCGTGGTCGACCAGGTGGCGAGCCTGACCGACCAGGGCGCGCTGGCGTGGCACAAGCGGCTCGTGGTCGGGGACCGCGAGACGGTGCACATCCCGGTCTGACGGTCGGGCCCGGGTCACGTGCGCTTCGCCCTGGCCGCGACCCGCGGCGGGGCGGCGCCGGCGGGGCGGGGCCGAGCCGCGCCTCCTGGCCGTTGTCCACAGGTCTCGTGACGGTCGGCCGACGTCGGTCGCACGAACTAGGATCGAGGGGTGGCTGGGAGGATCGCGCGGAACGACATCGACGAGGTCCGCTCGCGTGTCAACATCGCCGACGTCGTCGGCGACTACGTGACCCTGAAGTCCGCCGGGGTGGGCTCGTTGAAGGGCCTCTGCCCCTTCCACGACGAACGCTCCCCGTCGTTCCACGTCCGTCCCCAGGTCGGGCGGTACCACTGCTTCGGCTGCGGCGAGGACGGCGACGTCTTCGACTTCGTCATCAAGCAGGACCACACGACCTTCCAGGAAGCCGTCGAGCGGATGGCCGCGAAGATCGGCTTCACGCTCCACTACGAAGAGGGCGACGGCCCCCGCACCGACTACAACGCCCGCGCGCGGCTCATCGCCGCGAACGAGGCGGCGCAGCAGTTCTACACCGCGCAGCTCACGACGGCGGCGGCCGAGCCGGCCCGGCAGTTCCTCGGTGAGCGCGGGTTCGACCCCGCGGCGGCACAGCACTTCGGCGTCGGCTTCGCCCCGAAGTCGTACGACGCACTGCGGGACCACCTGCGCGGTCGTGGGTTCTCGCTCGAGGAGATCGTCTCCGCCGGACTCGTCAGCCAGGGCGACCGGTCGCCGTACGACCGGTTCCGCGGGCGCCTCATGTGGCCGATCCGCGACGTCACCGGGGCGACGATCGGCTTCGGTGCGCGGCGGCTGCTCGAGGACGACAAGGGCCCCAAGTACCTCAACACGCCCGAGACCCCGATCTACCACAAGAGCCAGGTGCTCTACGGGCTCGACCTCGCCCGGCGCGACATCTCGAAGCAGAAGCAGGTCGTGATCGTCGAGGGGTACACCGACGTCATGGCGTGCCACCTCGCCGGCATCACCACCGCGGTCGCCACCTGCGGCACGTCGTTCGGCGTCGACCACATCAAGGTGCTCCGGCCGATGCTCGGCGACTCGGCCAGCCGCGACCTCTCGCAGCTCGGCAACATCGTCTTCACGTTCGACCCGGACGAGGCCGGGCAGCGCGCTGCCTCGCGGGCGTTCGCGGAAGAGAGCCGCTTCGCGTCGCAGACCTACGTCGCGGTCGCGCCGGGCGGGCTCGACCCGTGCGACCTCCGGCTGGCGCGGGGCGACGCCGCGGTCACGCGCCTCATCGAGACGAAGCGCCCGATGTTCGAGTTCATCATCCGTCGCCGGCTCGCCGCGCACGACATCGAGACGGCCGAGGGGCGCGTCGCCGGCCTCCGCGACGCCGCACCGGTCGTCGCGGGCATCCGCGACCGGACGCTCGCGACGGCGTACACGCGCGAGACCGCCAAGTGGCTCGGCCTCGACATCCCCGAGGTGCGTCGCGCGGTCGAGAACGCCCGGCAGCGCGCGGGCGCGTCGACGACCGACCACCGCTCAGGAGGCGCGGCTCCAGCCACGCACGCCGGCTCCGGTGGCGAGGCGGTCGCCGTCCCGGACGAGCCCGTGGCCGGGCTCCGACTCCTGCCGAGCGACCCGATCACCCGCATGGAGCGCGATGCCGTGATGGCGATGGTGCAGCAACCCGGGCACGTCGGAGCGCCGCTCCTCGGGTTGGCGGCGGCCGCGACCTTCTCGGCGCCGATGCTGTCCGTCGTGCGGGACGCCGTCGTGGCGAACGTCGACGCGATCGGCGCGGGGGACTGGCTCGAACGGTTGCTGCAGGACGTGCCGGGGCCGTTCCGTGGCCTCGTGCAGGAGCTCGCGCTCGCACCGATCCCGGCCCGCACCGACGAGGACCTGGCCATCTACGCGCGGAGCATCGTCGTCGCGTTGGTGGAGCGGGACCTGCTCGCGCGGAAGGCATCGCTGCTCGGGCAGTTGCAGCGGGCGGACCCGACGGAGCAGGCCGATCGGCGGGCGGAGATCCAGCGGCAGCTCGTGGACATCGACGCGCAGCGGATGCGGTTGCGCGCGGACGCCGAGGCGGCGGCGAACCCGTAGGCGGGTCGCGGCGCCCACCTGGCTGCCGTGCGGTCGGACGCCCGTGGTCGCCCGCGGTCGCCCGCGCGGGGTCGTTCGCCGAGGTCGCACGACGCGCCGCGTGCGTGTCGCCGAGGTCGCACGAACGGCCGTTCGGTAGCGCTCGGAGCGGCACTTCGTGCGACCTCGGCCCAGGGGCCAGCCACGCGCACGGGGTGGACCCGCGTGCGGTGGACGTGACCGGAGCTCCACCGGTGGATGCGGTGCGGACTGGCGCCGCGCCTCCAGGGTGCCGAGGTCGCACGACGCGCCGCCGGGCCGCCGCCGAGGTCCCACGAACGGCCGGCCGGGCTGCTCGGGGGCGGCACTTCGTGCGACCTCGGCGCTGTCGGCCGGGCGCCCTGGCGGCCCGCCGGGATGCCGAGCGGGCGGGACGCGCCGCGCGCGGCTCGGCGAGCGGGCGGAACATGCCGCATGCCGGGCGTGAGGGGTCCGTCTTTCGCCCGCTCGCGACCCGGCGAACCCGGCGAGCCGCCGAACCGGCGAGCCGCCGAGCCGGCGAACCACGCCGAACCCGCCGAACCGCCGCCGGCGACCTCGAGCGGGCGGAATGCGCCGGATGCCGTGCGCGAGCGGTGCGGACATCGCCCGCTCGCGCGCCGGGGCGCCGGGGGCCGCCGAGGCCGGCAGAGCCCCGCGTTGCACCGCGCAACAATCCTGCGCGACGCGCCGCACGGACACGCACGGATGATGCATCACGCGACGCGACCGTGCATTACAGCGGTGTAAACAAATCTCCCTCGGTTCGTGCAGTTCCGTGACAGGGTGATAGCAATGAGCGTTCCTGGCCGGGCACACAGTCGATCCACCTCCGGCCCAGGACCCTTGCATTCATCACCAAGAGAGGCATCGGACATGGCATCCGTGACCAAGTGGGGCAAGCGCGGCATCGCGCTCGGCGCCGGAGTGGCAGCGACGGCGCTGGTGCTCAGCGGCTGCGCGAGCAGCAGCGTGAGCGACACCGCCCTGAACGGCATCAGCATCGGGACGACCGACAAGATCACGTCGCTCGACCCGGCGGGCTCGTACGACAACGGCTCGTTCGCCGTGCAGAACCAGGTCTTCCCGTTCCTGATGAACACGCCGGTGGGCAGCCCCGACGTCAAGCCGGACATCGCGACCAAGGGCGAGTTCACGAACGACACCACGTACACGGTGACGCTCAAGAAGGGCCTGAAGTTCGCGAACGGGAACGACCTCACGTCGAGTGACGTGAAGTTCTCGTTCGAGCGCGAGCTGAAGATCAACAACGAGAACGGCCCGCAGTCCCTGCTCGCCAACCTCAAGAGCATCGACACGCCGGACGACACGACGGTCGTGTTCAACCTCGACCACGCCGACCAGACCTGGCCGCAGGTGCTCTCCAGCCCCGCCGGCCCGATCGTCGACGAGCAGGTCTTCTCGGCCGACAAGCTCACGCCGGCTGCGGACATCGTCAAGGGCAAGGCATTCGCCGGGCAGTACTCGATCAGCTCCTACAAGGAGAACGACACGATCCAGTACAAGGCGAACAAGAACTACGACGGCCTCCTGGGCAAGCCGAAGACCGACGAGGTCACGGCGAGCTACTACACCAAGGAGACCGACCTCAAGCTCGCCGTGCAGAAGGGCGACGTCGACGTCGCCTACCGCTCGCTGACGCCGACCGACATCGCCGACCTCCGCAAGGACGACAAGGTGAAGGTCACCGACGGCCCCGGCGGTGAGATCCGCTACCTGGTCTTCAACTTCAACACGCAGCCGTTCGGCGCGAAGCAGTCGGACGCCGACGAGACGAAGGCCCTGGCCGTGCGCCAGGCCGTGGCGGACGTCGTCGACCGCGAGAAGCTCGCCAAGGACGTCTACAACGACACCTACTCGCCGCTCTACTCGATGGTGCCGGACGGCCTCACCGGTGCCGCGAAACCCTTCGAGGAGCTCTACGGCGACGGCGACGGCGGCGCGGACGTCGACAAGGCGAAGGAGACCCTGTCGAAGGCGGGCGTCACCGGCAAGGTGCAGCTCGACATCCAGTACGCACCGGACCACTACGGTTCGACGTCGGACGACGAGTACGCCGAGCTCAAGACCCAGCTCGAGAACTCCGGCCTGTTCACCGTGAACATCCAGTCGACGGTCTACACGACCTACGCACAGGAGCGCACGAAGGACGCCTACCCGGTGTACCAGCTCGGCTGGTTCCCGGACTTCTCGGACGCCGACAACTACCTGTCGCCGTTCTTCACGAAGGACAACTTCGTGCAGAACCACTACGACGACCCGACGATCCAGCAGCTCATCTCCGACGAGCAGCAGGAGTCCGACAAGGACAAGCGCGCCGACCTCATCGAGCAGGCGCAGGAGCGTGAGGCGACGCAGATCTCGACGCTGCCGCTGCTGCAGGGCAAGTCGGTCGCCGTCGCGGCCAAGGACGTCAAGGGCCTGACCCTCGACTCCTCGTACAAGTTCCGGTACGCGACCCTCTCCAAGTAAGCCCGGCTCCGGTCCACGGGGGCGTTCCCACGAGGAGCGCCCCCGTGACCGCGTCCCCAACGGCACCGAAAGGCACCCGTCCCCGTGACCCTCAGCACCCCAGAGGCGAGCTCGGAACTGGCCACCGACCCCACCAAGCCCGAGGCACAGCGCAGTGCCAAGAGCAGCGGCGGCGGACTCGGCCGGTACGTCCTCGTCCGGTTCCTCCTCATCTTCCCGACCGTCTTCATCCTGGTGACGCTCGTGTTCTTCCTGATGCGCGTCATCGGGAACCCGATCACCGCATCGGTCGGCGGCCGACTCACGCCGTCCCAGCTGCAGGAACGCCTGCACGCCGCGGGCTACGACCGCCCGGTCTTCGTCCAGTACATCGAGTACCTCGGCAACATCGTCCGCGGCGACTTCGGCACGACGGCCACCGACAACCGGCCGATCACCGAGATCATCGTCACGTACGGCGGCGCGACCGCCGAGCTCGTCTTCTACGCGCTCATCGTCGCGCTGCTGCTCGGCATCCCGCTCGGCATGCTCGCCGCGTACATGCGCGACAAGTGGCCGGACGTCCTGTTCCGCGCGCTCGCGATCCTCACCTACGCGACGCCGGTGTTCTTCGGCGGCCTGCTGCTCAAGCTCGTCTTCTCGGTGTGGCTCGGCTGGCTCCCGCTCGGCGACCGCGCGTCCACGCGGGTGTCGCTCGTCCTCGACAACATCCAGGGCGCGACGGGCATCTACCTCATCGACGCCCTGCGCACCGGCAACGCCCAGATCATCGGGGACGTGCTGGCGCACGCCGTCCTGCCGGCACTGACCCTGGGGCTCCTCACCGCTGGCATCTTCCTGCGCCTGGTGCGCGCGAACATGATCGGGACGCTCGGTTCCGAGTACGTCGACGCGGCCCGCTCGCGCGGCGTTCGGGAGGCGCGGCTCGTCCGCACGCACGCGTTCCGTCCCGCCCTCGTGCCGATCATCACGGTGATGGGACTCCAGATCGCCATGCTCCTGGGCGGTTCCGTCCTCACCGAGACCACCTTCGGGTGGCGCGGGCTCGGCTTCGAGCTCAACCAGTACCTGTCGGCCCGCGACTTCGTCGCGGTCCAGGGCATCGTCGCGATGCTCGCGGTGATCGTCGCGGTGACGAACTTCATCGTGGACGTCGTCGCGGCCCTCATCGACCCGAGAGTGAGGTTCTAGAGATGGCTGACACCTCCCTCGTCGACCGCCACGAGCCGCTCTGGAAGCGGCTGCCCGTCGTGCTGCAGCTCCGCCGGAGCACGGGCTGGCAGCGCGCCATGCTCATCACCGGCGTGGTCATCTGCGCGCTGTACCTCCTCGTCGCGATCGCCGCGCCGCTCATCGCCCCGTACGGCTTCGGCCAGCTGCAGGGCGCCGACGGGCAGAGCTTCCCGCGCACCGGTGCACCGAGCGCCACGCACATCTGGGGCACGACCGTCGGCGGCTTCGACGTCTTCAGCCGCGTCGTCTACGGCGCCCGGACCGCGGTGCTCGTGGTCATCGTGGCCGTCGTCGTGTCGATCATCATCGGCGTCCTGCTCGGCATGGTCTCCGGTTACATCGGCGGCTGGCTCGACCGGATCCTCGTCGTCGTGGCGGACGCGATCTACGCGTTCCCCTCGCTGCTCCTCGCCATCGTGGTGTCGATCGTCATCTCGGGCGGCAACTCGAGCTACTCGGGCGGCATCATCGCCGCGGCGATCTCGATCACGGTCGTGTACGTCCCGCAGTACTTCCGGGTCGTCCGCGCCGAGGCCGTGCGGCTCAAGAACGAGGCGTTCGTCGAGTCCGCGCGGGTGATGGGCACGAACCCGTGGCGCATCATGACCCGGCACGTCCTCCGGAACTCGACGCGATCCCTCCCGCTGATCCTCACGCTGAACGCGAGCGACGCGATCCTGACGCTCGCGGGCCTCGGGTTCCTGGGCTTCGGCATCGGCCCGACCAGCGGCGCGGAGTGGGGCTACGACCTCAGCCGCGCGCTGTCCGACGTCGCGAGCGGCGTCTGGTGGACCGGCGTCTTCCCGGGTGTCGCGATCGTGGTGCTCGTCCTCGGCGTGACGTTCATCGGCGAGAGCCTCAACGACATCTCCGACCCGCGCCTGCGTGCGCGACGCCGGCTCAAGCAGCTGGTGTCCCGCAAGCAGACGGCCAGCACGGAAGGGGCGACCGCATGACGGACGCGACCAACCAGTCCCGCGCCTCCACGCGCCTCCAGGCCGGCGACACCACGACGGAACCGGTCGTCGTCGTCGACGACCTGACCGTCACCTTCGCGACCGACGGCGGTGCCGTCGACGCGGTCAAGGGCGTCAGCATCGACGTCCGCCCCGGCGAGGTCCTCGCCCTCGTCGGCGAGTCCGGCTCGGGCAAGTCCGTCACGGCGCGGAGCATCCTGCGCCTCATGCCGGAGACGGCGACGCTCGGCGGTGCGGTGTTCCTCGACGGCACGGACGTCGTGACCGTCGGCGCGCAGAAGCTCCGGAGCCTGCGTGGCACCGCCGGCGCGATGGTGTTCCAGGAGCCCTCCACGGCGCTGAACCCGGTCTTCACGGTCGGGTGGCAGATCGCCGAGGGGCTCCGGGCCCACGGCGGCGTCTCCGCGAAGGAGGCCCGCGCGAAGGCGATCGACTACCTCCGGCGCGTCGGCATCCCCGATCCCGAGACCCGGGTCGACCACTACCCGCACCAGTTCTCCGGCGGTCAGAAGCAGCGCGTCGTCATCGCGAGCGCGCTCGCCCTCGAACCGTCGGTGATCATCGCCGACGAACCGACCACCGCCCTCGACGTGACGGTCCAGGCGGAGATCCTCGACCTGCTCCGCCGGTGCCGCGACGAGTTCGGCGCGGCGATCGTCATCATCACGCACAACATGGGCGTCGTCGCCGACCTGGCGGACCGCGTCGCCGTGATGTACCAGGGCGAGGTCGTCGAGGAGGCCCCGGTCGCCGAGCTGTTCGCGGCGCCGCAGGCCGACTACACGAAGCGCCTGCTCGCCGCCGTGCCGCGGCTCGAGGCCTCCACCGGGGTCGCCCGCCGTGCGGCGATCAGTGACGACGTCGAGCCGCTCGTCCGCGCACGCGGGCTCGAGATCGAGTACCCGGGCCGGCTCGGGTCGCACGCGTTCAAGGCGGTCAAGGGCGTCGACCTCGACATCCGTCCCGGCGAGGTCCTCGGCCTCGTGGGGGAGTCCGGCTCCGGCAAGACGACCATCGGCCGCGCGATCGCCGGTCTGACGAAGATCACCGGCGGCTCGCTCGAGGTGCTCGGAACCGAGATGCTCGGGTACCGCGAACGCGACTTCAAGCGGCACCGCAAGGACATCGGGTTCGTCTTCCAGGACCCGGCGACCTCGTTCAACCCGCTGCTCACGATCTCGGAGTGCGTCGCCGAACCGCTCGTCGTGCACGGCGAGGTGTCGAGCCCGCGTGCCGCCCGGAAGCGTGTCGGCGAGCTGCTCGAGGCCGTGCAGCTCCCGGCGGCCTACGGCGACCGGTACCCGCACGAGCTGTCCGGCGGCCAGCGGCAGCGTGCGTCGCTCGCGCGGTCGCTCGCGCTCCGGCCGAAGCTCCTCATCGCCGACGAACCGACGAGTGCGCTCGACGTGTCCGTCCAGGCGCGCGTGCTCGAGCTGTTCCTCGAGCTGCAGCAGGACCTCGGGTTCGCATCGCTGTTCATCAGCCACGACCTCGCCGTGGTCGGCGCGCTCTCCGACCGGATCGCCGTGCTCTACCGCGGCGACCTGGTCGAGACGGGCACCACGGCCGAGGTCCTCGGCTCGCCGCAGCACCCGTACACGCAGCGTCTCCTGGCGTCACTCCCGGTGCCGGATCCGGCGGAACAGGCGGAGCGACGGCGTACGCTTGTGGAACTGGAGAACGCCGGGTCCTGACCCGACGCGACCACTCCCGGAGGCGCGGCTGACGTCGACGACGCACGCCGCGCCTCCTGGGCGGTCACCTCCACCGCAACACGCACGACGGTCGGTGCAGCCCGGTCCGTCGCGAACCGCCGCCAGGGGGCGGCGTGGAAGGGGACCCATGATCGCGGTCAACGGACCGGCGGTCGTCGCGGACGACGTGTCGATCGAGTACCGGAGCGGACGGGGGACGGATGCGATCCGGGCCGTCGACGGCGTGAGCCTCACGGTCCGTCAGGGGGAGATCCTGGCCGTGCTCGGCGAGTCCGGGTCCGGCAAGTCGACGTTCGCCGCGGCGATCGCCGGCCAGCTCGGCACCACCGGCGAGGGCGACGGCGCCCACCGTCGGCACATCGTCGGGGGCGAACTCACGGTGCTCGGGCAGAAGACGCGCGGGCTCCGACCGACGTCCCGCAAGCTCGAGCGGCTCAGCGGTCGCATCGGCTACCTGCCGCAGGACGGCGCAGACCGGCTCAGCCCGGACCTCACCGTCGGCGAGGCCATCGCGGAACCGATCTACGCACGTGACCGCCGGTTCGACCGCAAGGAGGCCGGCCTCATCGTCGCCCGCCTGGTCGACGCGGTGCACCTGCCGCTCGGGGTGATGCGGCTCAACACGTGGGAGCTCTCGAGCGGGCAGCGGCAGCGCGTCGCCCTCGCGAAGGCGCTCGTGCTCGAGCCCCAGCTGCTCGTCGCCGACGAACCCGCCCGCGGCGTCGACGTGCTCGTGCGGCAGTCGGTGCTCGAGGCGCTGGCGACCCTGCAGCGGAACCGGCAGTTCTCGGCGGTCGTGGTGTCGAGCGACCTGCGCGAGGCCCGGGCACTGGCCGACCGGGTGGCGATCATGGCCGAGAGCCGGCTCGTCGGCCTCGGCACCTTCGACGAGGTCCTCGACAACCCCGTCGACCCCTACGTCAAGACGCTCGCGTCGACGGCGGCCCGTCCGGTGAAGCGTCGGCAGCCGGCGTCTGCCGCACCCCGTCGGTCCTCGGCGCCGCGTCGGCCGGTCGCCGCCGGCACCGGTCCGCGCGCGGAGCGGCAGGAGAACGCATGAGCGCGGGTACGTCTTCGTCGTCGGGCGCGCGCGGGCACCGGGCCGTGGTGACCGACGCGGGTGCCGAGCTGCCGGTCGCCCCGCCGACCGCCGGACCGATCGCGATCCTGCCCGCCGGGGACGGCACCGCCCTCCACGAGGACGCCGTCGCCGCAGCCGGTGGGACCGTCGCTCCGCTCGGGGCGGACACCGCCGGACTCGTCTGGCTCGACCCTCGCGATCCCGCGGGGCTCGCCGAGGCGCTCGACGCCGCACCGTCCATCGGCTGGGTCCAGCTGCCGTTCGCCGGCGTCGACGCCTTCGCCTCGCTCATCGCCGAGCACGGCGACCGGGTGCTCTTCACCTCGGCCAAGGGTGCGTACGCCGAACCCGTCGCCGAGCACGCCCTCGCGCTGACGCTCGGGACGCTGCGGGTGCTGCAGAAGCGTGCCCGAGCGCGGTCGTGGGCGACCGAGCCCGAGGGCGTCTCGCTCTACGGCCGGAACGTGGTCGTCATCGGCGCCGGTGGCATCGCGCTGGAGTACATCCGCCTGCTCGCGCCGTTCGAGGTCTCGGTCACCGTTGTGCGCCGGTCGTCCTCGCCGGTTCCCGGGGCGGACCGGACCGTCACGACCGACCAGCTCGACGACGTCCTGCCCGATGCCGACGTGGTCATGATCGCCGCGGCGATGACCTCGGGGACCGCGAAGCTCTTCGGGCCCGCGCAGTTCGCGATCATGAAGCCGTCGGCACGGCTCGTGAACATCGCCCGCGGGGGACTGGTCGACACCGCCGCGCTCGTGGACGCCCTGCGCAGCGGTGCGATCGCGGCGGCCGGACTCGACGTCACCGACCCGGAGCCGTTGCCGGACGGACACCCGCTCTGGGACGAGCCGGGCGCGATCATCACGCCGCACCAGGCCGACACGCCGGAGATGGTGGCGCCGCTGCTGGCCGAGCGCGTGCGGGTGAACACCGTGGCGTTCCTCGGCGCGGCAGGCGAGGGCTTCGTCGGCGTGGTGGACCCGGTCGCGGGGTACTGAGCGCGGCACGCCCGGGATGCGTGGCGGATGCGCGGGGTCGCTCCCGGGTGCTGCTATGCTGTTACCCGTTGTTCGCACGACATTCGCCAGCGGACAGTGATCCTCGATAGCTCAATTGGCAGAGCAGCCGGCTGTTAACCGGCAGGTTGTTGGTTCGAGTCCAACTCGGGGAGCAGCACGGCCCTCACCTTCGGGTGGGGGCCTTTTGCGTGGCGTCGGAGCTCGCAGCGGACGCATGGCCGGAAGCTGTTAGCGTTCACAGGTGATCACCGTGCGCCGAGCCCTCGCCGCGGGCGTCGTCGCGGCCGCGGCGATCGGCCTCGTGGGGTGCACGACCGGCGCGGAGTCCGAGCCGGGCGACTCGCTCGACACCACCGCAACCTCGGGCGTCGCGGTGTCGGGCACGGCACCGATCGTCTTCGCGTTCGTCTGCGACGTGGGGACATCGGACCGCTCCGAGACGTACACGACCTACTCCGCCGTGTGGGACGACGAGCGCACCGACTGCCGGGCGCAGCGGATCACCGGCACCGAGATGTCGACGCAGCAGCGCTCCGCGGTCGACGCCGCCGAGGGGGACGCCACGCTCGAGGAACTCGCGACCACCTGCGCGGTGCGGGGGACCGGGCCGTGGGCGGCCTCCGTCGACTCGTCGGCCGAGGCGCACGTCGCGGCAGGTCTGCTCGAGTACTGCCCGGGGCATCCGGAGACCGAGCACCTGCGGGACGCGATCGCTGCCTGGCGGGGGTGAGCCGCGCCTCCCGGGCCCTCGCCTTGCGTCCCCGCTGACCGGGCCCGAGCCGACGCGGTCCGCCGCCGTCAGCCCTCGGGGTGGTCGCGCCCCGGCAGCCAGGACTTGCCCGGGCCGCCCCAGCTGTTCTTCCTGATGGCCTTCGCGACCTGCTTGCCGTACGGGTGCACGAGCCGGTCCGCGTAGAGGTACCCGTCGAGGTGGTCGTACTCGTGCTGGAAGATGCGGGCGAGCCAGCCGTGGGCCTCGACCTCGAACGGCGTGCCGTGCTCGTCGACGGCACGGAGCAGCGCGCCCTCGGAGCGGCGGAGCGGGAACCGTTCGCCCGGGACCGAGAGGCAGCCCTCGGACTCCTCGTCCTCGTCGAGCTCCTCCACAGCCTCGGGAACGGCGGGGGTCGTCCACAGGACGGGGTTCACCGCGACGCCGCGGTGCAGGACCTCGTCATCATCGGTCCATGAGTACACGAACAGCCGCTTGCCGACGCCGACCTGCGGGCCGGCCAGTCCGACCCCGGGTGCGAGGTCCATCGTCTCGAACATGTCGGCGACCAGCGATCGCAGGTCGTCGTCGAAGTCGGTGACCTCGGCTGCACGCTCGTGCAGGACGGGTTCGCCGGTGATGCGGATCGGGAGAACGGCCATTCACCCAGGTTATCCGGCGGGGAACGGTAGCCTCGACGCGTGACGACGGACCTCCAGCTGCCCGACGCGGTGAACCTCACGCCGTTCCAGGCGCTCATGATCCCCGTCGCGCTCATCGGGGCGGTCTTCCTCTCACTGGGGGCGCAGTTCCAGAGCCGCGGGGTGCAGCGGGTGGAAGCGCGGCTCGGTCGGCAGTCGAAGGGCCTCAGCGTCCGGCACGTCGTCGGGCTGGTCTCGAGCGGCTACTGGGTGCTCGGCACGCTCATGCTCGGCATCGCCGTGGTCCTGCAGCTGGTGAGCATCACGTACGCGCCGCTCATCGTCGTGCAGCCGCTCGGCGCCGTGGCCCTCGTGATCACGACCTGGTTCTCGTCGCGGTCCTCCGGGGTCCCGCTCGGCCGTCGGGCACGGCGAGCCGTCTGGACGTGCATCGTCGGCGTCGGCATCTTCGTCGGCATCGCGGCCTTCGTCGGGCACGAGAGCGCGATCACGAGCCGACAGCTCGTCACCGTGCTCGTGATCCTGGCCGTGGTGCTTGTGCTCGTGCTCGTGTCGTTCCGCCTCGTCGCGAAGCACAAGAACGCGCTGTACTACATCGTCGGCGCCGGCGTCCTCTACGGGTTCGTCGCGACGCTGGCCAAGGTCGTGCTCAACCGGTTCGTGAACGGCACGTTCGACTGGCTGACCGTGCTCGCGATCGTCGGGGTGGTCGTCGCCGCCTCGCTGGGCGGGTACTTCGTGCAGAACGCGTACTCGAGCGGGTCGGCCGACCTCGTCATCGCCGGGCTGACGGTCATCGACCCGATCGTCGCCGTCGGCATCGGGGTGATCGTCCTCGGCGAGGCCGCCGGCGCCCCGGTCTTCGCCGTCTTCGGCTTCGTCGTCGCCGCAGCGATCGCGATCACCGGGGTGTTCCTCCTCGCCAAGCATCACCCGCAGACCCGCTCCTGAGCCGTCGTCCCGTGGGGTGACGGAGTCCACCGCGAGGCGGACGCGCTGCCCGAGCGGCGTGCGGTAGCGTCGTCGAACGACCAGCAATCGCCCACGAGAGGACGACGCCAGCCGTGTCAGACGACGCCACCACCGCCACCGCCGGACCGACGGGTGCGACGGGCGGTCGACGACCGCTGCGCGTCCTCATCGCAGCGGACACCTTCGCACCCGACGTCAACGGAGCCGCGACCTTCGCCGAGCAGCTCGCCGTCGGCCTGGCCGAGCGCGGGCACGAGGTCCAGATCGTCGCCCCGGCGGCGAGCCGCCACTACGGCACCTTCGACGAGGAGCTCCACGGCGTGACCCTCGTCGTGCACCGCCTGAAGTCCTACAAGTGGCCGCTGCACGCGTGGCTGCGCTTCGTGTGGCCGTGGAGCGTGAAGAAGTGGACCGCCCCGATCCTCGACGCGTTCCAGCCCGACGTCCTGCACATCCAGTCGCACGTCGTCGTCGGCCGGGGCATGGTGCCCGAGGCGCACGCGCGCGGCATCCGGGTGATCGCCACGAACCACTTCATGCCCGAGAACCTCCTCGAGTACACGCCGTTCGGCAAGCGCACGGTGCCGATCGCGGTGAAGATCGCCTGGAACGACGCCGCCAAGACCTACCGGCTCGCCGACGCGATCACGACCCCGACGAACCTCGCCGCCGACTACCTGCGCCGGGCCATCGCCGGGCAGCGGGTCCTGGCGATCTCGTGCGGGATCGACGCCACCCGGTACGTCGCACGCGAGGGGCGGCCTGCCAACAACGACATCGTCTTCGTCGGTCGGGTCGCACCCGAGAAGAACCTCGACGTCCTCGTGAAGGCCCTCGCGCTGCTGCCGTCCGAGCTCGGAGCCACGCTGACGATCGTCGGCGACGGCGAGATGATCCCCAAGCTCCGGCAGCAGGCGAAGGAGCTCGGGCTCGAGGACCGCGTCCGGTTCCTCGGCTTCGTCTCGGACGAGGTCAAGCAGCAGGCGCTCACCAACTCGACCGTGTTCGCGATGCCCTCCACCGCCGAGCTGCAGAGCATCGCCTCGCTCGAGGGCATGGCCTCCGGCCTCCCCGTCGTCGCGGCGGACTCGATGGCGCTCCCGCACCTCATCGACGGCAACGGGTACCTCTTCACCCCCGGCGACGAGCACGACCTCGCGGCGAAGCTCACGGCGGTGCTGACCGCGTCGGACGAGGACTACGTCACGATGCGCGACCGCAGCCTGGCGATGATCGAGGCACACGACATCAACCGCACGCTCTCGACGTTCGAGTCGCTGTATCGTGGGGAACCGGTGGCCTGACGGTCCCCGGCACGGGGCGGTAGCCAAGCTGGTCAAGGCAGTCGGCTCATAACCGAACGATTCGCGGGTTCAAGTCCCGCCCGCCCTACATGTCAAAAGCCGACGCGGGTTCGAGCAACAGCAAGCGACCGCACCCGCCCCGCGTGCACCTCCCGAGGAAGCGCGACGCGCAGCAGCAACAGGACGACCACAGCCCGACGCCCAACGTGACGTTCGAGGTGACCCGTGGTGGCACCGGCGTGCGCGTGAACGCCTTCCGGATCGGCTTCATGGGTGCGCTCGGCGTGCTCGTCGCCGTCGTCGCGGGGGCGATCGTCAACGAGCTCTCCACCGTGCTCGTCTACGTCGGCGTCGCGCTGTTCCTGGCGCTCGGCATCGACCCGCTGGTGTCCTTCCTCGAACGGTTCGTGCCGCGCTGGGTGGCCATCACCGTCGTGGTCGTCGGGGTCCTCGCCGCGTTCGCCGGGGTGGTGTTCGCGGTCGTGCCGATCCTCGTGCAGCAGGCGACGAACCTCATCCAGAACTTCCCCGACATCGTGCAGGACATCTCGAGGCAGGAGTGGGTGCAGAACCTCTCCGACCAGTTGTCCGGGTCGTTCGACATCGACCACGCGCTGCAGTCCGTGCAGTCCTTCGTCGAGAACCCCGGCAACCTGCTGAGCCTCGGCGGCGGGATCCTCGCGGTCGGCAGCGGGATCCTGACCGGTCTCACGGGCGCCGTCATCGTCATCATCCTGATGCTCTACTTCCTCGCGTCGATGCGCGGCATGAAGTCGATGACCTACCGCTTCGTCCCGGCGTCCCGTCGCGAGAACTTCATCGACGTCAGCGAGCAGATCACCCAGGCGGTCGGTCGCTACGTCGTCGGGCAGATCTCCCAGGCGCTCATCAACGGCATCCTCAGCCTGGTGTTCTTGCTCATCATCGGTGCTCCGCTGCCCGTGCTGCTGGCCTCGTTCGCCTTCCTCGGGTCGCTCATCCCGCTCGTGGGGACGCTCGCGTCAGCAATCGTCATCTCGCTGCTGTGCCTGTTCGCCTCGCCCGCGACGGCCCTCGCCGCCGCGATCTACTACCTCGTGTACATGCAGGTCGAGGCGTACGTGATCTCGCCGCGGATCATGTCGCGTGCCGTGCAGGTCCCCGGCGCCCTCGTCGTCATCGCAGCGGTCGCGGGCGGGACCATCGGCGGGGTGCTCGGCGCACTCGTGGCCCTGCCGGTCGCCGCGTCGGTGATCATCATCGTCCAGAAGGTCATCTACCCCCGCCAAGAGCAGTCGTGACCGCCTTCGACGAGCACCGAGCCGACCGTGACCGCTGGGCGACCAGCCCTCGGGGTCCGCTCGCGCTCGTGAACGCCCAGCGTGTCGACCACGCCCAGCCCGTGTGGCCGGTCCCGGGGCAGTGGACACCGGCACCCGGCGGCCTCACGGTCACCGCCGACGCGGGTGACGGGGTGGTCGTCGACGGCGACCCGGTGGACGGCACCGTGCTCGTCGCCGGCGACGAGGCGGTCGTCCCGTCGGTGGTCGCCTTCCCGGACGGCCTCGCCGGCACCGTCTCCCGCGGCACGCTGCGCGTGTGGGACCCGGCGTCCGACGCGATCGCCCGCTTCGCACGCATCGCCCGGTTCGACCACTCCGCCGCGTGGGTCACGTCCGGCAGGTACACGCCGGGTGTCCCAGGAGGCGCGGCGAGCGTCGTCGACGCAGCCGGCGATCCGCTCGAGGTCGCCGGACACGTCGAGACCACCCTGGGCGGATCGGCCGTCCGGTTGGTGGCGGTCCGCTCCGCGGCCTTCCGAGGCGCCGCACGACTGCAGCTCATCGTGCAAGACGCCACGAGCGCCCTGCCCGAGGACGATCCCGGCAGCACCTACTCGATGGGCCGGTTCCTGTACCTCGACGACCCCGGTGTCGCTGCCGACGTCGAGCTGGACTGGAACCTCCTCGTCCTACCACCGTGCGCGTTCTCGTACCAGTTCGCCTGCCCGATCCCGCCCGCCGAGAACCGGATCCCGGTGCCGGTCACCGCGGGGGAGCGGCACCCGCTCGACGCGTCGGGGCACGTCTTCCACTGACTCTGTCGCGGTGCCTGGTGTTCCCAGCGCGCAGCCTGCATAATGGGCGTGTCCGCAAGGACATCACAATCGGATATCGATGGTTCCGAAACGAGAACCTCCAGTTCAGGTCGATGGGGAAGTCGCACCTGACGAATCGGAGGAATCGTGAACGGAACGACCACCGGGGTGCTCTACGTGCACTCCTCACCACGCGCGCTCTGCCCGCACGTCGAATGGGCGGCAGGTCGCGCCATGAGCCGTGCCGTGAACTTCTCGTGGCTCGACCAGCCCGCACAGGACGGCGCGCGTCGGACCGAGTTCACCTGGACCGGTTCCGTCGGTACGGGTGCGGCGATCGCCTCGGCCCTGCGCGGCTGGGAGCACCTCCGGTACGAGGTCACCGAGGAACCCGCCTCCGAGTCGGACGGCGGCCGCTGGATGCACACGCCCGACCTCGGGGTGTTCTACGCGCAGACCGACGTCACCGGCAACATGGTCGTCCCCGAGGACCGAGTCCGCTACGCGATGGAGGTGGCGGGGAGCAACGCCCTCGAACTCCACCGCGAGCTCCGACTCGCCCTGGGTCAGGCGTGGGACGACGAACTCGAACCGTTCCGCCACGCCGCCGAGGGCAACCCGGTCGTCTGGCTGCACCGCGTCGGCTGAGTCGCGCCCGATCCTCCGTCACGGACGCCGCCCCTCGGGGCGGCGTTCGTGCGTCCGGCCGCGGGTCGCGCCCTCCGACGTGACGTAGCCGCTGCCGGGGCGGCCGGCGCCGCTTCGCGAAAGCGACGGTCTGCCGCCCCGTTGCGGCGGCAGACCGTCGCTTCGGCGGCAGCGACGTGGGGGCGAGCCGCCAGACTGTCGCTTTCGCGGCGGTGGACCGGACCAGGGACGGACGGAGGCCCGCCCCGACGACGCGGGACGGGCCTCCAGGACCGACGGACGGACCCAACGGACACGGCGGGCGGACCCGACAGACCGGACTCAGACGCTCCGGAACGCGACCACGGCGTTGTGCCCACCGAACCCGAACGAGTTGCTCACCGCGAGCAGATCGCCCTGCGGGAGCTCGCGCGGCGCCGTGGCGACGTCCATCACGATCTCCGGGTCCTGCTGGGTGAGGTTGATCGTCGGCGGCGCGACGCGGTTGTGCAGCGCGAGGGCCGTGAACGCGGCCTCGATCGCACCGGCACCACCGAGGAGGTGCCCCGTCGACGCCTTCGTGGCGGACACCACGACGTTGTCGAGGTGGTCGCCGAACACGCGGCGCATGGCGTGGTACTCGGCGACGTCGCCCACCGGGGTCGAGGTGGCGTGCGCGTTGACGTGGACGACGTCCTCGCGCGCGGCACCGGCGTGCTCGAGCGCCTGCAGGACGGCACGGGCGGCAGCACTGCCCTCGGGGTCCGGCGCGGTGATGTGGAACGCGTCCGAGGTGATGCCGGCGCCGGCGACCTCGGCGTAGATCGTCGCGCCGCGGGCCTCGGCGTGCTCCTTGGTCTCGAGGATGAGCGCCGCGGCGCCGTCCGCGAGCACGAAGCCGTCGCGCGTGACGTCGTACGGACGCGATGCGGTCTGGGGGGAGTCGTTGCGGCGGGAGAGCGCCTGCATCGACGCGAACGCCGCGAGGGGCAGCGGGTGCAGGGCGGCCTCGGCGCCGCCGGTGATGACGATGTCGGCCTCGCCGGTGGCGACGTGGCGGTAGGCCTCGGCGAGGGACTCGGTCGAGGACGCGCACGCCGAGAGGTAGGTACGGGCGCCGCCGCGGGCGCCGAACTCCATCTCGATGGCGGCGGCCGGGCCGTTCGCCATGAGCATCGGGACCGTCATCGGCAGGACGCGACGGGGGCCCTTCTCACGCAGGGTGTCCCACGCGTCGAGCAGGGTGTTGACGCCGCCGATGCCGGTGGCCCAGTCGACGATGAGGCGCTCGGGGACGACGGTCTCGGCGTCGATGCCGGCGTCGGCCCAGGCCTCGCGCGCGGCGACGAGCGACAGCTGCGACGAGGGGTCGAGGCGCTTCGACTCGGGGCGGGTGAGCTGGTCGGTGAGGAACCGGCGCGCCTGGCCGGCGAACTCGACGGGGAGCTCGAGCTCGGCGTAGCGCGGGTCCTCGATGCGGGTGATGCCGGACGTGCCGGCGAGCAGCGCGTCCCACGTGTCCGGGGCGGTCGCGGCGAGGGGCGTGATCGCACCGATCCCGGTGACGACGACGGTCTTGTTGGTCATGGAACGACGTGTTCTTTCGTGAGGACGTCCGACCGCTCGTGGCGGTGCCGGACGGAGCCGGGGCGGCCCGACGAACGCCGGACCGGGGCGGCCCGACGAACGCCGGACCTGTGTGGACCGACGAGGGTCGGTCCGGTGGACGAGATGAGCGCCGCGGCCCGCGGTCGGTCCGCCGGGGCCGCGGCGCTCAGGAAGCTCGCGTCAGGCCTGGGCCTTGACGATGTAGTCGACGGCGTCGCCGACGGTCTTGAGGTTCTTGACCTCTTCGTCGGGGATCTTGACGTCGAACTTCTCTTCGGCGTTGACGACGATGGTCATCATCGAGATCGAGTCGATGTCGAGGTCGTCGGTGAACGACTTGTCGGCCGCGACGGTGTCGGTCGCGATGCCGGTCTCGTCGTTGATCAGCTCGGCCAGGCCGGCGAGGACTTCTTCGTTGGACAGGGCCATGGGGATTCTCCTTGAGGGGGTGTCGTTTGACCGT
>Ga0308167_1000432_pt1 | contig 75701 bp, 89 predicted proteins | sample PhyCR1_2_FD_202138 | JGI IMG/M metagenome (GOLD analysis project Ga0308167, IMG submission 202138) | Phyllosphere microbial communities from UC Gill Tract Community Farm, Albany, California, United States - DLSLRC.R1 | ecosystem: Host-associated > Plants > Phyllosphere > Unclassified | place... | reverse complement strand
GCCGTCTGCAGCCGTTGACCCTGGACATCAGCCCGAAACCGCTCGCGGACGAAACCCGCAGGGGTTCGGTGGCGCTTGGCGGCTTTGCCGCTTAGCGACATAGGGCTCGACGACCCGGCTTGCCGGGAAGCCGAAGGTGGCCCCGGCTTTTGCTGTTGCTGTTGCTGTTGCTGTTGCTGTTAATTAGCCGTGACCTTAAGGGCTCTTAAATATAACTACTCTTGCTGCGAAGAAATAAAAACTTTAAGGTCTGGTTAATATCAGACATCTGCACAAAAGACTTTATGGTTTTTAGCGAAAAGCTCAAAAGACTCTGAGTTCAGGGAATCAGAGTTTTATTATTTCAGTAGGTTTAGGCTTTCTGTAATTTTCACGAAAGAAAATCACACTTACTTGCGGTCCCGGAGAGCCAGTTAAATAATATAAATATCAACAATATAAAACCACACCCACTAATCTCAGGCGTCCTGATGTGTCACCTCGCAAATCATCTCGTCCCCTTGCATCCACGTAGTCAGCATTTCACCGGACAGCAGTTTTTGTGTAATTCTTGCGCCTTCCTCGTACATTTTCATAAAATCATCAATATAAAAAGTGACGCCATTAAATTCTGCGAAAGGCGGGCGCTTTTCATCCATGGCATATTTATTGGTTTGCATCAGATATCCTTTAATTAATTTCAGTCGCGCATCCTGACTGATTGCATATATAAATTCAAGATGGTTTTATTATTTGCTTAACCGGTGTTGTCTGTCCTGATACCGGCGCGGCCACCGCTGGCGAAAGCCAGGGGTGGCCATGGGGTTTACGCGCGCTCAGACGGGTCCGCTGCCGGATGTGGAATCCCTCCATCGTCAGCCCGCATTGCATGGTGGGGCGGCGGCAACACCGCCCGCGCAGTCAATCAGTCCAGCGCGCGGAAAATCGCGTCTGCTTCGTGATGTTCACCGGCGTACTTCATCAGCTGCCGGTGGCGTTCGCAGTAGTGTGCACAGAGTTCTTCTTCATCGTGTCGGTCATACATCCAGCTCCGGTGATTGAGAACCAGCGCGGTGATGATGATCCCCGCCGCCTCTGCGCTTACGTCCAGCTCGCTGTAATTGCCCGGATTTGAAAAGTGCCAGCGCGCCTCCCCTTCCGGCTTCATAAAGCCGCCGCCGCCGGGCAGCTGCGCGAACTCCCACACGCCGCCGTCATAGTCGCTGAGAAAGCGATCGGCATACTGGTATATGTTGAGTTCGGCGCGCATGAAATCGCCGGCAAAAAGCATCGGCAGAAAGCGCATTTTCACGTAACCGTCCAGGATTTGCGCCGGCTGGGGCGCGTGCAGTGCTGTGTTCATCAGAAACCTCCGCAGTCAGAGTGGATAACCGTTCCGGCCTGTGCCGTGACTGAATGACAGCCCGGCGAAAAGCGGAGTGTTCAGGAGCGACGCCGCAGGCCGCAGCGCAAGCGAGCGGGAGGCGGGATAACGGACGGCGGCGACGCGAAGCATGAGCGGAGGCGCGACGGGAGTAAGCCCGCCGGAGCGAGTGCGAACGGGCGAGGACGGCGAGCGAAGCGATCTCTTGAACACGCAGCGGCCGGGCTAAAGTGAAGTCACGGCACCGGCCGCAGACCGCACATTTTTCCTCCCCCGCCGCAGGCGGCATGAAAGCGGCGCGCAGCAACGTCCTTTTCCTCTCAGTCCTGTCCACCGCCGGCGTGCATATCGGCGCCGGAACCCTGTGGATAAACGAAGCCCCGCCACGTCCCGGCAGGGCTTTTGCAATATGGTTATTTTTTAACCCGCCTAGCGATAGTGCTTCCGGATTTGCGCCGCGCGCCGGTAGAGTTCCACCAGGTCGTTGTCGATTCCCTCAATGAGTAAGCCGGTCATTCGCTGCTCAAGGCTGGCACCGTGCCAGAGGTGGCGCGCTGTCATGTCGCGCAGCCGCAGATGAAACTCATACAGCGATTCTTCCAGGTCTGCCACGTCGTCGGCCAGCGCGTTTTCAGGGGTTTGCGTATTCATGTTTTTCTTCTCCGTAATGATCAGGCGGCGCGCGCGCTGCGCTGGGCGTAAAGGCGGCGCAGGCCGGCGGCGTGGTACTGCTCCAGCAGCTCGATACCGATCCAGCGGCGCCCGCATTCCTGGGCGGCCACACAGGTCGAACCGCTGCCGGCGAACGGGTCCAGCACAATGGCGCCCGGCTGCGTAAAGGTTTCAATCAGCGGCCGCAGGATGCTGAGCGGCTTCTCGGTCGGGTGGTGGCGGTTGCCGGTGTATTCCCATGGCATCACGTCCGGCAGCGGTTTTGCCGGCAGCGGCGGGCGCCCCTTCGCCAGCAGGTAGGCACTTTCATGCTGATAGCCGACAAAGGCCGACTTTGAGGCGTAGGGCTTGGTGAAAACCAGGTGACCGACAACGCGAAAACCCGCTTCCTTCCAGGCCTGCATGAACGTGTCCACGCGGTTCCAGCCGTAGAAACTGACCGCTAGGCTGTTATCTTTCAGCACCCGGTACATTTCCCGGCTCGCCGGCAGCACCCAGTCGCTGTTTACGTCATTCGCAATGGTGCGCCCGGACCGGTCTTTAAAGCCGACCAGGTACGGCGGATCGGTGAGGATGAAATCAATGCTTTTGTCCGGAAAGCCGCCCATAACCTGTACGCTGTCGCCGTGCATGAATCGTGACATTGCTGTGCTCCTGTGGATGAAGGGGGCACCCTCTGGTGCCGTGACCTCCACAAAGCCGGGCGACCAGCTGAGCAAACAGGGGCGGACGCGCAAGCCGCACGCGCCGCCGGAGCGGACTGAATGTCCCGCGCACGGCGGGGAACGGGTGAGCAGGCCGGCGACAGCTTCCCTTGTTTGCGAGGCCGCCCGGCTACCGTGAGGGCACGGCACTTTATGCCCGCCGGTGCTGACGCGCAGCAAAGGCGCCGGCCATAAAGCGGAGCGCAGCGACAACCTTTAATGTTTAAATTATGTTGAGTTTTTTTGGCGATTATTCATCATGTTGCGGCATCTTAATTAACTCAGGGAGAGTGAAATGACTGACTATGACAGCTCTGTTGCTGCAGCCCCTTTTTCACTACGCAAGGCTTTCGGGCTCTATGCGCTGTTTCTTTTGATAATTTGCCTGTTGATGACCGTTATTAGTAAAACGACATGGTTTCCGGGCATTATTGGGGTTGTGGCGTATCTCGCGTTCGGCTTCATGCTCAATCGTCTCGTCCTGCGGCGCTTAGGCTGGCATCCGCTCTACAACACGCTTTACAATGTTTCCAGAGAAAAGCTGTCTGCCTTCCTGTTTTGGCCACTATGGTACCTGGTGCTGTTTTTCAGGCTTTTCGTGAATAAAGTGCTCTGACCTGCGCTTTTACCCGCTATTTTGCACAATAAAAGTTTATTAATGCCGCATCCCTGCGGCATTTCAGGCAAGCCGTTCTGCTGCGGCTTATTCAGCTCGCTGCTCCCGTCCCGCCAGTACCACGTCAGCGCAGTGGCGCAGGAAGTACCAGCTGAGGCTTATATCCGCATCTAGCGTGGCATCTGCCAGCGCAATTGTGGCCAGCACCTCATCGGACGTCAGCTCCGGTGCCACGTCTTCGAAATCATCAGCTACCCACAGGTGCACAACGCAGGGGGTTTCCGGGTCGAAACGTGCCAGGTCAGCCATCAGTCCGGCGATCGTCAGTTCTCTTTTCATCTTTTTTCCGGCGGGATAATCCCGCCGCCTCCGTTTCAGCCGCCGTAGCTGGCCACGTTGCCGATAATCCAGTCCGGACCGGTCACTGCAAAGCAACCGTCCTCATCCTCACTCCATTCAAGCGAATCACTGAAAGCTTCCGTCTGCATGCCGTTGGTGTAGGCTGCATAGCCGCAGAAATCGCCGCCTGCTTCGGCATACCAGTGCGTAACGGTGACGCTGTAACGCTCACTCAGCGCTGTCAGTACGTCTGCAGCCGGTGGCGCCCAGGGCGTAAAAAAATCGGCGTCAAAGGAAGTGCTGGTACCGCCGGAGAATTCCAGGTTGAATGCGCGTGGCCACTTCGTCCCGCAGCGGTCGGAGATATCCGTAAATCCATCCCTTACGCCCTCAAGCAGACGACCGTTATAGCCGTTGATTTCCACATCGAGGCGCGGGGCGATCAGCTGCAGCATGTCAAAGGGCAGCGCAGCCTCCGGCATAAAAGTGTGACGGCACAGCCGGTTCCACATTTCGCCCGGTTCACCCTCGCCGAACGCAAACTGCCAGTCATATGCCTTGCGCTTCCACAGCGCTGCGATGACAGCCTGCTGCCCTGCGTTCAGCGCATCCCACGGCCAGCTGCTGATGCCGCAGGCGATCCACAGTGTGTGCAGCTCGCCGCAGGTATCTTTCGTCAGCTCTGCGCCACTCTTCAGATAGCTGAGCCACTGCGTGAACGCCCTGTTTTCCGGCGTGTCGCAGCCGTCACGTACCGTGAGCGCCGGATAAGGCGGATAACGGACGTCTCCGACAGGCTGCAGCAGGCCGGCGCAACCGGCGAGAAACAGCTGAATGCCCTCAGCTGTCGCCCGGACATACTCCGGGCGGTTGCCGCCATTAAAAAAAGTTCTGACCCGCTCAATATCGCTGCTGCTGCCGATCACCTGAAGCCGGTTTGCACACCAGTTTGGCATGACTGTTTCCTCCGTTAAGGGTTGCACGGCGCCATCTGCACCGTGCCGCCACAAAAGCCGGGCGACCAGCTGAGCAAACAGGGGCGGACGCGCAAGCCGCACGCGCCGCCGGAGCGGACTGAATGTCCCGCGCACGGCGGGGAACGGGTGAGCAGGCCGGCGACAGCTTCCCTTGTTTGTGAGGCCGCCCGGCTAAAGTGAAGGCACGGTGCTGCCCGACGGAACGGAGGGAGGTATTCAGGCAACAGGAACTTTTAAAAAGTGCAGTTTTTGCACTTTTTTGCGCTATTATTGAGTCATTGAATCGGGAGAATTTGTATGACGGGATGGCAGCTGAAACTGTGGCGGAAAAGTCTTCTCTGGAGTCGCGAACGGGCCGCTGCTGAGCTGGGCGTCAGCCTGCGGACCTATAAAGACTATGAAAATACGGAACAAGTGAAACGTGCTGTCGCCATGGCCACCGTCACACTTACGCTCATAAACGAGATGCCGGCGCTGCAGTCTGATCGGGTGAGTAAGGAGCTATTGATGCAGATGCTCCGGGAAATGACTAATACCGAAGCTTTGCAATGATGGCGCCTGCCTTAGGGTTGTGTCCGACATGCGTGATGAGCGGCAGTCCGTTAGTAGGTTTAGGATTAATTTAATATTAAAACAGTATTAAAAAGACAGTGGCATGGTTAGATGTTCGCTTAAAGGAGACACTATTGCTCACTCTCCTTCTGATAAACGGGATCGGTGCCGCGCGGGAATTTCAGCGCTTCAATCCGGTAAAACGCCAGACGCTCCCGGAAGTATTCACGCAGTTCTTCAGGCTGCTGCCGCTCCACTTCGCCGGGGAACACCGGCAGGTTCATGCGTTCTTTCCAGGCCACGCCAGACGCGGCTAAATCCACGTTAACTCTGTCACGTTCTTCCCGCGACCGTGCTGCAAGGTTATAGGACATGATGTTTCCTCCGGAGAGCAGTATACCGCCTATGCTCAATAGCAGGAGGTGATTATGTGTGGACGATTTGCGCAGTACAGCAGCAGGGATGAATATTTTGAGGCCCTTGGCGCCGGCCCGGAAGAATTAACCCGGGACCCGGAGCCTGTCGGGCGGTACAACGTGGCGCCGGGCACAAAGGTCCTGTTGCTCAGTGAACGCGACGGGGATCTGGCGTTCGACCCGGTCTACTGGGGCTATGGTCCGGAGTGGTGGAATAAGGCGCCGCTCATTAACGCCCGCGGTGAAACCGCTGCGTCAGGGCGCATGTTTAAACCGCTGTGGGAACACGGCCGGGCCGTCGTGCCGGCAGATGGCTGGTTTGAGTGGCAAAAAAGCGGTGCCGGAAAACAGCCCTATTTCATTTACCACCGTGACAGGCAGCCGCTGTTTTTTGCAGCTATCGGGAAGCCACCCTTCGACCGGGAGCACGGGCGCGAAGGCTTCGTTATCGTCACCGCGTCCAGCAATCAGGGCATGGTTGATATACACGACCGTCGTCCACTGGTGCTGACGGCAGACGCGGTACGGGAGTGGCTGAGTCAGGATACCTCGCCGGCGCGCGCCGCGGATATTGCGCGGGACAGTGCGCTGCCTGAGTCCGCCTTTACCTGGCATCCGGTAGCCACAAAGGTGGGCAACATTCATAACCAGGGGGCGGAGCTTATTCGTGAAACTGACGCAGGCTGATCGCCGGTCATCGCGAAGATTCTGTTTCGCCGCTGCCGGCATATGCTGAGAACTGACGGAACCCGATCAGAAACAGATACTGCAGTGCCATAAAAACAGCCCGGCAACTGGGCGCCGGGCTGCAAAGGTTTAACCGGAAACGCCTCTCCACGTCTGCCGGCCCTGACCTGAGCATAGTGGCACCGCTCAGTATCAGCCAGGCTGACCTTCATAAAAAATTCACCGGCGGGTCAGTCAGATGGCTTCGCTTCGGCACCAATCCGTTTCGCTCCCTCTTGCCAGATAATTCCCCCTCAATAATACTGTATGTATAAACAGTAAAATAACGGGAGGAATTTTATGCGCGATTTACTCTGCACTTTCGCAGTCACACTGCAGCATGGCCGGGGCATCAGATCATGAACCCGGGCAGCTATACCGCTGGCCTGACGCTGCTCTGGCCACCCATTTTTACGCCCCGGGTCCGGGTACCGCTTTATGCCGATCCGTGCGCCGCCGGCTTCCCCTCACCTGCACAGGACTACGTCGAGAAAGAACTCGATCTGAACGAGCTGTGCATCCGCCGGCGCGCCTCAACCTTCTTCGTGCGCGCCAGCGGCAACAGCATGCGTGACCTGGGTCTCTGCGACGGCGACGTCATGGTGGTTGACCGGGCCGAGGAAGCTGCGCACGGCGATATCGTAATTGCCGAGGTCAACGGCGAGTTTACGGTCAAGCGCCTGCAGCTGCAGCCCAGGCTCGCGCTGCTGCCCATGAACCCGGCCTACCCGGTGATCTACCCGGAGGAGCTGCAGCTGCTCGGCGTCGTGACCTGGTTCTTTAACAGCACCCGTGCCCGCCGGAGGTGATCATGCCCATGTTTGGTCTGGCCGACGTCAACTCCTTTTACGCCAGCTGTGAGGCGCTGTTCCGCCCTGACCTGCGCGGCAGACCGGTGGTCGTGCTGAGTAACAATGACGGCTGCGTCATCGCACGCAGCGCGGGCGCCAAAAAACTCGGCATAAAAATGGGCGCCCCGTGGTTTCAGATAAGGGGGCAGGATTTTGCCGAACGCGTGCATGTGTTCAGCTCAAACTATGCGCTTTACCACTCGTTATCGAACAGGGTCATGATGGCACTGGAGGAAATGACGCCGAAGGTTGAGCAGTACTCCATTGACGAGATGTTCCTCGATTTAACCGGCATCGATGGCTGCGAGGACTTTGAGCACTTCGGCCGGCGCCTGCGCGCGCACGTGCTGGCCACGACCGGCCTGACCGTCGGCGTGGGCATGGGGCCGACAAAAACCCTGGCAAAATCGGCGCAGTGGGCCAGCAAGGAGTGGCCGCAGTTCCGCGGGGTGCTGGCACTGACGCCGGATAATCCGAAGCGTACCGCGACGCTGCTGGAAAACCAGCCCGTAGAGGAGATATGGGGCGTTGGCCGGCGCATCGGCAAACGGCTCAACCTGATGGGCATTGAAAACGCCCTGCAGCTCTCACGCGCGCACCCTGCCCTCATCCGGAAAAACTTCAGCGTGGTGCTCGAGCGCACCGTTCGCGAACTCAACGGGGAATCGTGCATTCCCCTCGAGGAGTTTGCGCCGGCGAAACAGCAGATCGTCTGCAGCCGCTCTTTTGGTGAGCGCATTACGACAAAAGTGGCCATGCAGGAAGCGCTGTGTCAGTACGCCACCCGTGCGGCGGAGAAACTGAGGAAAGAGCGCCAGTTCTGCCGGCGCATCAGCGTTTTTATCCGGACCTCGCCGCACGCGCAGGGAGAGGTCTTCTACGGCAACAGCGCCGGCGAGAATCTCACCCTACCTACACAGGATACGCGCGACGTGATCGGGGTGGCCATGCGATCGCTCGACCGAATCTGGCTTGACGGGCGGCGCTATATGAAAGCCGGCATTATGCTCGATGACTTCACACCCAACGGCGTCAGTCAGCTGAACCTGTTCGATGAGGATAAGCCGCGGGCGAACAGCGCGCAGCTGATGAAGGTGCTGGACGGCATTAATCAGTCCGGGCTGGGGCACATGTGGTTTGCCCGTCAGGGTGTCAGCAATGAGTGGCAGATGAAACGCGAGATGCTTTCGCCGGCATGGACCACGCGCTGGGAGGACATTCCAGTTGCCCGCGTATTATAACCAATCCTCCTGTATTTCTGGCATAGGCGGGATTCTGTTCATTGCCTGCATTCTTGCATCTGCAGCGGCCCGACCGTCAGAATTACTCCAGGCGAATCCTCCCCCGTTACGTCATCCCTGCACCAACCTGGAGCTTTAAGTGATTCTGTCCAGTCCTGCTGGCTGTGCGGGATCTGGACTGCTATTATTGAGTTTCAATAAGATGAGGTTTGAGTATGAAAAGAATTACACATCTTGAATCCGGCATTCACAAAATTAAGAACGCTCTAAATCAAGCCAACCAGTCAGGTACGCATAACGTAAGCGTCAAGCTACAAGAGCCGGAATACAAAGCGGTGATGCAAGATTTTTTAGCTGAAATTGCTAAACCGGATAATCACAAAACGGTCGCGTAAGCGGCCTTTTTAATGCCCCTCGTTTAATTCCCCGCGCGGTTAGACATTCAGGTGTTTCTGCCCATCCCGCACCCGCCATTTTCGTCATGGTGCGCCCGAAGCTGATGGGTTAAAATATATTCAACACCGTACAAGGTAAACACAATGAGAAATAACAACCTGCATGACCTGGAGCCGTTCCCGAATGAAAAAGCGGTGAATGACTTAGGAAAGTCCGAATCCGGTGGCAAGACGTCTTCGGTGCTTATGGTCAAAGAGCATTTCTCTCCTGAAGAGTTTGCCATTCTCACCCGCACTAAAGCGGCAAACAGGCAGGGTATTCTTGATGAAATGCCACCTTACAGCCAAGACGTGCTCGATCAGTTCAAGCAGATGATGAGGTCTTAAATCTGCGTTAACGCGCCAGCGGCCTTTTCACTTCCTGACTCACTCTTGTCACACAGCCCTGGTCGTTCAGGCCATTCTGCCCATGATAAAGCCCCCAAAGGAGGCTTTGTCTTCTTTATCAGTCAGCGTCTATTGCCAGCCGGTACATTTCATTTAAAGCAAACTCACGTACCGCCATCGTCTCAGTTTCATCCAGCACGTACGTACCGATCCGGATATAAAATGCCTCGTAGCATCTGTAATTCAGCATGGTTCTGTTTAAACGATATCTGGAGCGAAAATCAGCCGTGGCGCTGATGATTGTCAGTAACAGGTCGTAAGATTTCATTGGTAAGTCTCCTGCTGCGCAGGACTCTCCCGCGCTTTACACGGAAAATCGTCTCATCACGACCAAATCAGAGGCACTCTTTTTTTCGATTCTCCAGCTCTATCTGGACCATCAGGTGATTACGTCCAGTGCGCGAAAAGGAAAGGAGCAAAGCCCCTTCCTAATCTGATTAGTACGCCCAGACGACTGCGATGTACTTACCGCTGAACAGAATGCGATAGGCACAGCTATCGTTCACTATCTCAGCTCCGTTTAGGTCAATGATCAGTAACATGGAAACCTCCCGAATTGCCGTTCCATCACGGCAGGACATAGCCAGACGGTTGTCTGACTACATGGTATTTATCAGGAAGTCTGCCAGCGGCCAGATAATGGTCCAAAAACAGCCTTTTTCATCCCAGCGCATATGAGACGTTAGTGTCATTCTGTCCATTTTCACCTGTCACCTCCGCTTTAGTGGATCATCAACATCTGGGGTCATCACCAGCTGGCACGGGCACAACATGTGGTGTTCTGCCCTCTCGCGCCTGCCCTGCTCCGCTGCCAGCGCGCACAAATCGTGGTGTGTGCCCAGGACAAAGCAGCACATCCGGAAAAGGTGCCCTGTGACGCAGCTGGTCAGTTCGGGATCTATGGCTATTAGGGAACGGGCATTTCAGAAAGAGAAACCGTGAAATGTGGGGGGCAATAATTATGGTATGAAAACAAAAGTAAAGGGATTCTATATTCCAATTAAAACAAATTAAAACAACATCAATTTAATATTAATTCAATGGAGGGGGATTCACCCCCCTACCTGCGTCCCTTTATCAAGCAGCTGGCGTACGGCCATGCGGATGAGTGCGGCACGTGACACGCCTTCATGCTGGGCCAGATCATCCAGCTGAGAAATGATGCTGGTATCAAACGTGACCGTAATCTGCTCGCGCTGGCCTTTTTTTACGCCCCGCTTTTCCGGTTTTCTTCCGTCCGGAGCGTCATTGATAAACTTTTCGATCTGCGCCTGTTCCTGCGGAGGCGCCGCTGAAGCTTTGGGCCGGGAAGTAATCGTCATATCACATCACCTGAATTCCTAATTAATATTATAATAATATCACATCAATCTTGAAATACTATAGAGATGAGCTTTTCGAGTTCATCCTTCGCTGGCTTCTCGTGCGGCTTCAGTTTGAGCTCAATGACGGAACGGCCGCTGCCTGCAGCATTCGCAAACGCTTTACGCATGTGAAGCATGTGGTCCAGTACGGGAATGTCGTCCGCATATTCCGACATGGCCGCGATCATTTCCTGATTGTCTTTGCTGCGCGGGTTTACGTCAGCCCTGTTAAGAATTGAAAACGCCGGGAAAGGTTCACGTATGCTTCTTGCCTCCTGCAGCATCTTCACGACGTCTTCCATCGCCCAGGCTTCGAAGCTTCCCGGAACAAACGGGACCAGCGCATAATCCGTAAGCGTCAGGGCCGCCCTCATGGCCGTCGAATCTCGACCGCCACATTCGATAATGACGTCATCATAGCTGTCTTTCTGCTGAAGGACCTGCGTTCTGAGTACAGGGCCATCGGGGAAATGTGAGCAGGCGATACCAGGCTGAATATCCCCTTCAGAGCGGATAAGAATCGCCGTCTGTGACGAGCCCTGCTTGTCACCATCAACCAGCCAGACCTTCCTGCCCTGATGCGCGCGGGCGATCGCAATGTTGACAGCCAGCGTCGATTTCCCCACACCGCCTTTGGTATTCACGACCGATAGAATCATATCAGCAACACCTCATATTAATATTAATGTGATAGTAATCTGGATTTTCTTAACTGGTGAGGATTGTAGAGGAGAAAAATCCAGAAAACAATCACAACAACATCACTATGATGGATTTTTAATATTAAAATGAAATTAAAACAGGATTAATTCAGTATGTATGCGGATGCGCTGCTTCTGAAGCGGCAGGGCAGGGCAGGGCAGGGCAGGGCAGGGCAGGAATGTGTGGCTGAAAAGGGAAGGGGATACAGAAAAACCAGCTGGCTGACGAGTGCCGCTGAGGTAAAAGGCCGAGACTGTCGGGAGGCCGTTCGTGCGGCCTCTGCGTCAGGCCGCGATCCAGAATCCCATACGCCGCCGTCTTTCTTTCATGGCGCGCTCCCGTCTGGCGATGCATTCACGCAGGATGCCTCCAATGACTCCCTGATTAAATTCTCTTTCTTTATGGTCTTTTGTCTGGTACTCCGCATCATATCTGTCTTCGTGGCCAGCTATCTCAATCGTCTGCCGCTCAATCTCCGCATCCAGTTCGGCGTCACTCATCTTTTCATAAGGCGTCATCGTTTATCCTCCCTCACCCTGATCGTAGTTTTGTCTGACCAGGGTGAGCCGCTCGCCGGGCATGACCAGCGCCCGCGCATCCTCAGGCGTCATTGAGAACCGCACGCCGAGCTGGCGCGTGACGTCCAGCGCCATCACCTGCGTGTACCACTCCGTCGACTTCTCATCCTTGTGGCCCATCATCGACTGGATGACCTTCTTTGGTACGCCGTGCTGCACCAGGTGCATCGCAAACGAATCCCGGAACGTCTTCGTGGTGATGGGTCTGATAGTGAAGGTGACGCCGTCACGCTCGGCAGCCTGAACTGCTGTACGGATCCAGGTGCGAACGGTATCGGGACTGTCAATCTTCCAGATGCGCTCTCCCTTCCTGAGCCGCACGGTGGCGAGATATTCGCGAAGCCGGCGCACGTAGCCCGGATCGGTCAGCGGCACGGCGCGGGGCGGGTTGGCTTCCGCTTCGCGCTGCGCCGCCTGTTCTTCCCGCGTCGGCCGGCCGCGCCCGCGCTGCTTCTGCTTTTCCTCGTCCCGTCGCTGCTTCAGGGTGTGCAGCACCGCAAAGGGCGCATCAAGAGCGCGACCGTCCGGGCCGTCCAGAACGAAATCCTCCGGCGTCAGCGGCAGCACCTCATTCAGCCGGCCGCCGGTGTTCCAGAACGTTTCGATCAGCAGTCGCTTCCGCTGGTCCCGTTCGGCGTCGAGCAGCAGCGCAACCTCGGGCGCCAGCAGGTAGCGGGGCATGGCGGTGCCGTAGTGCGCAGCCAGGTTGCGCAGCGCCAGCGCCGAGGCGTAGTCAAAGTAGCGCGTCGCGCTTGCGCCGGTCACGTTATGCGCGCCGGCGTCGCTGCGTGAATTCTGCGTCAGTTCGCGGGGCAAACCTCTCAATTTTTCATTCTCCGCTTTCCGTGGGCGTGGAACGTATTTTCGCGTATCTGTCCAGAAAAACCGACCGCAATAAATCGGTGATCGGGTAAAGACAAATCGGTCTTTTTTCCGCTACAGGGAATATAACCTGGTACGCACACACGCGCACGCGCCGCCGCCCGGAAGGCATGCACGGTTTCGCTAACGCTATCCCCCTGACGCTATTGGTTTTTTATCATACCGGTGGCCGAACAGGCGGGGGCAGGGCGAGACCAGGCACTCTACGCTCAGTGCCTGGTGAAAAGGAAAATAGGAAACCAATGACTCAAAAATCTCCAGATCACTTTTCCCGCCCCCTCAAACAAATGTTACTCTGACGAAAAGTCATTTCTACATATAACCGGCTCAGAAATCGGGACAATGATGAACGTATACAAATATATATGTCATAAATGCGTGGGTGAAGAATACGTCAGCAACTATATTCGCGAAACGGGGAAGGCTAACCGAAGATGCAGCTATTGCAATAAACGCAAGAAGAATGTGGAACTTGAACAAATTGCAGAATTACTTAATACAATGTTTATCACGCATTATGAGCAGCCAGAGGAAGGGCCGTTTTATTATGACTCTGGTGAACCTGCTGACTATATCATTCAAGATGAACTGCACGTCGATGAGGAACCTGCGAGAGATCTTTTAAGCATCATGGCAGATACTTATAACGACCATGAAGGCATAGAAACCATCTACGATGAAGAATTTCACTTTATTAAAACAAAGCGTACAGATAATTACTTGGGGTACGCATGGGAAAAAATGGAGGAATCCCTCCGGTATGAGTCACGGTATTTTAATCAGAACGTTAAAGATTTTCTCGATGAGCTTTTTTCTGATATTGAAATATTAAAAACGGACAAGAGTCAGATTGCTATACGTGAAGCCAGCAATGATGTGACATTTTACAGGGCAAGAGTTTTTGAGAATTTAGAAGACGCAGAGAAAGCGCTGGAGCATCCTGAACGTTTCTTCGGACCGCCACCGAATGAGCTGGCCAGATCAGGACGCATGAATGCGCACGGTATACCGGTTTTTTACGGCGCCACTTCCCCTGACATCGCCGTGGCAGAGGTAAGGCCCGTCGTGGGCAGCTATGTCGTTGTGGTACCGTTCAGACCGCTCAGAGACCTGAGAATTCTAGACATATCGGCTCTGAACAACCTGTCTGAAGTAAAAGGAAGCCTTTTTGATCAGCGCGTTTCAAATCTAAATGAAAAAGCAAATTTTATGCGTACTCTGTCGAGAAAGCTGACTCTGCCAGTATCAGGGAAAAAACCTGAAAATGAGTATTTAATCACTCAGGCAGTTTCCGAATACCTGTCTGTGTCAGATAAATACAGGCTGGATGGAATCAGCTTTGACTCCACTCAGCACCCTCGCAGAAAAAAATCTGACGATTATCATCAGAACGTGGTGTTATTCAGCAAGTCATCAGGAATAAAAGGTTCAGAACCTAACTCACGGTCATATAAAATAGAGCTTTTCGAACACGTTGAAGATAATGAATGGATTTTTTCACCTACCATTCAGCCTCTGGAAGTGAAAAAACGAAGTAAATATTCCTTTTCATTTTTCAGTGAAAAACAAAATCATTCACTTGAAATTATTTCCGAAAGGATTGTTTTTCATAAAGTCAGGGGGGTTCTTTTTGATACAGAACCCACCATGATTAGTCTTCTTGAGCCACTCCATCCTAAAGACGACATGCAACATAATATCTCTGAAAATGATGACTTTGTATAAATTTACATAGCACGCCATACAACCAGCAAGACTGGCGCGGAACGTTGCTCTGCGCCAGTTGAAACCACGTCAAGCGACACCCCTGAAAAAAGTAGGCACTATTAGATGGATGCCTGGCATCAAATTTAAATAAAGTACATCACAACAATCAGCGGTTAACCGAAAGACGCCTTGCTTAAATGAATACGTCACTAATATTCGCAAATGCCATGAATTAATGTATGTATATAAAATTTGGCTGTCCTTTAAAAAATTTATTAATTTTCTTCAGCCTAGTTCTTTCAATTTATCTTCGAAAAACTCTTTCAAATTTTCTGAGACTTCATACTTTTCTGCTTGAGCTATTGCTGTTTGATAGAATACACGCCTGTAGTCTTTAATCATGGATAGATCTTTTAGGAATGCAGTATCAATATACTTCCGATACTGTTTCTTAAGCCCTAATGTAATCGCAGGTTGATTGTTTTGAAGAGGAAAATGAATATCAATAATTTTATCAAAGTTATCATTGCTTGGTGGGAAAAATTCAAGATCAGTTTCAATTATATCGTACATTCCTGAAGACTCATACAATCTCAGGTAGATATCAACTGTTAATTGAATATCTAGCCTCCCCCAATAAAACTGGAGGAAACTACTGATACCAGCACAAATATGCATCATTCTTTCTATGCGATAATGATATTTTTTGCTTTCATTCCGATAAAACATATTGCAGAGTTTTTTAAATGCGTCACCAATTAAATTAACCCTGTCACCGGCATGTTCTGGAACCTCGAATTTTTTGCATAGATCAGATGTTTTTTCCCCAAAGGTTATCAGCACCATGAATATTTTTGAACCAAAATTATCAGCCCACGCTTCGATAATTCTGTTATCTTCATCTTCGCTTGAGATAAAGTAATTATGATGATTTAAGAAGTGAGCGAGTTCATGACATACTATAAGTAAAGCCACAAACAAATCCCGTGAGTCATTGATTCTTTGACTACAACAATCACTAGAGAATCTGATCGTCGAATTCTCATTCCTTCCAACAATCGAGGCATGTTGCCAATAATTATCTGAATAATTCACTTTAACTCTGAATGCATATTCTTCTTTATAAAATGACTCAAGATCGTGAATAGCGCTCTTAAAAACATCCTCATAAAAATAATTAGCCATATCATTACCCATAAATTCCTAAAAAAATTACATTCGGTGACGCAGAGCCACGGACCACTTCTGTCTCACGCACGATGCGCCAGCCCGCGCAGACGCAGCACATCGGCGGGTCCGGTAAAAAACCATAGCCGTGCTGGTGCTGACCGGTTTATCACCCATAACCAGAGCCGCGTAAGCGGCTTTTTTATTTCACCCGGTTCAGGATCTCTTCGCCTTTCGTCCGGCGGGCAATTTCTCTCGCCGTCTCTTCAATACCAGGGTAGATGGTGCTGGGTTTGATATTGAGGCGGCTGAGTTCCTGCAGGATGGCCTTCTTGTTGCTGACGTATATGCGGTTCACTCTGAGGTCGTCGCTGTGTCCAGTATCCGGCAGCACGGCTTCATGCCCGAACAGCAGAAACGCGCCGGACTGAGAGGAAATCCTCTGGTTGGCAATTCTGCCGCGGACAAACAGGATGCGGCTTAAGTCACCTGGACGTATGTCGTTTTCGAAGTACGGTTTTTCCGCCCGGATAAAATGAAGCAGTTTCTTCATTTCCGGTGTTTCTTCACCACGCTCCCCCTGGGGAACATTCGTTTCAGGAATGATCCGGTTTTGTTCGTCCATATTAAGCAGGGACAGGTTGGCAATGCAGCTGACGGTGTCAGAATTATAAAACTTGATGTCGTCCGTCCGGACGGAAAAAATCTTCACATCCCCGACTTTCTCTTCCTCGTCCTCGTCTTTATCGAGCATATCTGCGCAGCAGAAATAGAGGGCGACCAGCGGGTTGGCCGTAACGTCCAGCAGGCGCGTGGGCAGGCCGTAATGCTGCATGCGGACCAGTTTATCTATCATAAAATGGTCCTGATAGAATTCGGCCGGATGTGCCGTCAGGATCTCATTAATCATGTTCCTTTCTTTGTACTTGTACAGCGGCACCCCCTCATCTTCGCGAAACAGTGAGGGCTCAAGTCTGTACCCGTGTTTACTGTGCCCCCGGTAAAACATCTCATGGCCATCCTGTGCCTGAAATTCGTTAATTTTTTGCAGAAACGCCTCTACCGACGTCACGCTCTGCTGACGTTCCAGTACCCCAGGGGGCGGAGGTGGGGGCGGCGGCGGGGGCGTGACGAGTGCGGGAGCTGCCGCGACGGGAGCCGGGACCTGTAACTCAAAGGTATCCATCACTTCAGCCAGGCTGACTTCCTTGATGGCCCAATGGGTTCTCGATGTTTCAAACAGGTGAAAGAAGAACCGGTCGGCGAGCGCTCTGTAATTATCCACGACCACCTTACCGAAGTTATAGTATATGCGTACCGCATACTCTAAATTTTTCCCCCTGACGCTCACGCTCTCAAGCATGCCCACCCTGATGCTGGAATACTGGCGTGACAGTCCATCCGCGTGCCGTTCATTCTCGAATTCGGTCATCAGCACACAGGGGATGAGCTTAAGGTCTGCCAGAACCTTTTCATTTATTTCTCTGAAGATGACCGAAATGTGGTCGCTCGTGTATTCCAGATAACGATTGAGGGGCATCGAACTGTAGGCCAGCTCGCCCACGCGAACGTTCCAGTCTTCATCATTCACTTTCATGATCAGATTTATCACGGGCTTCCCTTCAGGCTCATCAATGAATTATCAGTGTGGTAACTTTATTCTTTTACCGGTATCAGATAAACAGGATCCGCTGTTGCGGGTTGCCCATCATTCTGAATCATACTGCTGGCAGTCGCTTCGTTTCCGATATGACCGAAATCTGGAGTACTTCAGCACAATCGCATTTAACAATCAAAACAAATTCAAAATACACTTAAACAAACATCATTTTAATATTAAAATGAGTTCATTTGCGGTATCATACTTATCTGTTATCAGATGCAGTGAAGATGACAGACTTATCGATAACTTATTCACCTAAATCGCATGCAGATGCGTGACTGGCAGGGAGCAGGTTACACAATGAATGATTTACTGCTGCGTATCAGGTCTGCGCTGAGGCATCAGACTGACTTACTGGTACGCAAAAATTTCAGTTTCAGAATGAACGAGGCAGCACTGCTTTTACTTGATGATGTCAGACTCTTTCGCCCGACAGCTGACGCCGACACGATGTTGAGACTTGATTCCGTATTCTCTGATTATTGGTTGGAAAGCCTGACCGATGATCTTCAGCGCATCCTCAGAAAAGTCGTGTCTTCTACTAAATCTGATGTTCCGGATTTCGACTTCAGGAAAATTGACAGCCTGACGGCTTCAAAAGGGTTTGGTAAAGGCTATAACCCATATATTAACGGCAGCTGGTTCAGCAACCTGTCTGCATGGGGGCGTGGTATGTTCCCGGGCAAGAATCTGCGATCGGAAACCCTGCAGGACTGGAAGGAAAATGTCCGGCATATAGAACGTGAAGGATTTCGCCCGGACGCGTCGTTGAACGTTCTGTACTACGAGTGGTACAAGCGATACGTGGTTTCAAACACCGGCGGCTCTCATCACGCGGCAAAGGTCATTTATCAGGCCCAAAGAGATAACCTCGTTTATAACAGGCACGCCGTAGTTGAATATCTGTCCATCAATCAGGAAGCTGTCAGCGAGCTGGAAGCCCGATATGTTTCGTTCATTTACCGGCCCCGAAGTAAAGAGGTTACGTGGTATGAAAGAGACACTGTCACCGGCTTCTGCCAGTCACTGAGCGAGCTGGTCAGTGACGACATTGAGTATCTCAAACCCGTTCACTACAGCGAAAATATCAGGCTGGCATTTATTCCACGATCAGGCCTGAAAATTGATGAAAAGCAGCTTGATGAATGGATAAACACAGCAATACAGGCGGGTAAAATAATATCTCTGACGGATTATCTGAAGGATCCTGAGCCATTCCACATCAAGCCTTATATCCATGAGGTTAATGGGATTCTGCTACGCAGCCCTTTTGAATCCTGATATGGCCATACGCCAGACAGAGAAAGCCTGACGATTCAGACAGCACTCATAATTATGAAAAAAAAGGAAATTCAGAATGTTCGACACAAATGTCCGTACCACCTCAGAAAGCCACACGGCCACATCCTGCTCGCCGGCTAACCTTATCGCGCTACGGGACAGGAAAGGGAGGGCCTGGGTAATACAAAAAGAACTCATCGCTTATATTCGTGAAGAGGACGTTTTCAACGGAGCCCGAGTGGTCCTGTCGAACCAAAAGTTTTTTGACGTTGCCATGGACGTGGACGACCTGGTCGTTGCGCTGGGCCTGCCGGCGCTGCCGCCAGTCTGAACTGAAGGAAAACATAGTGAAAAAGCCAACGCCGGCGCCCCACGATGCGGCCTTTAAATCCTTCCTGACGCACCCGGATACCGCCCGCGACTTTATCGAGCTGCACCTGCCGCCGGCGCTGCGTGCCGTCTGCGACCTCAGCACACTGAAGCTGGAGTCCGGCAGCTTCGTGGAAGAGAGCCTGCGCGCCTACTACAGCGACGTGCTTTACAGCCTGAAGACCACCGCCGGCGACGGCTACATCCACGTGCTTATTGAGCATCAGTCAACGCCCGATCGGCACATGGCCTTCCGGCTGATGCGCTACGCCGTGGCCGCGATGCAGCGCCATCTTGACGCCGGCCATAAAAAACTGCCGCTGGTCATCCCGGTGCTGTTCTATACAGGACGGCGCAGCCCGTACCCGTACTCCACCGACTGGCTGCAGGAATTTGACGATCCGGCGCTGGCCGGCCGCCTCTACGGGGGGCCGTTCCCGCTGGTCGACGTCACCGTCATTCCGGACGAGGAGATCATGAACCACCGCAGCATGGCGGCGCTGACGCTGCTGCAGAAGCACATACACCGGCGCGACCTGGCCGATCTGCTGGACCGTCTTGCCGCCACTCTGCTGGCCGGTCACCTGACGGGACAGCAGCTGGTTTCGCTGATAAACTACCTCGTACAGGCGGGCGAAACTGACGACGCCGAAGCCTTTGTACGCAACCTGGCGCAGAGAGTGCCGCAGCATGAGGACGAACTGATGACGATTGCACAGCAGCTGGAGCAGAAGGGACTGGAGAAAGGGCGCCTGGAAGGGCGTCAGGAAGGCAAAATGGAGGTCGCCCGCAACCTGTTGCAGAAAGGTATCCCACTGGAATCGGTAAGAGAGCTTACCGGGCTGTCAGACGACGATCTCAAAAAAATTCGCCACTGATTCGCAGATAAAGGAAATTTATGTCCTCTGCACTGTATAAATTACTCGACGATGGCGCTCAGATGCTGTCGTCCTTTCTGCCGGCAGAACTACGCACGCTTCTGAATGCCGGTGCTCAGCTGTTCAGCCCCCTGATTGAAAAAAACCTGATGGGATCGCCGTTAGGGTGGCTCCTTGTAGCGGCAGTATGGGTTCAAGGCCTGGCAATGATAGGTGTGATAATGGGTTCCGCTACCCCATCCGTTAAGAAGCAGTAAGAGCCCTTATAACGGGCTCCTTTCCTTCTGTTCGTCTCTTTTGAACACTCAGCAGGCAGGCAAGCCAGCCCATCCTGTTTAAACCTCAGCGCGACACGCGTCGTTGCCCGATTGCTGCAGGGGCGCACCTGAAACCAGCGCCATCATCGTAAACAGCATACACAGCACGACGATCAGCTCTACGCTGGTCAGCAGCACGTCGGTCATGCCGTAAAGCAGGCATGCAAGAGCGGCCACGGTGATGGGGTTGAAAAAGCCCCAGGCGGTTGCGCTGCCCACGACGGAGATCCAGTAAAAACACGCCAGCACCACGACGCCGGTAATGCCGAAAATGGAGGCATACTGGATAAATTCGTTGTGCAGGTGAACGTCCAGATAAGTAATTGCAAAAGAGTCCGGATTCCCGTGGGCATCCAGCCAGCTGACAATCCAGGCGTTACGGGCCGGCTGCGTCTGCCCGAAAGGATGGTGTTCAAACGCCAGCAGCCCCGTCTTCCACATCGTGAAACGTGACCCCAGCGACGTATGATCGTCATTGTTCTGATAGCTGCGGATTTCACTGAGCGTAACCGAGGCACGGGCCTCAATGACGCTGTAATTGGCCACCAGAGCGCCGGCGATCGCAAGCCCCGCCAGGGCAACTGCCGCTTTGCTGCGTGTCAGCCAGAAAAAGCGCGTGGCCAGAACCGCAATCAGCAGGGTATGGATGGCCATGGCGGCGCGCGTTTCGGTCAGCCCCACCACATACAGCGACAGCGCTGCAAGGACCACGAACAGAACGCTGCGCAGCTTTACGTTCCTCAGCTGCAGCAGGGTGGTCATCAGCGCCAGCGTCGTGACGGAGTAGGCATAGGCGGTGAGCGTAGCCCTGTTGATACCCAGCAGGATCCTGTCATGCGTCATGGCTCCCTGAACGATGCCGTAAAGCGTCGCGGCCGTTACGCCAGTGGCTACCGAAGCCAGCGCCAGCCTGGAAAGCAGGCGTCGGGAAAGGATGTTTTCGCGCCAGACGTGCGTCAGGTAACACAGGATAAAGAACGCCAGCAACATGCGTTTGCCGGCGGTAAGCAGCAATGCGCCCCCGGCTGCGCCACTGATATCAGACAGTACTGACCAGCCTGTGAAAACGATCCCCAGGGCGAAGAACGTCAGCGGAAGCGGATTTCTGAGCAGCCTCTGCCGGCGGACCGCCGCTTCATAAATCACGCCGGCCGCGGAGACGTAGCCGCACCAGTAAAAAATGACGCGCGCCGCTTTTTCATCCAGAAATACCAGCGGGAAAACCAGAATGCCGAGGGTAAACGCAGCGATCGCCAGGTTTCGCCTGACGCCGCCTTTTCTCAGTGTATCCGTCATCATTGCGCGCGCGCCTGTTCGATGGAGAGGAATTTCCGGACGAAAATCCGCCATAGCGTATTGCGCAGCTTCACCATAAACGGACGGTGCTTCTTGATAAGCCTGATCACGCCGGCGCGGTTGGCTTCAACCTCACGACGGCGTGAAACCTCCTCCTCACTGAACCAGATCGTTGACGTGGTACTCAGTTCTGAATGCAGCCCGACGGGCGGTACGACGGCTTTGAGCTGGATAACGCCGTACTCACGCAGCAGGGTCCAGCGATCGGCCTCAAGCCAGATAGGGAACAGGAATTCGGCCAGGCTTACGGCCGCCCTGTGATTGATGATGTAGGAGTGAGTGAAGACGGCTTCAGTCACCTTTACCACGCTGTGAGACTTGCTGATCACCCCGGAGCGGCGGCGGTGATGCTTGTTTGTCTCGCTCAGAAGCACGACTTCAGGACGTCTCCCCGGCGAGGCTTCATACCACGCCAGAACTTCAGGCAGCGCCGCGGTCAGTTCAACGTCATCCTCGAGGATAAGCGCGCAGGGGATGTTTTCATCCGCAATTTTTTTATAGATGTAGTAATGACTGAGCGAACAGCCGATTTCTCCTGGCGTCATACCGGAAGCATAAAGCGGGTGCGTCAGAGCCGCCGTTTCGTCCGCGGTCAAAAGCCGTCCGTCCGTTGCGCTGACAACCTCCGCATCCAGGTTCAGGTTGCGGCACTGCTGCAGGATGTGCTCACGGCGAACAACGTCTTTATCCAGGTTTACGATAAATATTTTCATTTTTTCGGGCGCATTCCGTTAATTATTCGAAAAGATGCGACCATTTTAAAATAGAGTGAAATCCAAAAGAACAACTAATCAGATTATTCTGTTTTATAAATATCTGTTTTTCGTCTACGCACGATTTTTTCCACTACTGAAGCCTCTTTAGCTGATCAAAGGCGAAATTTTTCAGGCTGAAAACACCAGTCAACCTGTTCATTTTTAAAGCGCTACTTAATCATCACTGAAGAGTTGAGACAGATCGGATTTAACCTTATTACAGCCGTCTGGTCCGGAGCGAGCTGACTGAGACAGGGGACACGCGGGAGAAATGCCCGCGATTAAGAGCAGAGTGACGAATTATTTACTTTATGAATGACTGGAACATATTTCACCCAAACCGCAAGGGCGCATGAGCCGCCGGAAAGATTTCCTGTACTCGGTGTCGCCCTCTCCAGAGAGGGCTCTGACGCTACGCTATGCGGCCAGCCTCAGCGATGAGTGTATATAGCTGATGGTCCTGCCCGTCGGCCGCCTCACGACGCCAGCCCGAACGCTGCAGCAGCTTATCCAGCGCCCCCAGGTCGCCGGTGATGCGCGCCGGCAGGGGACTACGCTGCCGTCCGTGCTCGTCAAAGCCGGTTTCGAGTGCGCTGCGCCTGAGGTAAACACCGGACACGGACGGGCTGAGCCGCCGCTGCCGGCGGCCGCTCCATTCGTTTTCTGACAGCACCATATAAATCCAGCCGGTGAGCTTCACGGCGTGCAGGGCGTGCTGAAGCCGGTACAGGTCGTTCTGCGCCTGCAGGTGGCCGTTTCCGGCGCGCCAGAGATATTCCAGCTTGCCGGGCAGGTCGGCGCGCAGGCCCTTCTCCCGCCCCTGCTTCAGCAGCCAGCTGATGTCGCTGGCCATCTCCCTGGGAAAGCGGCGCTGTTTTTCGGCGGTGGCCAGCCAGCGGGTCAGAAACAGGTTGTCCTGTGCGGGTGAGGTAACGAGCCCGTCAAGGCGGGCGGTATGCAGCGCAATCAGTCCGCACCATGCCAGGTGACTGACGTTAAGATTGTCTTTATTCATCGGCTTTACCATGATGCCGGGCCACAGAATCTGATGGCCCTTTTTGCCGGCATTTTATGACATCATCAGGCCTCAGAAAACCCGGCAGATCCGGCAGGTTCTTCAGCTGTCCGGGCAGGTCTCATCGGGATATCCCCGCAGCTGTTCAATGGCGAAAATCAGGGACGGATTGCAGTCTGCATTTTTGTCGATACAGGCTTCTGCGAGCGTGACCAGCTCCTGAATCAGCTGCTCCCGATTTGTTTCTTTTCCCCGGTCAGCCAGACTCATGCAGATCATACCGGTGATCCGGCACGCCTCCCAGTAAGTGGATTTCATCAGTTCCTGATCTTCAGCACCTGTCATAACCTGTCTCCCGTACTGTTTTATAGGGGGCAGTTTTCGCTTCATCTGCCGTTAGCGCAGACTATATAAGCCTGAAAGTAACACCAATGATGATTGCAGCGAAGGCATCTTTGCTGAAACAGGCCTGGCAGGCGAGCAGTGCGCAGCCTGCCCCTGAATGCCGCGTCAGCGGCATGGAGGCGCCATAAAACGCTAAGGACGGCTCAGATGCCAGCTGGCGCCGTTAGCCCGGCGTAGCCGGTTACAGGGCTTATGGTGGCGAAAGCCCAACCCCTCCCTGTCAGACGCCGTTTAAGCAGCGGCCTTTCAGGCGCGCATTAGCCTGATGGTCGTAGACGAAAGATAGAAACCGCAGGCCTCAGTCTTAAAGCAGCTCGATTTTCTAGTTACATCATCCATCTATAAAGCGACTCTGTTCCGGCCCTGCGGGCCGGGGCGGCGGCGCTTTTCAGGGTGGGTTTCGCTCGGGGCTCACGTGAATGTTTTTGTTAATGGCCAGAAAACACTTTTTCTGCAGCTGCTCGTCGCACGGTGATGTTCGGCCCGCCTTCAGGCGGGAGCTACCTTAGACGCGTAGCGGCTTATCCGAACCGGCGCGGACGTAAGTCCGCTGCAAGGGCGGTCGTATTACACCTGTCCACAGGACGGGTGTCGAATAGGTTTTATATTTAAAAGTAAGTAATAACAGTTCTTTAAAAGAAAGGAGATCGGGTTTTTAAACGGATCATCGCGGTTTGTAAAAATCCCGTTCAGTGGTTAAAAGCCTGTCCGGGCAGAAGATAATTTACTTACCCTCTCGTGGTTAATGTGGATAACTCAGAATTGCACCGCTGCGCGATGGCGGTCAGCGGAACGGGTGAATTTCTGTGCGCCCGATCGCAGAAAAGCAGCCGGTGTAAGCGACTGATTTGGACGATATTTATTCAGGAATTTTTCAGCAGACGTGCGAAGGCCTCCGGCGCAAACCGGATAACTGTAACAGGGGTAGGAAGGTGGTCAGGATGGCCAGAAAGGCCGGATTTCAGGCAGGGCAAAGCCGGCGCTGTGCGCCAGATGATTCAGCCGGGTATCAGCAGCCGTCAGGTTGTGACCAGCAGATCGTCAGACAGCCTCGCATAATGGCCACGCGAGAGCTTCATGCGTTCCGTAACGCGGCGATCTATCTCCGCTCGCACCGCATCGAGCCCGCCAAAGAAACGCCCTTTACGGATTTCTTTCTGGATCTGCAGGCGAACCAGCTGCTCGATATCTTTCCGGGTACGTGGCGCATCTTTCCGGGCGCGATGACGCTTCATGCCGTGTTCACGGCGCGACTTCTGGTATTCGCGGAAGCGTTCGCGCACAAATGCCCAGGCGGCACTGATAAGTTCGTCGGCGCCGGCGCGCGGCAGACCTTTCTTCTCGCGCTGACGGTTTTCCCACTCGATGCGGCTGCGGCGGGCAGCGGTGACCGCCTCCTCGGAGACGTCAAGCACCTGCCACATCAGCGGCGTAAAGGTGATGTCGGTCGGGATATTGCAGCCGATCTCTTTATCGTATTCGGTGTTGTAGGTGAGGAGTTTCAGCTGGGCCATGAACTGCACGGCACCGGTAAATCGGGTGATCGAGAGACGTTTCTTCTCGGTGGCCAGCCCGCAGCGGATGCTCATGGTCGTGAGCGAAGCGCCCACGCGGTTGGCCAGCGGATTAAAGTAGTGGCAAAGCGCCTGCAGCGAGGCTTCCAGGGCCCGCATGCGCAGCTCCGGCGGGCGGCGTTTGCGCTCACCCCGGGCGATAGACATCGCAACAAGCGTCTGAAACTCCATGCGCCGCGTAAAGCCGGCCGCCTTTTCACGGATTTTTTCGCAGAACGGCAGCGTTTTTTTGCCTTCTTCCGGAATGAATTCCGGATTCGGATTTTTTACCTGCCGGTAAAATGATGTGCTTTCAGTAAGTTGCTCAGCCACGCCTTCCTGCGCTTATGTTGCACAGAAGGAGTAGGCTCAGAAGGTATTGCAGTTTTCCGGGCATGAAACTATACTCCCCGCATAGAGCAACAGCTTCTATGCAGAATAAGTGGGCCCCGTTAGTCTTCTACCTAGTCGCCAAACTGAGGAAGATTATCGGGGTTTCGTTTTTTCTGGCCTTAACTAATCAGTCAGCACCAGTCCTCTGCCACCTTTCGGCGTGGCCCGCCAGAATTCTTTACGGTTTGCAATCTATCACTTCAACTGACATACGACAAGAAAGTAATACCATTACCTATTCATCGTTGTCATTAAACGCTTTTTGTAAAAGACGCTCGATGTACTCAGCCTGAGTTACGCCTTCCTTTTCACACTCAATCAAAAGCCTGTCTTTAATCGGATTTCGCACGAAGATCTTGAGCTCTTTGTGCGTCAGCTTTTTTCTGGCCACAGCTGCCTGCTGCTTTTCAGACGCGCTTAAAGGGTTACCTTTACGATAAGGGCGTTTAGATCCTGACGAGGAAGTGACTGCGTTAACTGACTGCGACATCTCTGCCTCCTCCACTAAATTCAGAGAGAATTTGGCAGAGAATACTACAGATCTCTTAAATCAGCGACTTAACTTTGTGCAGAGGTGTGAGATACGTTGGCGCGCATCTCACCTGGAAGCGAAGAAAATCTTATTTCTGCTGGTCAGTAGGATGATTGCCAGTCTTTACCACCGTCCCACCGTGACTGCCAGTGCGCCAGGTAGGTCTGCGCCAGTGCCGGTACGCCGCGCACAACCAGCGCGTTCTCGGAGTTCGATTCCGCCGCGCTGCGGGTGTAGTTGAACGAGCCCGTTTCCACGTTCTGCCCGTCGGTCACGATCACCTTGTCGTGCATAATTTTGTACTGCCCGTTGGTGCGCAGCGGAATGCCGGCGTTGGCCAGCACGTTCAGTGCCGCCTGGCTGGCTTTGCTGCGGTTTCCTTTGTCGTCAACCACCACCCTGACGTCAACGCCGCGCCGCCTGGCGGCAACCAGCGCCCTGACCACCTCCGGCGAGGTGAAGCTGTAGCCCATCAGGCGGATACTTTCCCGGGCGCTGTCCAGCGTGCGCAGGACCAGCTGCTGCGCGCTGCCTTCCGGTGAAAATCCGACGTCAATGGCCGGCGCGTCCGCTGACGCTGCGGCTGAAAAAGTCAGGCACATCGCAACCGCGATCGCCGCTGAAGTAAGTTTCATAGTTGTTCTCTTTTCCGTGCCGGCGCGATGCCGGCAGTGTGTATGAAAGGGAATAAAGCAGGAGAGGTAGCCGGACGCGGTCAGGCCCGCTCTCCCGCTGCCGGCGCAGATCTGAGCTGCACGTAATTCAGCGCGGCTTCGTCAATGGCCTCCCGTGAAGCCCCCATGAGGCGCGGCCTGCGCAGGCGTACCCTGTATCCCCTGCCGCGTGCCGGCAGGCTGGCGCCTACCATGCGCCAGAGGATGGCTGAACGCACTGCAGCTGCAGGCGATCGCTTCCAGCTGAACGCACATTCAAGATCGAATTCACAGACTGCAGCCAGCGCCGGGTCGGTCAGCACCAGCAGGCTGGTATCCTGCGCGCCCGGCGGCGCGTCGAGCACCTGCAGAATGTGCTGCACCCGGTCGGCCCGCACGTAGCTGCGGCGCTGGCGGTAAGGCATGGTCGCCAGCAGCCGGGCTTCCGAAGGCGGATTTACCTCCATAAAGCGGTTGATGCGCACCGCCTCCTTTGTGAACTTGTCGGCGTCGGCGATATAGAGCGAGCTGCCGCGGACCACCTGCCCCCGGAACAGGGTGACGTTTTCGCCCTCCTGCAGCGCCTGCACCTCCTCAACGTCGACCTTTTTCTTTTCGCTCACCTGCAGGCGCGGATCGTCGTTCAGGCCGCTGCCGATGATGCTCCCCGTCTGTACCAGCGCGCTCATGTGCGCCCGGTATTCGGTACCGGCCATCAGCTGCAGGATTTCCAGCGTGTCTTTCGGATCCATGATTTTGCCGGTGATGCGCACCCCCATGTTGGCGATAAGCGTCCACACCGCGTCTCCCGCGGCCGTCTTCAGGCGCTGCACCTCCTGCCCGGCCAGCAGCAGGCAGTAGCCCAGCGAGCGGATCTGCGTGGCCAGCTCGCCCAGCTTTTCGCTGTAGCCGGCGCCCACCTCATCGATGATCCAGAGCAGCGGAAACCGGTCCTTAAATTTCCGCACCTTCATGTTGTCCTCCGGCCGCCCTTCCAGCTTCTCACCGAGGTCCTGGCTTAAAATCATGGCCAGCTGCGACTGGTAGAGCCGGCCCAGCGTGCTGCTCTCCGGCGCGGAGAGCTCAAGCGCCGGCACCAGAACAATCAGGATGCGGTCGTTGTGCACCACGTCGCGCAGGTCGATGTCGCCCGCGTCGCGCGCAAACACGTGGCCGTACGTGTCGTTAAACAGGCTCAGCATGCGCGTGTACTGCTGCATCAGGTAGCCGTGCTGGCGGTTCGCCTCCGGATCCCACTCGGACGGCGTGGCCACCTTGTCCAGCTCGAAGCCGGCCAGCGTGCTGAGGTAGTTCTCCAGCGCCACGCGGATTTCCTCGTGCCACTGCTCCTCAACCGCCTGCACGTAGAGTCCGGCAATTTTACGCAGCGGCAGGTGTGACTGGATGGTCCGCTGCGACATCACCGTGCCCTCGCGCCGGCACTTATAGACCAGCGCGGTCACCAGCGCCTGGTTCATGGAGCGCGCCTTTTCCTGCCAGTCGCCGCCGCTGCTGCCGGTTTTCGGCAGCATCGAGTCCATCAGGTTGATGGTGTAAGTTTCCTGCGCGATGCCAAACACGTTGGTGGTGTTGGTCTGCGGCCGGCCCTTCACGTCTTCCAGCAGCTCCTGCGCCCGCGAGCGCCCGCCGGTGATGAAGTTCATTATCCGCAGGTCATCCTCGCGGCCGAAGCGGCGGGCCATGGACATCATGCCGAGCGCCACGTCGTTCTGCGCCTTGTGGTCGGAAAAAATGACGCCCTTGCCCCAGCACAGCGCGTTGAACACCCAGCCCAGCAGCGTCTCCGTTTTACCGGCGCCGGTGGTGCCGAACATCAGCACGTGACGCGTCAGGTCGTCCATCGAGAGCCAGAGCTCGCGCCCGGCGTCCTTGCCGCGCAGATAGCCGGCGTACAGGATGCCGGCCGCGCGGCTGGTATGAATGCGCTCGGTGGCCACCGGCAGGAAGCCCAGCACCTTCGCCAGCACCCTGCGCTCGGTCGACGGATCCTCCCGGTTCATGTCGGCCGGCATGCGCATCGGCATCTGCCAGCGGCCGGCGGGCGCCACGACCAGCGACCAGAACAGCACCACCGGCAGGCTCAGCAAAAGCGTTGCAGGCCAGACGATGCCGGCACCCACGGCGCCCGCCATCCCCCAGGCGAGCGTGCCGGTCTCGCTCAGCACGTCGATTACCCACGAGCGCCCCGCGTGCCGGTTGACGCGCGCGCGGTCGAGCGCAGCGTTACTGTCGGTCATGGCCACCTCCGTTCAAAAAGTCCGTGAGCGCCGCCGGCGAGCTCAGCACGCCCTGCGGCACGTAGCGCCCGTCGTCCGAAATCGTCCACGGCGTGCCCGGCAGACGATACGCCCGGAACGCCACCTCGTTGACACCGATTGCCCCACGCGCCGTCTCGGCCTGCGCGTCATCCGCTGCGTCCGGCGCACGCGGTACGGCGCCCGGCACGCCCATGCCGGCATCCGCGGCGAACAGTTGCTTCCAGGCGGCTGCGCGCTGATCTTCCGGCAGCATCATGACCGGCGTCAGCTTCTGCAGCGACGCCTCCCGCCCCTCGATGGTGACCGGGAAAATCACCACGTTAACCATGCCCGCGGCCGTTTCATAATGGCGCTCCATGCGCCGGCAGTTAGGACACTCCGGATCGGCGAAAACATAGAGGGTGCGCGCGTGCCCGGAAGACAGCGGCACGGTGAAGAGTGCGCGTGATGCCGCGCTGCGGAGTTTTGCCGGCAGCTCTGCGCGCACGTTCAGCGGCAGGTTCCAGCCGTCGTCAGGATAGGTGGCCGGCGGCTGCGGCTGTGCGGGAGCCTGACTGCCGGTGCGCCCGCCCTCACCGGCTGACGGCAGCATGGCCGGCGCAGGCGCGGCGGGAGGCGCAGCAACCGGCGCCCGTACAGACGGGACAGAAAGCGGCGCATTCGCCTTCGCCAGCTGCCCGCTCCCTCCCGGCATGATCAGGCCATGGATAATGACAGGCACGCTTAGCAGTATCCCCGTCAGAAACAGCGCCGCAGCGGCATAGCCGTACTTCCGGTGTCTGCGGCTGCGCAGACGTGTAGTCTCTGCAGAAGTCAGCAGCCGCTTTAAGCAGCCGAGCAGCTGCGCCGCGTCGCTACCGTGATACAGGGGCGTCAGGGCGTCGTGCGCGTTCTGTGCATAAAGCCCGTCGCCGTGCATCACAAACCACGGCATCTTACGGAGAGTACAGACAAACAGCATGGTCAGGCCGCGCCCTGTCAGCGCGCCTTCGTCAGTACTGATGCGCTGGACACTCAGCAGCTCGCCGGTGAGTTCAGCCACGAACGGGCCTTCTGTGCGTGAAACGGTCATAGTCATATCCTTGTCTCAGCGCGCGCCGGCGCCGTCAGTAAATTCGTCTTCGCCCTCGCCGGGCAGATAAAGTGCGTCAGGGAACGGCATTTCGCGCTGCGGTTTCGCGCGTTTTGGCCGGACGTCGCGCGGGTATACGAGCCCCAGCGACTCGAGCTCCAGCTGCAGCCCGTCGACAGCCTCGCCGGTCATCAGTGGCGGGCACGGCAGGCCGAGCCGGGCGGCCAGCTGCTCCGCGCGGGCCTGCGCGACGATGCCCGCGCCTTCCACAAACACCTTGGCGGTGTCGGCGGTGTGCAGCCCGTACCAAAGCGTGCGGTCGCAGCCTTTCAGCCAGCGGAACCGTGCGGGCGGAAGGCGCAGGTCGCGGCCGTAAAGCCCGGCCAGCGCGGAGCGCACCGTGCGGTGCGTCTTCAGCCATTCGCTCACGCCCGGGCTGGCCAGCACGCGCGCCACGTGCTTTTCTGCAACCCGCCAGTCGGGCACCGTGCGGAATTCGGGCGCCCGGAATGGCCGGCGGATGACGCACGAGCGGTTCAGGTCATCCAGCAGCGTGGTGGCCGCCTTACGGTCTCCGGAGAAGACCTGCAGGCCAAAGATGGCCAGCAGCGCGCGCTCGTACGGCTGCCACTGATCCGGGGGCGTCATCGCCGGGCCGGTCTGCGCGTCGAACAGGGCCGTAGCTGCGGCGCGGTCAAGCACCCGGCGCTTAATCAGCCCGTGCACGTCGGCAAACTCCTCCGGCTTTTGCGCCCAGGCGTTTTCCGGCGTCGTGTCGTTCATCAGGCCATCTCCGCGGTGCCCGGACAAAACCGGTATCACCGAAGGGGCAAAGGTGGCCATCACCCGGGGCAGTGAATGAATGTCGATCGCGCGCCGGCTGCGAAAGCCCAGCGCCGGGTGACGCGCCAGCGCCCAGCTGGTCACGACGACCAGGGGCAGCATGGGCACAAACAGGATGCCGGCCGTGTGGTTCATGACGTCGCGCCATTCGCTGAATGCCACCGAATCCGCACCGTTGCTGGTCGAGGCCAGCAGGTTGATGCGCTCCGCGGCGTAGCGGTGAATGTGGGGAAAGTCGGCTAAGCGCCACAGCCAGTAGAGGGACCAGCAGCTCCAGCGCACGAAGTCGGCGAAAAAGAGCCAGCAGAGCAGGAGCACCAGCCCACAGGTAAGCAACACCATTGCCGGCTCGTTACTGCCGGCGGCGTTCGGGTGATAGGTATTCATGTAAGCGTTTCCGGAAGCGGAGACGGACGCGGGAGCCCGCCGGACTGCAGATAAGAAAACACCGGCGCGGTGGCCGGTGTCAGGGGAAAAGCGTCAGGATGTCAGGAGTAATCAGTTGCTGGCCTGAGGAACCACCACGTCGTGTTCAAACTCAACGAAGCGGCTCTGGATACTCACGTGCAGTGGCCATGGCTCCTGGGGGAACGATTCAGGGTAGCTGTTGTGGCTCATCGCACCGAGCGTATCAAACAGCTCCTTAGTCACCGTCGGATGGGCGTTAACGCTCAGCACAGGTACCTCAGGATTTTTGGTGTTGATCCGCAGCGTACTGCCTTCCAGCTCGCGCTCCGTCCAGTCGCGCATGGTGAGACCGATAACGTCGACGACGCCTTTTTTCACCATGTGGATGTACAGAATGTTGCCGGATTTAATATCGATGCCCAGGTATTTGCCGCGGCCCGCATCCATCACCTGATGCTGCTTCAGCGGGCTGAAACGCTCGTCACTGGTGAGCAGCGCAACCATCTTTTTAAGTTGTCGCCGCCGAGATATTTTCCCGTAACGGCAAACAATTAATGGTATGGCGGTCAGTAACCATACGACTATGGCCACCGAATAAAATTGAGAATCTGCACCAGTAGTTTTGCCTGTTGCTGTTCCATAGGCTATGAAAGCCATAGCAAGGCCAATAAACGCTAAGCAAGGCAGGGCCAAAAAATAATAAACAAACTTGATAATGACCCAAAAACTTTCGGTTTTAGAATCATGGCGTTGAACAGTTTTCATGGCATCCTCCTGCCGCAGTTCCTCTGATTAAATTATACGCATGACTGTAAATAAAGCCAGGTATATTTATTTCACTCCATCTTTGTTTGGCCCTTCAGGATTAGTGACTTTCTGAAGGCCCGGAGTCCTTCTGGCTCCCCCGCCCGCAGCTGCAAACATCCCTTTGACGTCATCAACCAGCCCGCCCATGATGCCGGCCATTCCTGCACCGCCCAGGAACGTGATGACATAATCTGCAAGCGTGGCCTGCAGGCCGAATACGCGCGTCACGCCGAAAGTCGCTATACGTGCATAGATCAGCAGCCAGCCCACCATTTTGAAAATCCCAACGATGGAGTCCGCATTCGCGTTAGCCAGCGCGGTACCAAACAGCAGGTTCAGTATTGTCCCGCCTGCAATAACAGCAACCGAGGCAAAAAAGAACCCCAGCACCATCAGCGATGGGCGCAGCATCATATCAATAAGAAAGATGTAGCCGTACGCGCTGCGGCTGCCTTTATCTTCCTCGGCCCCCAGGTGAGTCGCAGACCACATCGGGCCCGCAGCACACCCTACCATGACGCTGACAAACCAGTTAAATACCCCGACCATCCAGTACAGAAAAGGTACCGCGGGCAGGAATACCGCCAGAGAAAATCCCACTGCGAACAGAAGTAACATGACGAAATAAAAGGGTGGGGAAAGTTCTGTCAGCACATCTTTAACTACAGCTCCCGGGTTAACGAAAATAAGCCCGCCAATTTTTCCTAAAACTGAATTATCCGCAGTCGATGCTGCCGCCAAAGTGAGCGTATAGGCTGTGAGAGCTGTTTCGGTGGCTATTAATGTGTAGTCACCAATGGTCTGCATCTTAATTAAAGGATTAATTTGGCCAGAAAAACTAGCATCAGTGCCAACTTTCCACGTAGCTATAGAATTGGTGATTTTCTGCATCGGGCTTTTGTAGAAACTAACGAACACCGCGTCAGGATCAGTTGCATTCAGCGCCGCACCGTCATCTTTCGCCGTCTGCGTACCCAGCGGCGACGTGTAAGTACTGTTCTGTACCTGAGACCGGTAGGCCGTAAACACCTGGTGATACAGGTCGCCGGTGCCGGTTTCGCCGTGCAGACTCGCGCCTGACGTGACCGGCGATGCGTTGGCCACTTCACTGGTTTTGCTGTTGGCCGTCGCAAAGGTGTTGTACCAGGCGCCCAGCGAAATCCAGCCATAGGCCCTGAGCTGCGTGGTCAGCTGGCTCTGCAGCGAGTCTTTATAGTTGAGCTGGTTCAGCGCGTTATTGACCGTGGTTTCATACGCGGCCGCCGCGTTCTGAATGGTGGTTTCCGGATCGATGAGCGTGCCGCTGTCCTGGTCACGCTTACTCAGATACGCATCAACGTACGCCTGCGCCGCCGCGTCCAGCGTGGACTGCATCGTGTCCAGCGCGCTGCGCGAGGCGGCCGTCACGCTGGCGGTGTTCACGGCGGAGCCGAACAGGCTTTCCATAACGCCTTCTGAAGGCTCAGGAATGCGGGCGCTGCCGCAGACCGCGCTGCCGTTGCCCGTGGTGTAGTCGCCGTTCCCGCCCTTCGTCTGCATCAGCGCGGTTCGCGCCTGTCCGTCCTGGTACAGCGAGGACAGCTCCCGGTTCGTGGCGTACTTGCACAGGTTCATCTCAAACACCGCGCGCGCCGCCGAGCGCGTGGAGGGCGCCGTGGGCTGCACGACCAGCGACATGCCGCCGCTTATCATGTCGGCCGCCTTGTCCGTTAACAGGTTCGCGCTGCCGATCCCCATGGTGGACGCCGCCCACAGCATTATCAGCTGCGACAGCGACCAGCCTGACGCGGTGGGGATAAGCGTCATAAAGCCGGCAAGGCTCATGACGGGATGCAGCCAGGTGCGGCCCTGGCTGAACACCTTGCCGTCCTGCCCGCCCTTAAACAGGGTTTTCAGCGTGACGGTAAGGAACCATACCAGCGCCACGGTGCACAGTACGCCGTTCAGCAGCGCGAACAGCGAGCCGATAAGCGTGGCCTGACCGGGCTGGAACGGCGTGATCACCACGTCCCCGAATATCATCACCAGCGCCTGCCGGGACAGGTCGCTGGTCTTGCTGGCGGCGTCGCTTATGGTCTGGTAGTCCACGCCGTCGGCAAATGCCGGGCAGGACGCGGCGCACAGCAGCGCCGCCGCCTGAATTTTTGTCAGTAGCTTCATGATTAACCTGCGGATCAGGATGAACGGATGGAAACGCGTGAAAGCCGCCTGTGCGGCCGGATTAAGGGGTGTTTCAGCGAGCGGGAACGCGCACCGGCGTTACAGGCGCCGCCCGGGAAGGCGACGCAGGAAGCCGGTTATTTAACGAACTGCCAGACGTGCGCCGGCACGCGATCAAACAGTTTTCCGGCGGCGAGCTCCGCCTTGCGGTGGTCCCATGCCTGCGTCATGGCGTAGATTTCTGCCGGTTCGCCGGTATAGCTCAGGTGCTCATAAAGCTGGTCCAGCTTGTCAGGAGAATGGATGCGGCGGAACTTGAACAGCCAGTCGGTTCGGGTCATGGGATTCTCATCCTTAAGGCAGAAAGGGATACGGGGATACGGGGATATTCCTGATAGTCATTCACTTTTTTTCAGCGCGCTGCGATAACGCTGTGCAAACTGCGCGACGGCGGCCGGCTCAAAGAGCAGCTGGCCATGACCGCTTTTTTCCGCTGCCGGCGGCGCAACGCCCCGGAGTTTTTTCCCGGTTTTTACCGCCTGCCACAGCGCCAGCGGCGCGATGCCGGCTTCTTCTGCAGCGGCATCGAGCGCGACCAGCGGCGCACCGGACGGCGCCGGCGCGGGTTCAGGCGTCCGCGCGCGCCAGCTGACCGCAAACGCCATCGCCTCTGCGTGGTCAAACATCACGGCCGCGCCGCGCACCTGCCGCCGGCGGGGCAGCGGCATGCCGTCGAGAAGGCCGCCTGTGCGGGCCGCGTGAAGCAGCTCGCCGGGCAGGACGCCCAGCAGTTCCGCAAACACATCAAGTCGCATGTACATCCTGTTTCCTCCTGCCGGTACCGCCCGGCATTCACTGTAGTCAGAAAGTCAGCGTGCCGCAAAGGATATGGATCAGCACGCCCGCCCCGAACAGCACCGCGGTCACGCCGGCAGGCAGCAGCACGGAGAGAAGCGCTATCCTGCCGGACAGCCGCAGCACCGCAGCCTCCATGGCCTGCGCCATTGCCTCATCACACACGGACTGCAGTCCGGCAATGGCGGCGTCCAGCGGCGACAGCGCGTCAGCGCCGGCCCCCGCCACACGCAGTGAATGCCGCGCCCTGCGCAGCTGCTTCAGCGCACTGAGACAGAGTCCGGTCGCCTCCCCGGCCTCCCGGGCGTGGCTGGCCCGCCGCGCGCTGTGCACCAGGTGCATGATGGTTTCGCGTCGCTCGCCAAGCCACGTGTCGTCAAGAAGGGTGCACAGCCCGATAAGCTGCTGCTCCCGCCGGATTTCCCGCATCTTATTTTCCCCCGAGCAGACCGCCGCTTAACACGAGGCGGCGCCAGCGCGTCTCCTGCAGAAACGCCTGAAAACTGCCGTTCTCTGACGCCGAGACCCGCTTTTCCGTGAGCTGCCACAGCCGGTAGCTCACCCCGAGCGCCTGCACGAAACCGGTGGCCGCCAGCAGTAACAGCACGCACATCACGATGCCCACGCGCAGCCAGCCGGTACCGCTGATGCTGCTGCCGGCGGCGATGAGCATCAGCAGAAAGCCCGCCACCGGCAGGCCGGTCAGCCACATCAGCCCCCACCAGATCCAGCGGCTGATGCGCAGGTTACGCGCCAGCCGTTCAGGCGTAAGGCCGCTGTCTGCGACCGCCTGCGCCCAGCTCGCGGGGCGGTAGTCGCCCGCGCCGCGGCCCGCGGTCACCTCACGGAGGCGCTGCCACAGGCGTGAGACGTTTCTCCCCGCGTGGCGGCTCCAGCTGGACACCTCCCACGCCGGCAGGAAGATATTCAGGGCAATCCAGCCCGCGCGCTTCGCCATACGGCGGCCGGTCGCTGCGCCGCCCTGCGGGGCGGCGGCATCATTATCTTTCACAGGGCATCTCCTTCTGCGGTCAGAATGGGTTCAATGAGCGGGAGCGTCACATGATGAAGCGCTGCCAGTTGCTGCAGCGCGCGTGCGAGAAAACCGTATACCGACGTCAGATCGTCGCTTTCCATGCAGCGGATATCCGGCGTCAGGAAGATGACCTGCCCCGGCCGCAGTTTCAGCGTGCTGAGGCTGAACCCCGGCGCGCCCGTAAACGTCTCGGCCACGTGCGGGTGATGGTAAATGGCCATGCGGCTGCGAATGGCCGCGGCGGCGTCACCGGCGCCGTCATGCGTCAGCAGCTCACGCGCAGCCTGAAGGGACGGATGATAAGGGTACTGCCGGCCCCAGCGCGCCAGGGCAATCCACAGATCGTCCGCCCACAGCTGCCCGGCCAGCGCGCCGAGCCCGGCGGCGTCACCGCTGAAGTGCCCCGTGTCATCTGCAAACCCGATGACGCAGGCCATCAGGCGCCGGGTCAGGTCACTGTAGCTCTCCGCCGGGAACAGCGCGGCGGCCACCGCAGCGGCGCCGTCCGCCGCGTTAACGTGCCGCAGCGCATCCAGCACGTTCCAGACGTCGCCCTCCTGCGTCTGCCCCGGGGCAAGGCGCCACGCCTGCCACAGCCGTGACCAGCGCGGCGTATTCCAGAAGGCCGCCCACATTTCGCCGCAGGGATCCAGCACCAGAACCGGGCCGGCGCCGGCGTCCAGCAGTGAAGAAAGCGCGCCGGCGTCCGGCGCGAAGGTACCGCTTGTTGTCATGAAATTCTCCCGGAGGTTACTGTGCGCTTACGCCGGCGCTCAGCTGCGAGGACAGTGCCTGCAGCTGCGGGGCGTATTCGTTTTTAGCCGCCAGCGCCAGCTGCTGGCCGCTGATGATGTTGGCCTGACGCAGCTCGTTTTTGATGCCCAGCGCCAGCCAGTTCGCCGCCGCGAGCTGGCGGGCCACCTCGCGCGTCAGGTTGTCGCCGTCCATGCCCTGCAGGTCGGTGACCCACGCGGTGTTGGCGTAGCGGCGCCCGACCTCAAACGCTTCAAACTCGCGCTCGCTCATGGCGCCGGTCTGCTTTGCCTGCGCCGAGGCGGTCTGCTGAAAATAGCTTTCCGCCGACGGCGACTGCCGCGCCTCGGTCAGCGGTTCGCGCGTGGCGTCCTGCGGCTGGCTGGCGGCGACCATGTCCAGCTGCGGCTGCATCGCCGCGCTCTGCATCGCCTTGTACTGCGTCAGCAGGCCCTGATACTCCTGCCCGGTCGCGGTCTGGATCTCGCCCTTGCCCGGCGTCCGCCCGGCGTCAAGCTTCGCCGAGTTGCTGACGTAGGCCATGGCCGCGTCAGTCTGCGCCTGCGTGAACGTCAGCTCCGGCGCCTTGCCCGGCTGCCCCGCGCCGTCGTAGAGCGATCGCGCTTCGGTATCGCCGCCCGGCAGCGCCGACACGCCCGGACACAGCCCGGTGCCGCCATAGAGCTTCGCCTCCTCCGCCGTGCAGTACGCCGAGTGGATGAGCGCGCTGCGGTAGCCGCCCTGTCGCGGCGTGGTGGGAAGGCTGGCCAGCGTCTCGCGCACGGCCGCACTCGAGACCCCGCTGCCCCCCGCAAGCTTCGACGCCGCCGAACGGGTTGCCTGGCTCACCTGCGCGGCCGAACCGGACGCCGATTCGCTGCAGATGCTGTCAGGCACCGTGAAGGAAGACCGCGCCTTCTCCAGCCGGTCCGCCTGGCGGTTAAAGTTGTCCGCCTCGCGCTGGGTGCGCGCCGCTTCCGTAATGGCCGTGGTGATCCGATCGCCGGACTGCACCACCGCCGTGCCGGTCTCTGTTTCGGCGGTAATGATTTCGCCGAGCGTGGTCTGCATCGCATTCAGCGCGGGCATCACCTGCGTCTGGATGGGGATGCTGCTCATTTCCTCGGTCGGATAAGCCATCGCTTCCGGCGCAAGCGCCGCCAGCACGCAGGCCGCAAGCAGGCGGCGCCCTGCGGGCCGCCGCGGTTTAAATGTGTGCATGTCATAACTCCTGAAGGGTCAGAGGTCGTAGCCCTGTTTATCGATAAGCTCACTGGCAAGCTGACGGATGACGCTGTCGCCGCCCGCCTCGCCGGCGGTGCGGCGGCGGTGCTCGATGACTTTTTCGGCGCTGCCGTTTGGGAAGAACTGCCCGAGAATGCGGCGTGCCGTATCGGCGCCGGTGTCGTTTTCCAGCATCCGGCGCAGCGCCATGTCCACCGGCGTGGTGCTGTGGCCCCACAGCTCCTCCGGGCCCACCGTGTTTTTCATGATGTGGGCGATGGTGCTGCCGCCTTTGATACGGAAGATACCGAGAAACGGCACGCCGCTGCCGTCGGCGGAAGGCCCGCTGCCCATGCGCTCAAAGCGGTCCAGCGTGGCATCCGGCACCCTGAAACGCTCTTTAAGCAGCGCGCGATCTTCCGGGTCCACGCCCACCATGTACACGGAGTTGGCGGACTGGCGCAGCGCTTCAGGCATGTCGCGGAAGTACTGCGAGGACAGCACCGTGCGCACGCCAAACTTGCGCTGCTCACGGTCGGCGGTTTCCAGCATCGGGAAGATAAAGGGCACGCCTTTGGCGTTGTGCAGCTCGTCGTACTGTCTGGTTTTGACCTCCTCATCAAGCTGCTGCACGCGCGTCTGATGCATCGCGTGCCAGCGGCTGTGCAGCGCGGTAAAGAGCTCGTCCTGATACTGCGGCAGCACAAAATCGCCGCCGGCGATGTGCCCGGCGAACAGGTACATCATGCCGGTCTGCAGGTAGCCCGCTTTTGATTTGTCGCCGGCAACGAGCTGGATATCAACCGTGATGACGCGCGCCTTCGGGCTTATCATAAAGCGCGTGCGCCCGGCGAACATGCGGTACTGCCCGCAGGCGTCGCGCAGGCAGCGGGCAATGTATTCGATCAGCGGCTCGCTGCTGCTGTCGCGCTGGATATTGCCGTACATGCTCCGGTAATCCTCGCTGAGCAGGCGGGGGGCCATGTCGGCCAGCTCCGGCACCGCCTGGAACTGCGCCCGCTGCGCCGCATCCGTCCTGCCCGCGTCCTGCAGCAGGTCGCGTACCTCATACCAGGTCGCATTGTCCTGATATTCGGGATGCTTCTCCCAGACAGCGGCCTCCTGCAGCGCCGCGTCGACAACCGGCACCAGCCCAGGCTCGTAGCGGCGCGGCTCCTCCCGGGAAGCCTTGAATGAATCGCTCACCAGCCGCCGCAGGATGATGGGCGTATCGCGTCCGTTAGGCGGTTGGCCGGTGCCGGGGTCAATGCACAGCGCCGTCAGCGCATTCTCAATAAACTCGGCTTCGTAGCTGAGCGGCTTCTGCAGCCCCAGCTGGATATCAAACAGGTTGCGGCAGTACTCCGGATCGTTACGCAGGACGATGCTCAGCACCTCGTCCTGACGCTCCGGCGGCAGCGCCGTGCGCAGTATCGACACCATTCCCTGCGAGCTGAATCCCTTGTCGATGCCGGCGTAGAACGGCAGCTGCTTCTGCGCTGACATGGCCAGAATGATCGGCTGACGGTTGATGAGTACCGATTTACCGCCGCCGGATTCGCCGGCCACGATGCTGGTTTTCTTGGTCTGGTTGGCCGCCGCCAGGGCCACCGGCATCAGCTTGCCGTCGGGTGAGACGAACAGGGCGTCACCCTCCTCGCTCCACGCCGTCGTCGGCCGGGTAAGCGGCATCAGGTTCAGCGCCTCGGACAGCGGCGGATACATCAGGCACGGCCCGCTCGCGGCCGAAGACGCGGTGAGCGTGGCCGCCCACGCGCGCACGGGATCGCCGAAGGTCTGCGTCACGCCGCAGATCCCCCACGAGGTCAGCGCCTGCTGCAGCAGCGTCAGGTTGCGCGTCACCGTCTCCGGCGAATCCCCCCAGGTGGCGGCGGTGATGGTCATCACGCACACCGGCTCGTGCATCTCGCGCTCGGCAAGCTGCGACACAGACCGGAAGATGGGCTTCAGGCCGGGTACCCACTCGATGAAGCTCAGCACCGACTGCTTGCCACCCAGCCGGCGCATGCCGCCGGGCATCAGGTCCTGCCGGATGCGGAACGGCACGCTGCGCGGGATGAGCTCGCGCAGCTTTGCGAAGCTCTGCGGGTTCTGCGGGCCCAGCTCCACGGCCACCGTGCCGTGCCATACGCCTTTTATCTTCAGGAGGTTGTTGCGGATTTCATCCACTCCCGCCCCCATCACCTGAAAGTTCAGCCAGGGGGCCAGCAGCGCCGTCACATCCTCCCCCTGACGCACCCCGTGGGGAATAATGCGGTCGTCGGGCAGCAGCGGCTGCCAGTCACTGCCGGTGCCCGGGTCAATCTGCGCGCGCAGCACGCGACCCGCCTCGTGGGCATCGATGCGGCGCATCAGCACGCCCTTGCCGCTGTCGCCGAAGGCGCGCTCAAGCTGCAGGAGAAAGGCATCGTGGCGTATCTTCAGGCCGGCAAACTCGGTCAGCAGCGGGTTCTGGCCGAACACCGCGGACGGGCTCGCCTTAAGCAGTTCGCTCAGGCGCGCGTTTTCATCGCGCAGCTCGTGCCCGGCCAGCACGCCGCGGCCGGTATAGCACACAAGCCAGGTGCGCTCCCGGTTGACCCAGGGCTTGAGTTTTTTCACCTGCTCGTCGAGCAGATACTGCAGCTTCAGTCCGGTACGCTTCAGGGACTGATGCTGTGGCGTCAGAAGCCGCCGGATCTCAGCCTCGCCGCCGGCCGGATCGCACTCGTGCACGATACTGATGCGGTGTCCCGCATGGCGGTAGTGGGCGGTCAGCGACTCCGTCATGCGCTCAAGCCGCCCCTGCCAGGCGTCGTCGTGCGAAGCCGTCAGATGTTCGTCCGACTCGCGGTAGCTGCCGGAAATCTCAAACACCGAGAGGTAGTCGCCCTTCTGCGTCACCATGATGTACGGGGCGCTGAGCTCCGGATAACGGATACGATCGTCTTCCGTCAGGCGAACAATGGTCTGCAGGTCGCCGTAGTCAGGCAGATCGCGCGACACGGCAAAGCGCGTCACGGCGGTAATAATCTCTTCAGTCCAGCGGATGAGGCGGTTGGGCATACAGGTCGCTCCGGATATAGGAATTCCACGCCGGGGTATGCACGGCGGTCTCAGCTGTGCGGCCCAGCGGCAGTAACAGGGTCAGGTCGGTAAAAACGTCAGGCGGCAGGATAAGCACGCAGCCTTCCAGCCGCTGCTGCAGCGCTTTACGCTTCAGGGGCGGCAGGCGCGCAAAGGCCGCGGCGAACTCCGGCGCACGCGACGTGCCCCACATGCCCTCCACCTCGCGCGCGTGGCGGGCGAGCCAGTTCCACACGCGTCGGGACTCTTTACGCACGGCTTTACTTTCACTGTGCTGCCCGATAAGCGCGCGGCGCTGCAGGTTAATGATGTCGGCCGCTGGCGCATCGGGCAGCCAGGCCAGGTGCCCGTGCGCGGCGGTAGGACTGTCGAGATTAAAGGTCAGCCAGCAGAGCGTGCAGACCGGCTCAGCAGCCGGCCCCTGCCACAGGCGCTGCGCGCGCATGCCGCAGCAGCGGCAGGGAGGGCCGGATCCCACTGAGACCGGCCTCGGGGCAGCGTCTTCGCCGCTGACGTCAGGAAAGAGCGGCAGCAGCGAACCCGCCACGGCAGCCGGGGCGTTGTAAGGATTCATAATGGGTCCTGTCGGGAAATGAATCAGCGCGTGAGTTATGTCAGAGAGCGTCAGGCCGTATAGCCTGACGTATCAGAAAGAGAGAGCCGGATGTTTTCCGCCGAACACAAACAGTATCAGTGAAGCAATGATTAGCATGACGAGCAGCGTCGCTATGCCGACCGTAAAGAAGTCCTTCATCAGCAGCGCTGACAGAAAGGGATGCCGCTCAGACCACTCAATCTGACGTCTGATGGATTCGCTGATTTCTTTTCTGCTGGCCTGCCTTTCTTCAGCAGTCTCAAACCTGAATGCCTGTCCTGAGTCATAGCGATAGGCTTCTTCAAGCCTGTCTACGATGCTCTGCAGCAGACCAGACTGATAAGGTGTGGCATGCCTGAATGAACGACTGTTCCGCAGGCGGTAAAAGAACTGCAATTCGGCGCTATGCAGATGCCCGAAGTACTCCGCCATAAAGTCACCATCCTCCCGGATGTACGCCATATCCTTCAGAATATTTTCTCTGAAACGACGGGGGCAGACCTCCAGTACGTCCAGCATGATGCTGCGATATTCTTTCGCTTTATCACGATGATAGAGTTTCATTTTTTATGCTCCGGCCATTATGGGTCGATCGACGATCACCCGGCATTCAGACTGTTAAGTTTTAACTCGCTATCGCTGTCTGAATCGGCTGGGGCTTTCCACTGCGGCCAGCCCTTGTCATTAACGGAACAGATAAGGTCTTTCTCTTTCCCGCTGCTCACTTTCGCCGTCGCCCCCTGGCTGAACGCCCTGCCGTCAAGCCAGCAGACGCCGGACTGTGCGCCTGTATTCAGTACGGTCAAAATCTGCTGGAGATGGATGTCGATGGCCTGAGCGGCGATGTTCAGCTGGTCGAGTTTCTTACTGACGTCAGCGTCGCTTACCGGCTGGCCCGCAAACGCGCCGGCACAAAACCCGGCAGTTAAAATCAGGACAAAAGCCCTGCGGAATAAGGTTTTCATTGTTCAGCTCCGGAAAGATTCAGAGAGGAGGCGGTGGCAACGGCCCGTGTATGCAGCGCTGAGTAAGGTCCATGCCTGTGATCTCCATATGCAGCCACGCCGAGGCCAGGCCGCCTGCAAACATCAGGATGATAAAAATCAGCGCAAACCGGCCCGTTGTCACCGGATATGGGGCATTGATGAATCGCCAGGCGTAGACCGCAGGCCCGGCATTCAGGAAAAAGGCAAAGAACGTGGTTCCGGTTATCGTTTCGCAGTGCGGCGTCCAGTGCAAAAATGCAATCCCTGCCAGCACCAGCCAGATGCTCCCCGCGAATGAAAAACCAGTACCGGTACGAATGTTCACGCAGCTGCCTCCCACATTGATGACGTTATTTACCCGAAAAGGCCGCCCCGCCGGGGGCGGCTCAGGCCGTTAACTGACGCTGACCGGCGTAATGCCGATTTGCGTCATACCCTTTTTGACGAGTTCCGGGATCCCCATCAACATCAGGCCGACGACAATGGCCAAAGCAACCATCCAGGGCTTGATCTGCGGGTTATTCTTCATGGCCTTGATCGACAGGACGCCGCCGGCACAAGCAAAGAAGCCGATCACCTGAAAAATAGTGATTCCGCTGGTCTGCGTTGACTTCGCGCCCTCAGCCACATGAGAGACCATTCCTGCAATGTCGTCGTCGGCCATGACAACCGGTGAAATAAGCGCGACCCAGGCGAGCACGCCGCGGAAGACGAGCCGGCGCAGGGTTTCAGACAGCATCAGTGCGCGCACGTAGGCCGCGCGGTAAACGCAATTAAGCATGGTAATTTCCTTTAGTAAAATGGCCGGATGGCCTGTTGAGTTCGTCCGTGTGGACGTAAGGCTGAACGGCCGCGTCAGAGCAGGCCGAGGGTTTTCTGTAAGGCGTTAAGCAGGTAGGGATTACACACAAACATCACGCCGATAATAAATTTAACGGTGCCGCTGCTGACGTCGTTGCCCGCCGTCAGGCCGGAATGGCCATCTTTGCGGGAGCGTCGCAAGAGCAGCACGCCGGAGAGCGCGAACCAGACGCCTATCATGCGCAGCAGGCTCAGCAGGGCGTTGGCAGCCACCGCCCCCTGCCCGAACGTGCCCTGGTCGACGTAGCTGATGGCGTCAAACGACACCTGCCAGCCCACCTGACGCGCGCCCGCCCCAATAAGCTGGTCGAGACCCACCAGGCAGCCGCACAGCAGCACCCAGGCCACCACGTCGCCGCCGCTCACCCCCTGCCCGGGCGCCTTGCGGGCAAGCCAGGACTGACGGGCGAGAAAGCCGCCGGCGCCCATCACGCCGAAAAGGGAGCCCAGCGTCAGGGCAAGGTTGATGAACGAACTCTGCAGCCCGGACGCCAGGTTGGACAGCATCTGAATGCCGTCAAGGGAGTTTCCCATGAGCCTCCCTAGCGCAGCACGCCGGCGCTGGTCGTAACGCTGCGGTCCGACGCGTTCACGGCCTGCACGGTGACGCCACCGAGGCTGTCGCCGGGCTCCACCGCCCACGTCCGCCCCTGCCAGTTGACCCACGCCATCCCCTCCTGCAGGCTTTCCAGCCGCATGCCGGCAAGCGCAGAGCGCGTGACCTTGCGTCCCGCTGTGTGACCGCCCGTCTCCGGCGCGGGCCGCACGGCCAGCACCGTCACCAGGTTGCCCAGCCGTGCGTTTTCTTTTGCGATCCCGTCAACCTGCTGCTGCAGCGCGGCCAGCGCCTTCGTCTGCGCGCGCACCGTATCGGACAGGCGGGTAATGGCCTCGCGGTTGGCTGTTTCAAACTCGCGCCCATCGCGGATAAGCGTCATCACGTCCTCCGGCACGCTGCCGCCGGCAGCGGCAGTGCCCGCCGGGCCGGCCGGAACGCTGAGTCCGCCCGTCTGCAGCGGCGCCGGCGCGGCGGACGGATGAACCACCTCAAGCCCGGCATCCTGTCCGAACGCCCGCTGGCTGGCATCCTGTGAGGATGTGGAAGGCCAGAACAGATACCAGGCCACGACGCCGAACATCAGTGAAAGTCCGGCAAGCCACGGCAGGGAGTAGCCGAGCAGCACCGGGCGCGTCAGGAAGCCCTGCTCAGGCTTGACGCGCGGTGGCGCGGCCGGCGTCGCCGGCGCGGTTTGCGCCGGCAGCGGTTCGAATTCATTCACGGGCGTTTCCTCTCTGTTCGGCGGCGCGGATGCGCGCCTGCGTTTCCGCGCGCAGCTCTGCGGCGGTCGGGGTCGGGTTGCTGCTCAGGGATGCGGGCGCGCGGGTGCCCGGATCCGTCTGCGTGGTGCCCTGCGGCGGCTCGGCGTCGGTGCTGTAGACGCCACGCATGAACTGAATGGCCACCACCTCGCCGTTTTTCACCGTCACGGTGCGGTCCGGCAGCCGGGCGGCGTCGTTCGTCAGGACCTGCGCCGCCTGCTCCGCCGTGCCGCCGGCAATCACGCCTGCAACCGCAGTACCGTCCGGCGTTGACGGCCGCGTGGTGACGGTATTGAAGCCGTTGCTCAGCAGCTGCGTGTTGGCCTGTGCGTAGAGCTGCCCTGCGCTGCCGATGCCCTTGAATATCGAGGGCAGCACGATGCGCCGGATGTAGTGATGGTCAACATCAGTGGCAATGTTGGCCACGAGCGTGTCGTCCTGCAGCGCGTAGGCGTCAACCTTGTAGTTCTGACCGTTCAGCGCCATGGTGGTGAAGTGAATGATGACGCCGTCACCGGACAACTTCGCCCCCTCCGGCGCCTTCAGCACGGCGCCCTCGTATTTACCGGTGGTAATGCGGCCCAGCACCGGCGTGGTGCCGTTGTCGGAATTCACGCCCGTATAAATCTCACCCGGCCCGCGCCAGTACGGATCGACCACCACGGTCGCCGGCGGCGTATTCGCCGCAGCCTGCCGGCTGCGCGCGGCGGCCTGCTGCACGTAACTCCCGGGCAGCGAATCGCGCCAGTTCGCCCAGCCGCTGTCCTTACCGCCCAGCAGCTGCGCGGCGGGCAGTTCGCCGGCCGCCGGCGGGGCCTGCATCTTCGCGAGCAGGGCGGTAAGCGATTTCTGGCGGGTCTCGGCCAGCGCCTTCTCCTGCTCCTGCGTGCGCCCGGTACCCTGCGGGCGCGGCAGCTCGCGCGGCGCCACAACCGGCGCGACCTTCGCCGGCTCCTTCGGCGCGATCACGTCCTGCTCCAGCGGGATGCTGGCGATAAAGCTCTGGTTTGAGGCCGTGGCGTTCTGCGCCCCCAGGGCGTTGCTTTCGCGCAGCTTTTCGCGGTAGTCCGGCTGCTCCTGCGCGTTCACCTGCGCGGTACCGGCTACCCGGTTCAGGTTGACGTTTGAGACCGCGGGGGGCGGCGCGGCCAGGTAGCTCCACAGCGCGTAGCCGCCGCCCACCACCGCCACGACTCCGCCCACGATCAGGCTGGCCATCAGCCGGATGTTGCTGCCGCCGGTGTTCTGTTGATCGCTCATGATTACTCCAGGGCTATGCTGAGGGCTTCGGTGCGCCCGTCAACGGAGAACGCCACGCGCGGGGTCAGCGGCAGCTTCCACAGGTGGGTGCCATCCGCCGACGACAGCGTGGTATCAAACTCATCGCGGATGTCGGCGCGGGAGCGGATGTAAAGGTCGTCGCCCTGCTGCCACACCGCCGTGTCCGGCACGCTGCCGGTGATTTTCAGGCGCTTCGCCCCGGGCGGCGGCACGCCGTCCAGAAACGCCTGCAGTACGTCATCGTGCAGGCCGATGCGCGACGGCCCCGGCGCGTCAGGTGCTGCGCCCGGTCCCCGCCGCGGAATGCGCAGGTCAAGGCGCGCGTCCACCGTCCAGGTTTTCTTCGCGGTGTCGGCCTCGCCGCTCATGACGCTTATCTGCAGCGGCACCGGCAGGCCCTCAAGCCCCACGGTCACCAGCGTGTTCACGAAGTCGCGCTTTGCCGTGATGACCATAAATGACGCGCCCGGGATCCATTTCACCTCGATGTCCGGTGAGCCGCTCTGCGGGTCGCCGAGGATTTTCCAGGGGGCGCCGGTGCTGTCGATAAAGCTCACCGTGGCGGGCCAGTTCATGGCGGTGCGCACCAGCGGCAGGCTTGCGCCCGGCTGCAGGCTGACGGTCTGCGCGCTGATGCGCGGTACGGCCGTGATGCCCGGCGTGGCCAGCGCGCGGTTCTGCTCGGTCTGCTGGGCGCGCAGCTGCCGGATTTCGTCCGGCGTCAGCGGCGCGATGGCCGCCTGCGCCTGGTCGTAAGCGACCGACGTGGGCGGCGGCAGCGCCTGTCCGGGCTGCGGCCCTGCCGGTGCGGCGGGGCTTCCCGCCGCCTGACCGGTGACAGGCGCGGCACCGGTCGCTGAGGTGGAGCGCCAGCCGCCGTCGGTGCCGGCCGCCGGGGCTGTCCCCGCAGAAGTGGCGGCGCCCGCGCTGCCGCACAGCGCCAGCCACAGGGCCAGTGTGCGAAAGTTGCTCATAGCGTTCCTTATCCTGCGTTGTTGGTGATGGTCTGCGTGACCTCAAGACCGCGCGGCTTCTTGCGCACGTCGGCCTGCTGGATACGCAGCGTGAAGATATAGCGCAGCGGCGGGCTGCTGCTGTTCTGGCCCTGCAGCTTCAGCGTGACGGGATACTGGAACTCCCACGTGTAGCGATCGCCGATGATGCCGCGACGCGTAATGACGCCAGGCTCAGCCGTATTGGTCAGGTTCATGCGCTTGTCCCGGATAAGCGACAGGATGTTAGAACCGGTGGTCAGCGCCTGGTTGTAGCCGGCAAACCCTTCCTCAGAGAAGTTCGGTGACACCGCCGTTATCTGATCACGGTAGTGAACAAAGTCCAGTGTAAAGGCCTGGTTGATGGTGTCCGCCCCGAACTGCCGCACGTCGCTTTCGCTCCAGACCGGCTTGTCCGTCCCGTAAACCGGCGTGATGCGACCGGCCTCCGTGGCGAAATACTCCCGGGGCACGTACCAGTACATGACAACCAGCACGCAGATAGCGATGCCCTGAATGACGTTGACCGTCAGGCTCCAGCCCAGCTTTTTCAGGCAGCTGCGCGCAAACTCTGCGCCCAGCGACCGCTCGTGCTGTGCCAGCACCGCATGCTCATAGGCGTCAGGATCCGTTATGGCCGCGCCCGCGCCCTCGGGCAGCGCGGCGGGTTGAGGGTTTTGCATACGTCACTCCTTACATGCCGTACGACTGCCACGGATCGATGTTGTCCGGCAGGTAGCTGTTGATTTTGTCGGTCATGGCGCTGCAGACCTTCTCTGACGCCTGATTCATGATGTCCTGCAGGCTCGGCAGGTGCGGCAGGCTGATGGAGATATTGCGGATGCCGGAAAGGCAGTTCTGCATCTGATCTGACATCTGGCTTTCCCGTTCAGACCAGGCGTCGCTGGCCTTCTTCGCGGCGTTATAGCCGGCTTCGCTGCCGGCCTGCGCAGCGCTGCCGGCGCGGCACGAGGCGGCGCCGGCGCTGAGCGAGGTGCAGCAAAAAGAGACCGCCACGAGGGCGGTCAGGAATTTATTCATGTGAGTTCTCCGGAAAAATCGATTACTGGGCCGGCCGCGGCGGCGTGGCCGGTGCTGCCTGTGGTGCTGCTGCCGGCTGCTCCTTTACCCAGCCGGACTCCGCCTTATAGCGCTCGTCGTAGCCGAGACGGGCGTGCAGCGTGGCCGGCACCTCTGCAGGCGCGTCCAGCTTCGCAATGCGCGGCTTGTCATCGCCGCTCAGGCGGATGACGACGTGCTCGCGCGGCACCGGCTGGCCGCTGGACCGGTTGATGCCGTTACCGTTGCCGATGGGCTGCGCGCCTTCGGACGTCAGCACGTTCACCACCATTGGCGGGGCGTCTTTGCTGCCCGGCAGGCTGACCAGAACGTGGTTATAAATGCCGTTCTGGCGCACCACGCCCTGCAGGTAGTCGCCGTCGCCCTGCACCAGCAGCAGGTCCGGGCGCCCGTCGTCACCCCATGCCGACATGACCGGCGCGCCGGCGCGTTCGTTGTGTGCCGGGCGCGGCGCCGAGAGCGGATCACCGGGCTGATGACTCCCCTGCCCGTCGGGCTTAATCCAGTAAAGGCCGTCGGCAGGCTTCGGCGGCGCGTCAATATCCAGCCCGAGGCGGCTGACCAGCGTGTGCTGGATCTGCGTGTAGCGGTTCACGTCCACGGCTGCCAGCGGCACCATATCGTCAGAGCCACTCTGCACGCGGCTTCCACCCGCCGGCGCAAGCGACCAGCGGTTCCGCTTTGTCGGAACTTTTTCGTATTGCCCGGTAAAGTTGCCCTGCAGATCCTTCACGGGCTTGTTTATTGTCACCGGCTGCTCCCCCATCCACTGCAGCGTGACCATACGTCCGGGTTGCAGATTTGTCTCGCGCAGCACCCCGGCCAGCTCCTTGCCCCAGAACGTCTGCGTTCCTTCCTTTGTTCGCAGGGTAATAAAGGTGCTTTCGCTCTGGCCCGTCTCAAACCGGAACGGGGCCTGACCGCAGGCGGTGACTTTACCGGTTACCGGCTCCCGGGCCTTCTCTGCGGGCGTATGCACCGCCGGAGATATTTTGGGCTCGGCCGGCGCCGGCGCGGAAGCCTGCTGCGGTGACGGTGTCACGGGAGCAGCAGCTGCGGGGTTATCTGCCTGCGTCACGGGCGCAGCGGGCGGGGTTTCCGCTGCGCGCGGCCCCGGCGGATCACCGCGTACCGCATCCGCCGGCGCGACCGGCTGTCCCGCCGCGCGGCGCGCCGCGTCGAGGTCGGCCTGCTGGCCGGCATTCTTCATGGTAACGTTCAGCTTGTTGGCCACGATGACGCCAATCGCAAACGCCTTAAACTCGTCGCTGCCGGTGAGTTCAATGCGCCCGTGATAGTGGTTGGCCGCGGTCAGCAGCGCGGCCAGAACCTTCTCCTCATGCGCACTGGAGCCGCTGGCCATCACCAGTCGGTTGCCGTGGTCAACAAAGGCGGGCTCACCGTCCAGCCGGTAAAGAACGCTCTTGCCATCGGCCTGCTTCTCATGGGTGACGCGGCTCAGCAGCTTGTCGGCATCGATGCGCGACTTCCCTGACGCGTCCGGCAGGTCCTCATCGGAAGGCGCTACCCGTGGCGCGCCGACCAGAATGCCATTCTCTATACCGAAGGCAGCCGCAGCCGGTGACGGATCCCCCTGAGGACGCGTCTGCGGTTCAGCGCGCTGCCAGGCTTCCGGCGCGCCGCTCTCATCAGACGCTGTGTCTGATAAGGCCTGCTCCGCCTGTTGCTGCTGTTTTCCCGCCTCAATCAGGCGGTGCGTTTCACCCATGCCGAGATTCATCTCGGCGGCGACGCGGGCCAGACTCAGCCCTGAACCGGACAGTGCCGCCGCGCGTGCTGCCCGGGAGACCTGGTCAGCTGCCGCCGTCTCTGCAGGCGCTGCGGCTGCCGTTTCGGCCGGCGCCGGCTCAGGGGCGGCGTCAGAAGGGGGCGGGCTGAGGGTGACAGCTGGCTCCGCGCCTGAAACGGCGGCCGGTGCGGCACGGCTTTCCTGAATCACGCCGGCTTCCGGCTCTGCCGGCTGCTGCGCGCGCAGGATCCGGTACACGCTGGTCTGCCCGATGCCGAGCTGCTCTGCTATCTGAGCGGGCTTCATGCCCTGCGCGCTCAGCGCCAGTATCTCCCCTGACTGCGCTTTTGCGCTGCCCGGGCGGCCGGCGGATTTTGTACCGGCTGGTTCAGCAGCTGCGGGGGCGGCTTCAGGAGCGGGCGTCTGCGCAGCCGCGTCAGGCGCGGCAGCGGGGGTCGCTTCCGGCGGTATCGTTACGGCGGGCTCTGACGCTGGCGTATTTTCCGGCGCGGGCTGCGCGTCATCAGGTGTGGCCATGGATGTTTCCTTATAGTTAAGCCCCTCAAGGGCGCTGGCAATGGCGGGCAGCAGCGTCGCCTGCAGGTTTTCTGCGCCGCGGGACTGGTGCAGATCGTTGTAGTCGGTAAACCCGCGCTCAATTTCCGCGGCGGTCAGGTCCGGCAGCAGCGCGGCCCCGCCGGTTGCGGCGGCGGCGCGGTTCGCCGACAGCACGCCCTTGTTACGCTCTTTGGCATGGTCGACGTCAGCCATGAACAGGTGCGGACTGTCGGGGTAGCGCGCCTTCAGCACGGAGGCCACCGTCTCCATATTCCCGGCGTCGATGGTCATGACAACCGGCCGGCCGGTGACCATATACAGGCTTCGCGCAGTGGCGTAGCCTTCGGCATACAGGATCGGCTCTCCGTTGGTGAGCCGGCCGCCCTCAACGCGAAAGTGACCGGACTTGGGCGCATCCTTATAGAGGTATTTTTCACCGTCCGGCGGGATGTACTGCAGCGTACGGAATCCGCCGCTCACGTCGTAGAACGGCACGACCAGCGCCCCGTTGCGTGTCTGGCGGACGTCATCCGCAACGGTTATTCCCTTGCGCACGAGGTAGGCATGCGTGGGGTCTGCCGCCGGAAGTCGCGCATACAGCGCCTTTGCGCTGGCGGTCTGCCGGGCATAAAGCGCCGCCTGCTTGCGCGCAGCGTCATCACGCGCCTGCTGCATCGCGGCCTTAATGTGGAGCCTTGCGACCGGATCGGCTTTGCCTTCGCGGCCGCTGCCCTTCCAGTTCGTGACGTCCTTGTCGTTTTCCGCGCGGTGGTAGTTGATGAACCAGCCGCCCGGCCTGACGCCGTCCAGAAAGCCCCGGTAGACCCCGTCCCGGTTCCCTTTTTTGCCCTCCACGACCGGCACGCGTTGACGCCTGCCATTCATCACCGGCAGGCCATCAATCACCAGCCCGGCACTGGTCAGGGCCTCCAGGAATTCCTCCTGCGGGTCACCGCCGCCGCTGCTGCGAATGCTGCGGTCTGGCAGCCACTTCTGCAGCCGGCTCAGATCCGCACCCGGGCGGGCATACCAGAGCTGCGCTTTTTTATCCCACGTAATCGCGCGGCCCCCGTCCGGATGAAGCCCGGCGTCGGCGCGCGCGGCGTCACGCTGGTCCGGCATGACGGCAAGCCACACCGGGTAGTCTGCTGTTTTCATAACGCCTCCTGTGCTGCTGTGTCAGGACGGCTACTCGCCGTCGGTGAACCGGCGGTACCACCACGGGCGACCGCTCAGGCTTTTGCCGCGCGCCAGACGGGCCGCGCGCGTGAGAAGTTCGGTCACGCCCCAGCCGAACAGGTTCAGCAGCCAGAACGCGGCGATGATGCCGGTGACGATGTAGAGCGTGTCCATGGAGGGAAAGCGGAACCAGCTGAGATAGAGCAGGAACAGCCAGACGGGAATGCCAAAAAAGTCGAGCCTGCTGCCGGCGCGCCGCCAGAAACCCGGCGGGTAATCGTCCTTTCTGAACGCACTCATGCGGTGCCCTCCTCAAACTCGCGGCGCTGGCGCGGCGACATCACCATGGCCAGCTCGGATTCAGGGATGCGGCCGGCGCGGTACAGCTGCCAGGCCTGATCCACGATGCGTCGCTTCTCCGAGCGGAGAATTCCGTCAATATGCTGCCCCCACTTCGACCACGGCATGCCGGCCAGCTTCTCACGCAGGTAGTAGTCGAAAAGGATGAATTCGCGGACCGCAACGCGCTTCCCGTCGGTTGTGCGCAGCAGCGTCTGTACCACCACGTACTGCAGCACGCCCAGCAACGATAACGCCATGGCGTCGCGGCTTTCGTGCGGGAATTCGTTGATGAGACGCGCAAAGACCTCGCCAGGCGAGTGGATGTGCGTGGTGGAGAGCAGCAGATGACCGAGTTGACCGGCGCGTATGCCAGCCTCGATGGTCTCAAGGTCGCGCATCTCCCCCACGCCCATGACCGACGGCGCGCGCCGGAGATCTGCGCGGATGCCTGTCGCAAAGTCGGGAATGTCTTTACCCACCTGCGACTGCAGCGGCGGCAGCACGTCGCCCGGGCGCCCCAGGATGAACTCGATCGGGTCTTCTTTGGTCGTGACCTTACGGTCGGGGTCCGTGTCCAGGCAGTGGCGGTAGGTTGAGGCCAGCGACGTGCTCTTGCCCGAGCCGGTGATCCCGCCCCACAGCCCCACGCCCTTTGCCGGCAGCAGGTTGTCCATCAGCTCCGGCTCCAGCCCGAGCGTTTCAAGCGGCGGTATCTCGGAGGGGATAACGCGCAGCGTCCACCCGATGGTGCTGTCCTGACGCCCGGCGGAGCCCTGCAGCAGGTTCACGCGAAAGCGGATGCGCTCGCCGCGGTTCAGCCCCCAGCGGCCTGTCATGTCCCCGTCCAGCTGGATTGCGCGGTCAGCCGGCACACCGCCGCGAACCTGCGGCCGCAGCTCCGGTGAAAACACCTCGTCCATCAGCAGGGCCATCGTGTCGTCCGCTACCCGGAAGGGGCTCGCCCTGACCAGCCGGCCGTAGCGCCCCACCACAAAATGGTTGTCGCCCTGCAGGTGAATGTCACTCACGTTGTTGCGCGCGCACCAGACCATAAAGCCGCGCAGCGCGTCGGCGTTAAGCCCGTTGCTGAAATCATAAAGTTCAAGTTCCGTGGCTGACATCAGCGCTTCTCCGTGTTAATGACCGGCTTCCACTTCGTTTTGTCAGTGACAAAGCCGGCGCGTGACTCCAGCCGACGCTCGCGATCGCCCGTCGTCAGCTTGTTGCTGTCGCCGGTGACCGTCTGCTGGCGCTCGGTCACCACCGGCGCGGTGATGAGGTTCTGCCGGCGCAGCAGCACATACTGCAGCATGCCGTTGTAGTCGCGCGTCAGGCGGTTAACGTTGGCTTCCAGCGTCTCGTCTGCGCTCTGCCGGCCTTCTGTCCAGCCCTCGTTAACGGCCGCCTGCCAGATGTCGCGCTGGACGCCGTTCTCCGGGATAAGCCCGCCCTGCGGCTCGTCCGGTGGCACGGTGCTGAGCCCCGCTAACAGCCAGCTGCGCCACGACGGCGGGTTGCTGACGAAGCGCTCCGGCTGAATGATTTCGTACACGTGGCTTGCCGTGCGGATCTGGTCAGGGGTGACGCGCGCCACGTCCACCGCTTCGGTGATGACCGGCGGCAGCCAGCCGCGGCTGCTGATGAGTGGGCGGAAATCATAGGTCGCATCCAGCTGCTTCGCGCGCGCCTCCAGGTCGCGCCGGAGCTCCCACGCGCGCTGCGCCTTGCCGCCGCGAAACCCCAGCGTGCGGCCGCCCTCGGTAAGCATCTGCCTGCGGTTATCGGAGACGTCAGCGGTGTCGCGCTTCTGCGGCGACAGGTACGCCTCCGGCCCCGGCGGCGGCGCACCGTCGGGGCCGGCCGCCGGCGCGGGTCTGTTCAGGTGAAATCCCGCGCAGCCCGCCAGCAGCGCGGGCAGCAGCAGGACACAAAGCCGGGCTTTCATCGTCTGCCCCCTTTTTTATGGCGGACCGGCTCAGCCGGCAGGGATGACATAAACTGCAGCACCATCTGCCCCGGGTACGTCACGATCGTGGCGCGCCAGGCGGTCTGCATCTCAATCATGCGCAGGACGTTGGCGTACGTGACGCCCTGCACCTCAATGTCCACCGGCAGGGGCAGGCGCACGCCGGCGTAACTGAAGACCTGCCCGCGCGCCCGGGCGAGCGTGCTCAGCAGCTCCACCGCGTCACCGTTCCAGCTGAAGCTCAGCCTGTCGCTGTCGGCGCGGATGGCCATCACCGGCAGCGGCGTGTCCGGGTTAAGGTTGCCTTCCATCCACAGCTGCGTCAGCTGCTGCGCCGGTCCGGGCGGAGAGGTGACGGGTTGTGTCGTTGCGGGCGTCTGAGGTTGAGAATGCAGCTGGCAGCCGCACAGCAGCAGCGCCGGCAGCGCGGTAAAAAAGCGTTTTTTCATGTTATCTCCGGAGGGTGCCGGTCATCAGAAAGGTGAGCAGGCGGCGCCGTTCAGTGGCTGGCCAGCCAGATGGAATAAACTTTTCGTGCATACAGCATGCGGCGCGCCTGATTGCTGTCGGCGAATCCGGCGTTGTAACTGCCGAGGCACTGCCAGGTCAGGCCGCAGACCTGCAGGTGCTGCGCCAGTATCCAGGCGCCGGTCTGCACGTTAAGGCAGGGCTGCGTCAGGAGGTCGCGTTCGTCGGTGATGACCCCCATGGCTTTAAGTTTTGCCAGGTGCGTGGAATTGATTTGCATCAGGCCAAAGTCGCGGCTGGTCACGCGGCCCTGCCGGTCGCGGTTATAGCCCACTGCGTGCGGGTTCATACCGCTTTCCACCTGCGCAATGGCGCGCAGCAGCTGCGGCGAAACGTGATAGCGGGCACCGGCTTCGCGAAAGCAGTAAGCCTGGGCTGAGGCGGAGAAAAACAGCGCGGCCGCCAGCAGGAGCAGCGTTCGCCAGAAGTTTATGGTCATCATGAGGGGCTCCGGCACCGGAGGCCCGGGCCTGTAGATAATCGGTGACCGCGCTGCGGGCTTAATTACCCGTCAGTTCGATGTATCGCGCATACACCTTGCGGGCGTAGCGCATGCGAAACGGCTCATTTGCATTTTTAAAGCCGGCGTTGTAAGCGCCGACCGACGTCCAGTTGACGCCGTTCTGCGCGATGTTTCTGGCCAGTATCCAGGCGCCGACGTGAATGTTCTGGCAGGCATTAGCAAGCAGCACCTCCCGCGTGATGCCCATCGGGCGCAGTACGGGAAGCCAGGAGGAGTTGATTTGCATCATGCCGAGGTCTTCGCTCAGCACCCGCCCGTTCTTTTTGTTGAGCCCGATGGCGCCGGGATTCAGACCGCTTTCGACTTCGGCGATGGCCTGCAGCAGTCGCCAGTCGACGCTGAACCGCACGCCCGCCTCCCGAAAGCAGCGGGCGGCTTCCGGTGGCACTGTCGCCGCCTGCGTCATGCATGCTGCGACAAGCAGCAGGCCGCCAGTCAGCGCGCGCCACATAGCGACACCGCCACAAAGACCGGATAGAGCACGGTGATAAACGGCACGCCGCGCACGAATCTCCCCGCGATCGCGGTGAGTATCAGGCTCATGGCCAGACATACGCCCGACCAGTATGGGGTCATCCAGACTCCGATGGCCGGCAGCACGTACAGGTCACCGGAGGCCAGCGCCGGGGGCTGGGACCTCAGCCAGGTGATGAGATTCAGCAGCAGCGCCGGAAGCAGCATGACGGCTGCGCCGCACAGTGCCGGCAGGGCGTCGGTAGCACCCGGCAGCAGGGTTGTCAGCGCAAGCCAGGAGAGCAGGAAAATGAGCAGGTCCGGCACCCACTGCGTGACGCAGTCGATATAAGCGGCGCTGGCCAGCAGCAGCACAAACAGGACAAAAGCCGGATTGTGCGTCAGAAACCAGGCGGGAAACGCGCCACCGCACAGCATCACGGCGGCCAGCAGTGGCCGGATGGGCGCCACGTCCGGGTAAGCCTGCGTTTCAGCCGCGGAGGATTCGGCAGCCAGCCGGGCACCGGCATAGAGCGCCGGCAGGTTGAAAGCGAGGATCAATGAGAAAATCAGTACAGCGGGAATAATCAGCATCGCGTTACCTCACGTAAACCACATAGCCGGCCGGAATGAAGCCGGGCCGGGTGAGCCGCCCTGATGGCGTGTTGATACCCGCCGCGTCTGACAGGCCGAAATGTGAGCTGTTGTCCGTGTCCTCCATCAGCTGCGCATAGAGACCCGGCGAAGACGGGGTGTAAACGTAACCGGCCCCACCGCTGATGCGCAGCTGGATACTGCTGCTGCGTGGCAGCCAGTCCGGCAGCGTTATCCGCGTGGCAGCGTCCCCGTCGGCCGGAGTAGTGCCCGTCCAGAGGCCGTTAAAGGCGGAGACGTACTGGAGAAACTGGCCTGACTGCTGCGCCTGCGTCACTCTGGCAACGCTATCCCGGTTCGCATCATTAACGCATGACAGCAGAATGCTCACCGCCGCGAGCAGCACGGCAGCAAAGAAAATGGAAGATCGCATGAGTTATCCGGTATGGGTGAGAAGAGTGAACGGTCCGGTCAGGAAGATAACCAGAGCCGGCACGTTAATTTGCCGTGCAGAAAACCGGCACCTGCCAGTTTTGTGTATACCCTCCGGCACATCCCGGCCCAAGCGTATTCCACGATGACCAATCTCCATCGTGATTCACCCTGCCGACTTCCAGGGGCCAGCTGCCTCCGCAGCTGTTGGCACATACGCGTACGGATGACCCGGCCGTGCTTTTCCAGACGCCCCCCTGACAGGACAGGACGGCGCCCATGTTGTCACGGCTGACTGCCCCCCATGTATCGCAGGATGTGCCGGCGGTATTGACCTGCTGCAGCTTGATCACACCGCCAATTACAGCATCATGCGCGCTGCGAAGCGTCCCGTTGGCCAGAACATCGTTATTGGCGGTCACGTTACCGCCCGCGGTGATACTGCTGTTCGATGTGATGTTGCCGTTTGCGGCAATACTGCTGCTCGAGGTGATGTTACCCGTCGCCGCGATATTACTGCTGGAAGTAATGCTGCCGTTCGCGTTGATGGTCCCGTTCGACTGAATGCGCTGCGTGGCGGTCAGCCGCGCGGTGTTCACATCGGCCGATGCGTTCAGCGTCTGCGCGCCGATGGTTTTGGCGCTGCTGATGTCGTTGCTGCCCATGTTCAGCGTGGTGCCCATCGTGTTGAGCTCGGGATGCCCCGCGACGCTGTGGCGGTACAGGTAGTCATTAACCAGCGCGCCGTTGGAGTAAAAGCCGGCAATCACCACGCTGCCGTCGCCCGGGTTATAGCCGCCAAATGCAGACAGATTCTCCTGCCAGCTCCCCAGCGCGCCTTTCGCCACGCCGTTTTCGATGTATCCGCCAGCCGGCCCGATGTGATTAGCCAGCTTGCGGGCGTCACTGAGCGACAGCGTCGAGCCGCCGGTCAGGAACGTCATGGTATGAAACTTATTCGCCGACGGCTGAAAAATCAGCGTGCGATAGGTGGCCGTGTAAGCGTTAGTCGGCGAGTAGCCGGCCGGCAGGTAGCCCGCCGAGATAAGCATTGGCACCGTCAGCGTGTAGCCGGCTGAAGCGCTGCTGTTAGCCGCAACGGTAGCCTGCTGATCGGCAATATAGCGGTTGACTGCCTTCTGCACCGTATTGGCCTGCCCGGCCGCTACGTTCATGCGGTACTCATCCGCCGCCCACAGCGTGAGGGGGATAAGCAGCGTAACGATTATGACGGCGACGACCCCGTAGGCCACCGTGGCATCCGTAATTTGCGCAATGCCCCGCTTCATCCTGCTCATGGTCTATTCCTTAAAGTCATAGGTGATGGAGTTGAACTGGTCGTCAAAGTTGAACTGCCCCGACGTGATTTTGGCGCGGATGGTGTCGGCCGTAGCAGCATGCCGCAGGTTGAAGCCGGTAATGTCCACCTGACGCTGGTTATTTGTGGGATTCACCCGCATCTTCTGGTGCGCCAGCACGTACAGCGTGCTGGCAATGTTGGCCTTCGCGGCCGGGCTGATTTCCTCACAGAACATCACGTAGCGCTCAAGCGCCTCTTTTACTGATGCGGCGTGGATGGTCGACACCACGAACATGCTGAGCGAGGCCTTCAGCACTTCATGTGCCGTGGCACCGTCGCGGATTTCACCCAGCAGAAACGCAGAGGCCCCCATGCGATAGGCCTTCCGGGTGGCGCTGGCATACCCTTCATTTTCACCGACCTCCAGCTGGATGCAGCGCCCGTCACCGTGGCGGCCCTGCAGCAGCGTTTCCGCCGGATCCTCAATCGACACGCCGAGGTGGCCGGTGACCGCGATGCGCCGGCTGAGAATGGCGGCGGCTGAGGTAGTCTTGCCCGCGCCCATTTCACCGGCGATCAGTATCAGGCCCGTCGCCCCGGGTAGCTCCACGGAGCGTCGCAGCGGCGTGCTGAGGGGGAGGTCAGCAAACGCCGGCAGAGTGGCCGGGGTCTGACGCAGCACCAGACCGGTGCGCCCCAGCAGGTCACGGGATACCGTGGCGCGGTAAAGCCTGCCGTCGTAAAAGCAGGAGAACTCGTTGCGCCCGCTTTCCTGATGACGTTGCTCACAAAGCGCCCGCAGCGCCTGAACGTCATCAGCCAGCGGGTCAGGTACGGGGATCAGCAGGCGCGTGGCGCCGACCATTCCTTTAATTTCGGCGTAGTCTTCACCGAGGTAAAGATCGATAAAATCGGTCTCTCTGAGCGCGGTGGCGGTCATAATCGATCCGGATAAGAGCCGCCGCAGGGCGGCGGCGGGTTGTTAAGACTTGGTGGTAAAGGTCAGCGTGTTATCGCCGTCCACACACGCGGTCGCGGCGTCGGCTGCGGTCACTTCAGCGGTGAAGGTGGTGTTGTTGATTTTGGTGGATGCAAGGTCAGCGGTGCCGATGCTGCGCGCAACTTTCACGCAGTCACGCTGCGGCAGGCCGGCGTCGGTCACGATGAACCCCACGCCGTTGCCTTTAACGGTCAGCTGTCCACCTGACTTGTTGTAAATCAGGTTGTTGGTAATGGTGTAGCTTTTCGAAATGCTCCCACCCTTCACCAGCGCCGGCACGTAATCGTCGGTACCGTAGCCGCTGGATGAGCGGAGGTTGCGCGTTTCATTCATGACCGTGGTTACCAGCGTCACCTCGCTCGTGCTGTTAACGTAGAAATAGGCCAGCGCCCCGGCGGCCACCACCAGGCTGATAACCACGATCATGATGCCCAGCGAACTGATGGAGTCAGTAATGTTCGCAATACCCTTTTTTAACTTCTTCATTTCATCACCTTTGATGAGAGACACGGAAAGAAGCCGCGCGGCGACGGGCCGGGCGGCATACGGAAAAAACACGGAACGGTTAAGCGGACGGTCGCCGGCTTAGTTAAAGAAAAATGCCTTCTGGATCAGGCCGAACATGATGAGCATCAGCGAGCCAACCAGCACCCCGCACAACAGCAGGCTGACGATGCGAAGGCGATCGCCGGTGCGCTCGACGCTGCTTACGGTGCGCTCAAGCCAGGTGGCCGCAAAGCGCTTCAGCGACCCTTCGCTGTTCCGGGTCTCAAACAGGCTCTGCAGTTTGACGATGGCGCGCTCGTCGGGAAACTCGTAGTCCGTGGCGTCCAGCGCCACGCCGAGGTTCTTTTCACCGGAGGAGATGGCCAGCTCCAGCGCGTCAAGACGCTCGTACAGCCAGGCCGAACGGGTGGACGCCTTCATCGTGGCCACGGCGCGCTCCATCGGTATCCCGGCTGCGTCCATTGCGTTGACGTTCATGATGAACGCCGCACCGTGAATGCGGCGGTAAATCGACCACGGCGGGAAGCGGTCCAGAAAGAAGCGCAGGCGACCGGTCAGCCGGGGCAGCGACCACACGATCAGCGAAACCAGGACGGCGAACAGCAGCAGCAGCGCCCACCACCAGTCTGAGAGCAGCAGGTAGAAGTAGTAAACCGCCGTCTGCAGGCCGTTCCACTGGCTGAGCGGCACCGCCTGAATAATCACCGGCACGAGCATCATGCAGAACATGACCACCACGCCCACGGTCAGCATCGTCAGGTACGCCGTTACGGCCACGGTCGATTTCACTGTGCCGCTGATGCGCCCGGTGCCGCTGGCAATGTCCATGGCGTTAACGAAGCCGTCTTCCGGGCGGCCGGCCAGGTCACAGGACTCGATGATGCTGAGCTCCTGATCAGGTATCCACTCGCGCAGCGAATCGGCCAGGCCAAAACCGGCACCGAGGTTCTCCGCACACTCGGTGAGGATCTGCGCCACGGCATCGCCGGGTTTCTTCCCGCGCCGGCTGTAGTTGTCGATAAGCTTCTGATAGGACTCTTTAGCGCCGCGGCCGTCCAGCAGGTACTGACGGAAATCGTCATAGATTTCGATGCGGTCCTGCGCGCTGAAGGTTGCCTGATATATCGCGCGGGCAAGTCTGTTCACAGGTCGACCCCCGCTGTCAGCCGGGCGTCCCGGTCCAGGTTGACGATGCGGCGATGCGCCCACACAGGATCCGTGACGCCGCTGTTAATCAGCCGCAGCAGGTTCTGGCACAGGGTCACGCCACCGCGATCAATCCAGTCAAGATAGGCAGCCATCTTGCCCTGCCCGCTATAGAGCCGCATAAAGCGGTTATCCGTTTCAATAACTTCGAATATGCCGGTGCGGCCGTGTATTCCCGTATGACCACAGCACTCGCAGCCGCCGGGGTTGCGCAGAAATACGCCACGGACCTGAGCGTGGGTCTCCACCATGTCCTGCATTACCGGGCTGACGCTGACGCGTCCTTCCTGCCAGGGAATGCGGCAGTGCGTGCAGAGCAGCGGCACTAGGCGCAGGCCGACCAGGCAGGAAATGATGGTCGGGTCGAACAGCAGGTCTTCGTCGACGCCAAAGCGGCGCAGGCGCTGCGGAATGTCCGCCGGCGAGTTGGTGTGGATGGTGGTCAGCACGGGGGCGCCGGTCTGTATGGCCTCAACGACACCGTTAGCGGTACCCGCGTCGCGCACCTCACCGTTGTAGATGCGGTCCGGGTCCATACGCAGCAGGTTTTTAATGGCTTCTGCAAAGGTCTGCAGGCCGAGCGGCGTCTGGAACACCCCCTCAATCGGCGACTCGATCGGGTCTTCCACGGACATGATGTTTTCGCCCGGGTCCTCGCGCGCCAGAAACTCGGCGGAGACCTGACACACCGTGGACTTGCCGTGGCCGGTCGGCCCGCTGAAGAAGGTGCCGCCCGAGCTGGTCAGCGCACGCCGGAGCATGGTTTCCTCTGCCGGCGTCAGGCCCAGCTGCTCAAAGTGCAGGCTCTGCTTGCGGCGGCTCACCAGACGCAGTGCCACCGCCAGCCTTCCCTGCCCGCCCGGCCGGCTGGCAAAGCGGATAGTGCTGAGGCCGTAGCCGTTCACAAACGTCTCGCGTACGCGCGCGTCGCAGGGCTCGGTGAAACTTAGCGTGGTTTTGCTCTGCTCCTCGCTCATTGAGTTGTACAGCGCGTTGACGAAGCGCGTGCCCCACTCTGCCGAATGGGAGTGCATCGGGCGCAGGTTGCCGTCAATGCGGTAGAGCACGCGCGTGTATTTGTGCTCGATGCGGATATGAATGTCCGAAGCGCGCAGGCCGGTCGCCTCGGCTATCATGCCGAGAATATGATTCTGAAAGTCGCTCGCCCCCGCCACGCTCTCGCTGCGGTCGCTGAACTGCTGCGAAATTTTCTCGAGCTCCTCGCGGTTGCACCACATTACGCCCGGGTTGAGCCCCTGGCTGCGCAGCTGCTCGCGCAGCTCAAAGAACTCGGTGCTGGCGTCCAGTTCCTTCAGCACGTACAGGCAGTGAGACTGGCTCTGCTCGTCGCGGATAAAGCGGACGCTCTCGCTGATAGCCGTGGTAAAGGGACGGCCGCCGGGAGGCGGCGCAAGGGGCATCAGGGTATGGGTTTTTTCACTCAGGTTCATCATGACGTCACCTCAGTTAAGGGTAAAGACGCGCCCGTCCGGCGCGCGTTTGATGACCACGCCGCGCATCGAAACGGACACCACGGTGTAGCCGCCGCTGACGCTGTCGCCCGGGCGCACCTGCGTGCTGCTGCCGTCCGCAAAGCTCAGCGTGGCAACCGTTCCCGCCACCTTCTCCAGCACCGGCAGGGTGCTGACCGGCGCGGCAGGAACCGGACCGTCCGGCGCCCCGCCGGGCGTGACCGCGGCTGCGCCGGGGGTGGCAACGGCATCAGCCTGCCCCGCAGCCCTTTGTGCCTTGTTGTAGGCAGCCTGCGCTTCATAAAACACGCGGCCGCTCTGCAGGCGATCGAGATCGCCTACCGTTTTAACGTCGGCTTCCGCGTGCGCAAAGCCGCAGGCCAGCAGCAACAGCGCTGCGTACTTAACGTTTTCCATATAGCGATCCTGAGATTTTGTAACGGACTGAACCGTCAGAGGTGTTAATGCCCACGGTTATCTGTGAGAGGCGAATACCGGTAAAGCCGGCGCCGGCAAAGATGTTCCGCGGCGGGACGTCGGTTTCCGCAGAGAACTGATACTCCTGCCAGTCCTGCAGCGGCAGGTCTTCCCCCTCGCTGTTCTTCTTAACGTCCTTTATCGGCACAGCCGACACGGCCAGGTCGATGTTCAGCGACTGAAAACGGGAGATAAACTGCATCAGCCTCTCATCCACCGGCACCATCGGGTCATCCCCTTCCGGCTTCGGCGTCTGCGACAGCGTGAACGAGGCCTGGCTGCTGTCGGCAAAGCTGAACACCGGCGTGACGCCGAACAGCTTCTTCACCTCAGCGACGTAACCGGCGGTGGTGGCCGCCGAGTTAGTGCGCCGGATGGACTGCACGCTGGCGTCACCCTGGGCGCAGACCACCGTGACGGTCATCCAGCCCGCAATGGAGAGTGGCACGCGGTCCAGCATGCGCTGGCACTGCCCGATAAACGCGCCCACCGAAGGCTGCTCCGTCCAGGGGTGGCGAAAGCTGTCCAGCGCCGCCTTATAGCGTGCCTGCTTGTTCAGCTCGGCCTGACGGGCCATTTCGCGCTGCAGCGCCGCGCGGGCGGCGGCTTCCCGCTCGCCCTCCACGTGAAGCCAGAATCCCAGCCCTGCAAGCGCCAGCGCGGCCACCGCCGCGGCCGTCATCAGCTGCCCCCGCGTCATGCCCCACGTCAGCGGCCGCAGCCGGAAATCCTTGCTCAGCTGCTTCGGCGCCAGCACCGCCTCCAGGTCAAGCGGCGCGGTCACGCCGGCGACGGCAGGATCGCCGTACACCGGCACTTCCAGATCGCTCTTGCTGCCGCGCAGTTCACCCCGCAGGTCAATGAGCGTCTGGCGCAGCAGCGCCGCCGCGTAGACCTTATCGGACCAGGGATGAATGCCGCCGCGCTCCGTCTTGCCGACCAGCGTGTACTGCTGGGTGCCGTCCGGCCCTTCGCCGAGCGGCACCACGGCGATACAGCAGCCCTCAAGCAGCGAGGCCAGCGACACCGTCAGCGAGAAGGTGCCGCGCAGGCGGAGCCGGGTTTTCGGCGCGAAGCCGGCCTGTATGCTGTCGCTGCGCCGCACCGCCACCAGGTCCAGCCCCTGCTCCTTACCGACGCGGCGTATCTCCTTCATGGGGTTACGCTGCGCACGGATGGTCTGCCAGGTGAGACCGACCACAAAGCGGCGATGGTTGATGGTCATCACGCGGATATCGCCGGGGTCCTGCGCGGGCGCCGGCGCCTTCCTGATTCTCTTCATGGCTGTTACCTGATGTAGGGCGTGACGGTAATGACGAAGGACTGGCGGGTCCGGTCACCCGAGCGCTGGCCGCCGGTTATCTGGTTATCCGGCGACAGCTGGCCCTGCCGATCGGAGGTCGCCACGTTCTGTTCCAGTCCGCTGATAACAACGGTCTGCCCGGGTTTGAGCCAGACGCGTACCGGTGTTGAACGTGAGTCAACGTCCGGAGCCTCCTGGGGTTCATCAGCTGTGCCAATTTGTCGCAGGGCAATCAGACTTGAAATATTAAGGAACATGTTAAGCATCATGCGATCCCCACCATTAAGCACTTTGGGGAAGATGGTGATGTTCGTACCGGTGGTGACGGACCCCGGCTCTCTCGTCTGACTCAGGAGGGTTGTATTACCTGTTGAATAAGGTGTTTGTGATACGCTTTTTAAGTAAGTGATCTGGCGACCTACGACGACCGAAGCCGATGCCATATTCGTGGTCATCAGCGGGATGGTACGAACATCGGCAACCTTACTTTGCTTGGAGAGCGCGTCAAACAGGAACGAAGAACCGGCAAACTGCCGCGCGGCGCCGGTGGCCGTGTCCAGCACCGAGAAGCTCAGCGAGCCTGCATCCGCCACCGTGCCTGACGGGCCGGTGAGGTTAATGCCGTACTTGCCGGCCAGCGTTTTGTAAATGACGTTCCAGTCAATGCCAATGGCATCACTGGTGTCGGTATTAACGGTGTAAATCACCACCTTGAGGCTCACCTGACGGCTCAGCGCCTTGTTTTCAGAGGTCAGGTATTCGCCGACGCGGCGCACAACCTCAGGCACATCGGTAATAACAACCGTTCCCGTCGTCTTGTTCATGTCGAGGCGGCCCACGCCCGGCGTCAGCATGCTTTCTGCCGTGGACTTCAGATCGTCATACAGGTTGTTGCCCATAGAAACGTCTGACTTCAGGCTGGTCCCGCTCTCACCGGAGACGCCGCCGGAGTTCGAGCCTGAGCTGCTGGAACCCGTGCCGCCGTTCGAGCTGCTGCTGTTGGATACCCCGCTGACCACCGAGCCGTTGAGCGCGTATTTCGCGTCTGAAGGCTCTATGTCAAAGCGCGCCGTCTGCAGGTAGAAGAACGTGACCATCCCGTCTTCATACTTCCATGAAATCCCCAGGCGTGCGGTCACGATATCCAGCAGACCACCGAGGTTGCCGGTATAGGTGACATCTGAAAACGTACGTGACGTGCCGGGCGAACCCGCTGCAGCACCGGACGCGGTTCCGGTACCGAAGGAATCCAGCGGTCGCATATCACCGGCGGTCGGAAGTACGGGCGATGGCACGCTGGTCAGGCGCTGGGTCGGGGAGCCACTTTCAGCTCCCCGCCCGCACAGCATGGCCGCCGCGTCCGGCGTCACGCGCGTGCGGATGTGGCAGACCGTCGCAATATCCTGGCTGAACTGCCAGATATCCTGTGGTTTGATTGCCCGGTAAGGCATGTTGCAGTTCACCACTTCCCGGGGAGCATCATATTTCGCGACCGGCAGCGGCACAGGACTTACGTACTGACTGTTTTGAAACTGGACTACCGGGCGGTTTTCTGCCGCCTGGCGGATCAGCGATGAAGCCTCATCGGCGGTATTGCCGGCAGAGCGCTGAACGTCGTTGATGCGCTCAAGGGCGCAGCCCTGCAGCAGAGTGCTGAAGATCAGCACGGCGAGCATGGATTTTCTTAGCATGGTTATTCCTGTGGCGAAGACGAAGGAAGAGCGTTAGGAGGAACATCGCTGACGACGACAAGACACTGCTGACGATAGCCGCTGACGAATAGCGGAACCTGCGCGCGGTGCCAGAGGTTAAACAGCTGGCCTGTCGCGATCTCAAAACTTTGAGCATGGAATGTCAGCGTATAATCAATCGGATAGTTAGTGCCCGTATCCCACCGGACCGTCCACTTTGGCTTGTCAGGGGAACAGACTTCCTGTGACGCCCACTGTTCGTAGCCCTGCCGGAGCGTGGTGCCCCGCTCAATCGTCCAGGTGCGCACCGCAGGCCGGGGCACGTCCACGGCTTTAGCCGTAATGACAGGCTTACCCGCCGCCGGCAGTGTCTTATCACCATGGAACGGATTGCGCCCCGTCGTAGGCAGCGGGGTAGCTTTCACCGTACCGGCAGGAACGGCTTTTGCGGGCGCGCCAGGTGGCACCGGTAACGAAACGGATGAGCTGGCAGCATGGGACGTCTGACCGTGCTGAGCCGGTTCAATGGTCACCGTGCGGGCCTTCTCATCCAGCGTGGCTTTAAGGCCACGAGCCGCCAGCATTTTGTCAGCGACGTACTGCCAGCGATCGTTACCCGTCCAGCGCCACAGCTCGGGCGCGTCAGCGGAGACGGCCTTATCAAACACGACCGTCTGCCCGGGTGGCACGATGCTGCGAAGCGCTGCGCGAAGCGTGGGCGCCGCCCCGCCCTGCCTGATGAACCCGTCCGACGGCCCGGCACCGGTAAGTCCGGCGGGCGCCTTACGGGCAGCCGCGTTAACGGCAGGAAGTAACGCGGGTTTTGCCGCTGCCGGTGCAGCGGTCACGCTCGCTTTGGGCGGACCGGGTCGCTGCGCCGAAGGACCGCTCTGGTGAATACGGTACTGCATGGCGCTGATATCGGCCGCGCTGCGCGACAGCATGCTGTCAACCACGCTGCCCGACGGCGGCCCGGTGACAACCGATTGCTGCGCGCAGCCGGTCAGAAGCAGGACCGGAAACAGCCCTGCCCGTTCGGTAAATGACATAGAAGACTCCGGAAAAAACAGGGCTGGAGGCAGGCGCTGGCCTGCCGGACAGAAAGGGTGTTGCGGCGCCGGGTGCCTCCCGGTGCTCTGGCCAGACTGACAGACGCCAGAGCGGCATGACTTAGACTTGTAGCATCGCATTAATGAGAAATAAGACGATGTCAGTCTGACCGCGTGCGCTGGCCGCAGGTCCGCCGCAACGAAAAGCGCACTGACCGGTCAGGGTGAGTGCGCTTTGCGTTGCCGTGGGGAATGAAATGCCCGGAAGCTGGCAGCTCCGGGCAGGCGTCAGGCGGAAAATTTTGCGTCAGTGAACCAGACGAGCCAGCCGTTGCGCACGGCCTGTACCGATACCACGGTATCACCGTCTTTAAGCATCACGCGCCCGTTCTCGGATGTCGTGTCCTCAGCAGGCTGGCCGCCTGAATAAGAAACGGTACCGGAAAGGCTGAACTTCACCACGCGCGACGGCAGCTTGTGAGTCTGCGGCCCCGCCGTCAGCAGGCCCGAATAAGTTCCTGCGGCACCGCTAACACTGAATGGAAGCGCCTCACCGGCAGGCGCGACGCCCCGCACTTCGCTGACAAAAACCGCTCGCCTGTCATGCAGCAGTCGCTGCGCGATGGCTTCAGCGTCTGCGGACATAATGATCTTTGGCGTGCCGGAATTCAGTGACTCGGGAGATTCGCTCTGCTTAAACCGCAGAAGCTCTGCCAGACCATTTTTATCTGCACTGACGCGCCAGATCCTGACGCTGAAAGCCGTGCAGTCAGGACACTCGCCGGCCTGATACGCCTGCGGAGCCCCCTTTTTTTCATGCGACTGGCAGGATGCCATAAGCAGCGGAGCGACGAGCGCAAGCGCGATGCCGGCGCAACGGAAGAATGTACGATTCATGACTTATTTCCTGTGGAGAAGGTATCCCGCGCCTTGTTATTCACGGGCTGGGCTGATGGCGGAACGGCTGGCGCCGGCCGGCATTGACGGAGCGCTCGCCGGAGAGAGGCGCGCAGGAACACAGAGCGTTTCATACGTTATTACCCGCTGTTTCTGACAGCGTCTGACGAGGATCTCTTGCAGGGTCATGGCTGGCGGCGGGAGTATCCATCGCTTTGTCCGTTTTCAGCCCGTGTGCGTTGCTGCAGCGCTGAAACCAGAATTCGACCTTTTTGACCTGCTGGCTGACCAGACCGAAGCGCATTGCCGTCCGGAAGTTCACGCTGTGGCGTAGCGCTCTTTCAACCTGTACCGCAAGCAGCGCCCTGAACTCTTCAGGCGAGGCGTTGCCTTTTATCTGCCGGCACGTGGTGCAGACAGGTACAACGCCCCCTTTTACGAGTTCCTCACTGATTGCTTCAGCGTGCCAGCCCTGCAGGGGCAGCGTCTCACCGCAGTATGCACAGCAGCCGTTAAACTGCCGCCGCAGCGCTTCGCGCCTGGATTTTGAAAGGTACATGATTTCACCCCATGAAATGCGCCCGCGTCCCCGGGCATCCGTTTAAATGAAAGTTAAAGACTTCCCGGGCAGACCCACTCGCGGGAGTGGGCCGGCACAGAATGCTCTGTGTCACTGTGCGTTCTGTGAATTGAAACCGTCAGGGATGCCCGTTCACGACCGCGCGAAAGCGCAGTGCTAATCTTCTCCAGATACAGGTTGTGTCCGGCGGACCGCGCCGGGGCCTGATGCAGTAAATGCACCGGTCGAACTGGATACATCGAATTTGTACGTAGGGGTATAACGGTTACGCTTCACAATTCCGACTTTGCGCGGTGCCCGCCTGTATAGCTGCCGAGTCGTTTCTTTGCAGCTTTACAGTTCTCCCGACGTAGTGCAGGCCATGACGTAGCCTCCGGACATCTTCCGCGCACCGGTGCAGCATGCCGGCAAGAGAGGACCATGAGGTCGGGAATATAAAAACGGGCACATTGTTAAAGAGCACAAAATTTATTCAGGCAAAACGATGCCCTGCGCTGGATGCGCATATTCGGTTTTTTCGTGCCGGCTTTAATAAAGCTGGCGAAGAGAGTCAGTTATTCGTGTTTAGTTTCACTGGCTGAAAAACGTTGCCCTGGTGTGGCGAGTGAATCATAAAGCTTCAGATGATCTTCGAGCCGGAAAAGCGCCTCAGTGGTCTTTGCTCGCCCTGATTTCTTAGCAGACGCAGACAAAAGCGCATTCAGTTCAGGCGACAGATAAAGCATCATTGAAATGCTTTTGGATTGTTTAGATGTCGCCATGTCAACTCCGTGTACGATTAATGTAAGAATTCAGTAAGTTGAGCTTATTAGATAAGAATGGTCCTAATTTTAAAAGGGGCCTCATATCCACTGGATGCATATACAGTGTATATGAGGCCCTCACAAGGCGCTAATAATACAAAAAAATCAATCACATAAAGAAAAACCTAGCTGGTAAAAATTTTCGTTTTTTTTTAAAAAAAAGAAAAGTTAGGTTGTTCATTTACTTTAACTCAAATCCACCATTAAGCGGCTCACGATGAGTAGCTTAAGGAAAAAGGCTGATTCCACGTTGAGCTTTACAATGCATCTGTCAATTAGTTGATAAATTGCCTCATCGGGTGCATGAAGAATTTTTCCTATGTGCCCGATGGTATAACCGCCTGCAGTAAGTACTGCACAGGCAATTTCTGATGCGTTTAGCTCAGTGAATATTGATTCCAGACACATGAAAGCGTCAGCAGTTTGCGCATCATGCAAACGATATTTGTTGATTATTTGTCGTACGATGAAAACACACCAGAATATGTTTCTGATTCCGGGCATAGCAGAAGCGCCCAGGTTTTTCTGTGTCAGTTCCAGCGATCTTCGAACTGCAGTAGCTTTAAGGTTCTGGAGAGATGCAGCTTCAGAATAATTTGCACCAAGAGAATAGAAACAGGAATTGGTAACCTGCTTTGCAGTTAAGGCAGGAAAAAGCTTGCACAATTGTGCATATCCAATAGGATCCACGGCAGCCATAGCAGCCTCCTAGACAGGTTGTTGTGGTTAGCTGGTTGTACAGGGTTCCAGCCTGTGCAATCAGCGACTAAATACTTACGTTTGGCTTATGTCTCTCTATTTACTCTCCTCATGGTCGTGGTAAATCTCTGTTTACAGGGTGTACGTTTTCATCGTCCCTGAATTGAGGTTCGGCCTGCTTCATCTCCGGATGTACACTGCGGTTCCGAATGTTTTCTTCTGTAGCGTGCACGCTGGCCATCTGTTTCGAATCACTCACTTTAAAGATGCGATCGTCACGATTGTTGACATTACGTATCACGCCGGAATAAAGCACACGGTTGACAGCTTTCGGATCCCCGCTAAGAACGGTATTGTCCCCACTACGCCGTGCGGTCAGCTCAGCAGCAAGGTCGTTATTCAAACGATCTGAAATGCTGTCAGGCGCTGCATAGACCTCCACTCTGTCGCCGAAGTCATTAACCGCAGGTTTACCATCCCGCATATAACTGACCGTACCATCACGCAGGATACGCGTTTCGTGTTCACTGGATTTAATTGCCGGTACGTTGTCTCCCGGGCCGAAGTGCACAATGGCGTTTGGCTCAGGCCATTCGTCCCGATGCTTACGGGCTGCACGTTTTTCTCGATAGGCCCAGCCGCGCATCTGGCTGAGTGCCGCCGCGTCGCCTTTAACTGCTTCGCGTTCAACCCAGGACTTCCAGCTGAGCGGCCGGTTCGCTCCCGAATCTTTCAGCACCTGACGCTCCTCGCGCAGCTGCAGGCGCAGTTCAGCCATCGCCTTCATCTTTTCAAATTCGGCAACGCGGTACATCAGCTTGCGCATCAGCGGATCCCTGACGGTGTCGCGCACGTGAGCCTTCGCAACCATGCAGTGAGACGCTATCTGACGGAATCGTTCAGCTGCGCGCAGGTCCGGCTTTTCCCAGCCATTGCGATACGCATCGTATCGGGCACGAAGAATGTCACGCGCAATAGCGCGTGCTTCGCGACGTTCACGCCGCGCTTCCTGGTCTCGTACGTGCAGCTGTGGCATATAAAATTTATCAATCAGGAGTATGCCTGACTCATGATCATCAGGTTCGGAAGCCGGTGGCGCCGGCTGGAAATCACCCCAGCGTTTAACCATCGCCGTATGACCGATAGCCGGGTGCACATCAGAGGCCTTAACACACACGCCGTCGGGATTAAGCAGATCGTAAACAGCCAGCCCTCCCTGTTGTTCCCGCAGCCCCAGTCCACGGGAGTAAAGTACGTTGTGTAGCAGCGGCCAGTTAAGGCAGTCCTGTTCAGCAAAGTCCTGAAGCATATGACGGGTTTCGCGTACGGCATAGCCGTGCAGACTTTCCCTGTCGGAGAAAATTTCACGCTTCGCTGCGCCGCGTGGTGCGGCCGGCATGTCGCGACGGGTGCGGTGAAGTTCGCCGTACTCGTTCATCTGCCAGCTGCCGTTATCCACTTTAAAGCCGAGTTCACGCTCAAGGATACGGCAGCACTTCTGCAGCTCGTCGGCATCGTTCCACATATTCTGCGCGCGGAACGTTGCAGGGTGTACGCGGTTAGCAGAAACGTGGCAATGGACGTTGTCGGTATCGCGGTGAATAGCGGCAACGTACTGATGGTCTTCCATGCCCAGCTGCTTCAGGCTGTAGCGGACCGAACGGAAAACCGCGTCAGGGGACGGGTCTTCGTCGCTCTGCCATGAAAGAATGAAGTGATACACCGCATCCTTACAGTGACGGTTCTGCGCTGCCGTCAGGTTCATTTCTGACGCCGCAGTGTCCAGAGAAAAGCAGTTGGTTTCACACAGCACTTCACCGGAGAGCACGCGCTGAATGCCCTCCGGTGAAATGCTGAGAATCTGTGAAGACGGTGCGGCACTCTTACGTCCGACGTAATCGACCAGCTGGCCAAATCCGGGCGTGGCGACGTATTCAGTGCCGGGGGTATGGGCCGCATCGTGAGTCACAGCTTCACCCGGTTTCTTTTCCTCACGCGTGCTGACGTACTCAACCAGCTTTCTGAAGCTGGTCTTTTTGTCGCGACGTTTGGGCGGGATGATCACGTTCATCAGTCTTTTATGTCCTCTGCCGGAACCGGCGTCATGTCCAAAGCGTTAATGGCAAGCTTGATGCTGGTTAGAACTTCTGAAAATTGCAGGCTCAGCTCGGTGGTCATGTTCTGCTGCATCTGGTTAAACAGATGTTTCTGCAGGCCGCCCAGTCGAAGCAGCTCATTCATCATGCGAATGTCTGTACGCACGGTAATCTTTCTGTTGAGCGCCGTACGGCGCAGGTATTCAGATGTAGTCAGGCCGGCGGCTGAGGCCTTCTTATTGATAGCCTCAAACTCTGCTTCTGTGCAGCGGCATTTCACCAGCTTTTCCCTCTGACGCTTTTCGCTTTTCGACATAACTCAACCTTGGCACATTACCCGGGTCTCGGGGCGGAGCCCTGAGCAGGTCGTTTTGGGAATCACTGCCAGCGTGCTGGCGGTGGTCACAAAACATTTCCTGTCCCGTCTTTTAATCAATTGCCAATATTTTGCCACTTAGCTGCTCAGAAGTAAACCGGCGTCATGTGGGGTGTGGGGGTGGAAAAAATTGCCGAAAACCAGCAGAATCATGGCTTTCCCGTTAAGAAGGATTGTAAGAATGGCAGCACGTAATGTTTACACACAGGAGCAACTGGATGAGGCGCGCAGGAAGCTGGAAAACCTGCCGGATTTGACGCCGCAGCGCATCACGCGCGAGGCGGCGCTGGAAAATCTGAAAGACACCATTATGGTGCTGGCAAAGGAGAAGGGCTACACCGTGGCGGATATCAAGGCGGCGCTGGATGCCATGGAATTCCGCTTCAGTGAAAAAGCAATTTCCGGCGTAATCAATGAGGGTAACGGAAAGAAAAAGCGGCAGCCGCGAAAGGCTGAACCGGCTCAGGTGAAAAGCACGCCGCAGGACGAACAGCCAGCGTCATGATGGTATCCGGCAGGAGAATAATCACCTGCCGGATGGTTTTTCTACCAGTTGTGAACGTTAAATCCTTCCAGTAATTCTGCATCTGCGTCGAAGTGAATCATCGCAACCTGGCATTTTTCGGTCAGAAATGTGATAACCCGGCAGAAATCATCAGATATCCCTTCCTCACTGAGTTGTGCTGCCGCATCCGTTCTGGCTGACACGCGGATAAGAAACCCGCTGGTCGTCGGATGGATCCAGTTATATCCGCCCTCCTCACCGCTGATATGGTGTGAAAGTAAATCCAGTATGTCAGAATCCTGACGGGTCATGTGCGCATTGCTGATGATGGCGCAGCGGCAGATTTCAGGCTCTGACTCACGCTTGAATGTAGTTACTGATGGGGTCATTCTGTTAACCGCCTGAACGGCGGCCTCCTGTGTGGTAGCTGAGTGTTGTTCGTTTGCTCTCCGTGAATCGGTTTGCTTGCGTCAGTTCACGGTGCGGTAAGCAGTTCATTCAGGAACGCAGGATCGTATAGCCTGTGTCAAAGTCATACACCGCAAACGGATAGCGGTCGCGAAGGTAGATTTTACGGCCTTCAGGCTCATCGGTCGGTTCATCAATGACGGTGAGTGACATAAACTCGTTACCCTGAATGCCGCCGGGACCACTGAACACGCCGTAACTGTAGAGGTAGTCAGCAAGGTCGCAGAACTGCGACGGGGTAAGCGCCTTATCCTCACATTCTGAGACGCCTTCAAGCCGACAAACCGCATCAGAAACAGCGCGCTCGGTGATGTTATAAATCTGCGCTTGCTCCTTATCTGTGAGTTCACGGGCGAGGCTGAAGGCAATGGAATCGCAAACCAGTCCGGCGAATCCTTCATGTGAGGTGGTCATCGCATCTGCAATGTCTCTGACGGTCATTTTCATTTCATTCACTCCCACTGCGTACATTCGTCGGATTCCGCCAGGTAATGCATCCGGGCGGTATTCAGCGCGCTGTCAAAAGAGACAGGGCCGTTATCGGGCCTGCAGTGCGCGCACAGGTGCATCAGGTCGGTCAGAAGGTCTGTGACGACAGTGTCAACGGGTTCAGTGCTGTCTGCGGAGCCCGTCATATCCGCAAAATGCAACAGCACGGATGCAGCCAGGTGGATGCGCCGGGCGTTATCGTTATCCGCTTCTGCGGCTTCTGCATGTACTGACAGGATCAGAAGGTCTGTCATGGTGAATGGTTCTTCAGAAGGCAAAGCGGTCTCTGTGGTGCAGGTTTTGGAAAGCATAGTCATATCCTCTGCGGAGGTTTAGCACACGATCTGTTGCCGGGGCGGGCAACGTTATGAGGCCGGTTATTCCCGGCCCCGTTGCGCGTCAGGCGCAGATTTTTCGGTTATAAATCACCTTAAAATCGGTGTATTCAGGACCGTCACGCAGCGGCTCAAGCCGCACCACGTTCTCCGCGACGCCGTTCATGGTCAGCACGCGCTCGATGCCCGTGTGCCAGTCTTCCGCCGCGTTCAGCGGGATCCAGAGGTTGCTGTTAATCCCGCTCAGCAGCGGATCGGAGCAGACGTGCATGCCGCGACCGTGGCGGGTTTTTTCGCTGACCGTGACGATCAGTTCACCGCGTACCTGACGCGTGAACGATGCGCGGACCAGCTGCGTCACCACGTCGTCCCAGCACCACTCCGCGTCATCCGGCACGGGCAGTTCGATGCAGCGGAGCGACCTGCACCCCGCGCGCGCCATACCCTGTGCCAGCCCCAGCACGGAAGGTTCGCGGCTCGCCGCATGTGCGCCGGTGATCCAGTTGCCGTGGTGAAAAAACGCTTCGTCGCCGTTGTCCAGGCGGATAAAGGCGTATTCGCCCAGCACGCGGAGAATGTCGATCTGCGTTACGGCTGGCGGCGTAACGGACAGGTTCAGGGGGGTTGCTGTGTTCATGCCTGTTTCTCCAGTGCTGCGTTGACGGTGGTGATGAACTGCTGCCACAGGGCAAACGGCATCGCGGGAACGTGGGCCATCTGGCCGGAGCGCAGGGCGTTTACAAAATGCATTGCGTGTGCGACGATTTGCGGGTCAAAAATCATTTATCTCTCCAGAGTGTTGATTTTGATATGGCAGCCAGGTGGGACTGGCCGCCGTGGAATAAGCAGGGGCAACCCTGCTTTTTTTACGCCTGTACGTTGCCGCGCTGTTCCAGCTCACCGGTCAGCCACTGGCCCGCCTTAAACCAGGCCCTTTCCCCCGGAAGCCCGAAGTGCGTCAGCGCGATTTGCCCTGCCCGCTGCCAGGCCCCGAACACCGCCGCTGGCATCAGCACAGAGTTGTCCGGCACCGCTGCCAAAGCCGTCCGGGCCGCATCGCGCAGAATGGCCGCCATTGACTCCTGACGCTCTGCAAGGGTCATGGTGATGGTGTTCAGCGCGGTCAGCGCTGAAAGGTACGTATCCAGCGACGCCTGACGCACACCATGGCTGTTGATGTAACGACGCAGCCAGTAGCCCGCATCGTGTTCAAAATTAAACGCGCGCCAGATCAGCCCGCCCGCCGGCTCCCGGACTACCAGGCGAAAATGACTGCCCTGATCGTCTTCAATAAAAACGTTGCTGAAAGCGGCCGTTACGGATACCGCCTGCGCGCGCGTAAACGGCCCGTCGCCCAGCGCGGCCACGCTGTGCAGTTCAGGTAGGGTGCTGCCCGGGATTGAGGTCATGTTGTGCTCCTGTCAGAAATGAGTGATCCGGCTGACCGCCGCGCGGTGCCCGAAAAGCCCTTCTCTGACGCGGGTTTCTTCTTTCCGGTCTGGCCTTTCGCGGCAGGGGCAAAGGAGCAACGACGAAGTGAAGGCATAAAGGGGCGACGACAAAAAGTTTTTGACGCCCCGGCAAAAAGTTTTTGGCGGCGTACATTTCACCCCTT
>Ga0308167_1000431_pt1 | contig 75737 bp, 60 predicted proteins | sample PhyCR1_2_FD_202138 | JGI IMG/M metagenome (GOLD analysis project Ga0308167, IMG submission 202138) | Phyllosphere microbial communities from UC Gill Tract Community Farm, Albany, California, United States - DLSLRC.R1 | ecosystem: Host-associated > Plants > Phyllosphere > Unclassified | place... | reverse complement strand
ACCGGGTACCAGGAGACGCTCACCGACCCCTCGTACGCCGGGCAGATCGTGGTGCAGACCGCGCCGCACATCGGCAACACGGGTGTGAACGACGAGGACCCGGAGTCCCGTCGCATCTGGGTCGCCGGCTACGTCGTGCGCGACCCCAGCCGCGTCGTGTCGAACCACCGTGCGAACGCGTCGCTCGACGAGCACCTCGTGCGCGACGGCATCGTCGGGATCTCCGGCATCGACACCCGCGCGCTCACCCGCCGGATCCGCGACGCCGGTGCCATGAAGGGCGGCGTGTTCAGCGGTGCCGACGCGGCGCTGGCGGAGTCGGAGCAGCTGGACGCGGTCCGGGGCCAGGCCACCATGGCAGGTGCGAGCTTCTCGGCGATGGTGTCGACCCCCGAGACCTACGTGGTCCCCGCGGTCGGCGAGCAGATCGGCCGGCTGGCCGTGCTCGACCTCGGTGTGAAGGCCTCGACCACGCGGTACCTGGCCCAGCGCGGCTTCGAGGTGCACGTCGTGCCGCAGGACATCACCGTGTCCGACCTCGAAGCGCTCGCCCCCGATGCGCTCTTCTACTCGAACGGCCCCGGTGACCCCGCGGCGAGCGACGCCCAGGTGGCGCTGCTGCAGGAGAGCCTGAAGACCGGACGCCCGTTCTTCGGCATCTGCTTCGGCAACCAGCTGCTCGGCCGTGCGCTCGGCTTCGGCACCTACAAGCTGCCGTTCGGGCACCGCGGCATCAACCAGCCGGTGCTCGACACGACGACGGGCAAGGTCGAGATCACGAGCCAGAACCACGGCTTCGCGGTCGACGCGCCGCTCGGCGAGGTCCTCGAGTCGCCGGCCGGCTTCGGTCGCGTCGAGGTCTCGCACTACTCCCTGAACGACAACGTGGTCGAGGGCCTCCGCGCGCTCGACGTGCCCGCGTTCAGCGTGCAGTACCACCCCGAGGCGGCGGCCGGTCCGCACGACTCCATGTACCTCTTCGACCGGTTCGCGGACCTGGTGCGCGCGCGTCGCGACGGAGAGCCGCTCGACGCGGCCACCGCCGACGCCACGACCCCCGCAGCAGACCCGACGCACGCGTCGGGTGCGACGAACGAAAGCAGCAACTGATGCCGAAGCGCCAAGACATCACCTCCGTCCTCGTCATCGGCTCCGGCCCGATCGTCATCGGCCAGGCCGCCGAGTTCGACTACTCCGGCACCCAGGCGTGCCGCGTCCTCCGTGCCGAGGGCGTCCGCGTGATCCTCGTCAACCCGAACCCGGCGACGATCATGACCGACCCGGACTTCGCCGACGCGACGTACATCGAGCCGATCACGAGCGCCTCGCTCGAGGAGATCATCAAGATCGAGCAGCCGGACGCCGTGCTGCCGACCCTCGGCGGCCAGACCGCCCTGAACGCCGCGATCAAGCTCGACGCCGAGGGCATCCTCGACAAGTACGGCGTGGAGCTCATCGGCGCGAAGGTCGACGCCATCCAGCGCGGTGAGGACCGCCAGCTCTTCAAGGAGCTCGTCCTCGAGTCCGGTGCCGACGTCGCGCGCAGCCACATCGCGCACACCTTGGAAGAGGCGAAGGAGTACGCGCAGGACCTCGGCTACCCGCTCGTCGTCCGTCCGTCCTTCACCATGGGTGGCCTCGGCTCCGGCTTCGCCTACAACGAGGAAGAACTCGTCCGCTTCGTCGGCGACGGGCTGCAGTCCAGCCCGACGACCGAGGTCCTGCTCGAGGAGTCGATCCTCGGCTGGAAGGAGTACGAGCTCGAGCTGATGCGCGACAACTACGACAACACCGTCGTGATCTGCTCGATCGAGAACGTCGACCCCGTGGGCGTCCACACCGGCGACTCGATCACCGTCGCCCCCGCGCTGACGCTGACCGACCGCGAGTACCAGAACATGCGCGACATCGGCATCGACATCATCCGTCGCGTCGGCGTCGACACCGGCGGCTGCAACATCCAGTTCGCCGTCGACCCGTCGAACGGCCGCGTCATCGTCATCGAGATGAACCCGCGCGTCTCCCGCTCCTCGGCGCTCGCGTCGAAGGCGACGGGCTTCCCGATCGCGAAGATCGCCGCGAAGCTCGCGATCGGGTACCGCCTCGACGAGATCGAGAACGACATCACCCGCGTCACCCCGGCCAGCTTCGAGCCGACGCTCGACTACGTGGTCGTGAAGACCCCGCGGTTCGCGTTCGAGAAGTTCCCCGCGGCGGACGCCACGCTCACCACGACGATGAAGAGCGTCGGCGAGGCGATGGCGATCGGCCGCAACTACGCGACGGCGCTGCAGAAGTCGCTCCGCTCGCTCGAGAAGCGCGGCTCGTCGTTCCACTGGGACACCCCGGCGGCCGAGCTCGACAAGAACGCGCTGCTGCAGAAGTCGGCGATCCCGACCGACGGTCGCATCGTCACCGTGCAGCAGGCGCTCGTCGCGGGCGCCACCGCCGACGAGGTCTTCGAGGCCACCAAGATCGACCCGTGGTTCATCGACCAGATCGTGTTGATCAACGAAGTCGCTCTGGAGGTCAAGAACGCCGAGACCCTCGACGCCGACACCCTCCGCTGGGCCAAGGAGCACGGCTTCAGCGACGCGCAGATCGCGTCGCTGCGCGGGATCACCGAGCAGCAGGCCCGTGACGCCCGTCACGCCGAGGGCATCCGCCCGGTGTTCAAGACCGTCGACACCTGCGCCGGCGAGTTCCCGGCCCTGACGCCGTACCACTACTCGTCGTACGACGCCGAGACCGAGGTCGCCCCGAGCGACCGCAAGAAGGTCGTCATCCTCGGCTCCGGCCCGAACCGCATCGGGCAGGGCGTCGAGTTCGACTACTCCTGCGTGCACGCGTCCTTCGCGCTGAGCGCCGCCGGGTTCGAGACGATCATGATCAACTGCAACCCGGAGACGGTCTCGACCGACTACGACACCTCGGACCGCCTGTACTTCGAGCCGCTGACCACCGAGGACGTCCTCGAGGTCATCGAGGCCGAGGCGGCGTCCGGTGAGCTCGTCGGCGTGGTCGTGCAGCTCGGCGGCCAGACGGCCCTCGGGCTCGCGAAGCCGCTCGAGGCTGCGGGCATCCCGATCCTCGGCACCAGCCCGAGCGCGATCGACTCCGCCGAGGAGCGCGGCCAGTTCTCCGCCATCCTCGACGCTGCGGGCCTGCTCGCGCCCCGGAACGGCACCGCCCACGACCTTGCCAGCGCGACCGCGGTGGCCGAGGAGATCGGCTACCCCGTCCTCGTCCGCCCGTCCTTCGTGCTCGGCGGCCGCGGCATGGAGATCCTGTACGACTCCCCGTCGCTCGCGGACTACTTCGACCGGATGGCCGACCAGGCGATCATCGGCCCGGAGCTCCCGCTGCTGGTCGACCGCTTCCTCGACGACGCGGTGGAGATCGACGTCGACGCGCTCTTCGACGGCGAGCGGCTCTACATCGGCGGGATCATGGAGCACCTCGAAGAGGCCGGCATCCACTCCGGCGACTCGGCCTGCACCCTGCCGCCGGTCGGCCTCGGCCGTGCCGAGATCCAGGGCGTCGTGGACGCGACCGAGAAGATCGCGCGCGGCATCGGCGTCCAGGGCCTGCTCAACGTGCAGTTCGCCATCGGCGCGGGCGTGCTCTACGTCCTCGAGGCGAACCCGCGCGCCAGCCGCACGGTCCCGTTCGTCTCGAAGGCGCTCGGCATCCCGCTGGCCAAGGCGGCGTCGCGGATCATGACCGGCACGACGATCGACACGCTCGTCGCCGAGGGGCTCCTGCCCGCCCGCGACGGCGCGTTCGTGCCGATCCAGTCCCCGATCGCCGTGAAGGAGGCCGTGCTGCCCTTCCGCCGGTTCCGCACCCACGACGGCCAGGTCGTCGACTCGGTGCTCAGCCCGGAGATGCGCTCCACCGGCGAGGTCATGGGCATCGACCGCGACTTCCCGCGCGCGTTCCTCAAGTCGCAGGAAGCCGCGTACGGCGGTCTGCCGACGAGCGGCACCGTGTTCGTGAGCGTCGCCGACACCGACAAGCGCGCCATCGTGCTCCCGGTGCACCGGCTGCAGCAGCTCGGCTTCACGATCACGGCGACCGAGGGCACGGCGGAGATCCTGCGCCGCAACGGCATCGAGGTCACGCTCGTCGGCAAGTACAGCGAGGGCGGCGAGAGCGTCGTCGACCTGCTGGCCCGGAACGAGGTCGACATCGTCATCAACACGCCGTCGGGTGCCGCCGGTCGTGCGGACGGGTACGAGATCCGTGCGGCGACGGTCGCGGCGGACAAGCCGCTGTTCACGACGATCGCGCAGCTCGGGGCCGCGGTCGCGGCGATCGAGACGATCGGGTCGCCGCACAGCGTGCGGAGCCTGCAGGACTACGCGCTCGAGCGCGCCACCTGGTGAGCGACCCGGGCACGGGAGGCGCGGCCTCCTTCGGCGTCCGGCTCGCGTCCGCCATCGGGTCGCGTTCCGCCCTCTGCGTCGGCATCGACCCCCACGCCGCCACCCTGGCGGCGTGGGGGCTCGGCCGCGACGAGCAGGGCCTGACCACGTTCGGCGCGACCCTGGTCGACGCGGCCGCCGGCCGCGCCGCGGTCGTGAAGCCGCAGATCGCCTTCTTCGAGGCCGCGGGGGTGGCGGGCTACCGTGCGCTCGACGCGACGATCCGTCGGGCACGCGATGCGGGCCTCCTGGTCGTCGCCGACGTCAAGCGCGGCGACATCGGATCGACGGGGGACGACTACGCGCTCGCGTGGCTGGACCGTGACGGTCCGTTCGCCGCCGACGCCATGACGGTGTCGCCGTACCTCGGCTACGGCTCCCTCGCCGGGACGGTCGACGTGGCGCGCCGGAACGGTGCCGGGGTCTTCGTGCTCGCCGCCACGAGCAACCCCGAGGCGCGCGTGCTGCAGACCGCGGTGCTCGCCGAGGGACCTCGTTCGGGGCGGAGCGTCGCTGCCGGTATCGTCTTGGACGTGGCAGACGACAACCGGAGAGGCGGCGACCAGCCCCTCGGCGACGTCGGGCTCGTGCTCGGCGCGACCCTCGACCTCGACGACTTCGGCATCGACGCGGGCACCATCGGCACCTCGCCGATCCTCGCCCCGGGCTTCGGTGCCCAGGGCGCCCGCATCGAGGACCTCCGCGCGCTGTACGGCGCCCGCGCCGAGCAGGTGCTCGTCAGCGAGTCGCGCGGTCTGCTCACCGACGGTCCCGACGGCGTCGCAGCCCTCGTGACCGACCGTGCGGACCGGACCCGCGCCGCGCTGGGGGCCGCCGCATGACGACGGACCGCGACGGCCTGCCCGCACACCGGAACCCACCCGAGGTCGACCGGGTCGCCGCGGCTGCCGCTGCGGTGGCCGCCCGTCGTGCCCGGGCCGCGGTCAAGGCCGCGGTCGCGTCGGGGGAGCGCTCCGCTCTCGAGGTCGCCCGCACCGCCTGGTCGGACGCCGACGCACCGGCCGAGAAGTCCCTGCGGGTGCGCGACCTGCTCACGAGCCTCCCCGGCATCGGACCGGCACGGGCGGAGTCGATCATGGGCGAGCTGCGGATCGCGCCGTCGAAGCGCCTCGGCGGCCTCGGCACCCGGCAGCGGTCGGAGCTCGCCGACTGGCTCGCGGCCCGCGGTCGCAAGCGCGGGTCGTCGAAGCTCGTCGTCCTCGCCGGCCCCACCGCGGTCGGCAAGGGCACGGTCAGCGCGTACATCCGCGAGCAGTACCCGGACGTCAACCTCAGCGTCTCGGCGACGACCCGCAAGCCCCGTCCGGGCGAGGTCGACGGCGTGCACTACTACTTCGTGGACGACGCCGAGTTCGACCGGATGATCCGCGACCGCGAACTCCTCGAGTGGGCCACCGTCCACAACTCGTACCGGTACGGCACGCCCCGGCCGCCGATCGACCGCGCGCTCGACGCCGGCGACAAGGTGATGCTCGAGATCGACCTGCAGGGCGCACGCCAGGTCCGGGACGCCATGCCCGACGCGGTGCTCGTCTTCCTGCTGCCCCCGTCGTGGGAGGAACTCGTGCGCCGACTGATCGGCCGGGGCACCGAATCGGCCGAGGAACAGGCACGCCGGCTCGACACCGCCAAGGTCGAACTCGCCGCCCAGGACGAGTTCGACGTGCGCATCGTGAACTCCGATGTCGGCACCGCGGCGCGTGAGGTCGTAGACTTGTTCACTGCGCCCTGACCGGGCGTCCCCCCGTTCCGTCGACTGGAGACACCATGGCCAACCCCCAGGGCATCATCGACCCGCCCATCGACGACCTGCTCGCCAAGGTGGAGTCGAAGTACGCGCTCGTCATCTTCGCCTCGAAGCGCGCGCGACAGATCAACGACTACTACGCCGACCTGCACGAGGGTTCGCTGTTCGACAACGTCGGCCCGCTGGTCGACTCGACGATCGACGACAAGCCGCTGTCCGTCGCACTGCACGAGATCAACGAGGACAAGCTCACCGTCACCAAGCAGCAGCAGCCCACCGACTGACCGCGGTGACCAGCAGCAGCCTGCGCCTCTTCACGTCCGAGTCGGTGACGGAGGGGCACCCCGACAAGATCTGCGACCAGATCTCGGACACGATCCTCGACGCGCTGTTGACCGTCGACCCGCACGCACGCGTCGCGGTGGAGACGATGGTCACCACCGGACTCGTGCACGTCGCCGGCGAGGTCACGACCTCGGGCTACGTCGAGATCCCGAAGCTCGTCCGTGACGTCATCACGGGCATCGGCTACAACTCGTCCGAGGTCTCCTTCGACGGCCACACCTGCGGCGTCGAGGTCTCGATCGGTGCGCAGTCTCCCGACATCGCCCAGGGTGTCGACGAGTCCCTCGACGCGCGCTCCGGCGCCGGCGTGGACCCGCTCGACCGCCAGGGCGCCGGCGACCAGGGGATCATGTTCGGCTTCGCGACGAACGAGACCCCCGAGTACATGCCGGTCGCGATCTGGCTGGCGCACCGCCTGGCCGAGCGGCTGGCCGCGGTCCGCAAGTCCGGCGAGCTGTCGTTCCTGCGTCCCGACGGCAAGACCCAGGTCACGGTCGGGTACGACGGCGTGGTGCCGAAGACCGTCGAGACCGTCGTGCTCTCCACGCAGCACTCGCCGTCCGTCACGCTCGACGAGCTCACCGCCGCGGTGACCGAGCACGTGATCCGTCCGGTGCTCGCCCAGGTCGACCTCGACTCGTCGCACGTCGACGTCATCGTGAACCCGACCGGCCGGTTCGAGATCGGCGGCCCCCAGGGCGACGCCGGCCTCACCGGACGCAAGGTCATCGTCGACACCTACGGCGGTGCCTCCCGCCACGGTGGCGGCGCCTTCAGCGGCAAGGACCCCTCGAAGGTCGACCGCTCGGCCGCCTACGCGCTGCGCTGGGTCGCGAAGAACGCGGTCGCCGCGGGCCTCGCCGACCGGCTCGAGGTGCAGGTCGCCTACGCGATCGGCCGCGCGAAGCCCGTCGGGCTCTACGTCGAGTCGTTCGGCACCGGACACGTCGACGACGCCACGATCGAGGCCGCGATCCTGCAGGTCTTCGACCTCCGGCCGGCCGCGATCATCCGCGACCTCGACCTGCTCCGTCCGGTCTACGCGAAGACCGCGACGTACGGGCACTTCGGCCGCGAGCTCCCCGGGTTCACCTGGGAGCAGCTCGACCGCGTCGAGGAACTCCGCGCCGCCGCAGGACTCGTCGCCGCTGCCGTCTGAGGCCTCGGCGTGACCACCGTCGCGCGCGTCGTCCTCGACTCGCCGCTCCCGCAGTTGGACCGTCTGTTCGACTACCGGGTGCCGGACGGGCTCGAGGACGACTGCGTGCCGGGGGTGCGGGTCAAGGTGCCGCTCCGCACCGGTGCGCGCATGTCCGACGCCTACGTGGTCGAGATCGTCACCGAGGGTGAGTACCCGGGCGAGCTCAGTGCCATCGAGACGGTCGTCTCCCCGGTGCCGGTCCTCGCGCCGGAGATCTGGTCGCTCGCGCGCGCCGTGGCCGACCGTGCTGCGGGGGTCGCGTCCGACGTGCTCCGGCTCGCCGTGCCGACGCGCCAGGTCCGTGCCGAGAAGGCCTGGCTGGCCCGCGACACCGCATGGTCGCCGCCGGCGGTCGAGCCGCCGCCCGTCACCGGCTACGCCGACGGCGTCCTGGAGGCGCTGGTCGCCGACCACGGTCGCGCTGCGGTCGCCGCCGTCCCCCACCCGACAGCGCTCGGTGCAGCCGACGCGCCGGTCTGGGTCGCCGGGTGGGCGGCCACGCTCGCCCAGGCGGCCGCGCACACGGTCGCCGCGGAGCAGTCGGCCGTGATCGCCGTGCCGGACTTCCGCGACGTCACCGACCTCGAGCGTGCGCTCCTCGCGGTGCTGCCGCCGGAACGGGTCGTCCGGTTCGACGCCAAGCAGACGAACGGGCAGCGGGCGAAGGCCCTGCTGCAGGCGAGGACCCACGCGGTCGTCGCGATCGGCAACCGCACGGCGGTGTACGCGCCCGCGACCGAGCTCGGACTCATCGCCATGTGGGACGACGGGGACGCCTCGTTCATCGAGCCGCGTGCCCCCTACGTGCACACCCGGGACGTCGCCCTCGTCCGGGCCGCGCAGTCCGGGGCCGCGCTGCTGTTCCTGTCGCACGCCCGGAGCACCGACGTGCAACGGCTCGTCGAGCTGCACTGGCTGCAGGAGGTCACGCCGTACCGGGCGAAGACACCCAAGGTCATCCCGACCGTCCAGCAGACCGGTGCCGAGGGGTACGCGGCACAGGCCCGCATCCCGAGCTCGGCGTGGCGTGCCGCGCGCGAGGCCAGCCAGCACGGAGCCGTCCTCGTGCAGGTCGCCAGTCCGGGGTTCGGCACCGGGCTCGTCTGCGCCGAGTGCGGTGAGCGGGCGCACTGCCGGATCTGCGGCGGTCCGCTCGGCAGCCCGCACCGGGGCGCGACGCCGCAGTGCCGGTTCTGCGGTGCGCTGGCGGTCGGGTTCCGCTGCCCGACGTGCGGCAACGGCACGGTGAAGCCGGTCGGCCAGGGGGCGCAGCGCACCGCTGACGAGCTCGGCCGGGCGTTCCCGGGCACCCGCATCGTGGTCGCCGACGGCTCCCGTCCGCTCGACGAGGTCCCGGCGCGCCCCTCGGTCGTGGTCGCCACACGCGGTGCCGAGCCGAGCGTCCCGGGCGGGTACGCGTGCGTGCTCCTGCTCGACGGGGAGCGCATGCTCGCGCGCGAGGGGCTCCGCGTGCAGGAGGACGTCCTGCGCTTCTGGACGAACGCCGCCGCCAAGGGAGCCCCGGGCGCCGAGGCGTACCTCGTCGGCATCGGCGGGAAGCTCGCGACGGCCATGGCGCTGTGGCGGCTCGACGGTCCGGCGCACGACGAGCTCGCCGACCGCCGCGAGCTGCACTTCCCACCGGCCGTGCGGGTCGCGACGCTGACCGGCACGGACGAGGCGGTGACGGCCGCGGTCGAGGCGCTCGACGGTCTCACGGTCGGCCCCGTGCTCGGTCCGGTACCGGTCGAGGACGACGCGCTCCCGGGAACCGTCCGTGCGATCGTGCGCTTCCCGTACGCGCACGGTGCCGAGGTGGCGGCGACCCTCAAGGCCGAAGTGATCCGGCGTGCGTCCACGCGGCGGGTGCTGCCCGGGGGGAACCGACGTCGGGCGGCGCCGGCGCTCCGGGTGCGGCTCGACGACGCGGAGCCCTTCAGCGAGGTCTGACCCGGCCGGCCGCGCGCTGCCGGGCGCGGGCAGTCGCGCCGGTCGTGCGCCGTGCCTCCAGGGCGCCTGCCGCGCGCCGCGTGCCGCGCGTTGCCTGCGCGCGCATGTTCCGACGTTCCGCCCGTCGATCGACGTGTGTTCTGTCGCCACATGCGCACGCACCGTCTGCGTGCGCATGTTCCGACGTTCCGCCCGTCGATCGACGGGTGTTCTGTCGACGCATGCGCACGCACCGGCCGCCCGCGCGCCCGTGTCCACGCCGTGCATGCGACATGCACGGCCCACTTGCGTGACCTGTGCCAGGGTGGACGACGGCGGTCACGAGCCGCCGACGACACACATCACGCACGACGAGGTGACGCGGATGACGCCGATGAGGGCGCTGTACAAGCCGGACGCTGCTCCGGGACTGATCATGACCGAGCGGCCGGTACCGGTCCCGACGGAGGACGAGGTCCTCATCCGGGTCCTCCGCACCGGGATCTGCGGGACCGACCTGCACATCCGGCGGTGGGACGACTGGGCGGCCTCAGCGGTCACGGCCCCGCTGGTCCCCGGACACGAGTTCTTCGGCGAGGTGGTCGAGGTCGGCTCCGCCGTGCGCGACGTCGCGGTGGGGGACCGGGTCTCCGGCGAGGGTCACATCGTGTGCGGCACGTGCCGGAACTGCCGGGCCGGCCGACGCCAGATGTGCATCCGCACGAAGGGCCTCGGCGTGCAGCGGGACGGCGCCTTCGCGGAGTACCTGACGCTGCCCGGCGCGAACGTCTGGGTGCACCACGCCGACGTCGACCCCGAGGTCGGCGCCCTGTTCGACCCGCTCGGCAACGCGGTGCACACGGCGCTCGCGTCCCCCGTCGTCGGCGAGGACGTGCTCGTCACCGGGTGCGGGCCGATCGGCCTCATGGCGATCGCGGTCGCTCGGCACGCCGGTGCCCGGTTCGTGGTCGGTACGGACGTCAGTGCGAACCGACTGCGGATGGCCGAGGCGATGGGCGCCGACCTCGGCGTCGACGTCGGTGCCGCCGGTGACCCGATCCGGGCGGCGCAGGAGCAGCTCGGCATGCGCGAGGGGTTCGACGTCGGCTTCGAGATGTCCGGCGCCCCGACCGCCCTCCCGGCGATGGTCGACAACATGAACCACGGCGGGCGGATCGCCATGCTCGGACTGCCGACCGGCGAGATCGCGGTCGACTGGGGCAAGGTCGTGACGCACATGCTCACGGTCACGGGCATCTACGGCCGCGAGATGTTCGAGACGTGGCAGACCATGAGCTCGATGCTGCAGACGAGCGAGGTGCTGCGCGACCGCATCGCCTCGATCGTCTCGGGGCGCTTCGCGGCGCGTGACTGGGAGGCAGCGTTCGCCGCGGCGGCGAGCGCGGACGGCGGCAAGGTCGTCATCGACTGGACGGAGATCTGATGTACGGCGCGATCAAGGACCACCTGACGGCCGAGCTGGCGGGCATCGAGGCCGCCGGGCTCACGAAGCGGGAGCGCGGCATCGCCGGTCCGCAGCGTGCGGCGATCGAGGCGGACGGTGCTCCGCTGCTGAACTTCTGCGCGAACAACTACCTCGGGCTGGCCGACTCCACCGATCTCGTCGACGCGGCGAAGGACGCCCTCGACCGCTGGGGCTACGGCATGGCGAGCGTCCGGTTCATCTGCGGCACGCAGGACCTCCACCTCGACCTCGAGCGTCGCGTGTCGGCGTTCCTCGGTACCGAGGCCACGATCCTGTACTCGTCGTGCTTCGACGCGAACGGCGGCCTGTTCGAGGTGCTCCTCGGGCCGGAGGACGCGATCATCTCGGACGAGCTGAACCACGCCTCGATCATCGACGGCGTGCGGCTCTCGAAGGCGCAGCGGTACCGGTACCGCAACCGCGACGTGCAGGACCTCGAGGCGCAGCTCGTCGCCGCCGGGGACGCCCGGTTCCGCGCGATCGTCACCGACGGCGTCTTCTCGATGGACGGCTCGATCGCGCCGCTCGCCGAGATCTGCGACCTCGCGGACCGCTACGACGCCCTCGTCATCGTCGACGATTCGCACGCCGTCGGCTTCGTCGGCGAGCACGGCCGCGGGACGCCCGAGCTGTGCGGCGTCGCGGACCGGGTCGACGTGTACACGGGCACGTTCGGCAAGGCACTCGGGGGTGCGAGCGGCGGGTACGTCGCCAGCCGCCAGGAGATCGTCGACCTGCTGCGGCAGCGGTCCCGTCCGTACCTGTTCTCGAACTCGCTCGCGCCGGTGATCGCCGCGGGGACGGTCGCAGCGCTCGACCTCATCGAACGGTCGGACGACGCTCGCGAGCGGCTGCGGGCGAACGCGGCGCGCTTCCGGTCGCTCATGACCGACGCCGGGTTCGAGCTGCTGCCGGGGGAGCACCCGATCGTCCCGGTGATGTTCCACGACGCGGCCCTGACCGCCCGGATCGCCGACGAGATGCAGGCGCGCGGGATCTACGTGACGGCGTTCAGCTACCCGGTGGTCCCGAAGGGCCGGGCACGGATCCGGGTGCAGCTCTCGGCGGCGCACACCGAGGAGCAGGTCCGGCGGTGCGTGACGGCCTTCACCGAGGCCCGAGCGGCCGCGGCGCGAGCGGCCGCGGCGCGAGCGGCCGCGGGTCCGAGCGGCGACGCGGTCAGCCCGCGGTGACGGCGTGGTGGCGCTCGCGCGGGAAGACCACGCCGAGCGCCACCATCCCGACCGCGAGCACCAGGTGCAGCCAGTTGTCCGCCCAGTTCAGCGGCACGAAGTTCGCCCCGAAGTCGTGCCCGGCGGTGAACAGCCCGTACACCCACAGCACGAAGTAGACGACGCCACCGATCACGAGGTACATGCGGGATCCGGTGGCGTAGCGCGCCGCGAGCAGTCCGACGACCCCGAACAGCAGGTGCACGACGTTGTGGAGCACCGACACCTGGAAGAGTCCGAGCAGCATCGCCATCGAGCCGTGCCCCGCCCCGCCGAGGTCGCCCGTCGTCAGCCCGGGGACGAACCCGGCGATCCCGACGAGCAGGAAGACGACCCCGACGACGAGTGCGATCGCCTGGATGCTCGAGCCCGCGTAGCGGTTGGTGGACGTGGTGACGTCGGACATGGTGGAACCTCCTCGTTCGGCTGCTGGCGACGGTACCCGTGGGAGACTCGGACGGTGACGACGGGGGAACGCACGAACGACCGCACGGGGGCCCGCACGCTCCCGCTCGCCGGCTGGCGCTACCAGGGCACGCTGCGCACGTACCAACGCGACGTCCTCGACCGGGTGCCGGTCGAACCCGGCGACCCCGTCCACGTCGTCGCGCCCCCCGGGGCCGGCAAGACCCTGCTCGGGCTGCTCCTCGCCGGACGCCACGGTGCGCGCGCCCTCGTGCTCGCGCCGACCGCGACGATCCGCGCGCAGTGGGCCCGATCGGCGTCGGCCCTGCACGGCGACGCGACGGTGTCCGAGGACCCGGACCGGCCCGGCGACCTCACCGCGCTGACCTACCAGATGCTCTCCGTCCTCGACACCGGCAGTCCGCTCACCGACCTCGCCACCGCGGACTGGCGTCGCGAACTCGTCGACGGGGGACGGGACGACGCGGCCGCAGCACGGTGGATCGACGACCTCCGCACCAGCAACCCGGCAGCGTTCCGGAAGGGCGTCCGTCGCCGTTCCCGCGCGATCCGGAAGCGGCTCGCGCGCGAGGACCCCGAGCGCCTCGCCGAGGCCCTGCACCCGAACGCCCGCGCACTCGTCGACCGGCTCGTGGCACACGGCGTCGAGACCGTCGTCCTCGACGAGTGCCACCACCTCCTCGACCACTGGGCGCTGGTGGTCGCCTACCTGCTCGGCCGCATCCGCGCGTCCGGCCGCGAACCGGTCGTCATCGGCCTGACCGCGACCCTGCCGTCCACCGACGACCGCGACGCCCACGACACCTACACCGCACTGCTCGGCGACGTCGACCACGAAGTGCCGACACCCGCCGTCGTGAAGGAGGGCAACCTCGCGCCCTACCGCGACCACGTCTGGTTCGTCGAGCCGACCCCGGACGAGCTCGCCTTCCTGCGCGACCACGAACGCCGACTCGCCGCGCTGATCCGCGGCGCGCTCGCCGAACCCGACGGGATCGACTGGCTCGAGACGACGCTGCAACCGGAGACCAGCACCGGCGCGGTCCCCGGACCGGACCCCGGCACAGGGCCCGCCACCGCCGAGGAACGACTCGCCGCAGCCTTCGCCGCCGACTTCCCCGTCGCCGAGGCCGCCGCACGCACCCTCGCCGAGTTCCGCCCCGACCACCCGCTGCTCGCGCTCCTGCCCGACGACGTCCGACGCGCCCCCGACGCCGAGGGGCGGATCCGGGTCCTCGCCCGCTACGCCCTCGACCGACTGCTGCCCGACCCCGACCGCGCGGAGCAGTGGCAGCGCATCAAGCGCTCGATCGTGGACTTCGGCTTCACCCTGACCGACCGCGGCGTCCGACGGAGCCGGGACCCGATCGACACCGTGCTCGCATCGTCCGCCGCGAAGGACCGCGCCGTCGTCGACCTGCTCCACCTCGAACTCTCCCAGGACGCCGCCGACCGGGTCCGGGCCGTCGTGGTGACCGACCACGCCACCCACGGCAACACCCGGGGGAGCGCCGTCCCGGCCGCGGGCGCACTCCGGACCTTCGCCACGGTCGCGACGGAGGACCACCCCGTGCCGCTGCGCCCCGTGCTCGTCACCGCACGCCACCTCCGGATCGCCACCCGGGACGCCGACGTCCTGCTCCCCGCACTCGACCAGCGCCTCGGCACGACCTGCAGCACGGAGCCGGTGCCCGAGGACCCGCACGTGCTCAGCGTCGAGACCCCCGGTGCCGGATCGGCCGCCGTGCTGGCCGCCGTCTCCGCCCTGCTCACGGACGGCACCACCCGACTCGTCGTCGGTACCCGTGGCCTCCTCGGCGAGGGCTGGGACTGCCCCGCCGCGAACACCCTCATCGACCTCACCGCCGTCGCGACCTCGTCGGCGACCCAGCAGCTCCGCGGTCGCACGCTCCGCCTCGACCCGGCGTGGCCCCGCAAGGTCGCCCACAACTGGACCGTCACCGCCGTCATCCCGGCCGACGTCCCGCTCGACGCCGCCCCGGACGTCTCCCGGATGCGCCGGAAGCACGAACAGATCTGGGGACTGCTCCGCTCGGACTCTGCGCAGGTGGTCCGCGGCACGTCGATCGCGCTCACCGACGGGCAGGCCCGCCGGCTCGCCGGACTCGTCGCCAAGGACGAGCGGCAGACCGTCCGGGCCCTCGACGAGACCATCGCCGCCGAACTCCCCACCCGGGCCGACAGCTGGGCCGCCTGGCGCGTGGGCGAGCCCTACGCCGACCGCGAGAGCACGGCGACCGTCGTCGAGGAACCACGGACGCAGCCGTTCCGCACCGGACCGACCGCGGAGTTCGTGCTCGCCGTCGTCCTCGGCGCGGTCCTCTGGCTGCTCGCCGAGTCCGCCCGGGGCATCGTCGCCCTCTGGCGGCTCGGCTCGTTACCCGGCGTGCTCGGGCTCCTCGTCGTCATCGGTCTCGCCGTCCTGCTCGTCTGGCCCGTCGCCCGACAGCTCGGCCTCGCCCTCCGCCAGCGGTTCAGCACCGTCGGCGCCTACCGCAGAGCCGTCCGGGTCGTCGTCGACGCACTGCACCGGGCCGGTCGGGTCCCGGCGTTCGGCGAGGGGGACGTCCGCGTCACCGCGCAGATGGCGGGGAAGGTGCCGCAGAGCTTCACGATGGAGGTGCTCGGCGCACGCCCCGAGGACCGCCGCGTCGTCACCGGCGCGCTCGCCGAGTTCTTCGGCCCGGTGCGGACCCCGCGCTTCCTGCTGCAGGTCAGCCGCACCGAGCGCGCGACCGTGCGGCGGGCACCGTTGCTCGTCGTGGCCCTGGCCGTGGCCCGTGCGGCCACCCCGGGCGACCGGTACTTCGCCGTGCCGGCGGCCGTGGGACGTCGCCGTGCCGATGCCGAGGCGTTCGCCGCCGACTGGAGCCGCCGGGTCGGTCCGTGCCGCCTGCACGAGATCGACTCGCCGGAGTCGCTCGTGCTGCTGGTCCGTGCCCGCCGGACGTCGGGTGCCGCCACGGCCGCGCCGGTGCTCCGCGACCAGTGGTCCTGACACGATCCGAGCTGCCGTCGGACGCGGAGCACGTGGGGAACATGGGAGGATCGAACCCATGCGTCTCGTCGTCGCCGGCAGCCCCGCTGCGGCCGTCCCCACCCTCCGCCGCCTCGCGGCGTCCGAGCACGAGATCGCCGCGGTGCTCACCCGTCCGGCGACCCCGCAGGGCCGGAAGCGCGTCCTCACCCCGACCCCCGTCGCCCAGGTCGCACAGGAGCTCGGCCTCCCGGTGATCGAGGCGTCCCGGGTCGACGACGAGGTCACCGCCCGCATCGCCGACCTCGGGGTCGACCTCGGCGTCATCGTCGCGTACGGCGCCCTGCTCCGACGCCCGGCGCTCGACGCCCCGCGGCTCGGCTGGGTGAACCTGCACTTCTCGGACCTGCCGCAGTACCGCGGCGCCGCCCCCGTCCAGCGCGCGGTGATGGCCGGCGACACCCGCACCGCCGCGACGGTGTTCCAGCTCGTCGAGGCGCTCGACGCCGGTCCGGTGTACGCGAGCGACCCGTTCGACATCGACCCCGAGGCGACCTCCGGCGAGGTCCTCGCCGCGATGGCCGAGACCGGCGCCGAGACCGTCGTCCGCGTCGTCGACGACATCGCCGCGGGCACCGCGGTCGCCGTGGAGCAGACCGGCGAGCCCACCGTCGCCCCGAAGCTGACCATCGACGACGGTCGCATCGACTTCGCCGCACCGGCCACCGTCGTGCACGCACGCCTGCGCGGCGTCACGCCCGAGCCCGGCGCGTACGCCCACCTCGGCGAGACCCGCGTCAAGCTGCTCCGCAGCAACCGACTGCCAGGAGGCGCGGCAGACCCCGCCCCGTCGCTCGCCCCCGGTGCGCTCAGCGTCCAGGGCGGTCGGCTGCTCGTCGGGACCGCAGACGACCCGCTCGTGCTCACCGAGGTGCAACCCGCCGGCAAGAAGGCGATGGACGCCGCCGCCTGGGCCCGGGGCCTCGGCTCCCTCGACGGGAAGGTCCTGGCGTGAGCGCCGCGAGCACCGGGCAGCGCCGGCACCACGGACCGCGGCAGACGAGCGCCCGCCGTGTCGCCTTCGACGTGCTGCGGGCGGTGCAGGTCGACGACGCCTACGCCAACCTCCTGCTCCCGACCCGGATCCGCCGCGCCGGGCTCTCCGCGCGCGACGCCGGGTTCGCCACCGAGCTGACCTACGGGTCGATCCGGATGCTCGGCCGGTACGACGCGATCATCGCCCTCGCCTCCGGTCGTCGCATCGACAACGTCGAGTCCGACGTGCTCGACGTCCTCCGGCTCGGCGCCCACCAGCTGCTCGGGATGCGCACCCCGACGCACGCCGCCGTCGACGCCACGGTCGAGCTCGCCCGCGAGGTCGGTGCCCGCCGCGCCACCGGCTTCGTCAACGCCGTGCTGCGCAAGGTCGCCGCACGGACCGACGACGAGTGGGACGCGCTCATCACCGAGGGCCGCGGTGGGGACGCACTGCTCGCCACCCGGTGGTCGCACCCCACGTGGGTGGTGTCCGCGCTGCGGGACGCCCTCGCTGCCGAACGCTCGCGGGACGAGCTCGCCGCGCTCCTGGCGGCCGACAACGCCGCGCCCCGGGTGCAGCTCGCCGCGCTGCCCGGGCTGGCCACCGACGAGGACGTCGCCGCTGCCCGGGCCCACGCCGCGACCGCGACCGAACACGAGACGGACGCCGACGACGAGACGCAGGTCGCGCCTCCCGAACCGCTCACGGACCCCGATGCGGACCTGCCGGTCTCGCCCGTCGGCATCCGCGGGATCTCCGGCGACCCCGCCCGCGTGCCGGGCGTCACCGCCGGACGGCTCCGCGTGCAGGACGAGGGCTCCCAGCTCGCGGCACTGGCGCTCAGCCGGTCGTCGGCGATCCGGCCGGGGGAGCGGTGGCTCGACCTCTGCGCCGGGCCCGGCGGAAAGGCGGCGCTCCTCGCGGCCGAGGCCGCACAGGGCGGGGCGACCCTCGTGGCGAACGAACTCGTGCCGGCGCGTGCCGGACTCGTGCGGAAGGCGCTCGCGGGCGCCGGTGACGGCGTGACCGTGGTCGAGGGCGACGGTCGGCGCTTCGGTCGCGACGGCGCCGGGGTGAGGTTCGACCGGATCCTGCTCGACGCGCCCTGCACCGGACTCGGAGCGCTCCGGCGTCGTCCGGAGGCCCGGTGGCGCAAGCAGCCCGAGGACGTCCCCGAGCTCGCCGCGCTGCAGGCCGAACTGCTCGACGCCGCCGTGCGGGTGCTCGCACCGGGCGGGACCCTGGCGTACGTGACGTGCTCGCCGCACCTGGCGGAGACCCGCGGACAGGTCGACGCGCTGATGGCTCGGCACGGTGGCGAGCTCGAGCAGCTCGACACCGCGTCCGTCGTGCGGTCCGTGGCTGCGCGGGACCCTCGGGTGGCCGACGGGAACACGGTGCAGCTCTGGCCGCACCGGATCGGGACGGACGCGATGTTCATCGCGCTGTTCCGGCGCGTCGCGTAGCACGAGAGCCCAGCAGCGGGCCGCCGGCTCAGCGTGACCGGCGATAGGCGCTCCCATCGCATGTGTGCACGGCGTCCTCGTCGAACAGTGCCCGCAGGTTGTACGCGGCGCAGTCGCGGAAGGTCGCGATGCTGATCCACCGCGCCGAGCGGCGGAGCTCGCCCTTCGCGGGGCCGTCCGAGCCGATGCCGGCCCGGTGCACCGTCCAGGCGATGTCCCGCGCCTCGGCGTCGAGGTAGCGCATCACCGCCTCGTTGTCGGCGTGCTGCCCGCGGTACGCGCGGGCGAGCGTCGCCCGCACGAGCCGCAGCACCGGTGCGAGCCGCCGGCCGGGAGGCGCGCTCAACCCGCCCGCCTGGTAGAGCAGGCGGGTGGCACCGCTCCGACGCATCGCCGGCACGAGCGCCCGGACGAAGGGCGTGTTGACCAGACGGTCACGCTGCGCGTCGACGTCCCCGAGCATCACGACGACGGCGGTCACACCGTCCAGCAGTGCGTCGAGGTCGAGGTCGTCGGGGACGGAGCCCGGTACGACCTCGAGGTCGTCGTGCTGGATCGTGAGCTTGGCCGGCGTGCGGGCGACGGCGCGCACCCGGTGTCCGGCGTCGAGGGCGAACTGCGTGAAGTGCTGGCCGGTCTGGCCCGTCGCGCCGAAGACGAGCAGGTGCTGTTGGGGTGTCATGGTCCCAATCTAGGCAGTGACTAGAAAATAGGCAATGCCTAGTCGCGGGGTAGGGTGGAGGCATGCCGGATCGTCCCTTCCACCACGGGAACCTCCGCGCCGTCCTGCTCGACGAGGCCGTGACGGTCCTGCGTGAGGACGGTGTCGACGGGCTGTCCCTGCGTGACCTCGCGCGCCGTGCCGGTGTGAGCCACGGAGCGCCACGGAGCCACTTCGTCGATCGCCAGGCGCTCCTCGACGCCGTGGCCGAGCTCGGCTTCGACCGGCTGGCCGCCGCGGTGCGCCGAGCGCTGGCCGGGGCCGGTGACCTGGACGACCGCTTCCGCCGGGTCGCCCTCGCGTACGTCGACTTCGCGATCGACGACGCCGCGCTGATGGACCTGATGTTCCAGGCGAAGACGACCACCCGGGCCGAGTCGGTGCAGGCCGCCGCCTCGTCGCTGTTCGCCGTGCTCGACGGCGCGATGGGGAGCGCGGTGGCGGACGGCGGCGACGGCGACGCCCGGCACCTGTTCAAGCTCCTGTTCGCCGCCACCATGCAGGGGATCGCCGCGCTCGTGGTCTCGCGTCGGATCGACCGCGCCGAGGGGGAGCGGCTGGTGGACGCCGCGCTGGAGACGATGCTCCGCTCGGACCTCGGCTCCCGCGCGGTCGGCGCGAACTGAAGCGGGTGCGGAGCGGGCTGACGGACGCACCCCGGTAGGCTCGACGGGTGACGATCCGCATCTCGCCGAGCATCCTGTCCGCCGACTTCGCGAACCTCGAACGCGAGCTCCACCGCATCGAGACCGCCGACCTGGTGCACGTCGACGTGATGGACAACCACTTCGTGCCGAACCTCACGCTGGGCCTGCCGATCGTGCAGCGCCTGCAGGAGGTCTCCCCGGTGCCGCTCGACGTCCACCTCATGATCACGAACGCCGACACCGAGGCGCCGAAGTACGCCGAGACGGGTGCGTCGAGCGTGACCTTCCACTTCGAGGCCGCCGACGACCCGGTCGCGACCGCCGCGGCGATCCGCTCGAACGGCGCCCGGGCAGCCGTCGCGGTGAAGCCCGGCACCCCGATCACCCAGGTGCTCCACCACATCGACGCCTACGACATGATCCTGCTCATGACGGTCGAGCCCGGGTTCGGCGGCCAGGCGTTCATGCGCTCGGTGATGCCGAAGCTCGCCGACGCCCGTGCGGCGGTCGACGCCTCGGGGCTCGACGTCTGGCTCGAGGTCGACGGCGGGATCGCGGTCGACACGGTGCCCGAGGCGGTCCGCAGCGGTGCCGACACCCTCGTGGCGGGCTCCGCGGTCTACGGCGGCGAGCCGGCCGCGCGCATCGCGGACCTGCGCGAGGCGGCCGCGGCAGCACGCTCGTGACCGGACCGGCGCCCGAGGTGACGGGCGTGACGGACACGATCCGCGCCTCCCGTCCGGACGGTACGTCGGCCGTGTCGGCGGGGGACGGTAGCCTGGTGCGCGTGAAGACGTTCGACGACCTGTTCCAGGAGCTCACCGAGAAGGCGCGCACGCGCCCCGAGGGCTCCGGCACCGTCGCCGAACTCGACGCCGGCGTGCACCAGATCGGCAAGAAGATCGTGGAAGAAGCGGCCGAGGTCTGGATGGCGGCCGAGTACGAGGGCGACGAGCGCACCTCGGAGGAGATCTCGCAGCTCGTGTACCACCTGCAGGTGCTCATGGTGGCGAAGGGGCTCACCCCGGCGGACGTCTGGCGACATCTCTGATCCGCTGATCAGCCGCCGACCCTCCACCAGAAAGCAGACCCCCTGATGCTCCGCATCGCCGTGCCCAACAAGGGCTCCCTGTCCGAGACCGCGTCCGACATGCTGCGCGAGGCCGGGTACGCCGGCCGCCGCGACCCGAAGGCGCTCCACCTGCTCGACGAACGCAACGGCGTCGAGTTCTTCTTCCTCCGCCCGCGCGACATCGCCACGTACGTCGGTTCCGGCGCGCTCGACGTCGGCATCACCGGCCGCGACCTGCTGCTCGACTCCGGCTCCGCCGCGCACGAGGTCGACGCGCTCGGGTTCGCCGACTCGACGTTCCGGTTCGCCGGCACGCCCGGCCGGTTCAGCACGCTGCAGGACCTCGACGGTGTGCGGGTGGCGACGAGCTACCCCGGACTCGTGGGGGAGTTCCTCGCGAAGCACGGCGTCACCGCGACGCTCGTGAAGCTCGACGGCGCGGTCGAGAGCGCCGTGCGCCTCGGTGTCGCCGACGCCGTGGCCGACGTGGTCTCGACGGGCAGCACGCTCCGGGCGGCCGGGCTCGAGATCTTCGGACCGGTCATCCTCGAGTCGACCGCGCTCCTCATCTCCACCGACGAGACGATCCCCGGCATCGACGTCCTGCGGCGCCGACTGCAGGGCGTGCTCGTCGCGCGCGGCTACGTGATGCTCGACTACGACATCCCCACCGGGCTCCTCGAGCAGGCGACCGCCGTCGCCTCGGGCATCGAGTCGCCGACGGTCTCGCCGCTGCACGGTCGCGACTGGTCGGCCGTCCGCGTGATGATCCCGCGCGACGACGCGAACCTCATCATGGACGCGCTGTACGACCTCGGCGCGCGCGCCATCCTCGTCAGCCCGATCCACGCCGCACGACTGTGACCGGGGTGACCGGCTCCGGTGCCGTGCCGCCGGCACGCGCGGGCGGGGTCGCCGTCCGGGTCATCCCCTGCCTGGACGTCAAGGGCGGCCGGGTCGTCAAGGGCGTCAACTTCCTGGACCTGCAGGACGCCGGTGACCCGGTCGAGCTCGCCGCGCGCTACTACGAGCAGGGCGCGGACGAGCTGACCTTCCTCGACGTGGGTGCCACGGTCGAGCACCGCGCGACGATGTACGACACGGTGACGCGCACGGCCGAGCAGGTGTTCATCCCGCTCACCGTCGGTGGCGGCGTCCGGAGCGTCGACGACGTGTCGCGACTGCAGCAGTGCGGTGCGGACAAGATCGGCGTGAACAGCGCCGCGATCGCGCGTCCGGACCTCGTCGGCGAGATCGCGGACCGGTTCGGCGCGCAGGCCGTCGTGCTCTCCCTGGACATCAAGCGGACGGACCGGATGCCGTCGGGCTTCGTCGTGACGACCCACGGCGGTCGGACCGAGTCCGACCTCGACGCGCTCGCCTGGGCGCGCGAGGCCGTCGAGCGCGGCGCGGGGGAGCTCCTCGTCAACTCGATCGACGCGGACGGCACGAAGAACGGGTTCGACGTCGAGCTCGTGGCAGCGGTGCGCGCGGTCGCGTCGGTCCCGGTCATCGCTTCGGGAGGCGCGGGTCGGCTCGAGCACTTCGCCCCCGCGATCGAGGCGGGCGCGGATGCCGTCCTCGCCGCCAGCGTCTTCCACCGCGGCGAGATGACCATCGGTGACGTGAAGGCCGCGCTGCGCGCGACCGGGCACGCCGTCCGCTGATCCGCCGCCGTAGGCTAGGAGTCTCATGACCGACAGCACCAGCACCAGCACGGACGCGGTCCTCGACCGCGCGCGGTTCGGTGCGGACGGGCTGCTCCCCGCCATCGTGCAAGAGGAGTCGTCGAAGGACGTCCTCATGCTCGGCTACATGGACCGAGAAGCCCTCCGCCGCACCCTGACCGAGGGACGGGTGACCTTCTGGTCGCGGTCCCGGAACGAGTACTGGCGCAAGGGCGACACCTCGGGGCACGCGCAGTACGTGCGCGGGGCGGCGTTCGACTGCGACGCGGACACGCTCCTCGTGACCGTCGAGCAGGTCGGTGCCGCGTGCCACACCGGTGCGCACCGCTGCTTCGACGTCGACCCCCTCGAGCCCGTGACGGCGTCCGCCCTCGCTGGTGCGCCGTCCGCTCTCGCCGATGCGCCGTCCGCTCTCGCTGGTGGGGCCGTGGAGGAGACCCGATGAGCACCGCGACGCTCTCCGACACGCCGCACACGACCTCCCGTCCGGAGTTCGACGCCCTGCTCGACGCCCACCGCGTCGTCCCCGTCGTGCGCGCGCTCTACGCCGACAGCGAGACGCCGGTCGGTGTCTACCGGAAGCTCGCCGACGGCCGGCCCGGTACCTTCCTGCTCGAGTCCGCCGGGCAGGGCGGCCTCTGGTCGCGCTGGTCCTTCGTCGGGGTGCGCAGCTTCGGCGTGCTCACCCAGGACGGCGACCGTGCCGCGTGGATCGACACCGGCATCCCGGCGTCCCGCGCCGTCGACTCGCTCGACGGCGAGCCGCTCGAGGTCCTGGCGCGGCTGCACGAGCGCTGGGCGACCCCGCGGATCCCCGGCACCCCGCCGCTCGTCGGTGGCACCGTCGGGTTCATCGGCTGGGAGGCCGTCCGTCAGCTCGAGCACCTGCCGAACGTGCCGCCGGCCGACTTCGACGTCCCGGGGCAGGCCCTCGCGTTCGTGTCCGAGCTCGCCGCGCTCGACCACCGCACCGGGCTCGTCCTGCTCGTCGCCAGCGTGCTGAACGACGGTGTCGACGACGCCGAGGCGCTGTGGGCGGACGCCCAGGCGCGACTCGACCGGATGCAGGCCGACCTCGTGCAGCCCTCCGCCGCGACCGTCGCCGAGGCGTTCGACATCGCCGAGCCGACCCCGACCCACCGGTCCACCCCCGCGGACTACATGGCGGCCGTCGAGCGGTCGAAGGGCTTCATCCGCGACGGGGACGTCTTCCAGGTCGTCATCTCGCAGCGGTTCGACCACGAGGTCACCGCGGATCCCCTCGACGTCTACCGCGTGCTGCGGACGCTCAACCCGAGCCCGTACATGTACTTCCTGTCCCTGGCGGACACCGCGGACGAGCGCTTCTGGATCGTCGGCGCCTCGCCCGAGGCCCTGGTCAAGGTGCAGGACGGCCGGGCGATCACCCACCCGATCGCCGGGTCGCGTCCGCGCGGCGCCACACCCGAGGCGGACGTCCGTCTCGGCGAGGACCTGCTCGAGGACCCGAAGGAGCGCGCCGAGCACCTCATGCTCGTCGACCTGGCGCGCAACGACCTGCAGAAGGTCTGCGAGCCGGGCACGGTCGCCGTGACCGAGTTCATGACGGTCGAGCGGTTCAGCCACATCATGCACCTGGTGTCGAGCGTCGAGGGCGCCGTGCGGCCCGGGGCCTCGGCGATCGACGTGTTCCGGGCGACCTTCCCGGCCGGCACCCTCTCCGGGGCGCCGAAGCCGCGGGCGCTCGAGATCATCGACGAGCTCGAACCCGCGAAGCGCGGTGCCTACGCGGGCGTGGTCGGCTACTTCGACTTCGCCGGCGACGCCGACCTCGCGATCGCGATCCGCAGCGCCCTCATCAAGGACGGTGTGGCACGCGTGCAGGCCGGGGCCGGGCTCGTGGCCGACTCCGACCCCGAGACCGAGCACATCGAGGCCGTGAACAAGGCCGCGGCACCGCTGCGTGCCATCGCGACCGCCAACCGGATGCGCGGGGTGCACTCGTGACGGCCCGCCGCTCCCGGCCGCTCGTCGTCGTCGCCGGCCTCGCCGTCGCGGGCATCATCATGCTGTCGTGGACGCAGACCTGGTTCACGGTCCACCTCCACGCGGGCGCTGCCGTCGCCGCGAAGGTGGACGCCGACGGTGCGGCCGCGGTCCCGCAGTACACCGCCCTCGCGATCGCGAGCCTCGCGCTCTTCCTGGCGATGACCATCGCCGGTCGGGTCGTCCGGATCGTGCTCGCCGCCGTCGAGATCCTGCTCGGCGTCGGCGTGGTGGTGTCCGGCATCACCGCCCTGGCCGACCCGGTCGCCGCAGCGAAGGGCGCCGTGGGCGAGGTCGCGGGCGTCGCGGACCTGTCCGCCGTCCGCCGGGCCGTGTCGAGCGTGGACGTGTCGGCATGGCCGGTCGTCGGCATCGTCGGCGGCGTGCTCGCGGTGGCCCTCGGCGTCGTCGTGCTCGTCGTGCAGCGGTCCTGGCCGGGGCCGAGCCGGAAGTACGGTGCGGCCACCGCGGGTGCGGCGGCGGATGCCCGTGCGGTGGCGCCGGTCGAGCGTGACGCCGTCGTCGACTGGGACGACCTGAGCGCCGGCGTCGACCCGACCTCGGACGCGGTCGCAGGCCCCGACAGCGCAGCCGCGGGCCCCGACAGCGCAGCTGCGGGCCCCGACGACGCGAGCGCGGGCGCTGCCGGAGCGGCCCCGGACGACACGGTAGGATCGAACGGACGCCGGTCGAACGACGGCGTCGAAGCAGAACGAGGAGCACCGTGAGCAACACTGAGCCCGCAGAACTCGGCGAAGGCCACTCGCCGGCAGCCTGGACCGCCGTCGTGATCATGCTGATCGGATTCGCGGCCGGCACGCTGTTCTTCTGGTTCGACCAGCCGTGGGGCGTCTGGGCCTCCGCCGGCGTGGTGCTCATCGGCCTCATCGTCGGTGGCGTCATGAAGAAGGCGGGCTACGGCGTCGACGGCCCGAAGTTCGTCCCCAAGCACCACTCCGAGTAGGTCCGGCATGCCGAACGTGCTCGAGACCCTCGTCGCGGGCGCGCTCGAGGACGCCGCGGCCCGTCGCGTCGACCGTCCCTACTCGGACGTCGAACGCGACCTGGACCGCGTCGCGTCCCCGCTCGACGCCCTCACGTTCCTGGCCCCCGGCGACCGGGTGAAGATCCTCGCCGAGGTCAAGCGTGCCAGCCCGTCCCGCGGGTCCATGGCCCCGATCGAGGACCCCGCGTCCCTCGCCGCCGACTACGAGCGCGGCGGAGCCTCGACGATCAGCGTCCTGACCGAAGGGCGCAAGTTCCTCGGCAGCCTCGCCGACCTCGAAGCGGTGAAGGCGCGGGTGGGCGTCCCCGTCCTCCGCAAGGACTTCATCGCCGACCCGTACCAGGTGATCGATGCCCGGGCGTCCGGTGCCGACGTCGTCCTGCTCATCGTGGCGGCGCTCGAGCAGCAGCAGCTGGTCGAGCTCCACACCCTGGCGGAAGAACTCGGCATGCGCGTCCTGGTCGAGGCGCACTCGGCGGACGAGGTCTCGCGCGGCCTCGACGCCGGCGCCCGGATCCTCGGGGTGAACGCCCGCGACCTGACCGACTTCTCGCTCGACCGCGACCTGTTCGGATCGCTCGCCGACCGCATCCCCGACGGGGTCGTGCGCGTCGCCGAGTCCGCGGTCGCCGGTCCGGCCGACGTCGCGCACTACCGTGCCGCCGGCGCCGACGTCGTCCTGGTGGGGGAGGCGCTCGTGACGGGCGACGACCCCGCTGCCACACTCGCGTCGTTCATCGCAGCCGCCGACCGCGACTGACGACGACAGCATCCATCCCAGCCCGGTTCGCCGGGCGTGTCCCGGGAGACCCATCGTGACCTCACTCCGCGACCTGCACGGACCGTACTTCGGCGACTTCGGCGGGCGGTTCGTCCCCGAGTCGCTCGTCCTCGCGCTCGACGAACTCGAAGCGGCCTTCCGCGAGGCCTGGGCGGACCCGGCCTTCCGCGACGAGCTCGACACGCTCCAGCGCGACTACACCGGGCGGCCCTCGATCATCACCGAGGTGCCCCGGTTCGCCAAGCACGCCGGCGGTGCCCGGATCATCCTCAAGCGCGAGGACCTCAACCACACCGGCTCGCACAAGATCAACAACGTGCTCGGTCAGGCCCTCGTGGCCAAGCGCCTCGGCAAGACTCGCCTCATCGCCGAGACCGGCGCCGGCCAGCACGGCGTGGCGACGGCCACCGCGGCGGCGCTGTTCGGCATGGACTGCGTCGTCTACATGGGCGCCGTCGACACCGAGCGTCAGGCGTTGAACGTCGCCCGGATGCGCCTGCTCGGTGCCGAGGTGATCCCGGTCGAGACCGGCTCCCGCACGCTGAAGGACGCCATCAACGACGCCCTGCGCGACTGGGTCGCCAACGTCGACTCCACGCACTACCTGCTCGGCACCGTCGCCGGCCCGCACCCGTTCCCCGAGATGGTGCGCGAGTTCCACAAGGTCATCGGCGAAGAGGCCCGCCAGCAGGTCCTCGACCGGGTCGGACGCCTGCCGGACGCGGTCGCCGCGTGCGTCGGCGGCGGCTCGAACGCCATGGGCATCTTCGAGGCCTTCCTCGACGACGAGTCCGTCGCGCTGCACGGCTTCGAGGCCGGTGGCGACGGCGTCGAGACCGGTCGGCACGCCGCGAGCATCACGCTCGGTCGCGAGGGCGTCCTCCAGGGCACGAAGTCCTACCTCATGCAGGACGAGGACGGCCAGACGATCGAGAGCCACAGCATCTCCGCCGGGCTCGACTACCCGAGCGTCGGGCCGGAGCACGCCTACCTCGCCTCGATCGGGCGTGCGAAGTACGAGCCGATCACCGACGACGAGGCGATGGAGGCCTTCCGCCTGCTGAGCCGCACCGAGGGCATCCTGCCGGCGATCGAGTCGTCGCACGCCCTCGCCGGGGCGATCAAGCTCGGCAAGGAGCTCGGTCCAGAGGGCGTCATCCTCGTGAACCTGTCCGGCCGGGGTGACAAGGACGTCGCGTCCGCCAGTCGCTACTTCGGCATCCTCGACGAGAACGCGGTGCAGCTGTGACCACGAACCAGACGGTCGCGACGACGATCGACACCGCCAACGCCGAGCGCGCGGGGGCCGTCGTCGGCTACCTGCCCGCCGGCTACCCCGACGTGCAGACGAGCGTCGACGCCGCCGTGGCCCTGGCCGAGAACGGCGTCGACGTCATCGAGCTCGGCCTGCCGTACTCCGACCCGGTGATGGACGGCCCGGTCATCCAGCGGGCGGCAGAGGAGAGCCTGGCGAACGGCTTCCGCGTCGCGCAGGTCTTCGACGCCGTGCACCAGATCACCGAGCGGGCGAACGTGCCCGTGCTCGTGATGACCTACTGGAACCCGGTGCTCCGGTACGGCGTCGAGCGGTTCGCCGACGACCTCGTCGCCGCGGGTGCCGCCGGGCTCATCACGCCGGACCTCATCCCCGACGAGGGCGCCGAGTGGATCCGCGAGTCGGAGCGCACCGGCCTGGACCGGGTGTTCCTCGCAGCCCCGTCCTCGTCGGACACGCGCATGCAGCAGGCGGTCCGGTCCAGCCGCGGGTTCGTGTACGCCGTCTCCACGATGGGCGTCACCGGCGCGCGCGAGGGCGTCGACGTCGCAGCCCGCACCGTCGTGTCGCGGCTCCGCGACGCCGGGGTCGGGCGCACGTGCGTCGGTCTCGGCATCTCGACGGCGGAGCAGGTCGGCGAGGTCCTCGAGTACGCCGACGGCGCCATCATCGGCTCCGCCTTCGTCCGGGCCCTCGCGGACCTCGGCGTGCAGGGCGTGGCCGACCGGGCAGCCGACCTCACCTCGGGCGCGCAGCGCCGCTGACGTCCAGGAGGCGCGGTGCCGGCGACCCCGTCGGCCCACCTGCACCGCGGTGCGGGTGAGCGACGCGTCCGCCCCGCACCGCGGTGCGGGTGAGCGACGCGTCCGCCCCGCACCGCGCCTGGCGTCGGTCACAGTTTCCACAGGACCGGGCCCTCGGTTCCTGACGCACGCACCTCCCGCGCTACAGTGAGCGGGGCCGACGGCACGTCGGCACCGCGCCCAGCCAGCACCGAAAGGCGACAGCACCTCCATGCCCCTCCTGAGCATCCCGAGCCCGAGCACCGCGTGGCAGTACTTCGACCTGACCGCCTGGCTGCGCGACGCGTTCGGTTGGTCGCTGCCGCTCGACTTCCGCATCCACGCCTACGCGATCTGCATCCTGCTCGGCATCGTCGCCGCCGTCATCCTCGCGAACCGCCGGCTCAACGCGCGCGGCGTCGAGCGCTGGATCATCATCGACATCGCGATCTGGGCCGTCCCCGCCGGGATCATCGGCGGTCGCCTGTTCCACGTGTTCACCCACGTCAGCGACTACTTCGGTCCTGGGCGCGACCCGCTGTCCTTCCTCTACATCTGGGAGGGCGGCCTCGCCATCTTCGGCGCGCTCATCCTCGGTTCGGTCGGCGCCTACATCGGCTGCCGCCAGGTCGGCCTGCGGTTCACCGCGTTCATCGACGCCGTCGTGCCGGGCGTGCTGCTCGCCCAGGCGTTCGGTCGCCTCGGCAACTACTTCAACCACGAGCTCTTCGGCATGCCGACCAGCCTGCCGTGGGGCCTGCAGATCGAGTCGTCGAACGCGGCGTTCCCGAAGGGTCTGCCCGAGGGCACGCTCTTCCACCCGACGTTCCTCTACGAGATCATCTGGAACGTCGTCGGCGTCGTCGTGATCCTGCTGCTCGACAAGAAGTTCCGCCTGCAGTGGGGCAAGGTCCTGTCGCTCTACCTGATCTGGTACGGCATCGGTCGCTCGGTCCTCGAGTCCATCCGCGTCGACACGAGCGAGACGTTCTTCGGCATCCGGACGAACGTGTGGATGTCCTTCGCGGCGATCCTGCTGGGCATCATCATCTTCCTCGTCCAGTCCAAGCGGCACCTCGGCAAGGAGCCGAGTCCGTACCTGCCCGGTCGCGAGCCCCGCTCGAAGTCCGGGGTAGACTCGGACGACACCTGGTCAGAGTCCGACGACGACGCTCCGGCGGCCGTCAGTGACTCCGATCCGGTCACCAGCAGCACCGCTGGCCGCGCGTAGGAAGCACCCCTCCTGCGTGACCGATCCCGATCGGTCACGAGTGTCAGCAGCACCTCCCGGACCCACCACAAGCGGGTCCGACACCTCGCACGCCGCCAGGGCAACTCACTGACGGCGGGCACGGGCACCAGTCCCGCCCATCTGGGCGGAACGCACCACCGGGCCACCGCTGTCCCTGTTCCACTTCCTCGTGAGGACGGTTCCCCATGGCGCTCCAGCCACCCCAGTCCCCGGCGGCACTCGTGCCGCCGCACCGTCGGTTCTCCGCGATCCCGGACGCCACGGGCACGTACGACCCGGCGAACGAGAAGGACGCGTGCGGCCTGGCGATGGTCGCGACGCTCCGCGGCACGGCCGGGCACGACATCGTCGACGCAGCCCTCGGTGCGCTGCGCAACCTCGAACACCGGGGCGCGGTCGGTTCGGACGCCGGGACCGGCGACGGTGCGGGCATCCTCTGCCAGGTGCCCGACGAGTTCTTCCGCGCCGAGGTGTCCTTCGACCTTCCAGCAGCGGGGGAGTACGCGGTCGGTACCGCGTACCTGCCCGTCGACGAGGACGACCGGCACGCGGTGAAGGGCGCCGTCGAGCGACTGGCGCGTGAAGAGGGCCTGCGCGTCCTCGGCTGGCGCGAGGTCCCGGTCCGACCCGAAGTCCTCGGCACCCTGGCCCGCGCGGCGATGCCCGCGTTCGAGCAGCTCTTCGTCGCCTCGATCCGGCACGACGTGCACGGTGCGTCGTGGAGCGGCGTCGCGCTCGACCGTCAGGCCTTCCGCCTCCGGAAGCGTGCCGAGCACGACACCGAGGTCTACTTCATGTCGCTGTCGAGCCGGACCATGGTCTACAAGGGCATGGTCACGACGCTCCAGCTCGAGCCGTTCTACCCGGACCTCAGCGACGAGCGCTTCGCGTCGAAGCTCGCGATCGTGCACTCCCGCTACTCCACGAACACGTTCCCCTCGTGGCCGCTCGCGCAGCCGTTCCGCACGCTCGCGCACAACGGTGAGATCAACACCGTCCGTGGCAACCGCAACTGGATGCGGGCGCGGCAGTCGCAGCTGCAGAGCGAACTGCTCGGCGACATGGCCCCCCTGCTGCCGATCGTCAGCCCGGGCGCCAGCGACTCGGCGTCCTTCGACGAGGTGCTCGAGCTCCTGACGCTCACCGGCCGGTCACTGCCGCACGCGGTGTCGATGATGGTCCCCGAAGCGTGGGAGAACCAGGTCGGGATGGACCCCGAGCTCCGGGCGTTCTACGAGTACCACTCGATGCTCATGGAGCCGTGGGACGGCCCGGCAGCCATCACGTTCACCGACGGCACGCTCGTCGGCGCCACCCTCGACCGCAACGGCCTGCGCCCCGGTCGCTTCCTGGTGACCGACGACGGTCTGATCGTCATGGGCTCCGAGACGGGCGTCATCGACGTGCCGGCCGACAAGGTCGTGCGCAAGGGCCGGCTCCGTCCCGGCCGGATGTTCCTCGTCGACACCGAGGCCGGTCGCATCATCGAGGACGACGAGGTCAAGCGCGAGCTGGCCACGTCCGGCCCGTGGGGCGAGTGGCTCGACGGCGGCCGGATCAACCTCGGTGACCTGCCGGACCGCGAGCACATCGTGCACACGCCCGCGTCGGTGACCCGTCGCCAGCGCGCCTTCGGCTACACCGAGGAAGAGGTCCGCATCCTGCTGCGTCCGATGGCGCAGACCGGAGCGGAGCCGCTCGGTGCGATGGGCTCGGACACGCCGATCGCGGTGCTGTCCCAGCGTCCCCGGTTGCTCTTCGACTACTTCACCCAGCAGTTCGCCCAGGTGACGAACCCGCCGCTCGACTCGATCCGCGAGCAGGTCATCACCTCGATGGGCATGGGTCTCGGGCCGGAGCGCAACCTCCTGAGCGCCGGCCCCGAGCACGCGAAGCAGATCACGCTCGACTTCCCCGTGATCGACAACGACGAGCTCGCCAAGATCCAGCACTTCGAGACCGAGTCCGGTCGCCACCTGACCGTGACGATCAAGGGCCTGTACCGCGTCGACGCCGGCAAGAAGGCCATGCAGAAGCGCATCGCCGCGGTCTGCGACGAGGTCGATGCGGCGATCGAGGCCGGCAAGCAGTTCATCGTGCTGTCCGACCGCGACGGCAACGCCGAACAGGCACCGGTGCCCAGCCTGCTGCTGCTCGCCGCCGTGCACCACCACCTGATCCGCACCGAGCAGCGCATGAAGGTCGGGCTCATCGTCGAGGCCGGTGACGTGCGCGAGGTCCACCACGTCGCGACCCTCATCGGCTACGGCGCCTCGGCGATCAACCCGTACCTGGCGATGGAGACCTGCGAGATCCTCGTCCGCCAGGGCATGATCAGCGGCATCACGCCGGAGCAGGCCGTCAAGAACGTGATCAAGGCGCTCGGCAAGGGCGTGCTGAAGATCATGTCGAAGATGGGCATCTCGACGGTGTCGAGCTACGCCGGCGCGCAGGCGTTCGAGGCCGTCGGGCTCAGCCAGGAGTTCGTCGACCGGTACTTCACCGGGACCTCGTCGATCCTCGGCGGCGTCGGCATCGAGGTCATCGCGAAGGAGAACGCCGAGCGGCACGCCCAGGCGTACCCGCAGGACGGCGCGGTCCTCTCGCACGAGCGCCTGCAGACCGGCGGCGAGTACCAGTGGCGTCGCGAGGGCCCGCCGCACCTGTTCAACCCGGACACCGTGTTCCGGCTGCAGCACGCGACGCGCTCCCGTCGCTACGACATCTTCCGCGAGTACTCGCAGGCGGTCGACGACCAGTCCGAGCAGCTGATGACGCTCCGCGGCCTCTTCCGCTTCGCGCAGGGTGCCCGCAAGCCGGTCCCGCTGGACGAGGTCGAGCCGATCGAGTCGATCGTCAAGCGGTTCAACACCGGTGCGATGTCCTACGGGTCCATCTCGAAGGAAGCCCACGAGACGCTCGCGATCGCGATGAACCGTCTCGGCGGCCGGTCGAACACGGGCGAGGGCGGCGAGGACGTCGACCGCCTGCTCGACCCCGAGCGTCGGAGCGCGATCAAGCAGGTCGCGTCCGGGCGGTTCGGCGTCACGAGCATGTACCTGACGCACGCGACCGACATCCAGCTGAAGATGGCGCAGGGTGCGAAGCCGGGCGAGGGCGGGCAGCTGCCCCCGACGAAGGTGTACCCGTGGGTGGCGCGCACCCGGCACGCGACCGCGGGTGTCGGCCTGATCTCGCCGCCGCCGCACCACGACATCTACTCGATCGAGGACCTCAAGCAGCTGATCTTCGACGTCAAGCGGGCGAACCCGTCCGCACGCGTCCACGTGAAGCTCGTGAGCCAGTCGGGCATCGGGGCCGTGGCCGCCGGTGTGACGAAGGCCCTCGCCGACGTCGTCCTGGTCTCCGGGCACGACGGCGGGACCGGTGCGTCGCCGCTGAACTCGCTCAAGCACGCGGGCACCCCGTGGGAGATCGGCCTCGCCGAGACGCAGCAGACGCTCATGCTCAACGGCATGCGCGACCGCGTCGTCGTGCAGGTCGACGGGCAGATGAAGACCGGCCGTGACGTCGTCGTGGCCGCGCTGCTCGGCGCCGAGGAGTACGGCTTCGCGACCGCGCCGCTCGTGGTCGAGGGCTGCATCCTCATGCGGGTGTGCCACCTCGACACGTGCCCGGTCGGCGTCGCGACCCAGAACCCCGAGCTCCGCAAGCGCTTCAGCGGCAAGCCGGAGTTCGTCGTGAACTTCTTCGAGTTCATCGCGCAAGAGGTCCGCGAGCTCCTCGCCGAGCTCGGCTTCCGGTCCCTCGAAGAGGCGATCGGCCACGCCGACGCCCTCGACGTCGACCGCGCGGTCGAGCACTGGAAGGCGTCCGGCCTCGACCTCGAGCCCGTGCTCAAGGGACCGCGGTTCGACGCCGACGAGCCCCGCCGACACCAGCGCGACCAGGACCACGAGCTGGAGCAGCACTTCGACGTGCAGCTCATCCAGCAGACGGCCGACGTCCTCGAGCACGGCGGGACGATCGCGCTCGACCTGCCGATCCGGAACACGGAGCGCGCTGTCGGCACGATGCTCGGCCACGAGGTCACGCTCCGCCACGGCGAGAACGGCCTGCCGTCGGGGTCGATCGACGTGACGTTGCGCGGTTCCGCCGGGCAGTCGCTCGGTGCGTTCCTGCCGGCGGGCATCACGCTCCGCCTGGTCGGGGACAGCAACGACTACGTCGGCAAGGGGCTGTCCGGCGGCGAGATCGTCGTGCGTCCCGACGCGGGCAGTGGCTTCGACCCCGCGCAGAACGTCATCGCCGGCAACGTCATCGGCTACGGCGCGACCCAGGGCAGCATGTTCATCCGCGGCATCGTGGGCGAACGCTTCCTGGTGCGCAACTCCGGTGCGACCGCCGTCGTCGAGGGCGTGGGGGACCACGCGCTCGAGTACATGACCGGTGGGCTCGCCCTGATCCTCGGCGAGACGGGTCGGAACCTCGGTGCCGGCATGTCCGGCGGGACCGCGTACGTCCGCGGCCTGCGGGAAGAGCACGTGAACACCGACTCGCTCGCGTCCGGTGAACTCCGGCTCGAGCCGCTCGACAGTGCCGACGTCGAGATCGTGAACGACCTGCTCGCGCGGCACGCTGCCGAGACCGGGTCGACCCTCGCGAGCGAACTGCTCGAGTCCGGTGACCTGAGCGACTTCGTCAAGGTGCTGCCGCGGGACTACGCGGCCGTGCTCGAGACCCGACAGCAGGCCGTCGACGAGGGCCTCGACCCGGACGGCGACGTCGTCTGGAACCGCATTCTGGAGGTGACCGGTGGCTGACCCCAAGGGATTCCTGAAGGTCCAGGAGCGCGAGCTCCCGGCCCGACGACCCGTACCCGTGCGGCTCATGGACTGGAAAGAGGTCTACGAGCAGCAGGAGTCCGGCGCGCTCAAGCGACAGGCCGGACGCTGCATGGACTGCGGCGTCCCGTTCTGCCACCAGGGGTGCCCGCTCGGCAACCTCATCCCCGAGTGGAACGACCTCACCTGGCGCGGCGAGGGCCGGCAGGCGATCGAGCGACTCCACGCGACGAACAACTTCCCGGAGTTCACGGGTCGGCTCTGCCCGGCTCCGTGCGAGGCGTCCTGCGTGCTCGGCATCAACCAGCCGCCGGTGACGATCAAGCAGGTCGAGGTCTCGATCATCGACGAGGCGTTCCAGAACGGCTGGGTCACGCCCCACCCGCCGGAGCGCCTGACCGGCAAGACCGTCGCGGTCGTCGGGTCCGGTCCCGCCGGGCTCGCCGCCGCACAGCAGCTGACCCGCGCCGGCCACACCGTCGCGGTGTACGAGCGCGACGACCGCATCGGTGGTCTGCTCCGCTACGGCATCCCGGACTTCAAGATGGAGAAGCGTCAGATCGACGCGCGGCTCGCCCAGATGCAGGCCGAGGGCACCCGCTTCCGTGCGGGCGTCGAGATCGGGCGCGACATCACCTGGGACGACCTGAAGTCCCGGTACGACGCGGTCGTCGTCGCCACCGGCGCCACGGTCCCGCGCGACCTGCCGATCCCGGGGCGCGACCTCGCCGGCGTGCACTTCGCGATGGACTACCTCGTGCAGCAGAACAAGGCGAACGCCGGCACGACCGTCGACAACCAGGTCACGGCCGAGGGCAAGCACGTCGTCGTCATCGGCGGCGGCGACACCGGTGCGGACTGCATCGGGACCGCCCACCGGCAGGGTGCGCTCAGCGTGACGAACCTCGCGATCGGCAAGCAGCCGCCGCTGGAGCGTCCGTCCGAGCAGCCGTGGCCGATGTTCCCGACCGTGTTCGAGGTCACGAGCGCCCATGAAGAGGGCGGCGAACGCCACTACCTCGCGTCCACCGTCGAGTTCCTCGCGAACGAGGCCGGCGAGGTCCGGGCGCTGCGCGTCGCCGAGACCGAGTACCTCGACGGCCGCCGGGTCCCGAAGGCCGGCAGCGAGCGCGAGATCCCCGCGGACCTCGTCCTCGTCGCCATGGGCTTCACCGGTCCCGAGACCGACACGCTGGCGCCGCAGCTCGGACTGCCCGTGACGGTCTCCGGTGCCGTCGCCCGCCAGGCCGACTACACGACCAACGAGCCGGGCGTCTTCGTCGCGGGCGACGCCGGTCGTGGGCAGTCGCTCATCGTGTGGGCGATCGCCGAGGGCCGGGCCGCCGCCGCGAAGGTCGACGAGTACCTCGAGGGCTCGACGATCCTCCCGGCTCCGGTCAAGGCGACCGACCGGGCGATCTCGGTCTGACGATGGACGTCCACCCGATGCCCACCCAGCAGTGAGCGACAGGCCACCGGCACTCGATAGGGTGCTGGTGGCCTCGCTTCGTTCCGCGCGGCCCCACAGCGCGGAAACCCAAGCACCATCCACCACCACGAAGGAATCCATTGAGACGCGCAAAGATCGTTTCGACGCTCGGACCGGCAACGTCGGAGTACGAGACCGTCAAGGAGATCATCGAGGCAGGCGTCGACGTCGCCCGCCTCAACCTCAGCCACGGTGACTACAGCGTCCACGAGGCCAACTACGAGAACGTCCGTCGCGCCGCCGAGGAGCTCGGCAAGCCCGTCGCGATCCTCGTCGACCTGCAGGGTCCGAAGATCCGCCTCGCGAAGTTCGCCGACGGCCCGCACGACCTCGCGGTCGGCGACGTGTTCACCATCACCACCGAGGACGTCCCCGGCTCGAAGGAGATCTGCGGCACGACCTTCAAGGGCCTCCCGCAGGACGTCAAGCCCGGTGACCCGCTGCTCATCGACGACGGCCGGGTCCGCCTCCGCGTGCTCGACACCGACGGTGTGCGTGTCCGCACCGAGGTCGTCGTCGGCGGCACCATTTCGAACAACAAGGGCATCAACCTGCCCGGGGTCGCCGTGAACGTCCCCGCGCTCAGCGAGAAGGACGAGGCGGACCTCCGCTGGGGCATCCGTCAGGGCGCCGACCTCATCGCGCTGTCGTTCGTGCGCAACGCCGCCGACGTCGAGCGTGCCCACGAGATCATGGACGAAGAGGGCAAGCGCCTCCCGGTGATCGCGAAGATCGAGAAGCCGCAGGCCGTCGACGCGCTCGAGGAGATCATCGACGCGTTCGACAGCATCATGGTCGCCCGCGGTGACCTCGGTGTGGAGCTCCCGCTCGAGGCCGTCCCGATCGTGCAGAAGCGCGCCGTTGAACTCGCCCGCCGGATGGCGAAGCCGGTCATCGTCGCGACCCAGATGCTCGAGTCGATGATCTCGTCGCCGATCCCGACCCGCGCCGAGACGTCCGACGTCGCGAACGCCGTGCTCGACGGCGCGGACGCGGTCATGCTCTCGGGCGAGACCAGCGTCGGCGAGTACCCGGTGCAGACGGTCCGCACGATGGCCCGCATCGTCGAGTCCACCGAGGACCACGGCCTCGAGCGCATCGCGCCGCTCGGCACCAAGCCGCGCACCCTCGGCGGGGCGATCACGCTCGCCGCGGTCGAGATCGCGGAGTTCACCGAGGCCTCGTACCTCTGCGTGTTCACCGAGTCCGGCGACTCGGCCCGCCGCATGTCGCGTCTGCGCCACGGCCTGCCGATCATCGCGTTCACCCCGAACGAGGCGACGCGTCGCCGCATGGCCCTCACGTGGGGTGTCCGCTCGTTCCTCGTCGAGCGCAAGACCCACACCGACGAGCTCTTCTCGCAGGTGGACGACGTCCTCCTCGAGAACGGCCTCGCCGCCCCCGGGGACCGCGTCATCGTGACGGCCGGTTCCCCTCCCGGCATCGAGGGGTCGACGAACGACCTGCGCGTGCACCGCGTGGGCGACGCCCACGCCGAGGCCGCTCCGGCCTACGTGCGCGACTGACGTCGCGTCGCGTCCCGACAGGGCGCGGACGGGAGGCGCGGTGCGGCGACGCACGCAGCCTCCGGTCCGCGCCCTGTCGCGTTCCGCCCCGCGGCCGCGTGACCACACGGTCGCGCGAGCGGGCAGGATGGCCGGTGTGAGCCTCCAGTCCCGACCCACCGCCCAGCGCACCGACGTCCGACGCTGGCGCCGCTACCTGGCGGACGAGCGGGCGGAAGCCGCCGTCTACCGGAACCTCGCCGCCCGGCGACGCGGTGAGGAACGCGAGATCCTGTCCGCCCTGGCCGAGGCCGAGGGGCGGCACGAGCAGCACTGGCTCGACCTGCTCGGCGACGACGTCGGGCGGCCGCAGCGCGGGAGCCTCCGCACCCGGGTGCTCGCGTCGCTCGCGAAGCGGTTCGGGTCGGTGTTCGTCCTCGCGCTCATGCAGCGCGCCGAGGACCGCTCGCCCTACGCCGACGACGTCGACGCGACCGCGAGCATGGCGGCCGACGAACGGATCCACGGCGAGGTCGTCCGCGGGCTCGCCAACCGCGGGCGGATGCGTCTGTCCGGCACCTTCCGTGCCGCGGTGTTCGGCGCGAACGACGGCCTCGTGTCGAACCTGGCGCTCATCATCGGCGTGAGCGCGTCCGGGGCGGACCGGCACTTCGTCCTCCTGAGCGGCATCGCGGGACTCCTCGCCGGCGCGCTGTCGATGGGGGCGGGGGAGTACGTCTCGGTGCGGTCGCAGCGCGAGCTCCTCACGGCATCGGCGCCGCACCCCGAAGCCGGCCGGGCCGTCGCGGACCTCGACGTCGACGCGAACGAGCTCGCCCTCGTGTACCGCGCTCGGGGCATGTCCGAGGCCGAGGCCCAGCAGCACGCCGACGACGTCCTCGGCGGAGCCGCGGTGACGGGCACGGCGCCGGTGGACGACCACGAGGCCATCGGCAACGGCATGAGCGCGGCGGTCTCGAGCTTCTGCTTCTTCGCGTCGGGGGCGATCATCCCGGTGCTCCCGTACCTGTTCGGCCTCGAGGGGTGGGCGGCGATCGCGGTCGCGGCGCTCCTCGTCGGGATCGCCCTGCTCGGCACGGGCGCGGTGGTCGGCGTGCTGAGCGGTGCGTCGCCCCTGCGTCGGGCGCTCCGGCAGCTCGCGATCGGGTTCGGTGCCGCGGCGGTCACCTACGGGCTCGGGCTGCTGTTCGGGACGGGCAGCGCCTAGCCCTCCGACGACCGACGAGGCCGCGTCCGGCCCACCCGGGCTAGCGACGGACGGCCGCCCGGGGCGGGAGCAGCAGCAGGGCCGCGGCGCCGACGACGATGAGCGCGATGCCTGAGAAGACCATGAACACGGTCAGCGCGAGCCCGGGCGCGACCAGCACGACCACGCCCCCGAGGATCGAGAGCACCCCGCTCACGATCGACGGGACCCGCGACGACCCCGGGTGTCCCACGAAGCCGCCGATCAACGACGCGATCCCCTCGACGATGAAGCCGACGCCGGCGAGCACCGCGTAGACGACGAGCGGGACGGCGGGGTCCAGCAGCGTCACGAGTCCGGCGACCCCGACCAGGCCGCCGACGACGCCGGAGGTCCAGCGCCACACCGGCGGCGTGCCGTGCCCCCGCACCGCGGCGAACACCCGCAGCGCGCCGGCCACGACGAGGTACACGCCGAACAGCAGCGCGACGACGACGAGCGACGGCCGCGGCCAGACGATCGCGACGATGCCGAGCGCGATGGCGACGACCGCGGTGACGATGACGAACACGCGGAACGTGCGGACGGCACGAGAGTCCACGAGCACTCCTCCCTGTCAGGTCTGCTCGCTCCGACGCTACCTCGGCCGGCAGCGGTCGGTTCGTCGCGCGGGGGGCGAAGCGCCGCGAAGGGGTGCAACCGGATGCAACCTCCGCCGCCGTAGCGTTCGGGCAGGCGCGGACCCAGCGCCCCGACAGAGTCGTCGAAAGGTGTCCACCATGACCATCGCACCGTCACCATCCACCTACGCCGCACCCGGCGAGGAGGGGTCCCTCGTCTCGTACCGCTCCCGGTACGACCACTACATCGGCGGCGCGTACGTCCCGCCGGCCGGGGGACAGTACTTCGAGAACCCCACACCCGTCACCGGCAAGGTGTTCACCGAGATCGCCCGCGGTGACTCCACCGACGTCGACCGTGCGGTCGAGGCCGCGTGGAAGGCGTTCCCGGCCTGGGGTCGGACGAGCGTCGCCGAACGCGCCGGCATCCTCAACACGATCGCGGACCGGATGGAGCAGAACCTCGAGGCCCTGGCGGTCGCGGAGACGTGGGAGAACGGCAAGCCCATCCGCGAGACCATCGGCGCGGACATCCCGCTGGCGATCGACCACTTCCGCTACTTCGCCGGGGCGATCCGCGCGCAGGAGGGCTCGACGGGGGAGATCGACCACGACACCGTGGCCTACCACTTCCACGAACCGCTCGGCGTCGTCGGGCAGATCATCCCGTGGAACTTTCCCATCCTGATGGCGGTGTGGAAGCTCGCTCCGGCACTGGCGGCGGGCAACTGCGTCGTCCTGAAGCCGGCCGAGCAGACGCCGGCGTCCATCCACGTGCTCATCGACCTGATCGGGGACCTGCTCCCGGCCGGTGTCCTCAACGTCGTGAACGGCTTCGGCATCGAGGTCGGTGCACCGCTCGCGCAGCACCCGGACATCCGCAAGGTCGCCTTCACGGGGGAGACGACCACGGGCCGGCTCATCATGCAGTACGCGTCGCAGAACCTCATCCCCGTGACGCTCGAACTCGGCGGCAAGAGCCCGAACGTCTTCTTCGCCGACGTCGCCCAGCAGCAGGACGCCTTCTACGACAAGGCACTCGAGGGCTTCGCGTTCTTCAACCTCAACCAGGGCGAGGTCTGCACCTGCCCGTCGCGGGCACTCGTGGCGAGGGAGATCTACGACGGCTTCGTCGCGGACGGCCTCGACCGGGTGCGCGCCGTCAAGCAGGGGCACCCGCTCGACCTGTCGACGATGATCGGCGCGCAGGCGTCGAACGACCAGCTCGAGAAGATCCTGAGCTACATCGACATCGGGAAGCAGGAGGGCGCGAAGCTCCTCACCGGCGGCGAGCGGGCGGACCTCGGCGGGGAGCTGTCCGGCGGGTACTACGTCACGCCGACGGTCTTCGAGGGGGACAACTCGATGCGGATCTTCCAGGAGGAGATCTTCGGCCCGGTCCTCGCCCTGACGAGCTTCAGCGGTTACGACGACGCGATCTCGATCGCCAACGACACGCTGTACGGCCTCGGCGCCGGGGTGTGGAGCCGTGAGGCCACCACGCTCTACCGCGCCGGCCGTGACATCCAGGCCGGGCGCGTGTGGGAGAACACCTACCACCAGTACCCGGCCGGAGCGGCGTTCGGCGGCTACAAGCAGTCCGGCATCGGACGGGAGAACCACAAGATGATGCTGGAGCACTACCAGCAGACGAAGAACCTGCTGGTGTCCTACGCCGAGGGCCCGATGGGCTTCTTCTGATGCCCGACACCGACGACCGGCCGGCCACCGACGACCGGCCCGCCACCGCCCGCGTGGCGGTGACGCCGGCGGCGGGGGAGCTCCTGCGCTCCCTCGCCGCCCGGCACGGCCCGCTCATGTTCCACCAGTCGGGCGGGTGCTGCGACGGCTCCAGCCCGATGTGCTACCCCGTCGGCATGTTCATGACCGGCTCGGGCGACGTGCTCCTCGGCGCGCTCGAGGTCGACGGCATCGCGCCCGTCGAGGTGTACATGTCGCGGTCGCAGTTCGAGTACTGGAAGTACACCCACCTCACGATCGACGTCGTGGACGGTCGTGGCGCGGGCTTCTCCCTCGAGGTGCCGGAGGGCAAGCGGTTCCTCACCCGCTCCCGGATGCTGGACGACGCCGAGCTCGCGGATCTCGGCCTGGTCAGCGCCGGCCCTGGCCCGAGCGGGGTGCCGGACGTAGGCTGACCGCACCGCTCGCGACGACGCGACGGGAGACCGGACAGGAGGGCGCATGCGCGAACCGTCCGGTCTCCGCCCGCTCGTCGCTGCGTCCTGGCGTCGCTCCGCCCGCGTCGACCCCGAGACCGTGCCGACGCCCTCGATCGGCGAGGACGAACTCGACGCCCTCCGCCGTGCCGGTCCGCTCGGCACCGCGCTGCCGGTCGTCCGACGGCTCCTGCTCGACGACGTCCGGTCGGCGGGGTGCGTCGTCGCCCTCGCGGACGCATCGGGTCGGCTCGTCTGGGTGGACGGCGCACGATCCGCACAGCGCGCCGCGGAGGGCATGGGGTTCGTCCCCGGTGCCGACTGGGCCGAGGAACGCGCCGGGACGAGTGCTCCGGGGACCGCGCTCCGGCTCGGACGCGCCGTGCAGATCCACGCCGAGGAGCACTACGCGACGGCCGTGAAGGGGTTCTCCTGCACGGCGGTCCCGCTCCGCGACGCCGCGGGCACGGTGGTCGGCGCGCTCGACATCACGGGCGACGACCGCGCCGTCGAACGCCACACGCTGCCGCTCCTGACGGCGACGGCCGCGGCGGCCGAGGCCGAACTCGCACTGGCGGCGCTCTCGGCCCGGACCGCACACCGTCCGGCTGCGGCCCCGTCCGCCGAGCTCACCCTGCTCGGCTCCGACACCGCGACGCTGCACGTCGGGTCGCGGTCGGTCGCGTTGTCCGAGCGGCACTCGGAGATCGTCGCGGTGCTCGCCGCGAACCCGCAAGGGCTGGCCGCCGCGGACCTCGCGGTCGCCGTCTACGGCGACCCGCGGGCCGTCCAGACGCTGCGGGCCGAGGTGGTGCGGCTCCGCCGTGTCCTCGCCCACCACGCGCTCGACGCGCGCCTGACGTCCAGGCCGTACCGCCTGGAGGGGATCCGGACCGACGTCGAGACGGTCCTGTCCGCGCTCGACCGCGGGGCGCGCCTCCAGGCCGTCGATCGGTACACCGGACCGGTCCTGCCGGGGTCCGCGTCGCCCGGGGTCGACGACCTGCGTGACCGCGTCCGGTCCCGGTTCCGTGAGTCGCTCCTCCAGGACGGCGGGGTGGACGCGCTGCAGGCGTGGGCACGCACCGCGGACGGCGCGGCGGACGAGCAGGTGCTGCGGGCGCTGCTCGCGGCGTTGCCGCGTCGGTCGCCGCGGCGGGCGGGCGTGGTGGCGGCGATCGAAGCGATCGAGCGTCCCTGAGCGGACGGCTCCGCCGGCTCGGGAGGCACGGCACACGTCGGTCCGTCGGCCGACGGCGCGCGCCTCCCGCGGCGGGTGCGGGGTGGTCAGGACCCGGTCGTCGGATCCGGTGTCGAGGTCGCGTCCGCGCCGGGCGCGGCCGGCGGGGTCGGTGCCTCGCCGTCCTTCGGCGGGGTCGGAACCTTCCCGTCCTTCGGCGGCTTCGGTGCCGTTCCGTCCTTCGGCGGGGTGGGTGCCGTGCCGTCCTTCGGGGGCTTGGGTGCCTTCCCGTCCTTCGGCGGGGTCGGAGCCGTGCCGTCCTTCGGCGGGGTCGGAGCCGTTCCGTCCTTCGGCGGGGTCGGCGCCTTCCCGTCGGCGAGCGGGCCGGCGACGCAGCCGGGGGCGGTGCCGGTGTCGCCCTTCCCGGCGGGCCCGGCGGCGGGTCCGTCCGTGGGCGCGCCGGTCGGTGCGCCGCTCGGTGCTCCGGACGGGGCTCCGGTCGCCGATGCGCTCGGCGTGGCGGGGGCGGCCACTGCTGCGCTCACCCCGATCCCGCCGAGGACCAGCACGGCCGCCGCTGCGGATCCGATCCCGACCGCGCGGAGGGTCCGGCGACGCTTCGTGCCCTGTTCGTTCTCCATGGTGTTCTCCTGTTCGTCCGTCGGTCGACCGGGTCGGTCCGCCGACGAGGACGACGCTCGGGTTCGAATCTGAAGCAGGACTGAAGCATTCGTGGAGCACAGGGTTTCTCCAGGCCGTTCCATGCTCCGTGCTGGCGGAGCCGACCTACGGTGTCCGCCGTGACCGCACCCGCCCGCATCCTGGTCGTCGAGGACGACGACTCCCTCCGCACCGCCGTCGTGACGACCCTCCGCGCCGAGGGGTTCTCCGTCGCCGAGGTCGCGGACGGCCGTTCCATCGCCGCCGACCTCGACCGCACCGCCCCGGACCTCGTCCTGCTCGACTGGATGCTCCCCGGGCCGAGCGGCATCCTGCTCGCCGCCCGTATCCGGGCCCGGTCGGACGCCGCCGTCGTGATGACCACCGCGCGGGACGAGCTCGACGACCGACTGCGCGGGTTCGCCGAGGGGGCGGACGACTACGTCGTGAAGCCGTTCGCGATGGCGGAGCTCGTCGCCCGGGTGACGGCGGTGCTCCGGCGCCGAGGACGGGTGCCGTCCGTGATCGAGGTGGGCGACCTCGTGCTCGACCCCGACGGCTCCACGGTCCGCCGCGCCGGCGTGCTGCTCGACCTGACCGCGACCGAGTTCCGACTCCTCCGGTTCCTCGCCGAGAGCCGCGGACGGACGGTGTCGAAGGGGCAGATCACGACCCAGGTCTGGGGCTACGAGGACATCGCACCCAACCTGGTCGAGGTGCACCTCAGCGCACTGCGGCGGAAGATGGAGGCGCACGGGCCGCGGCTCGTGCACACCGTCCGGGGCCTCGGGTACCGGCTCGCGGTGGACCGGGGTGCGGCGTGATGCGCGACGGACGCCTGCGGACCACCTCGCTCCGGCTGCGGACCGTGGTCGCGATCCTCGTGCTCCTCGCGGTCCTGCTGACGGCCCTCGTCGTCGCGGTCGAGGCCGTCCTCGGCGCCCGACTGACCGCGCAGGTCGAGGACCGCCTGCGTGACCGGGCTTCCGCTGCGGCCGCGCTCGTCGGGGTACTCGACGCGAGCGACCTCGCCGACCGGTTGTCGGCGCAAGGGCTCTCCGTGCGGATCGTCGAACCCGACGGCGCCGCGGTCGAGGCCGGCCCCAGCCCCGAGCAGTTGCGGAAGGGGCCACCCGACCCGACGGGACTGCCCGGACCGGCGGCCCGGTCCTCGGCGGCTCCGTCGACCACCGGCTCGTCCGACAGTGCCGGCGCCACCATCACGTCGTCGTCGGTGCACGAGGACGACGGCGTGCTGACCCTCCGCTCGGAGCTCGAGGACGGCACCCGCATCACGCTGACCGCCGGCACGCGCGACGTGCAGGAGACCCTGGCGCAGCTCGGCTGGGTGATGGGCGGTGCGTCCGCCGCCTTCCTCGGCGTCGCCGTCGTGGGTGTCGTGCTCGTCGTCCGACGCTCGCTGCGCCCGCTCGACGAGATGACCGCCGCGGCCCGGTCCATCACCGCGGGGGACCGCGGACGCCGACTCCGGCCGTCCCGCACCGACACGGAGATCGGCCGGGTGGCGCTCGCCCTCGACGAGATGCTCGACGCGGTCGAGGGTGCGGAGGCGCAGGCCGTCGCCGCCGAGGAACGTGTCCGCGCGTTCCTGTCGGACGCCGCCCACGAGCTGCGGACCCCGGTCGCCGGTGTCCGGGCCGCGGCGGACACCCTCGTGCGCAACGGCCCGGACGACCGGGAGACGAACGAGCTGCTCGCGGTGCACGTCGTGCGGCAGGCCGACCGGGCGGCTCGGCTCGTCGACGACATGCTGACGATGGCGCGGCTGGACCGGGGGATCGCCCTCGACCGGCGCCGGACGGACCTCGTCGACTGGCTCCACGCCGAGGCCGAGCGGCTCCGCATCCGGCTGCCCGGTGTGGACCTCCGCATCGAGGTCCCCGAGCACCCGGTCGACGCCGACGTGGACCCGGACCGGCTCGCCCAGGTGCTCGGCAACCTGGTCGACAACGCCGCGAGGGCCACCGGGGGCAACGGCACGGTCCGGCTCGCGCTCAGCAATGGACCGGGCGGCATGCTGCTCCGTGTCGAGGACGACGGCCCCGGGATCCCGGCAGCCGACCGCGAGCGCGTGTTCGACCGACTCGTCCGGCTCGAGGACGCTCGGGACACCCGCTCCGGCGGCGCCGGCCTCGGGCTGCCGATCGCGCGCGGGATCGCCGTCGCGCACGGCGGTTCGCTCGCGCACGGGGCCGACGGCGAGCTCGGCGGCGCGGTGTTCGACGTGCGCCTGCCCGCGAGCGTCACGGTGCCGGCCGGTGCACGTCCGCGAGCGGGCGTCCTGCTAGCCTGATGCCCTACGCGAGTGTGGTGGAATGGTAGACACGGGGCACTCAAAATGCTCTGCTTCACGGCGTGCGGGTTCGAGTCCCGCCACTCGTACAACGCAGGACTCTCCGCCTGACGAACGCGACTTCCGACGTCTAGTAGGCTTCTGGGTGTGAGTGACACAGAAGCAACTGCAACAGCACCCCGTCGCGTCGTCGTCGCCGAGGACGAGTCGCTCATCCGCCTCGACATCGTCGAGATCCTCCGCGACAACGGGTTCGACGTCGTCGGCGAAGCGGGTGACGGCGAGACCGCCGTGCAGCTCGCGACCGACCTCCGTCCCGACCTCGTCGTGATGGACGTCAAGATGCCGCAGCTCGACGGCATCTCCGCCGCCGAGAAGCTCTCGAAGAACCACATCGCCCCCGTGGTCCTCCTCACGGCGTTCAGCCAGAAGGACCTCGTCGAGCGTGCGACCGAGGCCGGCGCCCTCGCCTACGTCGTCAAGCCGTTCACGCCGAACGACCTCCTGCCCGCGATCGAGATCGCCCTCTCGCGGCACCAGCAGATCATCACGCTCGAGGCCGAGGTCGCCGACCTCGTCGAGCGCTTCGAGACCCGCAAGCTCGTCGACCGCGCCAAGGGCCTGCTCAACGAGAAGATGGGCCTCACCGAGCCCGAGGCGTTCCGCTGGATCCAGAAGGCTTCGATGGACCGCCGCCTGACCATGCACGACGTCGCCAAGGCGATCATCGAGCAGCTCAGCGCCAAGAAGTAGCGACCCGAGCGCGCGCCAGGCCGACCACCTGGCAGGGTGGAGCCATGGACGACGTGGTGATCCGTGCCTCCAGGCCCGACGACATGCCGGCGGTGGCCGACCTGCGATGGCGGTGGAGCGTCGACGAAGGCGGTGCGACGCCGGGCGTGACCCCGGACGAGTACCGCGAGGCGATGTCGGCGTTCGCCGCCGCCCACACCGACACGCACCGCTGCGTCGTGGCTGAACGCGACGGCCGGGTGCTCGGCATGGCGTGGCTCGGGCTCGTCGCACGGCCCCCGACGCCGGACCGGCCCGGGCGACGGCTGACCGCGGACGTGCAGACCGTCTACGTCCACCCCGACCTGCGGGGCGCCGGCGTCGCGAAGCGCCTCGTGACCGCGTTGCTCGACGCCGCCGACGAGCTCGGTGCGGAGCGGACGTCGGTGCACTCGAGCGTCGAGGGCGAGACGCTCTACCGCCGCCTCGGGTTCGGCGACGCCCGACTGCTGCTGCAGCGACCGCCCGAGGACTGACCCGTCATCCGCGCGCCGGGAGCTGCTGCAGCGTCCACGCGTTCTGGTCGGGATCGGTGAAGAAGACGAACCGTCCCCACGCCATCTCGTCCACGCCGATCGCATCGACGCCGAGCCCCTGCAGGTGCGCGAGTGCCTCGTCGGCGTCCGGGACGACGACCTGGATCGACTTGAGCGAACCGGGGGCGACGTCCGGGGACATGATGCCCTCGCCGAACGCGATGGAGCAGGCGGACCCGGGCGGGGTGGCCTGCACGAAGCGGAGCTCGTCGGAGACGCGCTGGTCGTGGTCGATCGAGAAGCCGATCCGTTCGTAGAACTCGCGGGATCGGTCGACGTCGCTGACGGGGACGAGGATCAGTTCGATCCTCCAGTCGGTGGCGGGCACGGGGCACTCCTTCGTGACGCCCGCCGGGTGTCAGCGGGCTTCGCGGATCATGTTGGTGATGCGCACGGTGGAGCAGCGCCGCCCCTGGTCGTCGGTGAGGACGATCTCGTGCGTGGTGAGCGTGTTGCCCAGGTGCAGTGCCGTGCAGGTACCGGTGACCAGGCCGCTCGTGGCGCTCCGGGAGTGCGAGGCGTTCAGCTCGATGCCGACCGCGTACCGGCCGGGACCGGCGTGCACGTTCGCGGCCATCGACCCGAGGCTCTCGGCCAGGACGACGTAGGCGCCGCCGTGCAGGAGTCCGACGGGCTGACGGTTGCCCTCGACCGGGATCGTGCCCACCGCGCGCTCGGCCGTGAGCTCCGTGATGACCATGCCCATCTTCTCGGCGAGCTCGCCCATCCCACGGTCGGCGAGGCGCTCGTCGACGGTCCCGGTGGTGGCAGCTCGATCGGTCACGCTGGCGGACTCCCGTGTCGGATGGCGTCGGTAGGCTGTCCGGGTGTCGGACTCCGCAAAGCCTACCCTCATGGTCATCGACGGCCACTCGCTCGCCTTCCGGGCCTTCTACGCGCTGCCGGTCGACAGTTTCGTGAACCGCGACGGGCAGCACACGAACGCCATCCACGGCTTCATCTCGATGCTGCTCATGCTCCTCCAGCGCGAGAAGCCGACCCACCTCGCGGTCGCGTTCGACATCTCGCGCTTCTCGTTCCGCACGCGTGAGTACGAGGACTACAAGGGCACCCGCTCCGAGACCCCGGCCGAGTTCAAGGGCCAGATCCCGCTCCTCCAGCAGGCGCTCGAGGCGATGGGCATCACCACCGTCACGAAGGAGGACTACGAGGCCGACGACATCCTCGCCACCTTCGCCCGCCAGGGCTCCGAACAGGGCTACCAGGTCTACGTGGTGTCCGGCGACCGTGACTCGATCCAGCTCGTGAACGACGACGTCACGCTGCTGTACCCGTCGGTCCGTGGCGTCTCCGAGCTCACCCGGTACGACCGCGACAAGGTGTACGAGCGGTACGGCATCGAGCCGCACCAGTACCCCGACATCGCGGCGCTCGTCGGCGAGACCAGCGACAACCTGATCGGCATCGACAAGGTCGGCGAGAAGACCGCGGTGAAGTGGATCACGGCGTACGGCTCCCTCGACGGTGTCCTCGAGCACGCCGACGAGATCAAGGGCGTCGTCGGCAACAACCTGCGCGAGCAGAAGGACCGGGCGATCCGCAACCGGAAGCTCAACCGGCTCGTGAACGACGTGGAACTGCCCGTCGGGCCGGCTGACGTCGCACTCCGTCCCCTCGACGAGGCCGCGGTGCGTGAGCTCTTCGCGAAGCTGCAGTTCCGCACGCTGCTCGACCGCGTGTTCAAGGTCGCGGGCTCCGGCGAGCCGTCGGAGTCCAGCGCGGTCGAGGGCTCGGTCGACAGCGGTGCGCCGACGCCGCCCGCGGTCAAGACCCTCATCGACGAGGAGCTCGGCTACTGGCTCGAGCGGCGCAACGCGGCCGAGGCGGCGAACGGCTACGGCGTCGCGGTCGAGGTCATCGACGGCCGCCTCAGCGCGATCGGCATCGCCACGCACGACGACGCCGTCCTCGTCCCGGGCGGCAGCGGCGCGAAGGACTACGAGCAGCTGTCGGCGTGGTTCGCCTCCGACGCCCCGAAGCACTTCCACGACGCCAAGACCGCGATCAAGGCACTCGCCACGGTCGGCTTCGAGGTGAACGGCATCGCCGGCGACGCCCGCCTGACCGGGTGGCTCGCGCAGCCGGGCAAGCAGGGGCAGCCCCTCGCCGACCTCGTCTACCAGGAACTCGGCGAAGAGCTCCCCACGGCCGACCCGAACCAGCTCGTCCCCGAGACCGACCCGGTGAACGTCGGCGTGCACGCGTGGTTCGTGCTCCGGGTCACCACCGCGCTGCGTGCGCGTCTCGACGAGTCCTCGCTCACCGTCCTCGACGACATCGAGCTCCCGCTCGTCCCGGTCCTCGCCGGCATGGAGACCACGGGTGTCGCGATCGACCGTCCGGTGCTCACCGGGCTGTCGCACGACCTGGGGGAGCGCGCGGCCGAACTCGCGCAGCAGGCCTTCGCCGAGATCGGGCACGAGGTGAACCTCGGGTCGCCGAAGCAGCTGCAGGAGGTCCTCTTCACCGAGCTCGCGATGCCGAAGACCCGCAAGACGAAGACCGGGTTCTCGACCGACGCCGCGAGCCTCGCCGACCTGCAGGAACAGCACCCGCACCCGTTCCTCGGCCTGCTGCTCCAGCACCGCGACGCCACGAAGCTCCGGCAGATCGTGGACACGCTCGACGCCGCGATCGTCGACGGACGCATCCACACCCGGTACGAGCAGACCGGCAGCAGCACCGGCCGCATCTCCTCGACCGACCCGAACCTGCAGAACATCCCGGTGAAGACCGCGGTGGGGCGCCGGGTCCGGTCGGCGTTCGCCGTCGCCGAGCCCTACACGACGCTCATCACGGCCGACTACTCGCAGATCGAGATGCGCATCATGGCGCACCTGTCCGGTGACCCGGGTCTCATCCAGGCCTTCAACGAGGGCGAGGACCTGCACCGGTTCGTCGGCGCCCGGGTGTTCTCGATCGAGCCGGCCGACGTCACGCCCGAGATGCGCACGAAGGTCAAGGCGATGTCGTACGGCCTCGCGTACGGCCTCAGCCCGTTCGGCCTGTCGAAGCAGCTCCGCATCGAGCAGTCCGAGGCGCGCACCCTCATGAACGAGTACTTCGCCCGGTTCGGCGCGGTGCGCGACTACCTGCGCGGTGTCGTCGAGCAGGCGCGCGAGGACGGCTACACCGAGACCATCTTCGGTCGCCGTCGCCCGTTCCCCGACCTGAAGAGCCCGAACCGCGTCCTCCGCGAGAACGCCGAGCGCGCGGCGCTGAACGCGCCGATCCAGGGCTCGGCGGCCGACATCATGAAGATCGCGATGCTCGGCGTCGCCGCCGACCTCCGCGACGGCGGGCTCGCGTCGCACCTGCTGCTGCAGGTGCACGACGAGCTCATCCTCGAGGTCGCGCCCGGCGAGCAGGAGCGGGTTGAGGAGATCCTCCGCACCCGCATGGGCGGCGCGGCCGAGCTGACCGTCCCACTGGACGTGTCCGTGGGCGTCGGCCCGAACTGGGAAGCCGCTGCGCACTGAGGCGCGACCGCCTGCTGGACAGGAGGCGCGGCGCCGGCCCGCACCGCGCCTCCAGTCCCGCAGGTTCCTCGTCGTGAGCCGTCGTGGATAGGGTCGTGAGCATGACCGATGACCGTCCCGTCCGCCAGCCCTCCGCCGTCGACCGCGTCGCCGAGGACTGGGTGTCCACCCTCGTCGACCTCGACCCGACCGTCGCCACGTACATCGGCGTCCCGGGGCGCACGGGGGAGTACGGCGACACGTCGCCCGCCGGTGCGGCGGCCATGGCGGACGCGGCGCGCGCCGCGAAGCGTGCGCTGGACGCCGCCGACGCGGTGGACGCCGTCGACGAGGTGACGAAGACCGACCTCGGCGCCGAGCTCGACCTCGTCCAGGAGTCCTTCGACCGCAAGCTCCACCTCCGCGACCTCAACGTCATCGCCAGCCCGGCGCAGTCCGTGCGCGACGTCCTCGACCTCATGCCGACCGCGACCGAGTCCGACTGGCAGGACATCGCGAGTCGGCTGCACGCGCTCCCCGACGCGATCGAGGGCATCCGCGAGACCCTGCTCGAGGGAACGCGCGAGGACGTCACGCCCGCCCGTCGCCAGGTCGCGCTCATCGCCGAGCAGGCCACCCGCACCGGTGCGGCGGACGGCGTGTTCCGGCAGCTGGTCGACGGCGCCGCGTTCGACGACGGCGGTCCGGTGCCCGAGCTGCTCCGGGCCGAGCTCGCCCGCGGGGCCGAGGTCGCCGCTGCTGCGTACCGGTCGTTCGGGCAGTTCCTCGAGCACGAGCTGATGCCGCTCGCGACGCCGGTCGACGCCGTCGGGCGCGAGGCGTACGAGCTGCACTCCCGGCGGTTCCTCGGTGCGGTCGTCGACCTCGACGAGACGTACCAGTGGGGGATCGAGGAACTCGCGCGGATGCGGGACGAGCAGGAGCGCATCGCCGACCGCATCGAGTCCGGTGCGAGCGTCGCCCGGGCGATCGAGGTCCTCGACGCCGACCCGGCGCGGGTGCTGCACGGCACCGACGCCCTGCAGCGGTGGATGCAGGAGACGAGCGACGAGTCGATCCGGGCGATGGACGGCAAGTACTTCGACATCGCCGACCCGATCAAGCGCCTCGAGTGCCGGATCGCCCCCACACAAGAGGGCGGGATCTACTACACCGGCCCGTCCGACGACTTCTCGCGCGCCGGCCGCATGTGGTGGTCCGTGCCGCAGGGCGTCACCGAGTTCGGCACCTGGCGCGAGAAGACGACGGTCTACCACGAGGGTGTCCCCGGCCACCACCTCCAGATCAGCCAGGGCGTCTACAACCGCGGCGAGCTGAACACCTGGCGTCGGCAGCTGTCCGGGTCCTCGGGGCACGTCGAGGGCTGGGCGCTCTACGCCGAGCGCCTCATGGAGCAGCTCGGCTTCCTCGACGACGACGGGGACCGGCTCGGCATGCTCGACGGGCAGCGCATGCGTGCTGCCCGGGTGGTGCTCGACATCGGCGTCCACCTGCAGAAGACGAACCCCGACGGTGGCGCCTGGACGTGGGAGTACGCCCTCGACTTCATGCGCCAGAACGTGAACATGTCCGACGAGTTCGTGCAGTTCGAGGTGGCGCGCTACTTCGGCTGGCCCGGCCAGGCGCCGTCGTACAAGGTCGGTCAGCGCGTCTGGGAGTCCATCCGCGACGAGGTGGCCGCCCGCGAGGGTGCGTCGTTCGACCTCAAGGCGTTCCACCACCGGGCCCTCACGCTCGGCAGCATCGGTCTGGACACGCTCCGCAGCGCCCTGCTCGGCTGATCGATCGGGGCCGACACGATCCGACACGCCCGGTTGTGGGCGCTCGCTCGCTGCGGTTAGACTTGTGCGGCGCAATCCGCGCTCACCAAACACATCGCCAGGACGGCTCGAACCGGCATCCGGTTCGGACCAGGGGGTCGCTCCCTCGCCGTCTCGGCCCGACTCATGTCCGTTCGGAGCAATCTCTACATGACAACCACCACGACCAAGGCTCCCAAGCAGGTCGCCATCAACGACATCGGCTCGGCTGATGACTTCCTGGCCGAGGTCGAGAAGACCCTGAAGTTCTTCAACGACGGAGACCTCATCTCCGGCACCGTCGTGAAGATCGACCGCGACGAGGTCCTCCTCGACGTCGGTTACAAGACCGAGGGTGTCATCCCCTCGCGCGAACTCTCCATCAAGCATGACGTCGACCCCAACGAGGTCGTCGAGGTCGGCGACGAGGTCGAGGCCCTGGTTCTCCAGAAGGAGGACAAGGAAGGTCGCCTCATCCTGTCGAAGAAGCGTGCGCAGTACGAGCGCGCCTGGGGCGACGTCGAGAAGATCAAGGAGTCCGACGGCGTCGTGACCGGTACGGTCATCGAGGTCGTCAAGGGCGGTCTGATCGTCGACATCGGCCTCCGCGGCTTCCTCCCGGCGTCGCTCATCGAGCTGCGTCGCGTCCGCGACCTCACGCCGTACCTCGGTCAGGAGCTCGAGGCGAAGATCCTCGAGCTCGACAAGAACCGGAACAACGTCGTCCTCTCGCGCCGCGCGCTGCTCGAGCAGACGCAGTCCGAGTCGCGGACCACGTTCCTCAACAACCTCCACAAGGGCCAGGTCCGCAAGGGCATCGTGTCGTCGATCGTCAACTTCGGTGCGTTCGTCGACCTGGGCGGCGTCGACGGTCTCGTCCACGTCTCCGAGCTCAGCTGGAAGCACATCGAGCACGCCAGCGAGGTCGTCGAGGTCGGTCAGGAAGTCACCGTCGAGATCCTCGAGGTGGACCTGGACCGCGAGCGCGTGTCGCTCTCGCTCAAGGCCACGCAGGAAGACCCGTGGCAGGTCTTCGCCCGCACCCACGCGATCGGCCAGATCGCACCGGGCAAGGTCACGAAGCTCGTGCCGTTCGGTGCCTTCGTCCGCGTTGCAGACGGCATCGAGGGCCTCGTGCACATCTCGGAGCTCTCGAACAAGCACGTCGAGCTCGCCGAGCAGGTCGTCTCGGTCAACGACGAGGTCTTCGTCAAGATCATCGACATCGACCTCGACCGTCGTCGCATCTCGCTCAGCCTCAAGCAGGCGAACGAGGGCGTGGACCCGGAAGGCTCCGAGTTCGACCCGGCGCTCTACGGCATGCCGACCGAGTACGACGACAAGGGCGACTACAAGTACCCGGACGGCTTCGACCCGGAGACGAACGAGTGGCTCGAGGGCTTCGACACCCAGCGCGAGGAGTGGGAGCGTCAGTACGCTGCCGCCCAGTCGCGTTGGGAAGCCCACAAGGCGCAGGTCGCGAAGACCATCGCCGACGAGGCGCAGGGTGGCTTCGACCTCCCGGCGACCGCTTCGTCGTCGTCGTCCTCGACGTTCGCGACCGAGTCGAACGGTCAGGGCACCCTGGCCGACGACGCCTCGCTCGCAGCGCTCCGCGAGAAGCTCAGCTCGACCAACTGATCGAGCGGCGCAGCCGTACCGGAAGCCCGGCATCCCTGAGAAGGGGTGCCGGGCTTCCGGCCGTTCCGGAGGTGGCGGGTCGGTAGCCTGTCGGTGTGCGCATCATCGGTCTCACGGGCGGCATCGCCGCGGGCAAGTCCACCGTCTCCGGCCGCTGGGCCGAGCACGGCGCGGTCGTGGTGGACGCCGACCGGCTGGCGCGCGACGCCGTCGCTCCCGGCAGCCCGGGCCTCGCGCAGGTCGCCGAGCGGTTCGGCCCCGGCGTCATCGCCCCCGACGGTTCGCTCGACCGGCCGGCACTCGGCGCGATCGTGTTCGCCGACGCCGCGGCGCGGAAGGACCTCGAGCGGATCACCCACCCCGAGGTCTGGCGTCTCGCCCAGGCGGCGTTCGACGCAGCCGAGGCAGCGGACCCGGACGCCGTCGTGGTCTACGACGTGCCACTGCTCGCCGAAGCCCGGGGGAGCCGGCCGCTGCGGTTCGACGCGGTCGTGGTGGTCGATGCTCCCGCTGCCCAGCGGATCGAGCGGCTCGTGGAGCACCGCGGCATGCCCCGCGACGAAGCCGAGCGCCGCGTCGCCGCCCAGGCGAGCGATGCCGACCGCCTGGCACTGGCCGACCACGTGGTGGACGCCACCGGCACCCTCGCCGACACGATCCGATCCGCCGATAAGGTCTGGGAGCGCATCGGCCGATGAAGCACCGGGCGCTCCTGGTCCTCGCGGCCGTCCTCCTCGTGGCGATCGGCGCCGCGTCGCTCGTCGCGGCGAACGTCCTCGGTGGCGATCGGGTGGCGGAGCACGGCCGGGTGTCCGCAGCCGACCGACCTCGCGGCGACGAGCACGGTCCGGTGGGGGAGTTCCACCGCTTCCGCCTCGGCACGATCAACGGGCAGCGCCTCGAGCCGAACCGTGACGACTTCGCGGCACGCACCGACTCCGGCGGCCCGCTGCTGCTGTTCCTGCCGGCGACCCGCGCCCGGCCCGCCGACTACCAGTTGTTCCTGTCCGCGGCGCTGCGCGACGGGTACCACGTGCTCGGGCTCGACTACTGGAACCTCGGCAAGACGCTGTCAGGGACGTGTGAGGCGGATCCGCACTGCTACGGGCAGGTGCAGCGGAACCGGTTCGACGGCACCCGGCCGTCACGGTTCAGCTCGGTGCAGCCGGCCGGCTCGATCGTCTCGCGGTTCCGTGACGCGATCGCCTACCTCGACGACCACGACCCGGACGGCGGGTGGGGACGGTTCGTCCAGGGCGACTCGGACATCGCCTGGCAGGACATCGTGGTGGCCGGGCACTCGCAGGGCGGCGGCGAGGCGGCGTACATCGCGCACATCCGGCCGGTGCAGGGCGCGCTGATGTTCTCCTCGCCCGTCGAGTCGTTGGGCAGCGAGCACGCGGCCTGGATGGACCGCCCGGGGCGGACACCGGTCGCCCGGATGTACGCGATCGACGACGTGCGCGACGTCTTCGGTCCGCGGATCCGCGGCTCCTGGAAGGTGCTCGGGCTCGACGGTCCCGACGGGCCGTTCCGGACCGACACCGCGCCGCCCGGACCCGACGAGGACCCGCACGCGATCCTCACCGACATCGCGGTGGGGTCGCCGGCCGAGTCGCACTCGCGCACGATCAAGGACACGACCCCGATCGGCCGCGACGGGCTCCCGCGGATGGAGGCGCTGTGGCAGTGGCTGCTCCACCGCTTCCCCTCGGACCCGTCATAGGATCCCGCAATACTCTGAGTCCGTGCAGCAAGCAGGCGAACGACCCGACCTGCGCTCGACCATCCGTGCCCGCGCGGCGCAGGACGGGGAGCGCAGCTACCTCGAGGACGCACGCAGTGACCGCGTCCTGACCTACCGTGCGCTCGAGGACGCGGTGTCGGCGTGGTCGTCGACCTTCGACGCGATCGGGGTCGCGCCGTCCGGGGCGGTCCTGGTCGACCTCGCCGACCCGCTCTCGTTCGCGGTCGTGCACCTCGCCGCCCTCGCGACCGGTCGGCGGGCGATCCCCGTCGACACCGGACAGCCGACCTCGGAACCCGGCCGTCTCGCCGACCTGATCGGCGGTGCCTCGCTCGTGGTGTCGAACCGCGCCGTGGACGCGACCGTCCCCGGGGCGCCGGCGAGCGGGATCGACGCGGCCACGTTCCTCCCGGCAGCCGTCCGCGACGGGGACCTGCCGTCGGAGAACCCGGACGCACCCGGCGAGGGGTCCGTCGTGCTCTTCACCTCCGGCTCCACCGGCACCCCGAAGGGCGTCGAGCTGCCCGAGTCGCAGCTGCTGTTCGTGGCCCGGGCCGTGGCGCAGCACAACCGCCTCACGCCGGAGGACCGCGGGTTCAACTCCCTCCCGCTCTTCCACGTGAACGCCGAGGTCGTCGGGTTGCTGGCGACCCTCGTGGCCGGCGGGACCCTCGTGCTCGACCGGCGGTTCCGTCGCACCGGCTTCTGGGAGCTGCTCGCCGAGCGCCGGATCACCTGGCTGAACGCGGTCCCGGCGATCCTCGCGGTCCTCGCGAAGACCGGTCCGCTCGACTTCCCCGAGGGCCTCCGGTTCGTCCGCAGCGCGTCCGCTCCGCTGCCCGATCCGGTGCGGCAGGCGCTCGGCGACGTCCCGCTCGTCGTCAGCTGGGGGATGACCGAGGGGGCGTCGCAGATCACCGCCACGCCACTCGGTGCACCCGCACGCGTCGGGACCGTCGGCGTGCCGGTCGGATCCGAGGTGCAGGTCCGGGGCGAGGACGGCACGGTGCTGCCCGCCGACGAGGTCGGTGCCCTCTGGATCCGCGGCGAGGGCATCGTCCACCGCTACCTCTTCGGTCGCGCAGCGGAGCGGTTCGACGCGGACGGCTGGTTGAGCACGGGCGACGTCGGATCGGTCTCGGCGGACGGCTGGGTGTCGCTCGCCGGTCGCTCGGACGACGTCATCAACCGGGGTGGCGAGAAGGTGTACCCCTCCGAGGTGGAGGACGTGCTGCTCGGCGACGACCGCGTGCTCGAGGCCGTGGTCGTCGGGCGGCCGCACGAGGTCCTCGGCGCGGTGCCGATCGCCTACGTGATCCCGCAGCCGGACGAGGCCGTGGACGCCGAAGCCCTGGTCGCCGGCCTCACCGCGCGGGCCGAGGCGCACCTCACACGGTTCCGCCGTCCGGTCGAGATCGTCGTCGTGCCCGACCTGCCGCGCGCGCCGACCGGCAAGGTCCAGCGGGCGAAGGTGCGGACGATGGCCGAACACCCGTGACCGACGCTGCCACGCCCACCGCCGACGCCGCCACGCCCACCGCCGACGCTGCCGATCGTCGGGTGCAGACGCCGACCCGCACCGCCGAGGGGAAGCCGCGGCACCTCTACGAGGTCGACGTCCTCCGCATCCTGACCTTCGCCTGCGTCATCGGCGTGCACACCACCAGTCACACGGTCGCCGCCGACGACGTCCCGCTGAACGGCCTGCTCGGCCTGCTCCACTTCACCCGCCTGGTCTTCTTCTCGCTGACGGCCTTCGTGCTCGTCTACAGCTACACGCTCCGACCGCGGCCGATGGCGCAGTTCTGGCCGAAGCGCTTCCTGCTCGTCGGCGTGCCCTACCTGGCGTGGTCCTTCGTCTACGTGGCGTCGTCCTGGCTCCTCAGCGCCACCCGCCGGGGCGACGTGCCCGACCTCGTGCGCACGTACGCCGAGGGCATCGTCACCGGCGTCTCCTGGTACCACCTCTACTTCCTGCTCGTGACGATGCAGGTGTACCTGCTCCTGCCGGTCATCGCGTGGCTGGTGCGGCGGACGCGCGGCCACCACGTCGCGGTCCTCGCCGTGACGCTCGTGTTCCAGCTCGTGGTCTTCGCCGGGTACAAGTACTTCCCCGCCAGCGACGCGTGGATGCACGGCTACCAGAAGCAGTTCTTCTTCTCGTACGTGTTCTTCATCGTCTCCGGCGCGATCGCCGCCGACCACGCGGACGCCTTCCTCCGGTTCATCCGGGTGCACCGCCGCGCCGTCCTCTGGGGCTTCGCGGGCGTCGGCGCGCTCACCCTCGGCGTGTGGTGGCTGCAGGTCGGTCTCGGGCAGTCGCTCTACGCCGCCGGCACGCCCCTGCAGCCCGTCCAGGTGCTCTGGAGCAGCGCCGTGTTCGTCGGGTTCCTGGCGATCGGCGCGCGCTGGGCGGATCGGCGCCGGCCCGGGAGCGCGCTCGCCCGCGTCGTCGACTACGGCTCGGACCGGTCGTTCGGCATCTTCCTCAGCCACCCGTTCGCGATCTGGATCCTGCTGTACGGCGACAGCTGGCTCGAACGGGTCGTGCCCCAGCCCTGGCTCACGCTGGTCACCTACGTGCTCGTGCTCGTGCTGTCGGTGGCCGTGACGGAGCTGTTCCGGTGGACGCCGTTGAGCGTGCCGCTCACGGGGCGGCCGTCGTTGTCGTCGCGTGGGCAGCGGGCGGCGCGGGCGCGGAAGCGGGAGGCGGCTGCTCGGGGTGCGGGTGCTGGTGCCGTGCCGGTGGTCGCCCCGGAACCGCGGGTCGAGCCGGTCGAGCCGGTCGAGCCGGACGATGCGCTCGTGGGGGAGACGGACGACGTCGGGCCGCGGTCGACGCGCTGAGCGCGTCCGTCGATGGGGCGTCGCCCGCACCGCGTGGGGACTGGAGGCACGGGTCGGGCTGGCAGCGCGCCTCCCGTCGTGCGCAGTGTCGGACGGGAGGCGCGGGTCGGCCTGGCACCGCGCCTCCCGTCCGCAGCGTGCAGCGGTCGTCGCGACGCGGATCAGCCGGCGTGCTGCTCGGCCTTCGGGACGCCGATCTCGAGGACGCCGTCCGTCATCGTGAGCCGCTTCGGCTTCATGAACCAGGCGACCACGGCCGCGGCGGCGAGCAGCGCGCAGGAGAGCGCGAAGGGCAGCTGCCAGCCGGAGGCGTCGATCAGCGCGCCGAACACGATCGGCGAGATCACGCCGGCGATGCCGAAGCCGGTGTTCATGAACCCCGACGCGGTGCCGGACCACTGCGGAGCGACGTCCATCGGGATGGCCCAGAGGTTGGCGTTGCAGAGCTCCAGGAAGAAGAACGAGAGGGCGAGCGAGATCGTCGCGACGACCAGGCCCTGCCCGATCACGAGGGGGACGAGGCAGACGAGGGAGCCACCGAGGCCGATGACGAGGACGATCCTCCGGGCGTTCCGGCTGTCGCCGCCGCGGTGGATGATCCGGTCGCTGAGCATCCCGCCGACGGTGTCGCCGACGACGCCCGCGAGGAGCACGAGCGTGGTGAAGAGGGCGAACTGGCTGATCGGCAGGCCGTAGGTGTCGCTGAGGAACGTCGGGATCCAGGTGAGGAACACCCAGAGCACCCAGCCGTACCCGAAGTCGACGAAGGTCACCGGGGAGATCTGCCGGGCCAGCGTGCGCCACGGGACGGGCGGCCGGGTGGCGCGGGTCTCGACGGGCGGGAGCTCGTCGAGCTCGACCTGCTGGATGCCGGCGGTGTCCTCGGGCTTGTCGCGGAACCAGACGAACCAGACGATCGCCCAGGCGATGGACAGGACGGCCGTCGCGAAGAAGGCCCACCGCCAGCTGCCGGTCGCACCGATGACCCAGGCGACGAGGAGCGGTGCGAGGGCGTTGCCGAGGCGCGCCGCGGAGTGCACGACGCCCTGTGCGAAGCCGTTGCGGTCGCGGGGGATCCAGCGGCTCATGGCCTGGGTGGCGGCGGGGAACGCGGCGGCCTCGCTCAGGCCGAGGAGCGCGCGGGCGGCGAAGAGCGTCCAGAAGCCGACCGAGAACCCGGTCCAGAGGGTGGCGACCCCCCAGATCACGGTGATGACGAACAGGGCCTTCCGGGGACCGAACTTCTCGGCGATCGTGCCGCCGAAGACCTGCAGCAGGGCGTAGGGGAGTGCGAAGGCGGAGACGATGAGCCCGGCGGTCGTCTCGTTGAAGCCGAAGTCCTCGGTGATGTGGGGGAGCGCCGTGGAGATGTTGGTGCGGTCGATGTACGAGATCGCGTACATGCAGCACAGCAGGATGAGCACTCGTCCGCGGATGCGTCCGCGGAACGGGGTGCCCTTCGTCGGTGCGGCGGGGGTCGCCGTCGTCATGGGGCCTCTTCGGGGAGTGAGAGCGAGTCGGGTTGCTGAACGGATCGGAGGCTATGCCGGGTCCCTATCAGCGGTCTCGGAGCGTGCTTGGCGTGGACGATACGCCGAGGGCGAGCAGACGGCTCCGGTGTCAGGGGTGCCGACTACCGTGGTGGGCATGGCAGTGTCAATCGAGCCCACGCGCGCGGTCCGCCCGTTCGAGGTCATCAGCGAGTACTCGCCGAGCGGCGACCAGCCCGCGGCGATCGCCGAACTGGCCGGTCGCATCAACGCCGGTGAGACCGATGTCGTGCTGCTCGGTGCGACCGGTACGGGCAAGTCGGCGACGACCGCGTGGCTCATCGAGCAGGTGCAGCGGCCGACGCTCGTGCTCGCGCACAACAAGACCCTGGCGGCCCAGCTCGCGAACGAGTTCCGGAGCCTGCTGCCGAACAACGCCGTCGAGTACTTCGTCTCGTACTACGACTACTACCAGCCCGAGGCCTACGTCCCGCAGACGGACACCTTCATCGAGAAGGACTCCTCGGTCAACGCCGAGGTCGAGCGGCTCCGGCACTCGACGACGAACTCGCTGCTCAGCCGGCGCGACGTCGTGGTGGTCTCGACGGTGTCCTGCATCTACGGCCTGGGGACGCCGGAGCAGTACATGAACGCCTCGGTCGCGCTGCACGTCGGCCAGACCATCTCCCGCGACCAGCTCGTCCGCAAGTTCGTCGCGATGCAGTACCAGCGGAACGACGTCGACTTCGCACGAGGGACCTTCCGGGTCCGCGGCGACACGCTCGAGATCATCCCGATGTACGAAGAGCACGCGATCCGCATCGAGATGTTCGGCGACGAGGTCGAGGCCCTGTCGTACCTGCACCCGCTCACCGGCAACGTGATCGAGGACATGCCCGCCGTGTCGATCTTCCCGGCGTCGCACTACGTCGCCGACACCGAGGTCATGCACCGGGCGATCGCCACGATCAAGGACGAACTCGCCGAGCGCCTGGCCGAGCTCGAGGGGCAGGGCAAACTGCTCGAGGCCCAGCGGCTCCGGATGCGCACCACGTTCGACATCGAGATGATGGAGCAGATCGGCTTCTGTTCCGGCATCGAGAACTACTCGCGCCACATGGACGGCCGTGCCGCGGGGGAACCGCCGCACTGCCTGCTCGACTTCTTCCCGGACGACCTCCTCATCGTGATCGACGAGTCGCACGTCACCGTGCCCCAGATCGGCGCGATGTACGAAGGGGACGCCTCCCGCAAGCGCACGCTGGTCGAGCACGGGTTCCGGCTGCCGAGCGCCCTCGACAACCGACCGCTCACCTGGGAAGAGTTCCTCGAGCGCTCCGGCCAGAAGGTCTACCTGTCGGCGACCCCGGGCCGGTACGAACTCGGCGTGACCGACAGCGTCGTCGAGCAGATCATCCGCCCGACGGGCCTGGTCGACCCCGAGATCGTCGTGAAGCCGAGTGACGGCCAGATCGACGACCTGCTCGAGGAGATCAACCAGCGCGTCGAGAAGGACGAGCGCGTCCTCGTCACGACGCTGACCAAGCGCATGGCCGAGGAACTCACCGACTTCCTCGGCAACGCCGGCGTCCGGGTCCGGTACCTGCACTCCGACGTCGACACCCTCAAGCGCGTCGAGCTGCTGACCGAACTGCGCCAGGGCGTCTACGACGTGCTCGTCGGCATCAACCTCCTGCGCGAGGGGCTCGACCTGCCCGAGGTCTCGCTCGTGGCGATCCTCGACGCCGACAAGGAAGGCTTCCTCCGCTCGTCGACGTCGCTCATCCAGACGATCGGTCGTGCCGCCCGCAACGTGTCGGGCCAGGTGCTGATGTACGCCGACAAGATGACCGACTCGATGAAGACCGCGATCGAGGAGACCGACCGTCGCCGCGAGAAGCAGGTGGCGTACAACACCGAGCGCGGCATCGACCCGCAGCCGCTGCGCAAGAAGATCGCCGACATCACCGAGATCCTGGCGCGTGAGAACGACGACACGAAGGCGCTGCTCGAAGGTCGTCCCGGAGCGGACGGCCGACGCTCGCCGACGCCGAACCTCAAGCGCGGCGGGATCGCGGGCGAGGGGGCGATGCAGCTCGAAGCGACCATCGGCGACCTCAACGAGCAGATGCTGCAGGCGGCGGCCGAGCTGAAGTTCGAACTCGCCGCACGGCTCCGCGACGAGGTGCAGGACCTCAAGAAGGCGCTCCGCCAGATGGAGTCGGCGGGCCATGTCAGCTGACGCCGGCGCGCGCGCCGCGCGCGACGGGTCTCGTCGCACCGTCGTCGTCACCGGTGCGAGTGCCGGACTCGGGTACTTCGCCGCGGAGCAGCTCGCCGCCGTCGGTCACCGCGTCGTCCTCGCGACCCGCAGCCGCGAGCGCGCTGCGGCGGCCGAGCGGAGCATCCGTCGCCACGTGGACGCCGCCGACCTCGCGCACGTCCACCTCGACCTCGCCGACCTCGACAGCGTGCGGGCAGCCGCCGACGAGCTCGCGGCGCTGCAGCCGGAGGGTGTCGACGCGATCGTGAACAACGCCGGCGTGGTGGGCGCGAGCACGATGCAGCGGACGGCCCAGGGCACCGAGCTGCAGGTGGGCACGAACCACCTCGGGCACTTCGCCTGGACGGCGCTGACGCTCCCACTGCTCGACCGCCGCGCGGGGCGCGTGGTGCACCTCGGGTCGATCGCACACCGGTGGGCACGGCTCGACCCGGCGGACCCGCTCGGCGCGAGCCACTACTCCAGCTACCGCCAGTACGGGCGGAGCAAGCTCGCGGTCATGCTCTTCGGCTTCGAGCTCGCCGAACGCCTCGCCGATGCCGGGTCACCGGTCTCCAGCATCGTCGCGCATCCCGGGTTCTCGCTCGACCTGCTGTCACCCGAGCGTCCCGACGTCGCATCGTCTCGATCGGAGCCGGCGTGGACCCGTCCGGCGCAGCGGCTGTACGCCCAGGGCAAGGACGCCGGCGCCGACCCGCTCGTGCACGCGGCGATCGCCGACGGCATCCGGTCCGGCGAGTACTGGGGGCCGTCGGGCTGGATGCAGCTCCGGGGGCCGGCAGCGGTCGTCCGGGCCGAACCGCGGGCCCACGACCGGGCCGAGGCCGCCCGGCTCTGGGTGGCGAGCGAGCGTGCCGCCGGGGTCGCGTTCGCTCTCGACGCACTCGTCTGACCGTCCATCGCGGCCGAATGTCGGTGCCGCTTCGTAGAATCGACGACGATGACCATCACCTCTGACCGCGGAACCTCGACGTCGGGCCGGAATGCCTTCGGCGAGCCCGTAGACCTCCACATCCCCGGCGGCACGGCACCGCACAGCACCTCCACGCTCAGCGTGCGCGGTGCCCGCGTGCACAACCTGCGCGACGTCGACCTCGAGATCCCACGCGACTCGCTCGTCGTGTTCACGGGTCTGTCCGGATCCGGCAAGTCCTCGCTGGCGTTCGACACGATCTTCGCCGAGGGACAGCGCCGCTACGTCGAGTCGCTGTCCGCGTACGCGCGCCAGTTCCTCGGGCAGGTCGACCGCCCGGACGTCGACTTCATCGAAGGACTCTCGCCCGCGGTCTCGATCGACCAGAAGTCGACGAACCGCAACCCGCGCTCGACGGTCGGCACCATCACCGAGGTCTACGACTACATGCGTCTGCTCTGGGCGCGCATCGGCATCCCGCACTGCCCCGTCTGCGGTGAGGTGATCAGCAAGCAGAGCGTGCAGCAGATCGCCGACCAGCTCATGGAGTTCGAGTCGGGCACGCGCTTCCAGGTGCTCGCGCCCGTCATCTCCAAGAAGAAGGGCGAGTTCGTCGACCTCTTCCAAGAACTGGCGGCGTCCGGCTACGCCCGCGCGATCGTCGACGGGGAGCGCATCCAGCTCAGCGACCCGCCCAAGCTCAAGAAGCAGGTCAAGCACGACATCTCCGTCATCGTCGACCGTCTCGTCGCGAACGAGGACATCCTCGGGCGTCTGACCGACTCGCTCGAGACGGCACTGCGCCTGACCGACGGCACGGTCGCGATCGACCTCGTCGACGCCGAGGGACCCGGTGCGGTCCGGACCTACTCCGAGAACCTCTCCTGCCCGAACAACCACCCGCTGGCGCTCACCGAGATCGAGCCCCGCACGTTCTCGTTCAACGCGCCGTTCGGTGCGTGCCCCGAGTGCTCCGGCCTCGGTACCCGCATGTCGGTCGACCCGGACCTCGTCCTCGGCGACCCCGAGGCGTCCCTGCGCGACGGCGTCCTGCTGCCGTGGACGGGCACGAGCGGGCTCTACTCCTACTTCGAGAAGCTCCTCGCCGGCCTCGGCAAGGACCTCGGGTTCGATCTGGACACCCCGTGGAACCGTCTCGACGCCTCGGTGCAGGCAGCGATCCTCACCGGTAAGGACTTCCAGGTGTCGGTGTCCTGGCGCAACCGGTTCGGCCGCGAGATGCGGTACACGAGCGGGTTCGAGGGCGTCATGCCCTACATCGAGCGCAAGTTCGCCGAAGCCGAGTCGGACTCGCAGCGGCAGCGCTTCCAGGGCTACCTGCGCGAGGTCCCCTGCCCGGTCTGCGACGGCACGCGCCTCAAGCCCGAGGTGCTCGCGGTGACGGTGGACGGCCGCAGCATCGCCGACGTGACGGACATGTCGCTCGACAACGCGTACGGCTTCATGGAGAGCCTCACCCTCACCGAGCGCGAGGCGCACATCGCGGCCGCCGTCCTGCGCGAGATCCGGGCGCGGCTCGAGTTCCTGCTCGAGGTCGGTCTGAACTACCTGACGCTCTCCCGTGGCGCGGGCGGGCTGTCCGGCGGCGAGGCGCAGCGCATCCGTCTGGCCACCCAGATCGGGTCCGGTCTGACCGGCGTGCTCTACGTCCTCGACGAGCCGAGCATCGGGCTGCACCAGCGCGACAACCGGCGGTTGATCGACACCCTGGTGAAGCTCAAGGACCTCGGCAACACGCTCATCGTCGTCGAGCACGACGAGGACACGATCCGCACGGCGGACTGGGTCGTCGACATCGGCCCCGGCGCGGGTGTGAACGGCGGCAACGTCGTCCACTCCGGCTCGTACGAGGGGATCATCGAGAACCGCGAATCGATCACGGGCGACTACCTCGCGGGTCGACGTGCGATCGAGGTCCCGGCCGAGCGTCGCAAGGTCAACCTCAAGCGCACGATCAGCGTGCAGGGTGCGCGGGCGAACAACCTCAAGTCGATCGACGCGGACTTCCCGCTCGGGGTGTTCACCGCGGTCACCGGGGTGAGCGGCTCGGGCAAGTCGACGCTCGTCAACGACATCCTCTACAAGGTGCTCGCCAACCAGCTCAACGGCGCACGGCACATCGCGGGCAAGCACACCCGCGTGAAGGGGCTCGACCAGCTCGACAAGGTCGTGCACGTCGACCAGGCGCCGATCGGTCGGACCCCGCGGTCCAACCCGGCGACCTACACGGGCGTGTTCGACCGGATCCGGCAGCTCTTCGCCGAGACGCCCGAGGCGAAGGCGCGCGGCTACCAGCCCGGTCGCTTCAGCTTCAACGTCAAGGGCGGTCGCTGCGAGAACTGCTCCGGTGACGGCACGATCAAGATCGAGATGAACTTCCTCCCCGACGTCTACGTCGCGTGCGAGGTCTGCGGCGGTGCGCGGTACAACCGCGAAACGCTCCAGGTGCACTACAAGGGCAAGGACATCTCCGAGGTCCTCGACATGCCGATCAGCGAGGCAGCCGAGTTCTTCGAGCCGATCTCCGCGATCCACCGGTACATGGCGACCCTCGTCGACGTCGGGCTGGGCTACGTCCGGCTCGGGCAGAGCGCGACGACCCTCTCCGGGGGCGAGGCGCAGCGCGTCAAGCTCGCCACCGAGCTCCAGCGCCGGTCGAACGGCCGGACTGTCTACGTCCTCGACGAACCGACCACCGGTCTGCACTTCGAAGACGTCCGCAAGCTGCTCCTCGTGCTGCAGAGCCTGGTCGACAAGGGCAACACGGTCATCACGATCGAGCACAACCTCGACGTCATCAAGTCGGCGGACTGGCTGATCGACATGGGACCCGAGGGTGGATCCGGCGGCGGGACGGTCCTCGCGACGGGGACGCCCGAGCACGTGGCGAACGTGCCCGAGAGCCACACCGGGGTCTTCCTCAAGGAGATCTTCGACGCGCAGGACGCGCGGGTCGGCAAGGAACAGGCGGTCGGCGCACGCACGGCCAGCCAGAAGCGGCCGAAGGCGAAGCAGAAGGCGGGTGCTCGGTAGGTGGCGGACACCGTCCCGTGGCGTCCGAAGGCGGGGGAGATCCCCACTGATCCGGGCGTCTACCGCTGGCGTGACGAAGCCGGCCGGGTGCTCTACGTCGGCAAGGCGAAGAACCTCCGTGCCCGTCTGAGCAACTACTTCGCACCGCTGCCGACGCTGCACGAGCGCACCCGGCGCATGGTGCTCACGGCACGGAGCGTCGAGTGGACGACGGTCGGCTCCGAGATCGAGGCGCTGCAGCTCGAGTACACGTGGATCAAGGAGTTCGATCCACCCTTCAACGTCAAGTTCCGGGACGACAAGTCCTACCCGTACATGGCGATCACCCTGGGCGAGGAGTCGCCCCGGGTGATGGTCACCCGGAACCGGAAGATCAAGGGCGCGAAGTACTTCGGGCCGTACCCGAAGATCTGGGCCGTGCACGACACGATCGACCTGATGATCAAGGTGTTCCCGATCCGCACCTGCTCGGACTCGTCGTACAAGAAGGCGATGCAGACCGGCAAGCCGTGCTTCCCGGGGCAGATCGGCAAGTGCGGCGGCCCGTGCTCCCAGAAGGTCACGATCGCCGAGCACCGCGCGCTGGTCGAGGAGTTCGTGCGCTTCATGGCGAGCTACGACCGCCGGGTGATCACCCAGCTGCGGCAGCGCATGGCCGCTTCGGCCGACGCGATGCAGTACGAGCAGGCCGCGAAGTTCCGCGACCAGGTCGGCGCGCTCGAGGCCGTGCTCGAGAAGTCTGCGGTCGTGCTCCGCGACTCGGTCGACCTCGACCTGTTCGGCATCTCCGAGGACGAGCTCGCCGCGGCCGTGCAGCTGTTCTCGGTGCGCGGCGGTCGCATCCGCGGTGTGCGCGGGTGGGTCGTCGACAAGGAACTCGACATCTCGACGGGCGACCTCATCGAGCAGATCGTGCAGGGACAGTACGCGACGGGCGAGGAGCCCCCGCGCGAGGTCGTCGTGCCGGAACTGCCGGAGGACGCCGACGCACTGCAGCAGTGGCTCAGCGAACGCCGTGGCGGTCGGGGCACCAAGCTCAGCACCGCGCAGCGGGGTGACCGGGCGGGGCTCGCCCGGACCGCGGCGCAGAACGCGGCGCAGGCGCTCATGCTCTACAAGACGAAGCGCTCCGCCGACTACACGACGCGGTCCGCGGCGCTGGCGGACATCCAGGACGCCCTCGGCATGACCGAGGCACCGCTCCGCATGGAGTGCTACGACATCTCGCACCTGCAGGGGACGAACGTCGTCGCGTCGATGGTCGTGTTCGAGGACGGGTTGCCCCGCAAGGACCAGTACCGGCGGTACTCGATCGCCGAGACCACCGACGACACCGACAGCATGTACCAGGTGCTGTCCCGCCGGCTCGCGCGCCTCGACGAGGACGCCGAGCTGCCGGACATCCCCGACGTCACCAGCGACGAGGTCGTCGAGGGCTCGAAGCCCACCAAGCGGTTCGCGTACCGGCCGCAGCTGCTCATCGTCGACGGCGGGCAGCCACAGGTGCAGGCGGCGAAGCGCGCGATGGACGAGGCCGGGGTGCACGACATCGCGCTCGTGGGGATCGCGAAGCGGCTCGAGGAACTCTGGTTGCCGGACGACGACTTCCCGGTGATCCTGCCGCGCAACTCCGAGGCACTGTTCCTCATCCAGCGCATCCGCGACGAGGCGCACCGGTTCGCGATCACGCACCAGCGGACCCGGCGCAAGCGGGACGTCCGGTCGCGGCTGTCCGAGATCCCGGGTCTCGGGCCCACCCGGGTGAACGCGCTGCTGAAGCACTTCGGGTCGGTGGCGCGGCTGCGCGAGGCGACGGCGGAGGAGATCGCCGAGGTGAACGGCGTCGGGCCGGCGACGGCTGCCGCCGTGGTCACGAAGCTCGCGCAGACGCCGACGAGCGCGCCGGAGGCCGCCGGCGCCCCGACCCCGACGAGCGCGCCGGAGGCCCCCGGCGCCCCGACGCCGACGAGCGCGCCGGAGGCCGCGGGCGCCCCGACGCCGACGAGCGCTCCCGACGGGGCCGGTGCGCCGGACACGGCGATCGAACCCGGCACCGCCGGCGCGGCCGACGCCGCCGGCGAACCGGGCAGCGCCAGCGCGCCCGGCCCAGCCAGCGCGCCCGACCCAGCCAGCGCGTCCGACCTGGCCGCCGCCCCGCAGGCGGCCGCCACCCGCTCCGGAGGACCGGCCCGGCTCCCCGAGGTGACCGACGACGGCCCACACCTGCCCGCATGACGCACACCGCGCCTCCCGTGCGGCCGACGGACGGACAGGACCCGACCGACGGACGTCACCCGACCGACGGACCGCACCCGACCGACGGACGTCACCCGACCGACGGACCGCGCCCGACCGACGGACCGCACCCGACCGACGGGCCACACCCGACCGGCGGGCCACGGCCGACGGACGGACCGCACCCGACCGGATGACGCACCCCGAGCCCGGCGTCCGGGCGATACCCTTGTCCCGCAGCCGAGACCTCCCCGGGCGACGCGCCCGGGCCGCCACGACGGAGCCCACTCCCAGATGACCGACAGCGTCCCAGCGCCGACACGATCGCCGCAGCAGCACGACATCCTCATCGTCACCGGTATGTCCGGAGCCGGTCGTTCGACGGTGGGGAAGGCGCTCGAGGACCTCGGCTGGTACGTCGTCGACAACCTCCCGACGCAGATGCTCGCGCCGCTCACCGAGCTCGCGGACCGCGCCGGTGAGAAGATCCCCAAGATCGCCACGGTGGTCGACGTCCGCGGCGGCCGGTTCTTCACCGACCCCGAGCAGGCGGTCGAGCAGGTGCGCAAGAGTGCCTCGGCCCGGGTCCGGGTGCTGTTCCTCGAGGCGACGGACGCGGTCCTCGTGCGGCGCTTCGAGCAGGTGCGGCGGCCACACCCGCTCCAGGGTGAGGACACGCTCCTCGACGGCATCGGCCGCGAACGCAGTCGCCTCGCTGCCCTGCGCGAGGCGTCGGACCTCGTCATCGACACCTCCGACCTGAACATCCACCAACTCGCGAACGCCGTCACCGAGCAGTTCGCCGACGACCATTTCACGGGTGTCCAGGTGACCCTGATGAGCTTCGGGTTCAAGTACGGACTGCCCGCCGACGCCGACATGGTGGCCGACGTCCGGTTCCTGCCGAACCCCTACTGGGTCCCGGAACTCCGCCCGCACACGGGCCTCGATCGACCCGTCTCGGACTACGTCCTGGCCCAGCCCGGAGCCCGCACGTTCGTCGAGCGCTACGCCGACGTCCTCGAGCCGGTGTTCGAGGGGTACCAGCGCGAGAACAAAAGACACGCTACGATCGCCATCGGCTGTACCGGCGGCAAGCACCGTTCGGTCGCCATCGTCGCCGAGCTGGCGAACCTCCTCCGCGGGATGCCCGACGTCGCCGTGCGTGTGAAGAACCGAGACCTCGGCCGAGAGTGACCGTCCCTCCGGCCGCTCCACACGACGTGCGCCGGGCACGCGGACCCCACCAGAAGAAACGTTAGGAATGATGCTGTGCCGTTGACTGCCGAGGTCAAGGACGAACTGGCCCGGGTCGTCGTGAACCGCAACACGGTCCGCGCTGCCGAGCTCGCGACCATCCTGCGGTTCGCGGGTGGCCTGCACGTCATCTCGGGCCGGATCGCCGTCGAGGTCGAACTCGACACCCGGATCATCGTGCACCGCGTGCGCAAGGACCTCGCTGAGCTGTACGGCGTGCGGAGCGAGGCGTCGGTGGGGTCGTCCGCGTCCGCCCGTCGTGGCACCCGGTACCTCGTGCGCGTGCTCGAGGCGGGGGAGACCCTCGCCCGGCAGACGGGCCTCATGGACGCCCGCCGCCGCCCGGTGCGCGGTCTGCCGAACCGGCTCACCACCGGCAACCGCGAGGACCTCGCCGCGATCTGGCGTGGAGCGTTCCTCGCCGCCGGCACCCTGACCGACCCCGGTCGTGCCGCCGCGCTCGAGGTCACCTGCCCCGGCAACGAGGCCGCGATGGCCCTGGTCGGTGCCGCCTCGCGGCTCGGCATCGCGGCGAAGGGCCGTGAGGTCCGCGGCGTGCACCGCGTGGTCATCCGCGACGGCGAGGCCATCGGCCAGATGCTGACCGTGATGGGCGCCGCCCGCACCACCGCCGACTGGGAGGAGATGCGCCAGCGCCGCGAGGTCCGTGCCACCGCCAACCGTCTCGTCAACTTCGACGACGCGAACCTCCGTCGCTCCGCGCAGGCCGCCGTCGCCGCGTGCGCGCGGGTCGAGCGTGCGCTCGAGATCCTCGGCGACGAGGTCCCCGACCACCTGCAGTACGCCGGCTCGCTGCGGCTGCAGCACCGCGACGCGTCGCTCGACGAGCTCGGCCAGCACGCGGACCCGCCGATGACGAAGGACGCCATCGCCGGGCGCATCCGCCGCCTCCTCGCGATGGCCGACAAGCGCGCGTCCGACCTCGGGATCCCGGGGACCGAAGCGAGCGTTCCCGAGGAGCTCGAAGGGGCCTGATCGACGGGCGTGACGACGTTCCGGACGGGAGGCGCGGTGCCAGCTGGTACCGCGCCTCCCGTCCGTCGTCAGGGTGGTCCAGGGCGGCGCTCGCGACCGTCCGGACGGACCGTCATCCCGCGCGGTCTGGCAGAGTCCGACTGCTAGGGTCGTTACGGCGACGTTACGGGGCGTATCGTCCACCACACGTGGGCCCGAAGGGCCACACGACTCCGAAAGCAGCGCCCCCCGGGCGCTCCACACCCACCAGGAGATCCATTGACCGTCAAGATCGGTATCAACGGCTTCGGCCGCATCGGCCGTAACTTCTTCCGGGCCGCACTGGCCAAGGGCAGCGACCTCGAGATCGTGGCGGTGAACGACCTCACCGACAACGCGTCCCTCGCGAACCTGCTGAAGTTCGACTCCATCACCGGCAAGCTCCCGGCGACGGTCGAGCTCGACGGCGACAACATCGTGGTCGACGGCACGGCGATCAAGGTCCTCGCGGAGCGCGACCCCGCCAACCTCCCCTGGGGCGAGCTGGGTGTCGACATCGTCATCGAGTCGACCGGTTTCTTCACCAAGGCCGCCGATGCGCAGAAGCACATCGACGCCGGTGCCAAGAAGGTCATCATCTCCGCCCCGGCCACGGGTGACGACGTCACCATCGTGCTCGGCGTGAACGAGGACCAGTACGACCCCGCGAACCACAACATCATCTCGAACGCGTCCTGCACCACGAACAGCCTCGCGCCGCTCGCCAAGGTGTTCCACGACAAGTTCGGCATCGAGCGCGGTCTCATGACCACGGTCCACGCCTACACCGCCGACCAGAACCTCCAGGACGGCCCGCACAAGGACCCGCGTCGTGCGCGTGCCGCCGCCCTGAACATCGTCCCGACCTCCACGGGTGCGGCGAAGGCCATCGGCCTCGTCCTGCCGGAGCTCGCCGGCAAGCTCGACGGCTTCGCCCTCCGCGTCCCGGTGCCGACCGGCTCGATCACCGACCTCACCCTCGAGACCAAGTCCGAGGTCACCGTCGACGAGATCAACGCCGCCTACAAGGAGGCAGCCGAGGGTCCGCTCAAGGGCATCCTGCTCTACAGCGAGGACCCGCTGGTGTCGACCGACATCACCACGGACCCGCACTCGTCGATCTACGACTCCGGCCTGACCAAGGTCATCGGCGGCCTCGTGAAGATCACCTCGTGGTACGACAACGAGTGGGGCTACTCGAACCGCCTCGTCGACCTCACCGAGTACGTGGGCGAGCGCCTCTAACCCATGGCACTCCGCACCCTCGAGGACCTCGGCGACCTCGCCGGCAAGCGTGTCGTCGTCCGTTGTGACCTCAACGTCCCGCTCAAGGACGGCCTGATCACGGACGACGGCCGCGTGCGCGCGTCGCTGACCACCCTGAACACCCTCATCAACGCCGGCGCCCGCGTCATCGTGATCTCCCACCTGGGCCGCCCCGACGGCGAGCCCAAGCCGGAGTTCTCGCTCGCGCCGGTGGCCCAGCGGCTCTCCGAGCTGCTCGGCAAAGAGGTCACGTTCGTCGGCGAGACCGTCGGCGACGAAGCGACCGCGGCCGCCGGGGAACTCGGGGACGGCGACGTCCTGCTGCTCGAGAACCTCCGGTTCAACCCGGAGGAGACCTCGAAGGACGCTGCCGTGCGCAGTGGCTTCGCGGACCGCATCGCCGCCCTCGGGGACGCCTTCGTGTCCGACGGATTCGGTGTGGTGCACCGCAAGCAGGCCTCGGTGTACGAGCTCGCGTCCGCGCTGCCCAGCGCAGCGGGGTCGCTCATCGAGACCGAGCTCGGCGTGCTCGAACGCCTCACGACGACGCCGGAGCGGCCGTACACGGTCGTGCTCGGCGGGTCGAAGGTCAGCGACAAGCTCGGCGTCATCGACCACCTCCTGCCGCAGGTGGACACGCTCTGCATCGGTGGCGGCATGCTCTTCACGTTCCTCGCGGCCCAGGGCCACGGGGTCGCGAAGTCGCTGCTCGAAGCCGACCAGCTCGACGTCGTCCGCGAGTACCTCTCGCGGGCGAAGGAGCTCGGCGTGACGATCGACCTGCCGACGGACGTCGTCGTGGCGTCCGGGTTCGCGGCCGACGCGTCGCACGAGACCGTCGCCGCGGACGCGATCGAGTCGTCGTCCTTCGGGGCGGACGGCATCGGCCTCGACATCGGCCCGGAGACGGCGGCGCGCTTCGCGTCCGCGGTCTCTTCGTCGAAGACCGTGTTCTGGAACGGCCCGATGGGCGTGTTCGAGTTCCCGGCCTTCGCCGCCGGCACGAAGACCGTCGCGCAGGCCCTGACCGAGGTCGACGGCCTCGGTGTGGTCGGCGGTGGCGACTCCGCCGCGGCCGTCCGGTCGCTCGGCTTCTCGGACGACCAGTTCGGGCACATCTCGACCGGTGGCGGTGCGAGTCTCGAGTTCCTCGAGGGCAAGTCGCTCCCCGGTCTCGAAGCACTGGGGTGGTCGCGATGACCCGGACGCCGCTCATCGCGGGCAACTGGAAGATGAATCTGGACCACCTCCAGGCCATCGCCACCGTGCAGAAGCTCGCGTGGACGCTGAAGGACGGACGCCACGACTTCGACGACGTCGAGGTCGCGGTGTTCCCGCCCTTCACCGACCTCCGGAGCGTGCAGACGCTCATCTCGGCCGACAAGCTCCCGATCCGCTTCGGCGCGCAGGACCTGTCCCAGTACGACTCGGGCGCCTACACGGGCGACGTGTCCGGGGCGTTCCTCGCCGCGCTCGACGCGCAGTACGTCATCGTCGGACACTCCGAGCGACGCACGCTGCACGCGGAGACCGACGAGATCGTCGCCGCGAAGACCGCCGCGGCCGTCAAGCACGGTCTCGTACCGGTGGTCTGCGTCGGCGAGACCGGCGAGCAGCGCGAGGAGCGCGGCGCCGGTGTCGTGCCGGTCGAACAGCTGCAGGTCGTCCTCGACGCCGTGCAGCCCTCCGAGATCGTCGTGGCGTACGAGCCGGTCTGGGCGATCGGCTCCGGCCAGGCCGCGACCGCCGAGCAGGCGCAGGACGAATGTGCTGCGATCCGTCGCGGGATCGCTGCGGCCTGGGGCGACGAGGCAGCCGCGGCGACGCGGGTGCTCTACGGCGGCTCGGTGAAGTCGGGCAACATCGCCGGCTTCCTGCGCGAGCCCGACATCGACGGCGCGCTCGTCGGTGGCGCCTCCCTCGACGTGCAGGAGTTCGCGGCCATCGCGCGCTTCCGGCAGCACGTCGGACTCTGACCCACCGGACACAGGCCGGTCGCCATCGTGCGGCCGGCCTGTGCCACGCCCAGCCCGGGGACCTCGGCCGACCACCTGGCCGGTATACTCGGATGGCTGACTGACACGAAAGGTACGTCGTGGCGATTCTCTCCGTCGTGCTGCAGGTCCTGCTCGCGATAACGAGCCTCCTGCTCACGCTCCTCATCCTGCTGCACAAGGGCCGCGGTGGCGGCCTCTCCGACATGTTCGGCGGCGGCGTGACGAGCAACCTCGGGGCGTCCGGCGTCGCCGAGCGCAACCTCAACCGCATCACGGTGATCCTCGGTCTCCTCTGGATCGTGTCGATCATCGTGCTCGGTCTCATCAACAAGTTCACGGCGGGGAGCTGATCCATGGCATCCGGAGGCAGTGCAATCCGGGGTTCGCGCGTCGGCGCGGGCCCGATGGGGGAGCAGGACCGCGGGGTCCAGGCCGAGCGTGTGGCGATCTCGTACTGGGACGCCCTCGGCAACGAGGTCGTGCGGTACTTCGCCGCCGGCCTCCCCGATGACGAGATCCCCGAGACGGTGGACTCGCCGTCGACCGGGCTCCCGGCTGGTCGCGACAAGGAGAACCCTCCCGTGGTCTCCAAGACCGAGCCGTACAAGACGCACCTCGCGTACGTGAAGGAGCGCCGCACCGAAGAAGAGGCGGCGCAGCTCCTCGAGGACGCGTTGCAGCAGCTCCGGCAGCGTCGCGGCACCGCGAAGTAGTCGCACGAGACGTCCGAAGGCCCCCGTACCGATCCGGTACGGGGGCCTTCGTGCGTGTGGTGGGTGCGCGGTGGACCGGCGAGGTCGCACGACGCGCCGCGCGGGCGCCGCCGAGGTCGCACGACATGCCGTGCGGGCGCCGTCGAGGTCGCACGACATGCCGTGCGGGCGCCGTCGAGGTCGCATGAAGCGCTGCTTCCGCACGCTGCGGGCGACACTTTGTGCGACCGAGGCGGGCGGGTGGCCGGGTGGGCGGGCGGGCGGCAGGCGCCGGCCGGGCAGCCGAGCAGGCGGGCGGGCGCCAGGCGGGCAGGCGGGCGGGCGGGCGGGCGGGCGGGCGGCCGCACCCACGAACGGACGGGAGGCGCGGTGCCAGCCGGCACCGCGCCTCCCGTCCGTCAGGGACCCGCGTCTAGTACGTCGACGCGATGAGGTTCTCGGGGACGTCGCGAGCGGCGTCCTGGTCCACGAAGAACACGGTGCGCTTGCGCCCCTGCACGCCACCGACGGGGACCTCGTCGACCGAGGCGCCTGCGAGTGCGAGCCCGAGGACCGAGGCCTTCTCGGCACCCGACAGGATGACCCACACACGCTGCGACGCGTTGATCGCCGGGTAGGTGAGGGTCAGGCGCTGCGGCGGCGGCTTGGGGGAGTCGTCCACCGGGAGCACGATGCGGTCCGTCACGGTGAGCTGCGGGAACTCCGGGAAGAGCGACGCGGTGTGACCGTCGGGTCCGACCCCGAGGAGCGTGATGTCGAACCGGGGCGCGATGGCGTCGTCCGGCGCGGCAGCGTGGAGCTCCTGCTCGTAGCGGGTCGCAGCGTCCTCGATCGAGATGCCAGCGTCCGACGCCGCGATCGGGTGGATGTTCGACTCCGGGATGTCGACGTGGTCGAAGAAGTCCGTCTGCGTGCCGGTGATGTTGCGATCGGCATCGCCCGCGGGCACCCAGCGCTCGTCGACCCACCACACGTGCACCTTCGACCAGTCGACGCTCTCACGCGCCGGCGACTGGCCGATCGCGGCGAGGACGAGGGACGACACGGAGCCACCGCTGATGGCGATGTCCGCGCGCTCCTGCTCGTCGAGCACGTCGATGATCTTCGTGATGAAGCGTGCGGCGACCG
>Ga0308167_1000430_pt1 | contig 76042 bp, 84 predicted proteins | sample PhyCR1_2_FD_202138 | JGI IMG/M metagenome (GOLD analysis project Ga0308167, IMG submission 202138) | Phyllosphere microbial communities from UC Gill Tract Community Farm, Albany, California, United States - DLSLRC.R1 | ecosystem: Host-associated > Plants > Phyllosphere > Unclassified | place... | reverse complement strand
GTGGACCCGGTCGGTCTCGCGGGCGATCGCGTCGGCGATGTCGCCGGTGCCGTCCGGGGAGTTGTCGTCCACGACGAGCACGTGCACGGTGTCGTCGGTGGCGGCGAGTGTGCGCGTGACGATGGGCCGGACGTTCTCCGCCTCGTCGTAGGTCGGGATGATGACCAAGGTCGTGCTCATGATGCTCCTCAGGACACCGTCCTCACGCGTCTACCGGTGGCCGGTACTTGCCCGGTCCGCTACCGGCCGTCGTTGACCAGGGTGCAGGGCAGGTTCGTGCGCCACCGCTCCCGCAACGGCAGGGCGGAGATCTGCACCGTGCGTGCAGGGTCCGCGGCGCAGACCTCGACGACGTTCTGCACCTGCGTCGACCACACCGGCCCACCGGCGCGTTTGGCGGGAATGTTCGCGTTGAGGATGCCCGGGACAAGCACCGCGAGGATCAGCACACCGCCGAGCACCCGCATCATCACGGGCCCGGGAGAAAGGAACGCATCAGCAGCGACGCAGATCGCTGCGAGGAGGAACATCGACGCCGCGGCCGCGTACCGGAACGCTCCGACGCTCGCCCAGTCCTCAGATGTGAACGACGTCCAATTGGTGCCATCGGTGCGGTTCAGTAGCAACGCTGCAGCCCACACGGCGACGGACCCGACCGCCGTCGCGACGAGCATCCACCGCTGCAGCCACGGCGCCCGCACGAGCGCGAGCACGAGGAGCGCGGCCACGATGAGACCCGGCACGAGCACCACCCACCATCCGACACTCTGGATGGCGTTGCCTACGGCGATGACGTTCCCGTTCCAGCTGCCGGCGACGGGTTGCGCGAAGTACCCGGCGACGACGTCGACGATCGAGGTGATGCCACCGCCTTGCGACGTCCGCGGGTGCGTGACCGTGACGACCACCTGTGCTGCGATCCCGGCGACCGCGACGGCAGCGATCGGAATGATCTTCTTGTTCCGGACGTGCAGCAAGAGCAGCGGGAGGAACAGGGCGGACTGGATCTCGGTCCCGGTGACGAACCCCGCCGCGACCGCGACAGCCGCGGCGGACCACCACGACTTCGGGCGGAAGGCGAACAGCCACGGTGCCAGGAACAGCAGGTACCAGTGCAGGTTCGCGGTGTTGCCCGCGATCTCGATCGTCGCCATCGGCGTGATCGCCGGCACGAGCGCGAGCAGCACGCGGACGGGCCATGCCTGCAGGAACGATCTGGACAGCACGAACACGAGCCCACACACCAGGCCGAGGACGCAGCAGGACAGTGCGTTCACGACCGTCGCGTACAGATCGATGGGTGCGACGGCGACGGCGACGTCGACGATCATCCGGGGCACCAGGTGCAGGTAGCCCTCGTACGGATGCCACAGCACCGCGATCGGGCCAAGCGTCAGCCGGTCATTGAGGAACTGGCCGGAGTCCTCAGCCCACGCGGTGCCGCGAGCGGGGAACCCCAACCGTTGCCAGATGAGCAACGTCGCGACGACGCCGATGACGATCGCCCCGCCGATCTGCAGCAGCGTGGACCGCCGCCGGGCCATCGGATGTTCGTCAGTCACAGATGACACCGTCGGACAGTATCAGTGCGCACACCCGCGCCGCGGTTCACCCATCTGCTGCGCCACCCATCGGCCACGCCACGCATCCCGCCGGTCCGCGCACACCGCGCATATTGCCCGACTGTGCACTCGCCGAGGCTGGCCCCGGGCACGTACCGTAGACGCATGCCTCCAGGAGTGCTCTCCGCGCAGACGTACGTGCCGACGATCGGGCCGGTCACCTGGGTCGCGGCGGAGTCCCTCGCAGACACCGGGACCGTCCTGGCAACCCGGCTCGTCCTCGCACACGGCCCATCCGGGATGGAGCTCACCGCTGCCGAGCAGGAACTGCTGCGCATCTTCGAGCCGCGCCTGCCGGGCGGCCGGAAGTTCATCTGGCCCACTGTGCGCTTCGCGTAGGAACTGCCGGCCCTACCCTGGTGAGATGACAACGCAGCGCTGGTTCCGGATCGCCTCCGCCATCGTGGGTGCCCTCTGCATCCTGGCCGGGCTGGCGATGGTGCTCTCCGCGAGCACCCGGAACTACTCCGGCCTCCCGATCATCGCGGGACTGTGGATCGTGCTCGGCGCGATCTTCCCCGCGCAGCTGTGGGGCGGCAAGCGGGAGGACAACAGCCGGTAGCTCCGGCGCCCCGCAACCTCCGGCGCGATGTGCGGGCTCCTCAGTCGGCGTGTGGTCAGTCAGAAGCGGGATGCTTGGTCGAGGTCGTAATGCTCGGGGCTGCACCAGCTGCCGCCAGCGCCGCCCAGGATGCCGTCGTCGCCAGTGACCTTCTTGCCGCAGTACAGGCAGACGCCGTTCCGCAGCAGCTTGTCGAGGAACCGGCCCATGCAGCAATCGTACGACGGGTCGACGACATCGTTGGAAGGGGAGTGGAGCGGCCGGTTGCGACCAGTCCGCCGCGTCGCCACCCCTGAAGTGGGGGTGCACGGTTCGTTCTAGGCCCGTAGCGTGCATGGAGGTTGCACAGTGCTGTCATAGGGGCTGCTGAACTGGTCGCAACCGTTCTAAGGGGAACGCTTCCGCATGCTTGCCGGCCTGAACACCGTCCGTCACCGTGTGGCCATTGTCGTCGGGCTCACGCTCGTCGCGCTGGTCGGATCACTGCTCGTGATGATCTCGCCACCGCAGCCCGCGCAGGCCGCTGGCCCCACCGGCAGCGGCGGGCAGTTCGTCTCCACGACGGGTCGAGTCTTGGACACCAGCGACGGCACTGGTGGCTTCTCGACGCCGATGCCCGCAGGGACGGGACGCAAGATCCAGATTGCCGGTAAGGCTGGCGTCCCAACCGAGGGGGTGTCGTCCGTTTCCGTGATCGCGACCGTGGTGAACCCCGCCGCGCAGGGGCAGCTCTTCGGCCGTGCCGACGACCAGACCCCCGGCTCGATCCTCATGCTCGTCTACGGCGGCGGCAGCCTCGGCACCATGTCGAACGCCGCGATCCTGCCTGTCTCATCCGACGGCACCGTCACGGTCACCGCGGAAACCTCCGTCAACCTGATCATGGACGTTCAGGGGTACTACACCGACACCGACAACGGCGTCGCACCCGGCGGCTTCGTACCGGTGCCCGGCAAGCAGATCGTTGACACCTCGAACGGGCAGGGCGCACCCAAGGCACGCATCGCTGTCGGCGGATCGCTCGACGTGCAGGTCGGCGGCGCCGCTGAGATCCCCGCGAACGCCGCATCCGTCGTCGTGTCCATCGTCGCGATCAACCGCGGCGGCAGCAACGCCCCAGGCGGCTACATCACCCCGTACCCCACCGGTGAAGCACGGCCCAAGATCGCCCTGAACTACACCAAGGGTGCAATCCCCTCCACGTTCAGCTCCCAGGTCGAGCTCAACGCCGACGGGAAGTTCACCGTCTTCAACTCCGCCTCCGGCCAGCCCATCGACCTCCTCGTCGACGTTCAGGGATACTTCACCCCTGCCAACGCTGGCGGCGTGTTCACGCCCGGCTCCGGCCGAATCGTCGACACCCGCACCACCGGCGGGGCCGTCGCGTCGAACGGCACCCGGGTCCTCCCCGTCGCCGGCAAGCTCGGCGTCCCCGCGATGGGCTCCGGCGTCGCCGCGGTCGCGGTCACCGTGACCGCCGTCCACAACGGCTCGAACCAGGGCAGCGCCACCCTCTGGGCGAACGGGCAGACCCGTCCGAGTCCGTTCTACTCACTGACGTACACGGCGAACATCATCCGCTCGAACACCGTGATCGTCCCGCTCGGCAACGACGGCCAAATCGCCCTCTGGAACTCCGGCCCGGACGCGTCCGACTTCGTCATCGACATCCAGGGCTGGTACAACGCTCTCCCGACCGGCCCGAACACCACCGGTGTGACCGGTGACCGGCCGTCCGCGACGAACCTGCCCTTCCCGATCACGGACCAGACCACCGCCAAGATCGACGTCGGCACCGGCAACCTCAACGTGCAGAACGTGGGTCTGAGCCTGCCCGGCGTGACGTCGTCGGTCCCGATCGGCGTCGCGTACAACTCCCGCGGCTGGCGAGCAGCGAACTCCGGCTACATCGAAGCGAACCGGTGGGAGTACGCGCTGAACGGTATCGGCACGTTCTCGACGAACCAGGACGGCGTCGTCTACACCGATGCCACCGGCGCGACGTGGCAGTTCACCACCACCGACAACACCTACTACAAGACGCCCGCCGGGTTCCGCGGCACCCTGTCCAAGCCCACCGGTAAGTGGATGCTGAAAATGTGGGACTCCAACGCGACCGTCATGTTCAACCAGAACGGCTACCCGATGTCGGTTACCGACCGTAACGGGCAGGTCACCACCTTCGACCGTGACGGCGCGCAGCTGACCAGCATCACCTCCACCGCCGGCCCCACGGCTGCCCGCAAGGCGACCGTCGCGTTCGCGAACCGTGTCACCACCATCACCCAGGGCTCCGGAGCGACCAGCCGGAAGATCACCTACACGAAGGACACCAACGGCAACCTCGTCTCCTACACGGACGCCACGGGCAAGACCACCGCGTTCGGGTACACCGGTGCGGACCTGACCAGCATCACCGCTCCGACCGGCGGCGTCACCGCGTTCACGTACGACAGCGCGCACCGCGTCACCCGCGTCGAGCAGCGCAACACCAGCGCCGGATCACCCGGCACCGCGGTGACCCGGTTCGCGTACGCAACCGACACGACCACGCAGGTCGCCGGGCCGCGCTCCAACCAGAGTCAGGCCGTCGCGACCGCGGACCACACCACGTACACGCTCGACGGCAACAACCTCGTCACCAAGGCTGTGGACCCGGCAGGCCGGGAGCAGTCCCGCACCTACAACGCCGCGAACAACGGCGTCGCCTCGTCGACCGCAGGCGCCGGCGCATCCGGATCCACGACGACGAACACGTACGGAGCGAACTCGAACCAGTCCCTGACGAAGACGCAGTCCTCGTCCGGTGCAGCATCGTCGGCGACGTACGGATCGTCCGCTGCCACGGCATACCTGCCGGCATCCTCGACGGACTCCTCGTCGAACCAGACCACGTACGGGTACAACGGCGCCGGCAACCAGCTCTCCACCACCACAGGCAAGGACGCGAATGCCGCGACCGCGACGCTGGAGTACAACGACGACGGCACCGTGAAGACGGCGACCGCGCCGGGGAACACCGGCAACCCGACGAAGTACACCTACGACTCCGCGACCAAGCAGCTGCAGACCATCACGGCGCCCAGCGGAACGCAGGTCGGGCCGAAGAACTTCACGTACGACGGATTTGGCCGCCTGAAGACCGAAACCGATGGGCGCGGCAACACGACCACGTTCACCTACGACACCGACGACCGGATCCTGACGACCGCGTTCAGCGACGGTACGGCCACGGTGACGAACACGTACGACGGCAACGGCAACCAACTCACCGAGCAGTCCGCCACCGGCACGATCACGAACACGTACGACCAGCAGAACCGGCTCACCGCGACCGTGAACACCGCCGGCGGTGGGACCGTGTCCTACGGGTACGACCTCGCCGGGAACACGACGAAGGTCACCGACCCGCAAGGGACCGACACGCACGACTACGACCCCGCGAACGTCCTCACGCAGACGACGTATCCGACGAGCTCGGGGACCGCGAAGCAGCTGTACACGACCGACGACAAGGGCCGCCGCACCGACACCTGGCTCGCCGCAACGGCGAACAGCGACCCGACGAAGGACCCCACCGCCTGGCAGGCACGCCAACACCTGGACTACGACTCTGCCGGCAAGGTGACCCGGGTCCGCGCCTGGGCCGACAGCACCAACCAGCAGGCTGTGGTCGACATCACGTACTGCTACACCGCCGGCGTGACCGCTGGCGCGGACTGCAGCGCGACGAACACGGCGAACGACCGCGACAAGATCCAGTGGTCCAAGGACAACCTCACCGGCCAGACCACCACCTACGGTTACACCAACCCCGACGGCACCACCTCGAACCGGCTCACCGGCATCACGCAGTCCGGTGGCAGCAACCCGACGAACTGGGCGTTCACGTACAACAGCGCTGGCAGCCGCACCGAGGCGAAGGCCACGAACGCCGCGACCGGCGCGGTGAAGTCGGACCAGAAGCTGACCTACAACGCGGCCGGGCAGATCACCACGACCGGGTACCAGTACGACGCGACCGGCAACCTGACCGCAGCACCCGGTGAGACGTTCACCTACAACGGGGCGCAGCAGATGACCAAGTCCGTCAAGGACGGCGTCACGACGACGTACGAGTACGCCGGCGCCGACATGAACAAGATGCTCTCGCAGTCCACCGACGGGGGAGCGGAGTACGACTACACGTATGGCACCACCGACCGGCAAGGCGTTCCCGTGCTGACCGCACGCACCGTCGCCGGCACCGGAACTGCTTCGATCATCACCGACCCGTCCACCGGGCAGCCGCTTAACCTCCGTACCACCGACGGCGTCACCAGCCTGTATGTGGCGGACGGCACCGGGAATCCGGCCGCTGCGATCGCCGACACCGGTGCGACCGCCTACACCGTGTCGCACGACGCGTACGGCGCGGAGAACGTCACCGCTGGCGGAACGAGCGTGCAGTGGAAGCAGAACCCGTACGGATTCAAGGCGGGCCTCCGCTCGAGCAGCACTGACACTGGCTTGACCAAGTTCGGCTATCGCTGGCAAGACGCCAACACTGGCGCATGGATCCAGCGTGACACCCTCGATGCCCCCCTCGACCCGCGCAACGCCAACCGGTACGCGTTCGTTGGTGATCCGATCAACTCCAGTGACCCGACCGGCCGTTACGATCTGGCCGGCGCTGCAGGAGATGTCGCGAACTTCACGGGAGCGGGAGCGGGAATCGGCGGCCTCATCGGTTGCGGAGTTGGGCTCGTTGCCGCCGGCGCAGGGTGTGTCCCGGCGGGCGGAGCCGGACTTGTGATCGGCGGAGTTGTAGGAACCGCCTTCGGCCTTGGATACGCCGTCGGCAACAGCCTGGCAGGAGGATACAATTGAGAGAGCAAGGGAATAGGCGAAAGTACCAGGCAATAGCGATCATCCCTGCCCTAGTGGCGGCAATCGTTTCTGGCGTCCTTGCTGGCGTGTCGCAAATGGCGTTCGAGTACGCGCTGCTGACGTTCGTACTGCTCCTTGTTGCCGCGCTACCCGCGATTATCATGGTGTGGCTGCTCACGCGAAATGACCATCGCTGAGACTCCGTCCTCCAACTCCTAACTGTCCTCAGCGTCGTGACGGTCAGGTAGTACCGCACCCATGGATACGTTTCGGCGCGCGAGAGGAGACCCACCACTCGCACCGCACACGCCAAGGCGTCCGGTGAGTGATGGGCTAACGGACAGCAGTCTCCGACACTCTCGATCGTGAGTAGACGGATCCCGGGGCCACCCTTCGTTCGACGCCCGAAGCCCTTCGCAGGAAGGGAAGTTTGGATTGTCCAGCACGACGAGTCACCGGACAACACGGTCCTGGGCGTCTTCGCCACCGACGACGAGGCGTACGCCTTCATGGACACGGTCAATGACGACTACGAGAACGGCGTGATCTGCTCGAGCTTCTCGATCCCGTACCGGTCCACCGATGGCGCCGTTCGATACCAGGCCAAGGACTGACGCCCGTCCGGTAGGCGATCGGCTACCGAGACACAGGGCGTTCTCTAGGCTGGGAACATGGAACCCGCAGGACTGCTGGGCGTCGTGAACCCGCCGGGCGCATCGAACGATCTGCCGCCCCAGATCTGGATTGCTGCGATGGTCGTGATCCTGATCCTGGGCGCTGCACTGTCGATCCGGCGACGGCGAAAGTAGTCCTCATGATGGTTCCCGTTCAGGCGGTCGTCGTCTTCGCGATCGGAGCCGCGTTCCTGACGGCAGCGATCGGATACGCCTTCTATCGGAAGCTCCAAGGCTCAACGGAGCCAACGAATCGGCTCTCGAATGTGCTCGCCACGGTAGGGGGAGTAATCGCGGGCGGTGCGGTTCTCTGGGGGCTCGCGCATCAGGGCATCTTCACCTGATCCTTCGTCGGGTCGCCTGACGGTCGTGTCCGCAGAAAGATCGGCTTCTGAGACAACCGACAGGTCAACCCCGCTCGCCACGGGTTGACGGAGAACTCGACCGAACACCATCCGTCACGCCAGTTTGCGGCGGCCGTGCCGATGGTAAGGGGAGGAGGAGCCATAACGGCTCCTCGGAAGTGGAGACCCCTTGTCTGAAGTAACCAGCGTCCGTTGCTACCTCGCGCCCGATAGCTCTTCTCATCCGGCTGGGTTCCAGCTCCGCGAGAAGTGGAGCGGACGGCGGATTGTCCTCGGGAAGTTGACCACCGCCGGGTTCCCGCACTTTTTGGAGTTCATCGGGACTGCTGCATCACCGGCGATGTTCAGCCGGCGCAGGGGCGCACACGCGATCGTTGTTCGCGGCCAGGTGGACGATGCGGGCGAAGAGCTGCGGTTCCTGCATGAACAGCAGCTGTCTTATCCCGGTTAGTGCACTGTCCGGCGGAGAGGTCGTGCGACGTTCGCGGCCTCTCCGCCATACCGGATGCCGATCGGCTATCGGACGGCTTACGTGCGCACGCGCCGGATGAGGTGCGCCACGAGGATGATCGCGTCAGCGGTGATCCCTGCTGATCGCCGGTCACCGCTCCGGCGGTGTTTCGTTGCTTGGGCGAGTTCGATTGCTGAGCGAATCAGCTTGCGGAGCTCAGCGTTTTCAGACCCCGAAACCTCGACCTCAACGATGCGACTCAATCGATCCTTCGTGTTCGCGATGGGAGGTTCTGAGGTGCCGGGTGACCCATGGCGCGCGTGATCGTAGGCGGCAGCGGAGATGGCCTCGAGTGTGGCAACTGCATCGTTGCCGACGTTTGAGTAGTCCTGCTCTGTCTGGGCGGTCTCGAAATGTCTACGCAACTCGTTGAGCTCTTCGTCGACGCGTGACCATCCAGTCGCTCGTCTGGGTGAGATGGGCGTTGCGAGGTCAGAGGTCAGCGCTCGCGTTTCGCGCTCGTCGAGCAGGGTGTGGAGCGGTTCGAAGAGCTCTGCGAGTAGGTCTCGTCGAAGTTGCCAGCTGCCGTTGCCGGTTGCCCCGGCCACGCGCCAATGTCTCTTGAACGTCTCGAAATCGCGGAATGGAAGATCGATGGGGTGCACGTTGAGTCGAGCGAGCACCGCTTCGAGGGAACGAACTACGAGGCGCGACTGCTCGTTGTCGAGATTCGTGCCTTCAGTGGCGAACGCCTCGTACTCCTGATGCACGAGTCGTGCGAGTGCCACGGCGACTTCAAGGTCGCTTCTGCCTGATTCCGGTGCGTGCAGCAGCCGCTCGAGAAGATCCTCATCGATCTCGGTATGGGATGGACTTGCAGAGGGCCAAGCGAAGGGGTCTGGATCCTTCGGCTCGTCCGGTAGAAAGAACTCCCACGGCTTCATGTAACGACCTTAGTGAGGGCGCGCCGTGCGTCCCGGGCGCGACTGCCAGCCTCACGCTGTGTGCTGTCGGCGCGCCAGGTCCTGGCGCATCTGGTTGATGTCCGCATCACTCTTCCCGCGGGCCTTCAGTGTCCGGTGGGTGACGAGGTGGCGGGGGACTCAGACCTTCTGCAGTCGGCCTTGCCAGGACGTGTCGACGAGGACGGCGCGTTCCGCGGCGGCGATCGCGAACCCGTGGGTCTTCAGATGTCCGATCTCGGCGTAGTCGAGTTCCACCCAGACCGGCATCGGCTGCTCGAGCTCGACGGCGTCGACGCGGTCCACCTCGGGTGCCTGCGCCGGCGTGTAGAGGGTGACGTCGGGGTGCTGCGGCGGCGACCAGGTGTACGCCCGTCCACCGGTCGGCGAACTCGTGGGGGAGTGGCCGCGCTCGAGGAACGGATCATCCATGCACTCCAGTCTCCCACTCGTTCGAACATATGTTCGATTCCGTGGCATCCTGGGGTGGTGGGACTCAATCGACGGCACGGCACAGATCTGACGGATGCTGCGGTGAACGAGTTCCTGGTCCGGCCGCGCGCGATCTCCCTGACGCCGGACGAGCTCGGCGACGACCCAGTGACCTCTGTCGTCGATGGCGACGAGGTCGACGTGTGGGTCCGGTTCCCGGAGACCCCGGTCCGGGAACGCGGCCGGGTCGTGGCGTACACGGACCGTGCCGTGCGCGTCGAGGTCCCACGGCGCGATGGGTCGTCGTACCCGGTGTGGGTGTGGCAGGGCGCGGTGAGCGCGCCGGAACCGCGGGGGCGGGGATGAGTCGGCCGGGTCGGGTGTGGGCGCCGCCGGGGCGGCCGCCGGGGCCACTGCTGGGCGGATTCTCCCTGTCGGAGGACGCTCGTGGTGGGGGAATGGTGCGGTTGGAGGTGCCGGCGCCGGTGTACGCGTGGGTGCAGTTCCAGGCGTTCTCCTGGCGGATCGACACGGCCGTAGTGATCGCGGCGACGGCGGACGCGGTCCTGGTCGAGTGGGCGTGGCTTGGGCAGGAGCAGCAGGCGTGGGTGTGGCGGGCTGCGGTCAAGCACCGCGCAACTCCGGCGCCGGAGCTCACGACGACCTGACGCGTGTCGACGGCAGGTGGAGGCGTCGGGGGAGTGTCGGTGCGTTATCGGGGTGGCGGTTCGGGCGTCGAGGGCGCCCGTGATTTTCGCTCCGCTGCGCTCCACGAAAATCCCGGCCAACGGAGGATCCGTGGTGCAGATCCAGGGGTCGACTGCCGGTCCGCGAGATGGTCAGGAGGGTGAGGAAGGGGGCCGCTGATCGAGGAATCGGGTGCGTGATGTGGGACTGCGTGGTGCACCGTTCATTTGGTTCGGCGTTCCGGGAACTGCTCGAGGGTGGGGCAGCGGTGCGGCCCGTTCGGTCGCGGGGCTCCTGCTGTTGCCGGATGATCTCAGCACCGCCGCCGCGGCCGGTGGGGGGACGCTCCGGGACGGGGCCGACCTGCGGTCGTCCGTGCAGGCGGCCCGCCCGCACACACCCCGGGCACGTCAGCAGAGCTGACGAACCGAGCCGCCAGAGGCGGCCAGAGCTTGTTGCGGACCTTCGGTCCGGCCGTGGCGGTGAGCAAGCCTATGACCCTCCAGGGCGGAGTCAAGTCGTGCTCGGCCCCGCACGCGAGAACCCGCGAATCCGGATCGTTCCTCACCGGATTCGCGGCTGCTCGGAGCGTTGCCTGCGCGCGACTGGACACCACCCCTCCGGGTCAACGGCGACAAGTCGCCGCCACGGCCAAAGAACGAAGAGGGAGAAAATCATGACCACCATCACCCAGCAGAGCTTCGACATCGACGCGTTGCTGCATGACCTCGCTGTTGAGCAGGCTCCGGCGTGGACGGGCGCGCCGCTGCAGTACACGGCCGAATACCACTCGCCGAAGGAACTCGACGACGCGTGGCGGCAGTACCAGTTCATCAACGGCATCTTCGGGTGCGTCCCGAACAGCCACATGTGGCACCGCGCAGTCGACTCCGCCTGGACCGGTGACGGCGCCGACGTCGCGGTGGACGGGCACACGGCGCACCGGTTCACGGTCGATCTGGGCTGCTTCTGCAAGCGTCCCTACGGCGACCGGTGCTCTTGCGTGACCGCGCGGCTGCACCAGATCGTGTGTGACCAGTGCCGGTGGCACCAGATCGGCACCGAGCAGCACACCGTCGAGGCGTGGCATGATCACTCGTTCCCCGGATGGCGGCAGCTGCCTGTCGTCCCCGCGACGGTCACCGGCAAGGCGCGTCTGCGGTGGATCGAGCAGCACTACCCCGCCACCGCTGATCCTGGGTTCCCGATCCGCACGGAACGTTCCGGAGCGGGGACGAGGCATGTTCCCGGGCGCAGTCCGTGGGGCGGCTACGACCTGTCGGCGTGACGACAACGACGGAGCCGGGTCCAGTTTCGGCAGAGCCGTGCTGGATCCGGCTCGGGGCGGTGAAGACCGGATGATGCACCTGCCAGAACTCCGTACCGACATCGCGTCCGCGGCGTCCACCGTTCGCGTGGACACCGGTGACGTGTTCGATGCGCCGGCCCCGCTCGGCGAGCTCACCGCCCCGACCGCCGAGATCGTCGGTGACGAGGTGCCGGTGGGATCGTTCACGGAACGGGAGTGGGCGATCTTCCGGCAGGGACAACGGTGGGGGTACGAGTCCCGGCAGTCCGAGGTCGACGCACTGCAGAACGCGTTCCAGGGCGCGAACGACGACGCAGACCGGTACTACCGCGCCGCGTTCGACCACGACTATCACGACTGCGCGATCCACGAGAACAAGGGCCGCTACAAGGGCGCGAGGACGCGGCTGCTGCACTGGGAGTACTGGGGCGAGCCAGACGATCTCGATGCTGGGCTCGAGCATACGCACACGCAACAGCCCAGCACCTGACCGCGACGATCGATGAACGACAAGGACCCCATGAGACACCCCTCCCGTCGCCCCAGCCTGTCGGCGCTGCTCTCCGACGGCATCGGAACCCGCCGCCGATGGGGCACCATCGAGCCCACGCTCCTGCCGATGGTGAAGTTCGCCGGAGAATTCCGCGTGCAGGTGACGGTGTACCCGCCCGGGACGACGTCACGAGAAGCGGCGCTGATCACGCTCGGGCAATGGGCCACCAGCCCCGTCGGCGCGGTGCTCGTCGCCGTGACCGGTGCTCTGGTCTGGTTCGGGTCCGGGCTGCTCGGTCCCACAATCGCCACGGTCGTCGCGTTCGTGGTCATCGGTACGGTGCTGGCTCGCCGGTCGTCGCCGCTGCGCCGCGGATCGGTGGTGATCACTGGTCGCGCGACGCGACGGCACCCGGACCTCGGCGCGGCCGTCGCCGTGGCGATCGAGATGCTCGAGCCCCTCGACCTGATCGACGAACCGGTCCTCTACGAGCACGAGTGGGGGAGCATCCACCGCACCCTGCAGAGCCGATGACTCCGCCGCACACCCGTCGCGGATGAACGAGCGAGACCCCGAGCAGCTGCTGCTCGGGGTCTCGCTGGATCAGGTCTCGGGACCAGCGCTCACGGCTCCTGTGCGGGAGTACAACGGGGCGGGTTGGCATCCTCGTCGACCCACTCGAGGGTGTTCACTCCGTCCGGGACGGCGGGATCGGGGCAGTCGGACAGGTGAAATCCGTAGCCCGCATGGTCGGTGAGGCAGCACTGGTACAGGTCACCGTTCCACACGAAGTGAGACTCGCAGCGGACCGGCTCATGCTGCTCAGCGAGGCGCCACCGGGTTGGTCGTTCGGGCCCGTGGATGCGGTCTTCTCCGATGAGGAGTACGCCGTGCTCGGCGTCGAAGCCGGTGTTGAGTTCGTCAAGGAGTTCGTCGACGTCGGCGACGTCGTCACCTCGGTGCCGTCGGGTGCGCAGCAGATCGGCTGCCGCCAGCGCGGTCGTCCACGCCCACCAGCCCAGGTGCGACGCCGCGAAGTCATAGGCTGCGTCGCCGGCGCGGGTCAACGCCGGGTGCTTCCGGCCGCGCCCAGGGGACGGGATCCGGCCGCCGGTCGGGGACACCTCGAGGCGGTCGTAGTTCTCGTGACCGAGCTGGTCGGTGAGGTTCTTGAGGAACCCCGACCCGGCGATGCGCTTGGCCTGCAGCCGGTCGGTCGTGATCCGGGGAATCGCGTCCACACGATCGGCAGCATCGTTGTGACCGACGGCGCGCAGCAGCGTGGACACGAGCACGTGCACGGTCCACTCGGCGCGGTCCGCGGGCAGGTACCACCACCACAGGCCGACCGGCAGCCCGGTGCGGTCGTTGAACCAGCCGCGTCCCCGGCAGGTCTCGCAGCCTGCCTGATGGCAGCCGTCGGCATCGACGACGGTGCAGTCGCCGCATGGACTGATCCATGGTGCGACGTCCTCGTCAAGGACGATCGTGCAGTCCACGAGATCCTGCTCGGGACGCCCGTACGTGATGGGAAGGCACACGCCCGGACCAGGACCGGTGAACACGCTCATCCGACGTTCTCCGTCGTCGCGCCGTCCTCGAGCGCGCCTGGGTCCGCGAGGAGTTCGGGGAGGTCGACGGGGTCGATGTCGCGGTTGTCGATCCACCAGCGGGCCCGGTCGATCGGGCGCGCCGGTTCGAGGACGGTGGCTTCGTAGTCGGCGTCGTCGAGGTCGCCTTCCTCGACGAGCGCCGTGTACGCGCCACGGAGCAGCTGCTGTCGAACCCGCAGCGCCCAGTCGACCTGCTTCTCGCTACCGACCAGGTCCACGGGCAGTCCGTCGCGTTCCGCCTCGGCGCGGCGCTCGTCGGCTTCTTTCGCGTGGCGAGCGTCACGTTCGGCGTCGGTCTCGCCGGAGCCGTTGGCCTTCTTGAAGCAGCGGCTGCAGGTGAACTTCGCGCCGTACCACTTGGCGGATCCGGAGCGCTTGCCGGCGGGCTTGTCGGACAGGTCGCGGTTCTCGACGTGGCCGCAGGTGTAGGTGATGGGCCAGATGGTGGGGATGGCCATGATCGGAGTCGTCCTTTCGGAGGGTCGGTTAGTCGTTGATGCCGACGGCACGGTCGACGCTCGTGGTGGGGGAGGTGGTCGTCGCGGCCGGTGGTGCCGGTTGATACGGCTTCCCGGGCACGCGGGTGGCAGATGCTGCACGGCGGGGTGTCGGGTCGGCGGGACGTTCGGCGGCCATGACGGTACGGATGGTGTCGAGTGGGCCGAGGGGGTGCGGGTGGGCGGTGAGGACACGGTTCGCGATCGCGGTGGCGCGTGCTGCGAGCTGCTCTTCGATGCCGGTCCACTTCGCGTTGATCCGGGTTCCGTCGGTCAGCGCGCGCCTGTTCTCGGCCGTCGTGGAAGTACGCGGGTCGAGGGGGACCAGGTCATCGATCCGCTCCCAGTCGTCGCGGTGGTGCTGCTCGATGCGGGCTCTCCGGCCGGGAGCGTGGTCCGAGGCGAGGGCGCTGCGTTGCGTCTGGCCGTCGTTCTCAGCGAGCTTGATCAGGGTGAGCAGCTGGAGCTTCGCGCGGACGGCTGCCAGTTCTCCTTCGTGGCGTGCGTCGCCGGTGTACACGTGGGCGGGCGCGAAGCCGAGGCGTCGGGATGGTGCGGGGGCGGGATCGGCAAGGTACTGCTGCCGGAGCACCTGTCCGGGTGTGGTGTCGATGAATCCGAGACGCTGGTCCCGGTATGCGACCCGTTCGATCGCTTCCATCGTGCGGTCGATGCGGTCGTCGCTGCCTCCCGCGGCGTAGGTCGTCGCCGCGTCGACGTACAGCCGTGCTCGTTCCGCCGGAGCGGACTGCTGCAGGGCGTCGTCGATGTCGTACAGCGTGCTGCGATGCTCCACATCGGGTGCGAGGTACACGTGGCCGTTGGACGGGATCGGTGCGAGCGCCTGCTCGAGTTCGGTGCGGATGCTGATGGTCATCGGGTCTCCCGACGTCGGGCGGGTGGTGCCCACGGCTGTGGGCGCCACCCGCGGTGGGTTAGCGGCTGAGGTCAGCGCCGCGAGGAGGGACGCCGGTGGCGGCGAACGCCGCTGATGCCGGTGCGGGCTGGTACGGCTTCCAGGGCGCACGTGCCGCGGACTGTTCCATCCGCGTCGCGACGCGGGGCGGCGTCGCGTCGGACATCGGAGCGGGGTAGGCCGAGTCGAGCCGTGCGCGCAGCTCGACACGCCGCGCGGCGGCCGACGGGTCCGCGGCATCCTGTTCCGCGATCGCGGCGTCCGCGTGCGTGCGGAACGTAGCGTTCGCCGCCGCGTTATCCGGACCGGCCAAGCCCGCCTCTCGAAGGGCGAGCCCACCAAGGGCCGCAGCCTGGGCCGCGGTGCCGTCGGCGACATCGGCCCACGCCGCGTAGCGCTCACCAGCCCTATGCGCGACCGCAATGGCGGTCGCGATCCGGTCGTCCTGGCCGATGAATTCGACCTCGGCGGCCGCATTCGTGTACGTCGCTTCGACGTAGAAATCGTGCATCAGCATGTCGTCGTCGATGGTCTCGTCGACCAGCTCCCGCCCCGACTTCCCGGTGGCGTGCCGCTCGGCTTGCAGCTCGGCGCCCGCAGCGACACCCTCTCGGATCGCCGCTGCCATCTCCTGTGGGAGGTCGGTACCGAAGCCGGCTGGGTGGGTGACGAAGCCGCGGCTGATCGTGTTGCGGCTTTCGTCCCAGCCGAACCCTTCCCCGACATCGGCCCGCTGCTGCAGTTCTCGATGCTGCCGAGACGTGGCGAGATCGGCGAAGTCGGCGACCGTGAACGGCGCCTCCGTGGTCGCGTACGAGCCGAGCCGTTCGGCGCGTTCGACGATCGCGTCGGCAATGCCGCCCCATTTCGCGTGGACCGTGGCGGCGACGTTCGCTGCGAAGACCGCGTCGATCTCGCCCACCTTCAGCCTGTCGGTGAGCTGATCGAGGTGCTCGTTGTCCGCGGCGAGGGCGTCGTGCGTGATGATCGCGGGCTGCGGGGATCGTCCGATCCGGTCCGCGAGGTCATCGCGGGCGCGCAACCCGGCACGCGTTCCGCCGGTGACGCTCTGCAACAGCCGATGCTTCTGCGTCAGCTCGGTGCCGAGGACGCTGCTGACATCGTCGGCATCCACGATCGGTGCGGCGTCGTGGGGAGGGTTCGGGTCGCGGGCGTAGTCGCGCAGCAGCGCCGTGAACGGCGTCGTCGTGATCGTTCCCGCCGCACGGGCCGCTTCGGCGCGCCCCTCGATGCGACCCATGGCCACGTCGGTGGCGGGGTCACGTGGCGCGGACACGTACGTCTCGGTCGCGGCGACGTACAGGTCGCTCATCCGACGTCGCGAGGTGGTTCGGTCCAGCTGCTGCTGGATCTCGGACAGCCGCGTCACCGCCTGACGTTCGGTCAGCCGATCTGGAGCGCCGTCGCGAATCGCGGCCTGGAGGCGCGTGTCGAGTGGTCGGCTGCGTCGCAGCCAGCCGAGCGGTGTGCTGCGAGGCAGCGGGGCGGGTGTGCTCATTGTGGTTCCCTTCGTTTCGGGGGTGTTCACGCGGGCAGCGTGAAGTGCTGATCGCCGACCTCGACGACATCGCCGGCGGTCACCCGGTAGCCCTGCCCGGGGATGCAGGCGATGGTGTGGCCGGCGCGGAAGATGCGAGTGCCGTTGCCGGAGTGCAGATCGGTGACCGTCAGCCCGTCGGCGTCGACGGTGTAGGCGAGGTGCGTCTTGGACACGGACCGGTCCGGGTCCGGGAACACAACCTGCTGACCGGCCCCGGCGGGCTTCCGGCCGAGCACCCCGGATCCGGTCAGGGTGAGCTGCCCGGCCGTGCTCGTGACGATCACGGCCGACGGTGCGGCCGGACGCCGCGGACGGATCTGGGTCGCCTCGAGGTCCTCCTCGAGCTCGGCCACACCGGTCGGCGTCGCCACGTCGGTTCCGGCCGCCGTGGCCAGCGAGGGTGTCGGCGTCGGGTCGGGGGCAGGCACCGCGGCGATGACGGGTGGGGTGAACAGTTCCGGGCGGGTTGCTCTGAGCGCGTCGAGGCGACGCCGGCCGGTGCTGGCGGACACTCCGAGGTACGTGGCCGCTGCACGGCCGGTGATCGTGCGACCGGCGGCGACCTCTTCGGCCACCCACGCGGCGAACGGATCCTCCGCCGGGTCCTCGTCGACGTCCGGTCCGAACGGCCAGAACGGTGCCTCCTCGGCCACGGCTCCAGTCGCAGCGTCGGTCGCGGCGTCGAGGTCGGCGTCGGATGCTGATGGCTGGCCGGTCACGGTGGCCTGGCCGTCGTCGGCCACCGGGCCGGCGGGAAGGATGGCCACGGGGCTGCTGGCCGGTGTGGCCGCCGGTTCGGCGAGACGGGCGAGTGCCGGCGCGATGGCGGCCATCGCGGCCGGGGTCGTGTCCGCGCCTGCGGTCGGCAGCAAGCCGGTCAGGCGGGGTGCGGCGATGCTGCGCACCGCGAACGCCTCATCGATGCGCGCGGCCGCGGAGCGGACACGGCTGCTGCCGCTTTGCAGGCCGATCCCGGCAGCGGCCGGAGCGAGGATCGCGTACCGCTGCGCGAGGGTGATCACCGACGGGGACGCCTCGACGAGCCCGACGAGATGCTCCATGTCCCGCTCGACGGCCGCTAGCGTCACTGGCGGCGCCGGGTCCGCCGTGACCGTCGCGATCACCTCGCGAAGTCGCGCCTCGAGGGCAGCGAGCTCCGCAGCCGAGGTCTGGGTGTCGATCTGGGTGTGCATGCGTGTCCTCCTGGCGGCCGGGTCACCTGCTCTTCACCAGACGGCGACCTCCAGAGCACGGGCGGAGACGAACCCTCACGCCGGCCGGGCGGCGGTGTCCCGCCTGCGGCGTGACGCGAGGGCGCTGCCCTCGCGCTCCCGGCCTGCGGCGCCGACTTGGACACGGGCGGTCGGGTGCGGTTGCCGCCCAACGTGGACAGCTCGCACCGCGGCGGCCACGAGGGCCGCCGCGGGGACCTGACCACGGTGGGGACAACCGCCGTCGCGGAGATGGCCGGTTTGGGTCGGGGCCGACCACAGGTGCACAGCACAAAGATCTACCTCCGGTTTGTCCTGCACCCCTGTGGACGGCCCCTCCGACGCCCTGTCGGGCGTGCACACCAGCTCGAACACGCCGACGCGCGCCTCGTGGGTCACGCCGCGCATAGGGGTGGGTATGACGCACACCTCGCAGTTCCTGCCCACCCTGATTGCCGTTGCGCTGGCCGCTGTTGCCGGCATCGTCGACGACCTGGTCCTCCGCACCGAGCTGCTGACCGTGACGGACGTCATCGACGCTGCGTGCACCGGCGTGCTCACTGCGCTCGTCACCGGCACGCTCGCCTGAGCTCGGGTCGGTGTTCGTCACGCCTCACTCGCGAACACCGACCCGACCAGGAGAAGGACGACAACGCACGAGGACGAGACGACACGAGCAACAGGAGCGAATCAAGACGACGAGACGGAGGAAGAACCAGCTCACCAACACCGACGAGGACCAGAACCAGGGACCAAACAGATGGGAAATGCACGCAGGCACCAGTGGTGTGCGCTACGCTTCGGGGCATGCGGGGAGGGATCGCCAGGTGGAAGCGGGGCGTCGCCTCGCAGGGGATCAAGCAGGCTGTCGCGTACGCGTTCCAGGGGTCCTGTGACGCGTCGCTGTCCGGGATGACCGCCGAGGGCATCGAGCGGGCGGCGACGTACGGCGACGAGACGATGACCCGGTTCACCGTTGAGGACGGCCAGGTCAGCGTTGACCAGGTGGACAAGGCCGGGTTGCGGGCGTGGATCGGGGGAGCGGACCCGGTCACGGGGGATCTCCGCGGACGGGAAGTGCCGTCGCCGAACGCGGATCTGCTGTTGGATGCGACGGTGAACGCGTCGAAGACGTTCTCCGTCGCCGCGATGCTCGATCCCGACCTCGCTGCCGCGTACGAGCAGCTCGAGGACCGGATCCGTGACCGTGCCATCCGGATGTGGCAGTTCGAGCTGAACAGCCGCCGCGGCCACGCTGGCGCGATCCGCATGGACCTGTCCCGCATCGAGGTCGTCGAGCTCAAGCACGAACGCTCCCGGTCGCTCGACCCGCACAAGCACCGGCACCTGTGGTTGAACATCAAGGTGCAAGGCCGTGATGGCCGCTGGTCGAACATCGACTCCCGCGTGGCCATGCAGTTCCAGACCGTCATCAATGGCGAGGGGGACCTGGCCGCGCGCACCGACCCGGAGTGGGTGGCCGCCCTCGCGGCCAAGGGCTACACGCTCACCGCCGAGGGGGAGATCGCCGAACTGCAGCATCTGGTGCGGCCGTTGTCGCGGCGGTCGAACCAGATCGAAGCGAACCGTGCCGCCCGGCTGGCCGAGTGGCGTGAGCAGAACCCTGGCCGGGAGCCGGACAAGGGTGTCCTGGACATGATCGATCGGTGGGCGTGGGCGCATGGCCGGCCGAACAAGCCCGGCCACGTCGACGAGGCTGTGTGGGCGGACACCGTCCGCGGTGAGATCGCGGCCATCGACCCGGCCGCCCTGCAGCCGCGGAAGCCGGTGGCCGCGGCCACGGTCACCGCGGACAGCACCGGACAGACGGCCAGCGTGGCCACGGTGGACCGTGACGAGCTCGCGGCCGCGGCCATCGCCGACGCGGACACCCGGTCCTACGGCCGCGGTGGCCGCTTCTCCCGCTTCGACATCGAAGGCGGTGTCCGCCGCGCCGTGGCCACCGCCGGCATCGTCGCCGACCGTGCTGTCCTTGACGAGCTGGTCCAGGACGTGGCCGCCCGCGCGCTGACCGGCGCCGGCGTCATCAGCCTCCTCGACGACACCGAGCAGCCCACCATGCCGGGCCACGTGAAGCAGCTGATGGCCACCTACACGGCCGCCGCGAAGACCGACCTCGGCACCGCGCTCGACACCCTCCACGGGCCAGGGCAGGCGCTCGATGATCGGACGCTGGCAACGGCCGCGGCGAAGGAGCTCGACAAGGGCAAGTCGCTGGATGCCGGGCAGGCGGACGCCGCGGCCGCGGTCGCTGGCACGGACCGGCTCGTCGCGGTCATCGGCCCCGCCGGCGCAGGGAAGACCACCCTGCTGAAGGTCGCCCGCCGCGCCCTCGAGGACCAGGGCCGGCGGATGGTCGTCGTCGCGCCGACGAAGAAGGCCGCGTCCGTCGTCGGCCGGGAGATCGGCACCACCGCGTCATCGCTGCACCGGCTCCTGATGGACTACGGCTTCCAGTGGAAGACGGACACCCGCACCGGCCGTACCGTCTGGTCACGCCGACCGGAGAAGCCGTGGAAGCCCGGCGTCACGGACGCCCTCGAGTACGGCCGGTCGTTCCCGCTCAGCGTGGGGGATCGGATCGTCGTCGACGAAGCCTCCATGGTCGACCTCGACGCAGCCCGCGCGCTCGCGATCGTCGCCCGGGAGACCGGCGCCGGGATCGCGATGGTCGGGGATCAGTACCAGGCGATGCCCGTCGGCCACGCCGGCGCGATGGCCATGCTCGCCCAGCGCGCCACGGCCACGGTGGAGTTGTCGACGGTGCACCGGTTCCGTGACGCCGATGATCCGTCGAAGCCGAACACCGCCTACGCCGACCTCACCCTCCGCCTGCGCACCGCGACCGCGGACACCGCCGCCGGGATCGCGGACGAGCTCGTCGCCGGCGGACACGTCTCGTTGGCAGCCAACGAACAGGGCGTCCGTGACCGGATGGTGGAGAAGTACTTCGAGGTCACCGGCCGCCGCAAGACGATCGCGCTCGTGACCGGGACGAACGAGACCGCGCAGGCAGTCAACGAAGCGATCCAGGCCGAGCGGATCCGCCGCGGGCAGATCACCGTCACCCCCGGCCGGACCGGGTTCGGGCAGCACGAGCAGGCCGTGCACGTCGGCGACGTCGTGCAGACGCGGAAGAACGACCGCGACCTGCAGGTCGAGAACCGGGCGCTGTGGACGATCGCGAAGATCCACCGCGACGGCAGCCTGACCCTGCGGGCGGCGGGGGACTCCGGTGACGTGCGGAAGATCGACGCGGAGTACGCGGCGACGCATCTGCACCTTGCGTACGCGTCGACCGTGCACGGCATCCAGGGCGAGACCACCGACGAGGCGTACACCGGCCCCGGCGTCGACGCGGCCGGCCTGTACGTCGGGAACACGCGGGGGAAGTTCCACAACGAGTCCATCCACATCGCCGGCACCCTCGACGACGCCAAGGCGCAACTCATCGACACCATCACCCGCGGCGTCCCCGAGACGACGATCGCCGACGGCCGTGCAGCGGCGCAGGCGGAACTCGACACCGCTGCCCGCACAGCGGGGGAACCGGACGTGCCAGCGCCGTGGCAGGACCGCCCCTGGGGGCACGTCGCTGACGTCGACGATCGCCTGCAGTCCGAACGTGCCGTCCAGCACGACGCCCGGACCGCGCTCGAGCATGTGGTCGACCGGATCGCGCAGCGCGAGCGGACTCTCGTGAAGATCGATCAGCGCCTCGCCGACCTGGAGGCTCGCGACAACGCGAACCGGCACGCTGGCCGCCCCGTCGAGCCCGCCGAACGTGGCAAGCTCGCCGACGCCCGCGACCGTCTCGCCAAGGGGCTCGAGCAAGACCGGGCGGAGCAGGTGAAGCTGTCGAAGTCGTACCGGAAGGTCATGGCCCGCATCGACGACGGCGTCACCGAACAGCGCCTCCGGAACGGCCAACCCGACCCGGTCCGCCGGACCGAGGCGAACGGTCGTGCCGCTCGGCGTGCGCGCGCGGACGACGTGTCCGCGCCGGCCGTCTGGCGCCCCACCGATGATGCCGGACCTACGCTCGGCTGACCGATGCGCTGACTGGGTTCGGCCTCTGCCATCATGACGACGTGAGCATGAGTCGATACCAGGTTCTGTGGGTAGCGTTCGGCGGGGCCATAGCTGGGGTGGCACTTGTCGGATGCGCTACACGCGCGACTGAGGTCGATGCGGTGGCGTCCACAACTCCGTCCGCGACCGTCGTAGCCAGCCCGACGCCGGACGCTTTCACGGCGAACGGCACGATCAGCCTCCCGATTGACGAACCTGCCACCCAGGCGCTCACGGGCGGTGGCGCGTACATCGGCGGCCCGTGCGGCGTCGCCGCCGGCTACTCCGACATCCGGACCGGCGCCGACGTCGTCATCTCCGACGCCGCGGGCGTGAAGATCGCGGTGGGTCGCCTCGAAGCCGGCACCGCTGAACAAGGACCGACGGACGCTGTCGCTGACGGCCGCTGCATATTCACGTTCCGCGTCTCCGACGTCCCCGGAACCTCAGCGCTGTACTCCGTGCACGTGGGCAATACCTTCCGGGGCGAAGCCACCTACAACAAGCACGACCTGTACCAGGGCGTGAACCTCATGATCGGCTAGGACGTCCACTCCTCCGGCCCTTGCGCCAGCCGCGATGCGGTGTGAGCACGGGCTCACGCTGGCGGTCCGACTATGCGCCGACGAAGTTGTGCAGCAAGCCGTTGCACAACTTCAGGGAGGCTGGCGCGCCGGCTTCCCCGTCAAGACGTGCGGACTCGTCCTACAGCACTCCAAAGCCGAGTTGCCGAGAAGCGTCGAGAACGTACACCGCTGCGCCGCCCGCATCCAGCCGTTCGTCCTCAATCGGTGCCCGAGGGAACGCATTCTGCGCACGCGCGAACAAGGTGATCGTGACGCCGTTATTCACCGACGACCGTGAGTAGATGCCGTCCACCTGGTGCCCGTGCTGTTCGTACAGCGCGCGAGCGAATGCTCTGGACCGGCTTCGCTCGTCCGTCATCTGCACCGCAGCGACGGTCCCCATCCGCACGACGGCATCGCTCGTGAGATCAACGAGGTCGAGCGGGCGCGTCGGCACCCACTTCGTCAACGTCGGTGCTGCCTCATCTCGATCGATCGTCCGCGACGCGTAGTACCGCTCGGCGAATGCGGTCCGATGATCGGCCGCTCCGTAGTACACGCCGACGGCCGGATGGTCTGCGGGGGTGCCGTCAGGATGGGGGTCGAAACGCATGTCTGCCAACGGGCCGAACGTCCGGACGGTGCTCCAACGTCCCGGGTAATCGCCGCCAGCCGAATAGATCCGCCACACCGGATCGCTGTACGCCCGCATCGCATCGGGAATCAACGTGATCACACCGGGATCGGCGGGGACTTTGCTCACCGCCGACCGTACTCGGCGAACAGCGTGGTCACCGCCTCAACATCGCCACCCTGAACCAACCAGTCGATCGGGGACAGCTCCTGCGCATCGTCTGCTCGCAGTGTCGGCTGCGGTGTTGTCATGATCCCCGCGACCGTCGCCGGGTGCATCGATCGAGGGATCACGGGGACGAGGCGTGCGAGGAACGGCAGTGTGCCGCCATCTGTAAATTGCCATAGCGGGAACCGACGGTGCCTGCCCACTCGGAACGAGTACAGGGACTCTTCGTTTCCAGCACGATGGCTCACGCGGCTTGACTGGATGCCCAGCAAGTCGGCCACATCCGAAGCGCTCAGCGTCTGCGCCACCGCGTCGGCTCGAGTTCGTTCGATAACTCTGTCCAGCTCACCGGCGGCCACACCCGCTTCGAGATCCGCGAGTTGTTCATCACTGAATGCACCGGATGCCACCATCTCGTCGCGTCGCCGCTCGGTCAGCGTCGCGCCAGCCGTTGGTGGTGTGGATTGACCCTCTTCGATCGACGCTAGCGCGACCTCGAGGCGCTCCAGCCGTGCGTCGTCAAGCTGACCGAGCGGATTGGCCGCGAGCCGTGCCGTGGTGGCGAGGATTCGCGACGCGCGATCGATGCGGCTGCGTGCTTCCTGGTCTTCGCCCCTGACTCGCGTGGACGCAAGCGCACAGAAGCTCGTCGGCTCCACGTCGCCGGTCCGTGCCGAGGCCGGTGAGATGAGCAACGGAGCAGTACTGAACATGAATCCATTGGGGAGGTGGGACGCGCGTCTCCCCGCCTCGATACCAAGTTGCAGCGCTGCGCTGCCGAGTCGAGCCGGATCGTGCAGCCAATGCGCTCGCGGTTCGGTGTCGGGTTCGTCACCGTCGAGGTCGTCGGTGAAGTCGTTCGGATGTGTAATCGCGATGCCGAACACGACGTCGACGATGTCATCCGCCTCGTGCGTGGAACGAGCTGCTGGTCGAGCCATGACTACCTCCGCAACTAATCATACGCTTATGCGGGTAGTTGCGGTAGGGAAGAGCGTGATCACTCGGATCAGCTTTCCATCGGCGCCTTGCCCCGTATACGCGTATACGTTACTGTGGTGCGCATGAAGGTAATCACAACTCGCGTTCCGGATGGACGCGCAGAGGAACTTGAATCGATCGCCAAGCAGCACGGCGTGGGGCTAAGTGAGCACGCCCGGAATGTGCTGCTCGAGAGCCTTGAGCGTGACGAGCCCCGAGTAGACGTCAATTTGTCGAGTCAGGCTCCGGTACCGGAGCAGCTGACGACAGTGGAGCGGCACACGCTGGCAACGCTGCACCGGATTCTTGCTCGGCTCGTACCGGAGGAGGACCTGGACGAGGAGCAGCGTGAGGAAGTGAAGTGGGCGCTCGGGCGAGATGGCGTTCAGCGTGAGCAGTTGCGCAAGGCGAAGATCATCGAGAACGGCTGGGTTGGTGAGTACCCTCACGTCTTCAATGAGGTCATCACAGAGCTGCCCCGACGGGACAGCGGACTCGTCCTCGACATCCTCGACATGTTCCGCTTCGTTGGCGCGTCACTCGATCGGCTCTCGAACGACGATCGCGAACGCATGAGCGAGACGGCGATCCGTGCCCTTCAGTTCTCAGGATTTGACGCGAATGACTCCTACGAGGGTGCGCTGCTCGCCTACGCCCAGGACCTCATCAGCCGAGGGAAGTGGAGCATGCTCCGCAACCACTTCAGTGCGGACGCCGACGGTGGTAACTCGCACTACCCGACGGTCGACACGTACCGGCGCATGCTTGCGGTCTTTACTCCGATCTGGCAGGAACGGCTCCGCGCGAGCTCTTACGGCCCAGACGCCTTCAACCTCACACGGGACGAGCTCAACCAAGTCGCGGCTGGCAGGGTGCACCCGGATCACCGGAAGTGAACCTTGGTAGACCCGTGTCGTATCGCTGAATACGACACGAAGAACGGGTGCCCCACTCACAGCGGGCCCCGAACGGCGGGGTCTGCCGGATGTAGAAGGACCCCGCATGGCCCCGCGTCGCCGCCGCCCGATTCCCGCTGACCAGATCCCCCTGTTCGACCTCTGGGGGCTCGGCCCCGACGACGCGGACACCGCGATCACCACCCCCGCCGACGAGCCCGTCGGCGGGGACAGCACGAAGGAGCATGTTGATGAACAAGTACGGCCAGCTCGCGATGGAGCGGGTGCACGCGGAAGCGACAGAGCGGTTCCGGCAGATCGAGGACCCGGAGACGGTGTTCGAGCAGCTGGGGGAGCGGATCGCGGCTCAGGTGGACGTCCTCGCGAACACGCTCGAGGAGACGAGCGCGACGACCGGCGAGGGGTACCTGGACCGGGTCGGCCGGTTGGGGACGGTCCTGCGCCAGGCGGAGGAGATCGCGATGCACGAAGCCCTGGCGGAGTACCTGCCGACGCAGGACGAGCAGGACGAGCAGGACGAGGTGCCGAGCCGGGAGCGGATCGACGAGCTGATCGCGGACCTGCAGGCGCGGCGGGACGAGCTGCCGACCGCGGAGTTCCAGGCGGAGCTGTCCCGGCTGCAGGGTCTGTATCGGTAGCGTTCAGGCCGACGTCGCAGGAGGACCTCGCACCGTCGGGGCCGAAGGCCCGCTTCGACGCGAACGTCACCGCGATCCTCACAGCCCGCACCCTCGACCGTGAGCGGCGTCCCGCGACGTCGGCCGAGCAGCAGCAGCTCGCGCGCTGGTCGAGTTGGGGTGCGCTGCCGGACGTGTTCGACGACACCAAGCCGGCGTGGGCGACGGAACGCGCGCAGCTGGGGGAGCTGCTCGACGAGACCGCGTATGCGCAGGCGCGGCGGACGACGATCAACGCCCACTACACGGACCCCGCTACCGTCCGCGCCGTCTGGTCCGCGCTCACTCGGCTCGGCTTCACCGGCGGCGACGTTCTCGAACCCGGGTCCGGGGCTGGCACCTTCATCGGCATGGCCCCGGACACCGCGACGATGACTGGTGTCGAGCTCGACGCGACGACCGCGGGCATCTCCCGGCACCTCTACCCGGCAGCGGACGTAAGGGCGGAGTCGTTCGCGGACACCCGGTTCCCGACCGGCCACTTCGATGCCGTCGTCGGCAACGTCCCGTTCGCGAACGTCACCTTGCACGATCCGGTCCACAACGCCGGCGGGCACTCGATCCACAACCACTTCATCATCAAGTCGCTGGCTCTCACCCGACCCGGCGGCATGGTCGCAGTTCTGTCGAGCCACTTCACCCTGGACGCTGCGAACCCGGCCGCGCGGCGGGAGATGAACCAGATGGCCGACCTCGTCGGCGCCGTTCGGCTCCCGTCGGGCGCGTTCCGCCGCTCCGCCGGCACCGAGGCCGTCACCGACCTGCTCCTCTTCCGCCGCCGCCTGCCCGGAGAGGCCAAGGCCGACACGACGTGGGAGACCGTGATCCCCCGGATCGTCGACGGGGAACAGGTGAAGATCAACGGGTACTTCGAGATGCACCCGGAGCACATCATCGGCGACCTGCACGTCGGCACCGGCATGTACGGGGCGACGACGCTGCACGTCACCGCCGACCTGACCACCGCCCACGCCCGCGTCGACGCCGCCGTCATCGACGTCGTCGACCGCGCCCTCGAACGCGGCGCCACCTTCACCACCCCGTCGGGCACAGCCGTCGTCGAACGGGCCGCGCGGGCGGCCGCCGCGACGGACCTGTGGGATGGCACCATCACCGCAGCTGACGACGGCACGTTCACCGTCGCGACCGGCGGGATCCTGCACCCGCTGACGGTTCCGAAGACCCACACCGCTGAACTCCGTGCGCTGCTGACGCTCCGCGACCGTGCGAAGGCGCTCCTCGAAGCCGAATCCGCCACCGTCGACGACACCGCCGACGTCCTCACCGCCCGCACCGCCCTCCGCACCGGCTACGAGGCGTACCTGCAGCGGTTCGGGCCGTTGAACAGGTACACGCTCCGCCCGACCGGGAAGGCGGATCCAGTGACGGGGGATCCGCGGATGGCGCGGATCACGCCCCGGCCGATCGCGACGCTCCGGCAGGACCCGTTCGGGCCGCTCGTGATGGCGCTGGAACAGTTCGACGACGCCACCCAGACCGCGTCGCCGGCGTCGATCATGACCGAACGCACCGTCGCACCCCGACCCGTCGCGTACGGCGCCGACACCCCCGCCGACGCGATCGCCCTGTCCCTGGACCGATCCGGAACCGTCGACCTCCCCTACGTCGCCCACCTCCTCGGGCAGAGCGAAACCGACGCGCGTGGCGCGCTCGGCGACCTCGTGTTCGACGACCCCGAAACGGGCCGGCTCGTCCCCGCACCGGAGTACCTCTCCGGCAACGTCCGCGAGAAGCTCGCCGCCGCGCAGACCGCTGCCCTCGACGACGACCGGTTCGTCGGGAACGTCGACGCGCTCCGGACGGTGCTGCCGTCGTCGATCGGGGTCGACGAGATCGAGGCGCGGATGGGCGCCGTGTGGATCAGCGCCGACGAGCACCGGCAGTTCCTGCAGGAGCTCCTGGCGGACCAGACCGTCCGGGTGGAGAACCCGATGCCGGGGGAGTGGGAAGTCCGCGGCGCCCGCTGGGGTGTCCGCGCCCGCAACGAGTGGGGCACCGAGCGGCGGCCCGCGACCGACATCGCGCAGGCGCTGATGGAGCAGAAGCAGATCCTCGTCCTCGACGAGATCGACGGCCCCGACGGGCAGAAGGTCCGCGTCGTGAACCCCGTCGAGACGGAGGCCGCGCAGGAGAAGGCGGCCGCGATGCAGGACCGGTTCCGGGAGTGGGTGTGGGAAGACCCCGCCCGCGCCGCCCGGCTGGGCGAGGAGTACAACCGCCGCTTCAACGCGATCGTGCTCCGCGACTACAGCGCCGCCGGCGACTACCTCACCCTCCCGGGCCTCGCCGCGAACTTCAGCCCCCGCCCGCACCAACGAGCCGCGGTCGCCAGGATGATCGCCGAGCCCGCGGTCGGCCTGTTCCACGAAGTCGGCGCCGGGAAGACCGCCGAGATGGTGATGGGGTGCATGGAGATGCGCCGCATGGGCCTGGTCCGCAAACCCGTCGTCGTCGTCCCGAACCACATGCTCGAGCAGTTCAGCCGTGAGTGGCTGCAGATGTACCCGCAGGCCAGGATCCTCGCCGCGTCCAGCGACGACCTCACCGCCGACAAGCGTCGCCTGTTCGTCGCCCGGGCGGCCGCGAACGACTGGGACGCGATCATCATGACGCAGACCGCGTTCCAGAAGGTCCCCGTCTCGAAGGACTTCGAGAGCGCCTACATCGGCCGGCAAGCCGCCGAGCTCCGCATCGCCCTCGACGCCGCGGTGGGGGAGGACGCGATGAGCATCAAGCGGATCGAACGTCGCGTGCTCGCTCTGGAGGAGAAGCACAAGCGGCTCCTCGACAAGCCCTCCGACCCGGGCCTGACGTTCGAACGGACCGGCATTGACTACGTCGTCGTCGACGAGGCCCACATGTACAAGAACCTCGCCACCGACTCGAACATCGCCGACGCTCGCATCGACGGATCGCAGAAGGCCTCTGACCTGCACATGAAGCTCGAGTACCTCCGCAGCGAGCACGGGGACCGGGTCGGCACGATGGCGACCGCGACGCCGCTGTCGAACTCCATCACCGAGGCGTACGTCATGCAGCGCTACCTCCGCCCCGACCAGCTGCAGCACGCCGGCATCACCGCGTTCGACTCCTGGGCCGCCACGTTCGGGGAGACCGTCTCCGCGCTCGAGATGGGTCCGTCGGGCGGGTTCCGGATGAAGACCCGGTTCGCGAAGTTCCAGAACGTCCCCGAGATGCTGCGCATGTGGCACGTCTTCGCCGACGTCAAGACCGCCGAGGACCTCCACCTCCCCGTCCCCCTCATCGCCGCCCGTGCGAGCGACGGCGCCCGACAGCCGGAGACCGTCACGATCCCGCCGACCCCGGAAGTGCGCCGCTACGTCAAGGACATCGTTCGCCGCGCCGAGCTCATCGAGCGGCGCATGGTGCCGCCGGAGGAGGACAACATGCTGATGGTCTCCACCGACGGCCGGAAGGCAGCGCTGGACATTCGTCTCGTCGACCCGACCGAGATCCCGACCGGCGGGGTGAAGCTCGACGCCGTCGCCGACCGCGTCGTCGCCGAATGGCAGGCCACGAAGGACACCACCTACCTCGACGTCACCACCCGGGAACCGTCCCCCGTGCCGGGTGGCCTGCAGCTGGTGTTCTCCGACCTCGGCACCCCGAACCCGGACCGGTGGAACGCCTACGACGACCTCAAGCAGAAGCTCGTCGACCGCGGCATGCCCGCCGAGAGCATCCGGTTCATCCACGAAGCTCGGAACGACACCGACAAGGCGCGCATCTTCGCCGCCGCCCGCGCCGGCCACATCGCCGTCCTGATCGGGTCGACGCAGAAGATGGGCGTCGGCACGAACGTCCAGGCCCGCCTCACCGCCCTGCACCACGTCGACTGCCCCTGGCGGCCAGCCGACATCGAACAACGCGACGGCCGCGGCATCCGCCAAGGCAACCAGAACCCGGAAGTCGCGATCACCCGGTACGTCGTCGAGGGCACCTTCGACGCGTACTCCTGGCAGACCGTCGCCCGGAAGGCGCAGTTCATCAACCAGGTCATGCGCGGCCGACTCGACTCTCGCGAGATCGACGACATCGGCGACACCGCCCTCACCGCGAACGAAGCCAAGGCCCTCGCCTCTGGCAACCCGCTCCTGCTCGAGAAGGCCGACGCCGACATGGCCCTCCAGAAGCTCCGCCGGCGCGAGACCGCCCACCACCGTGCTCAAGCAGCACTCCGGCACACTCTCGATGCCGGCACCAACCGCATCCAGACGCTCGAACGCGACCAGACCCTCCTCGAGGCCGCCGCCGAACGGACCGACGACATCACGGGGGACCGGTTCCGGATCACGATCGGCGACCGCGTCTACGACTCCCGCCCCGACGCTGCTGAAGCGATCGCCCACTGGGCGCAGCAGAATGGTGTTCGGTACCTCTCACCTGTCACCTCGCGGCCCCTCACGCTCGGCAGTGTCGGTGGCCACGAGATCTCCGTTCACGCGGCGTACTCCCTCGACGCCGCTCGACGTGTCGAGCTCGTCCTCGCCCTCCGCGACGTCCCACGGACCGCAGCGCACGTCAGTCAGGACGACCTGCGCCGCGGCGGCATCGGTGTCATCCGTCAGCTGGAGAACAAGACGCAATCCATCCCGCGCACGCTGCACGCCGTCACCGCTGAGCTCGACGACGAACGACAGGAGCACGCTGCGATCGGACACCGTATTGGTCAGCCCTTCCCGCACATCGTCGCACTCCACACCGCGCAAGCCCGCGTCGACGACGTCGACTCACGCCTGCACGCGCGGGCAGAGAAGTCAGCCTCACCATCCCGGCGGACAGCGCCGCAGACCGCTGTGCCACGTGCGCCAGCGTCGGCGTATGAGCCGACGTACGGTGGGGCTCGGCACTCATCCGCGATGGATGGTCCGACGCTGTGATGGCTGTGGCAGTCGCCCTCAGTTCAGCGGTCGAGTCCTCGCGCCTCCGAGGTGCGGTTGGCGAGCGTGTCGGCGAGGGCGACGGTCGCGACGTAGACCTGGAACACCCAGTCCAGGAACTCATCGGTGTAGTTCGCGCGCTGGCTCTCGTTGCGGTGGCGGATGTTGAACTCATTCGCGATGCGGAAGAGCGCGCTCTCGTCCTTCGTGAAGAGCTCTCCACGAATCGTGAGCTTGCGCCTCTCGAGTTCGCCGGCAAGAAGCGTCACGGCGGCGATCTTCTGGGGCCGCCCTGCATGGCGCGATCGGTAGTCACGAATGGCGTGAGCGACCTCATCTTGTGCGTCCTGTCGATGAGCCAGCAACTCATCGACGGTGGAACTAAGTCCGTCGGGGAGCCGGTGCACAAGCCGTCCTCGCTCACCCTGGTTTTGGCTTAGCTCGAGCGGCACGTCGTGCTCTCGGAGTAACTCGTTGAGTCGCCACCGATAGACAACACCGCCGGATAGCTTGTTCGCGCCTTGGTCGTAGTGCCATCCGCAGCCGGCGTAGTCGTGTGAGTACCCGAAGCTACGTGGCCGCTGCGCCTGGTCGTGGAAGTACTCGATGAGCGTGTAGAGCAGGTCCTGAGGGTACTCATCACGCTTGTCGAACGGAACCGGCCACTCGAAAGGGATGTGCGTTGCGCGCTGGAGATGCTGCTTCAGTTTTTCATCTGCAACGTCCCAGTCTTCATCCACGCAGGGTTTCGGGTAGGCGCGAGGGAAGTACCCATGTGATCGGAGATCGCCGATGACTTCGAAGAACGCTCTGCCAAGCGAGATATGGAGCTCCGGGGCCTCAGCCGTGATCCCATGCCGATTCGCCCAGTAGTTCGGCACCTCGCGATCTTGCAGCTTCGCCTGTGAGCCGAGCAGGTCGCGAAGCCACCGCTCGGGGTCCATGGCGGGAGCCGGTGAATCGAACACGTTCCGCGTCGACCCCAATGAGCGGTAGAACTCGTCTCGAGCGTCCGTCTCCTCGAAGGCTTCCTCGAGCAGAACGGGTAGAGACATAGCGAGAGAGTTCGGCGACTTCAGAAGCTGCGTTGCCTCCCACAGGAACAGTTCGCGCGGCCACCGAAGGGTGTACTCGGGTTCGAACTCAAGCACGGTTTCCTCCAGGGGTGTCGGCGACATCGTACAGAGGGCACTCGCGCTACTTGGCAACCGTGCGCCATCCTCGGCGGCCCGGCACTACCGATCCGTTATCACTCAGCGGTTGACCTTGGATCGAGAAGCGGGCAACTCCGGGCGTCGGTTTACTCAGTCGCGGTCCGACTCGGAAAGCTGGGTCAGATCGGAATCCAGTCCGGAGCCGACTTCGACGAGGACGATGTCGTCCACAAGAGCATCGGAGCCGTACGCGGTTTCGAATGTGGATCCGCAGCCGAAGCATGTCGAGAGGCCATCGACGATGTCGACTTCACTGCAGATCGAGCACTCGTGGTTCAAAGAGCCGCAACTGTCGCAGTAACCGGCACGTTCACCGCTCGGCCAGGGAGACAAGCCGACCTCCGGATCGTGGCAGTTCTCGTTCGCACACGGCTCGTAGCCGAGGGCACGCATCGCGTGATCGCCCCAAGCCGCACCGGCCGGCTGAAGCGGTCCGGCCAATTCCAGCGATAGCGACCCGGTTGCCGACGGCGACGGCGACGGCACGATCGTCGTCGTCGCGGCCAACACCGCCAGATCACGGATCGTCACCGAAGGCTGGTTCTGACCGTCTGCACGTGCTTGGGCACCGGGGGTAACACCCGAGTAGGCGTAGAGGATCCCCATCTGGGCTCCGGTATCGATCAGCTTGCCAACGAACTCGTCGACCTTCCCGATCCCGAGCTTCTTCGTATATCGCTTGCACTCGACCACTACCCGCAGGGGCACTCCGATCATGCTCGGCTCCGCGAGCACATCGATTTGACGCAACACGCCCGATTTTGTGCCGGTCAGTTTCGCGTTATGGGTGACTTTCGCTCGTGGTTCCATGGTTCGGACCTCGCGCTCAACGTCGAGTTCGTATGTGAGCCACTTCGGGGCCGCCGCGTCAGCAGGCTCCTCTGTCGCGTCCTGGTCGGTCGAATCCGTCACGGGTCTAGTCTCGCAGGGCCCCGGTTTCGCGCGTGAGGACCACCAAACCTCGTGCGGCCTTTCTTGACCACGCATTGCGTGCGGCACCGAGCACGATGAAGGTGACCTTTCCGCAATACTGAGGGTATGGTCTCGATGCGCGATGAGGATCTTCGTCGATTCGCGCAGCAGGTCGGCAACCGGATCGTACGACGGAAGCTGAACCCACCCATCACCGATGCCCGCGCGGCTGAGCTACTTGCGGACTTGAGCCTGCTGCGAGCCGAGTTCGAGGCGCGCCACGCTACTGACAACGAACCACGAGCCGTCGCCGAGCAGCCGCTGATCCGACCCGCGCTGGCGGGGACGCCGCAAACGGCGTCGATCGGCACGATGCTGCTGTTGACGTTCATTTCCGCGACGGCGGTGATCGTCCCCAGCCTCTTGGGGTTCACTGCCCTCAGGGCCGGCCTCGAGCCTTCTTTGGTCGGTCGGGCGGAGTGCTCCCAGGCGGTACTTGGCAAGGTTCATTGCCTCAAGCACTACTTCGTGTGGCAGCCTTCCGCGCCGAACGTCACGCTGCTCTTCGTTGCGGCGGTCTGCTTCCTCATAGCGGGCGCCGTCATCGGAGGATTGCTTGTGACTTGGGTGCGCCGCAAACCGGCGCGAACGGTGGAGTAGCGAGTCGGTCGCCCCTGGGCACCTTGGGCCGGGGAGCCCTTGTTGACATAACGGCGATTATCGGTCACTCTGGTTATGACTGGGGGGAGTAGTGCTACACTCGCGCCATGGGCGCGAGTGACCGGGACCAGCACATCCAGAACCGTCTGGCAGACGTGTCGATCGCCGCTGGCTTGGTGCACCGGCTTCGGGCGCTCGAGGGTGAGGTGCAGACGCTGCTCGAGGACGCACAACGCAACGCTGCCGCGGATGGGATCTCGCAGTCGCTCATCGCCACCGTCGCCGGTGTCTCCCAGCCCCGGGTGTCGAAGATCACGTCCGAAGCGTCTGCGACGAGCCCGGACGCGCTCCGTCGACGACTCCACCTGATCTCCGAGTGGCCGGCGGAGGCCTTGAAGGAACACGCTGACGGGTTCACTGGGCGGATGCTGTACCCGCCGTACGAGCGGGCCGTGACGAGGTGGGTGCCGACGGTGTGGCGCCGGGACCGCGAGTGGGTGCAGCCCGACGGGCGTCTCTACGGCGAGACGAGCGCAGCCGAGCAGGAGCAGGCAGACCGCCGCTACTGGGCCGTCGGCGCGGAGGTACGCGCGCAGAACCACCCCCTCGTGCTCGCCGTCAACGGAACGATCGAGCGGGTGTACGAGGTCGCCGGGTGGATCCGCGAGGACGGGCAGACGAAGTGGACCGCCCTCGGGGATGGCGGCGACGTCTGGACCTCCGACACAACGGCGCCCTCGTGGGTGCCGTTGTGGTGGCCGGACGCGTTCGTGCCGGGCCGCCCGCTCGCCGCGCCGGCTCGGCAGGGCGCGTACACGCCTGCCCGGATCATGCCGGACGGCACCATCCACCGAGCGGCTCGGCTGTGAGCGTCCACGAGGCGACCGTCCTCGTCTGCGACGATCCGGTCTGCGACCGCGCACTCGTCCCGACCGGAGATGCGGCGTCGAGCCGCGCCGGGGCCCGCGAGTTCGCCCGAGCACACGGCTGGGCGACCGCGGATCAGCATCCCGCCTGGGTCGACCTCTGCCCGGCACACTCGGCTGCGATGTCGACTCCGCACTCGAGGACGAAGCTCACGCAGCGGTAGGTGCCGCGGCACTCCGCTGGTCGGATGTCGCATGGCGCACGAGCACCCACGGTGAGTCGCCGAGCGGTGCGAACCCGGCTCGGCGGTACATCACGTGCAGACGCGCATCGGCCGCCACGGCCACGAGCGTCATGTCTGGCCGCAGCACAGTCGAGAGCTGCTCCGTCAGGAACGGCATCGCCGTCGCGGCCGCCTGGCCGGGTCTCGGCATTGCCGCCAGCGTGCTGACCAGCCAGTACTCCCCCGAGACACCGTGCCTGTACCGACGCTCCTTCGCGGACGGCGCGCCCGTCGTCTCAGCGGTCCGCGCCCCCGCGGCCAGTAGGACGGCGAGGACGATGCCGACGATGATGATCGTCACCTCGAAGCCGATGAACGCGAGCCCAGGATGACCCGCTCGAGCGATCGCCCACCAGCCCGGCGTTGTCAGAGCGACGATCGTCGCCACCGCCATGAGCACGACCGCGCTCAACGGCCCGTAGGCGCGCACAGCGGCTCGGAGGGTGCCGCGACGGCCGACGTGCACGACGACGTCCCGCTCGTCGTTGACGAGCGCTTCGCGGCTGAGTACCGCGGCCAGCTCACTCGTCCACGTGGTCAGAGCCCGACGGCGGCGCGCAGTGGGACGAGACGCTCCTCGACAGTCTCGGGTGAACGCATCCCCCACGACGAACACGATCCGACGCAGATCGCGCAGCCGTGCCTGGCGCATCACCCGCGGCGGCCTTCCTGCGATGACGCTGACCCCACCGTCGAAGCGTACCGACCCGTGCCCTTCAGGAAGCGAACGATGGGTCGCCGCGGTGCTCAGACGTTAGGCCATGGGCTGTCCGCGTCGCTCTACGATACGAGCAGGTATCGGATTCGTGGAGGGTGACGCAGATGGTCAAGCCGGGACTCGCAGCAGTTGAGATTGGCCGCGCCCTTGGAGCGTCCGCCCGTGAGGTCAACCGTCTGTTGCAGGACCAGGGCTTCCAGGAGAAGGTCAACGGGGCGTGGACTCTCACTGCGAAGGGCGCCGAGCATGCCGTCCAGGTGCTGAAGACCAGCAGCAATCTGCCGCAGGCCAAGAGCTGGGACGCCACGTACTGGCGCGATGGCATCCTGGACGTGCTCGACACGTCCGCGGAGGCGTTAGCGCATGCACGGGCCGGGTTGCAGGTTGACCGGGCGGCGCAGAGCGCTCAGTTGCAGGTCGATCGCGCAAAGGCCGATGCCGCGTTCCTGGCCTCGCGGGCAGCTCGGCAGCTGCAGGACGCCGTGCCGACCTCTGGACGGCTGAATACCGTGGCGGTCGTTGGTCTCGGACTGGTCGGAGTTGCCGTTGCGACGGCAGTGGGGTTCGTAGTTGTCCCGTCAGCGAAGCGTGCGTGGAACGCTCGCCGCGATCCGCAGCAGCCCACAACGACCCCGGAGCCGCCTTCGGAACGCGCCGTTGACGGCTCCGACGAGGAATGATGACGTACTGACGACGAACTTCATCGGGCACGGTCAGCGCGGTGGTTGTCTCCGCTGGTGCCGCAGGAGCCGTCCCAAGAGTGCAAGCGTTCCCGGAACTGGTGGAATCGTTCGTGCCATTGCAGGGGGCCGAGGCCGCTGTCTTGTTCGTCGAAGCAGACCAGCCAGCCGACGTGGAGGGCGGAGAGCTCTTCGATGAGCCACCCGTGCTGCTGCCAGCAGTCCGGGACCGTTGCACGTTTGATCGGGTACCGCTCCAGCAGCCACGTCACCCACTCGGCGAGTTCCTCGAGCGCGACCTGCTGTTCGGCTTCGGCAAGGGTCCGCCAGTTGACCGGCTGGTACCCGTACGCATCTCCGTCGGGCTGTTCCTCGTCGCGTTGGTTGGCGCGTTCGGCTTGCTCCAGGAGGTCAGTGTCGGTGCTCATGCGGGTGATCCGGTCATGGTGGTGGTCCAGTCGGTGACGGTTGCGTGCAGGCGCCGGCGGAGCCGGCTGATGGCGTGCAGGTTCGCGGCCCGTCGGCGGCGGTTCCGGCGGAGGACCTGGTCGGTGTCGAGCATGCGGTGCAGCTGCTCGTGGACGTCTGCGCGGACGGCGACGAGGTCGTCGTGGGACTCCCCCGCGACCCAGGAGGCGCCGTTCCAGCGGACGCCGGCGTAGTCCAGGTGATGCAGCTGCAGGGTGTGTTTCGTTCCGGGCTGCCCCGTGATCGCGCACCGCACCTGCCCACGCTGGGTGGTTTCCTCGGCGAACCAACGGTCACGGCGGGCAAACCAGACCCCGGACTTCAAGTACCCGGTCCGGTACCGGTTGCCGACGTTGCTGCGGCGGCCGTTGCTCATCGGACTGCTCCCGCGTTGCGGCGGAACGCTGCGACCTGCTCGGCGTGGGTGTGCTTGCGGCCAGCGCTGATCTGGTCCGCGTCCCCGCGGGCGGTCCATCCGTCGAGGTCGAGGAGGATGCCGCGGCGGTTCTTGTAGAGCAGCATGCCGATGCGTTCAGGCATTCGCCGCAGTTCGTCGACGCTCATCAGCGGAACACGTTCGGTCTGCACGTTCGACGAGTCACCGGTCTCGGAGTACGTCGTCGACGACCGGCGTACCTTCCGGGTGCCGAGCATCGCTTCGACGTCGCGCAGGTGCGGGATATCGCCGGCGCCACCGAGGAGCGCCTTCGCGGTCGCGGCGGACCAGATCGATGCTGCTTCGGCGTCCGACCATTTCGACTTCGCTTGCGACATCGCCTGCAGGACGACGATGGTGCTGATGCCGATACCGCCACCGTCGGCCATCACGGTCGGCAGTTCCGCCCAGGAGAACATGTTCGCGATCTCGTCGAGAACCAACCCGAGCGGGATCTCCAGGCGGCCGCCGGTGGAGATCATGGCCTGTTCACGGCCGCGGGCGACGACGTCGTCGAGGACCGCGCCGAGGAACCCGCCGGATGCGCCGGCGCCGGCGCCGGTACCGATCAGGTACAACGTGTTCTGCTCGGACAGGAACTCGGCGGCGTTGAACTGTCGGCCACGACCGGGCTTCATCGATTCCCGCACGGATGGGATCGCGAGCGGCTTGACGGCTTCGGAGACACCCATCCACATCGAGGACCGCAGCTTCGGGTCGTTGTCGATCGCCGCCCGCAGCGCGGCCCCCCATCCGGCGGTGCCGTCGGAGTCGAGGATGTCGGCCGCTTCACGGGCCGCGACGGGGCTGGTGCCCCAGCTGTAGAGCTCGTCGACGCTCGAGCGGGACACCGCCGCTGCATGCAGCAGCAGGGACATGATCCCGGACGACGCGGATGCCCACTCCTGGTTCGACGACGACTTCCCAAGCGCGGTCCCGCCGATGATCGCGTTCGCGCGTTCCACAGCGATCTGCGGCTGCTCGCAGCCGGAGGTCGGGTCGATCGTCAACGCCCCGTCGATGCCGGACAGGCCCTGCGGGTCGAACACGCTGACGGTGCCCTTGGCCTGCCGAGCCCGCATCGTGGTGGTGAGGTTGTCGGACCGGGTGGAGGTGGTGATCAACGGCCCCGCCCAGTCGACGATCGCGGGGATCAAGATCCGGTACCCCTTGCCCTGCCGGGGCGGACCTTCGAGGATGATCGAGTCCTCCGCGGACACGTGCACGTCCTGGCCAAGGCTCTTCCCGAACGTCCACGCCACATCGGTCACGGCCGGCTTCGGCAGATCGGGTCGGATCGTGCTGGCGCGGGCGAGCATCGCTTTCGCGGACGCGTACTTGCGGATCTCGGACCGCTTCGCGAACCCGGTGCGGCCCTTCAAGTCGGCGATGAAGTACGCCTCGGACTGCCGCCACCGCCACCACAGCATGCCCGCCCACACGGCGACGCCGGCGATCGCGAGAAACGCCAACAGTGACGCGACCCGGATGCCGGTCAGCGGGACCGTGCAGCCGGTGGGGACGGACGCGACGCTGGTGGTGCCGAATACGACGAGCCGGAGTCCGGTGATGAAGTCCCCTGGCATGGTGACGGAGCCGCACACCACCGTGGTGACGGCGCGGGCGATGACACCGGTGAAGAGGCCGACACCGATCAGTGCGGCGACGATCGCGTAGCCGGCTTTCGTGGCGACGGTGTTCATGCGCGGACCCCTCCGTGGGCGTCGGTGCGGAAGACGGCTTCCTCACCGGGCGTGCAGATGTTCTTCACGAGCGCAGTGCGGCCGCCGACTTGCCAAAGCCCCTCGCCCTTCTTCAGCTTCTTGACGCGGTCGGCTTGGGTGTCGTTCCACCCGAGCTGCATCGCCGTGTCCGGGATCTCCGCAGCGTGCTGGGCGTAGGTGACGCGGGTCTCGCAGTCCGCGAGGAGCCCGAGCGCCTGCGTGCGGACAGCGGAGCCGTCGTCACCGAGGGCTTTCAGGTCCGCGATGCGGTGCAGCAGGTACCAGTTCGAGACGCCGTCGTGGCGGGCGACCTTCTCCCCCGCGACCTGCTCAGTGAGTCCCTCACCGCCGTGCACCATGTTCATCAGCTCGATCGCTGCTTCCTCGTGCACGACAACGCGTTCGGTGCGGTTGCTGCCGGTGGTCGCCTGCCGGATCCACGTCGTCGTCGCGAGCCGGGCGAGGGCCTGGGTGAGGGTGGAGGCCTTCTTCAACGCGGACGTGTCGACGACCATCATCGGCGCGGCAGTGTCGAACGTGACCGTCGAGGGTCCGTCGAACATGCCGGACAGGTCGCCCTGCACGATGCGGCGCAGCACATGCGCGAGCCGCTTTGCCGGCACTGCATTGTCGGAGCCGGACGCGGCCATCACGGTGAGGACCTGGTAGAGGTGCGGGACGGTGACGTTCCGTCCGGAGCCGAGCTGCTCGAGCGCGTCATCGAGCGCGGTGTGCTCTTCCGGGTCGAGCTCACGGGACTGATCCACCAACCCGATCACGGTTCGCATCGTCGCCCGGCGGGTCTGTAGCACGTGATGCCGCCACGTCTCGAGCGCCCACCCGGGAATCGGGTCGCCGACGTCGAGGAGGTTGATCTTCGCCGTCAGCCCTGGGCCGATGCGGATGCTGCGGCCGCCGACGTACTCGGCAACGCGCACCCACTCCCCGTTCGGGTCGTTCGGGACGGCGACCTTCCGGCCGACGCGGATCAGCCGCGTCGACCAGGACTTCGCGAGCATGCTCTTCCCGGTGCCCTTCACCCCGAGGATCACGCACGAATGCGACCGGATGTGCTCCGCCGCGTACGCATCCCACGGGTCGAACGAGAACGGGCTGCGGGCGAGGACGTTCTCCCCGATGTACGCACCGGTGAACGGGTCCCCGGACTCCGTGAGGAACGGGTACGCAGCCCCGAGCACCCGGGATGACACATGGTGTGACGGCGGGGCTGCGAGCAGGGAACCGCGGAGGTTCTGCCGGGTGTGCCAGCCGCCGGCCGGCATCGATGATGTGGTGTCGTGCCCGTCGGCGGGGCCGGACTTGATCAACTGCATGGTTACGGCTTTCCGGTGGGGAGAGGGACAGCGGCAGTGATGAACGCTGCGGCTTGCTGGCCCCACATGCGGGCAAGTTTCACGCGCGCCTTGTTCTGGGCACGTTCGATCTCGGCGCGGGCGGCGACGAGCCCGTCGGGGGTGTCCGCGGACACGGTGACGAACCCGCGGAGCTCGAGGTCGCTGTACCCGTCGACGAGGTCCTCTTCGCGTTGGTCAACGTCCTCGGCTTCCCGCTGCTCACGTTTGGTGGTGCGGGCGCTCAGCTTGAGCTTCACGGCCTCGGCGACTTCGAGCTGGGAGAGCTTCTGGTTGACCTTCGTCAGCGCCTTCTCGATCGGGACGGGCCGCAGCTGCAACGTCAACACCCGCGGGCACTGCCCCCGGTACAGCAACGGTTCGAGGAACCCGACCTTGCTGTCCATGCGCGGCCATTCCGCGATCCAGTACGTCGCGTGCAGGGACTGGTCCACGCGGATGTCGTGGAACCCGGCATCGATCCCCATCACCGGAACCGTGATCGTCTCGCCCACATCGGCACGCTCCCGACGGCTGGAAGCGCCGATCGGGTCCAACGCGGTGCTGATCGCCTCGAGCAGCTGCTCCCCGGTGAGCCACTCGTCGAAGTCGACGCGTGCGTCGGCGCAGGACTCCGCGAGCTGCTTCACATGCTCGGTGAGGATCCGGCCGATCCCCGTCAAACCTTTGCCTTGTGCACGGATCTCAGCAGCGAGTGGACCGGTGGTGAAGGTCAGGGTGATCTGGTTCGAGAACGCCATGGCGCGTTGCGCGCCGATGCTGATCAGCTCGTCGTACTCCCGTTCCAGCTCCGGGGTGAGCGCGAACAGGCCCCGGGTGACACGTTCGGCGTCCCGGTCGGCGACGTAGTCGGCCAGAGCGGTGGTGGATGCCCGGTCGACGCGGATCCGGCAGGACGCGTTGACGAGTCCGGTGAGTTCTTCGAGGCCGGAGAACCATTCCACGATGCCCTCGTACGCGGACACCTGATCGGACTTGTCGCGCAGCTTCCACGCACGGGAGCGCACCGTGCACGTCACCGACACGAGGCCCTTCTTCGCGTCGTGAGCGAACGCTCCCCCGCCGGGGATCTGCACGATCGCAACGTCACCGAGCTCACCCGGCAGCGGCGGCATGTCGATCACGGTCGGCGGGTGCTCGTCATCGCCCGGGGTCCTCGCCGCGTTCCGGAACCGTGCCCACACGTTCCGGCGGTACGTGTCCTGGCCGGTAGCTTTCGTCGTCCCGTAACCGAGCAGCCGCAGGAGCCGCAGCAGCTGCGACTCACCACGCCACGTCAGCAAGCCAAGCAGCACCATCGGGACCGCCCCGATCGCCAGGCCGATGGTGACCGGTGTGGGGAGGCTGAAGATGATCGACACCGCGATCAGCAGCAGGCTGCCGACGGACGCGATCAGCTGCGGCCAGCTGAGCCCCAGGAACACCCCGGAGCGGTCCCGTGCCGGGAAGCGCACTTTCGGCAGCAGCGTGTTCTCATCCGTGGCGCTCATCAGCGGCCCTTCCCAAACGCTCGGCCGAGCCCCGATCCGAGGCCCCGCACCGCCTGCACCTTGTTGATCTGCTGCGTCATGGAGGTACGGCGGGCCATCGCGTTGCCGAGTTCGTCGCCGGCGAAGTTGACCAGCTTCACGGCCCACATCGGCGCGAACGCTGCGACGACGACGCCGCCGGCGAACACGATCATCGAGCCGAGGTCGGGGGTCTGCCCGGACAGCTTGACCAGCAGCACCAGGATCCCCGCGGCAATCGGTTTCGCCAGGATCAACCCGACCACCAGCGACGCCCACCGTTTCGCCCACGCGACCAGCACGGGCTGGCCGATGAACATCAACGCCAGCGGCGCCATCGCTGCCAACGCGAGCAGCCCCATGTTCCGTACCTCCATGAGCAGGAACAGCAGCAGCGACGCCACCGCGAGCAGCCCCACGATCAGCGCTGCGAGGATCACCTGGCCAAGGTTCGCGCTGGCGTCACCGGTGCCGCCCGTGGCGATGCTGACGATTGTGGAGGTGGTGTCCCAGTCGGACTGCGTCAGCTGCTGCTTGCCGCTGTCATCGGGCGCGGTGAGTCCGATGAACCGCAGCAGCGAATCGGACAGCGTCTGCCCCTGCAGCTGCTTCGTGGCGAGGATGGCCGCCTTGTCGCTGGCGGTCGTGAGCCGCATCATCCAGGTGACGGCGAACACGGAGAACGGAATCGAGAGCGTTCCGCCGATCATCGCGGACGCCATCCGCTTGTGGTCCCGCAGCAGCACGCCGACGCTGACCTGCCAGATCATCACGACGGCGACGAACCCGGCGACGATCGCGGCCCAGAACCAGAACTGGCCGCCGGCGACTTTCCACGACGCGTCCGCGATCGTCGAGTCCTTGAACGCGTTGACGAACATGTCCGCGATGAAGTTCCCGAGCGCGGTGACGATCGACACCGTGATGCGTGCGGAGCCTTCCGCGATCTGGCAGCCGACATCGATCGGCCCGCACCCGTAGTTCGGTTCAGGGATCCCGGCAGCCATCAGAGGTTCTGGTCCGCACCCCAGTTGATGGCCTTGCCACCACTGGCGATGAGCGCCGCGCCGACGATCGCACCGACGCACAAGCTGATGCCGACCTTCTGCAGCGTGCCGTTCGAGATGCCCCGGCCGATCGCGATGCACGCGCCGCCGCCGACGAACGCGACCGCACACACAATGAAGCCGATGGGGATCGCCGCGGCCCAGAACGACATGGACAGGTTCACCCCGGGTGCACTCCAGTCGGGCGCGGGCTGGTTGAGCGCGAACGCTGCGGCCTGCGCGTTCGCGCTGTGCAGCAGGGAGAGCAGGGTGATGGCGAGCGGGGTCATTCGTGGGCTCCTTGCGTGTGGAGGGCTGCCTGCTGAACCGCAGCAGGGACGGGAATCTCGACGACGTCAGCCGCCTTCGACGCGGGCACATCGACGGTGAGCGTCAACTGCGTCGACCCGGCGGGCACCCGGTACGCGAGCAGGAACGACTGCCACGTGGGGCCGGTGATCGTCGACTTGCCGTGCTGCTTGATCAGCCCTGCGACCTGCCACGGCATCCCGAGCCGCGCCGCCTTCGCGGGGGCTTCCTTGCTGTCCAGCACCGCCGCCTCAGGACGGTCAGCGAACTGCGCGGACACCTTCGTGCCGGTCAGATCCAGCGACCCGTTCCAGGACTCCCGAATACCGACGCGGAGCATCCACACGGTCGTGCCACGCGGGAAGAGATCGGGAACGTCGACGCCGAGCTCGTCGTCCTTGAGTGAGCAGTCGCAGTCGACGGTGCTGGTGAACGTGCCGGCGTCGTAGACGCGCACGTACGTGCCGCCGGCGCTGCCGGACGTCAACGGGTCCGTGCTGAGTGTCGCGGCCGCGCTCGGCACCGGTACCGGCGTTGCCGTGCTCGTGTGCCGAGATGGGGCAGGGGTCGGCTGGCTGCTGCTGCAGCCGGTGATCGTGACCGCGATGAGTGCGGTGGCCACCGCGATCATCGTGCGGTGTGGTGTGCGCATGACGCTCCTTCTCCGAAGTGGACGAGGCGCCAAGCGGCCCCCTCCCCCGGTCTTCACCAGGAAGGGGGCCGTCGGACACGGGTCTCCGCGAAATCAGTCGGTTCTGCCGGTCGGTGTCGGCAAGTGCAGCGGTGCGGTGTCGTCGGAGAGCTGCACGTGCTGGTGGTTGCAGCTGTCGGGGAACGTGTGGAAGTTCCCCAGCGGTACAGCGGGCCGGCACTGCACCTGGCCGACGCCGGAGCCCTTCGGCACGATCGGGCCGAGGAACTGGATCAGGTCCAACGGTTGCGGCTCGTGCGCGGTGCGGACCACGGTGCCGCCGAGGCTGTAGAAGTCGACGGCTTTGCCCTTCCAGTGGAACGACGCCCGCCCAGCACCGGGCGTCTGCCCGGTGCAGCGACGGTTGATGGAACTGATCCCCACGGACCCCTCACGCTGCACGGCGAGGACAATGACCTGCAGGATCCGCGTATCGATCGTGCAGTTCGGGCTGACCGTCCCGCCGTCCGCGTACGCCTGCACCTGCTGCCGGAACCGCACATCCAGCCACGACACCTTCCCCAACGCCTGATAGGCGAGGATCTGCTGCGCCACCTCCTGCGCGTCGTCCGACACCTGACACTCCGCCGCTCCCCCACACACCGGTACCCCCGCACCGCCCCCGGACCCGTCGGAATCCCCGCCACCGGCGTGATGCTGGTTACTGAACGCGACCGCGCCCGCGGTGGCGAGACTGACCGGGATCCCGACGAGCGCGACCGGCAAGCAGAGCACTGTCAGGACGATGCCGGCAAGGATCCTCCTGCCGGTCTTCGACTTCGCTGCCGTGAGCGCGAGCTTCGCCGCAAGTGGCGCCGCCATCAGCGCACCCCACGTTCCTGCGCGATCACGTCGAGCGCGATCCGCAGCAGCCGGCACGCCATCTGCACCCGGTCCGTCGCCACCCGTACCGTCACGCCAGCCTGAGCGGCATGCGTCCCCGCAGCCTGTGCCCGCGCCGCAGCTCCCGGGCCGCGCCGAGCGCCCGGGTCCGCCAACGGGCACAGCCCGGCGGCGCCGAGCAGGTGGAGGACGGGCAGCGCGTAGCGGGCGCCCTGGAAGTTCGCCACGCACGCCGCCGCCATCTGGAACGTCACCGGCTCGGTCGACGCAGCCTGCTGCATCGCCCGCCGCACCGTCGATGCGACCGCACCCACACGGGTCCGCACCCGCGACAGCCCATCCGGGGCGAGCCCGAACCGGTCGGCGAGTTCCTCCGGGCTCGCACCGGCAGCGATCTGCACGAGCACGCTCAGGTCCGTCTCGCTCAGAAACTCCGCGATGTAACCGGTCCACCGGTCCTGCTCGTCACGCGCGATCAGCAGCCGCAGCGGATCCCCCGCCGCGGTGCCTGCCGGGTCCCGCGGGTCCAGACCCGTGCACACTTCCCGCACCGGCCGCGACAGGACGTCCGCGACCACCCACCGGGCCAGATGCTGCGTGAACGCCGGCAGCGTCCCCTTGGCAGGATCGAACCGGTGCAACTCCCGCAGGAGCCGATCCTGCACCCGTGCGAGAACATCGCCCTGGGACAGTCCATGCGCGTTGCCGCGGATGCGAGAGCGCACGTACGGGGACACCGAATCCACGGCGTGCAGCACCGCCGCCGCGTCCGAGATCACCAACGGCCGGGCGAGCAAGGCGCTCATGCCGGCACCTCACCCGTGAACAGATCCGGCCGCGCCGCCTTCACCTGCGTCACCCGCCGCCGGGCCGTCCGGTCCGACAGACCAAACGTCTCCGCCACCAACCGACCCGTTACCGCGACTCCGTCACGGCGCATCCGCTGCACCCACTCCACGAAGTCCCCATCCACCGCCGCCGGAACAGACGCCTCGGCAGGGGAAGCCGAACGTGCCGATTCCGGTGCCGGTGCGGGTGCGGCGGCCGTGACCGGTGCGCGCTCGATCGCCGACACAGACGCGGCGGCCGCCGCTGCCGTCGCGGGGGTCACGGTCGCAGTGAGCTCCACCACGTCGCCAACGGGCTGCGCCGCGCGGCCGTGCTCAGCCATCACGGCGAGCAAGTGCGACGCGACCAACAGCGCCACGGCCGGGACAGCGGACACGACGGTCGCGACCCACACCGCGACGGTGCGGGTACTGCTGTCGGCGGCGTGGAGGGCGTTCCCAGCGACGCTGACCGCGGCGAACGTAATCAGCGCCGCCCACGGGTACCACGTCACCCGAGCGCCCTTCGCCTTCAACCGGAACGCGGCAGCGGTCGCGACGACGATGAACCCATCGACGACCAGCGGCCACAGAAACGCCAGCTCGGGCAGGATCCCGGACGCGACCGCGAGGTCCCGCAGCGACGCGAACGACAACGTGAACCCGCACCCCGCGAGGCCGGCAACGCCGGTGACGGTGAGGCCGAGCTTCCACCCGTCGCCGGTCAAGCCGCGGCCTTCGCCACCGCCAGCTGCGCGAACTGCGCCTGGTACAGGAGCGCGTCAAGATGCTGCAGCACGAGACCTGCGAGGACCTGGTTCGATGCCCGCTCGCAGAGGTCCGCGATCGCCACGTGGGCGTCGTCGAACGCCCCGCGGCCGCCAGCAGCGTCGAGTGCCCGCACGAGCCCGATCGCCTGGTCGGCGTCGCGCATGTCGTCGGTGAGGCGGCGCGCGAACCAGCCCAGCGTCTCCGCGGCGGCACGGCCGTCGGCCTGCGACGGGCGGATCACGTGCAGTCGCCACCGCCGTTCCAGCAGCCCATCGTTGATGAGCCGGTCGATGGCGGTGAGGACGGGGGTGCGGCTGCAGCCGACGGCAGCGATGACGTCGTCGACGTTGAGTGCTTCACCAGGGGTGCAGTGCCCGTCGAGGATCGCGTTGCGCACGAGGTCGTACGCGACGTCGGGCAGCGGACGGCGCTCGACAGGCGCCGTGGCGGGAATGGTCATGATCGTGCCTCCTTCACCGTGAAGAAGGAGTTCGCGCGCACCACCCAGGTGCGCGCGTGCCATGTCTTAGCGGTGACGACCGATACGCGGCGTCCAGCGAAGGAGAGCCATGGCCGACGAGAACGACTGCGAGACCCCGCCCGTGCGCTTCCTCAGCACCGACCGGATCCCGCTACCGACCAGTCCGCTAAGGGAACGACTCGAACGCGACGAGCTCACGGCCCACGAAGCTCGCCTCGCCCGGCTCCGCGCGGCCGGCTACGTCGACGAGGTGGCCTCACGCACCGTCCACTACCCGACGTCGTCGTACTCCCTGCAGAACTGCATGCGCCTGCGCGATGCCAGCCGCCCCTGACGGCACCGCTCCGCAGCACACCACTCGGGGAGCGTGACGCGGGAACGGCTGAACGTCATCGGCCGATGCGTCGCTACTCCGCGCCGCGGATCGCCTTCTGCACGGTCGACGCGCTCACCCCGCCCAGCTCCGCCGTCATCCGGATCGATCCACCGGCGTTCACCGCTGCGCGGATCTCCCGCAACACGTCCGCATCCGCGGCCGCGAGCTCATCACGCGCCCGATCACGTCGCTCCCGCGCCTCGACCAGGCGTGCCGCATGCTCAGGCGGCGGCGGCGCGGACGGTCGGGACACGCATGCAGCCTAACCATAATTACGTGCTGCGTGCAGTACGAAAAACCGGTACGGTTAACGGATACACAACACGAGGGGACCCATGAACGACATCACCAACCCCAGTCGGCCGCAGCGCGCGGTCGCCTGGCTCCGCACCCACCGTCCCGCAGCGATCGCGATCGCTGCGGCCGTCGTGATCGTTGCCGGCGGCGGGACCGTCGCGGGCACGACGATGACGAAGCAGCACGCCGTCGACGAGTGGACCAGCACCCGGGCGAAGCTCACCGCGACCACGAAGACCGCCGCCACCGTCCAGGACCGGTACGAGGCTGCGCGGAAGCAGACGCAGGCCACCGCGACGTTGGCGAAGGACCTCGTCGATGTCAGGGGTGGGGCGATGGACGAGAAGCTCTGGAAGGCCCTCAACACGGCTCGGACCGCAGCGTCGAAGGCCCTCGAGACGGAGCCAGTCGTGGAGTTTGTTTCGGTGGCGAAGCCCTCCACCACCGACCGTGAGTCTTACGAGCTGGCCGCATCCGTCGGCCGGAAGGCGCTCACCGTGAACACGGCGCGCGTGGACACGATCAAGACGTCGACGAAGAGCCTCGAGCAGACGCGTACAGCGGTGCTCGAGGCGGGTGGGAAGATCGCCGCCGCGGTCGCGAAGGACGAGGAGTACCGGAAGGGCAAGTACCCCGACGCGACCCAGCAGACCAAGGACGCCGTGCACCGTGCCGCGGGCACCGCCGTCCGCGCGCAGCAGCAGCATCCGCACGAGGACCTGGTGCTCACGAGTGCTCGCAACTACCTCAAGGCAGTTCACGCGCTGAAGAAGTCCAACGCGGAGCAGGCAGCCGCGAAGAAGGCTGCCCTCGACGCCCAGGCCGCAGCCGCTGCTGCAGCGGCACAGTCCTCGAGCTCGGCAGGCGTTGCGGCCGGGGGGACGACCGGCCCGGGACGGTCCTCGGGTGGATGGTCCCCCGCCGCGGGCGGCAGCTCGGCGTCTCGAGGATCGAACGGCGGCTCCGCGCCGTCGACGGGCGGCGGACCCTCGGCGGGGTCTGGAGGGTCGTCCGGCGCCGGTGCACCGGCGCCGTCGACTGGTGCCGGAGGGTCGGCCGGGTCAGGTGGTTCGTCCGGGGGCGGTGCGACCGTGCGGCCCCCGCAGTACGCGCTCATGCACTCCACCCGCGTCGCGTCCTGCAACCCCGGCGAGTACACGTACTCATTCGGACCGAACATCGGCTCGATGCCGTCCCGGTACCTGAGCGTGTCCACGAGCTGGAACGGATCCGACTGGGTCTACTCCGGCACCACCTGCGGCAGCTGAGCAGCTCCCCGACAGACGACGAAGCCCCGCACCAATCGGTGCGGGGCTTCGTCGTGCTCCGGCGCCGTTGCGCTGGCGAAACACGCCCGGTGGTGTCGTGGGATCCACGAGGGGAAGGGAGGTGAGGATGCCATGTACGTCACGGAGTCACCGTTCGGTCTCATGGTCGCGGACGCGTCGGACCCGCAGGCGCAGTGGGTGGAGCTCGACGAGCTCGAGCAGCCCGAATGAGCCAGCCGGAACAACGAAGCGACCGCCGTGACGTCCTCGAGGGGATCGTCACGGCGGCCGCAGTGGGTTCGGGAGGGAACCAGAGCCGGATGGGCGGTCAGTCGGTGATGGTGATGGGGCTGCCGAGGGGCAGCTGGTTGACGGCGGCGATGGCGGCGTGGGTGAGTCGGATGCAGCCGTGGGACACGGCGCCGGTCGCGGTGTCGGCATAGTGGGCGCCGATGAGTCCGCCGTCGGAGCCCTTGTACGGCTCGTCCTGCGCGGCCGAGTGCAGACTGGTGAGCTGGATCGGGTACGTCGACTGGCCCTGCTTCGGGTCGAGGTACCGGGCCTGCAGGTACCCCGTCACCCCGGTGGGCGTGGGCGCGTCCGCCGTGCCGACGCCGACCGGGTAGGACACCGTCTGATCGCCGCGGGTGATGGTGAGGGTCTGCTTCGCGACCGACACGACCACGCGCGCATCGAGGGTGAGGCCCTTGGTGAGGAGGTCGGTGCGGATCCATCCGGCGGACTGCGCGGCCGCGGCGCCCTTCGTCTTCGACGGCAGGCTCACGCGCGCCGGCGTGAGCACGAGCGTCCAGGAGCCGGTCGTCTTGACGGGGACGACGGTGGTGGGTTCGCCGAGGAAGTCCTTCGCCTGCAGCCGTCCGACGGGCGTCTTCCGGTCCGTGCCGTAGAGGGGTGCGTCCGCGGTGATCGTCGCGGTCCGTGTGATCCCGGCGACGTCGGTGGCGGTGTACGGGACCAGGCCGGGGATGACGGCGTCGTACACCGCGGCGGGCAGCCTCGCCGTCGTGCTCGAGGCGGGCGCCCTGTACCCGTCGGCTGCAGCTGGCGTGACGGCGGCCGCGACGACCTCTCCCCCATCGGACGTGAGGACGACACCGGTCCCGATGGCGGCCGCGGCGACGAGGCCACCGGCGACGATCACGATCACGCGTCGACGTCGACGCGAGGTCCGTGCTGCGTGGCGGGCCGGTTCGGGTGTGGTCGGGGTAGTGCCGGTCATCGGATGCTCCTGGTGCGGGTCTGGCAGGGTGGTGGGAACGGCAGGGGCCGGGCCACGCGCATCGCGGCCCGGCCCCTGCTGATTCGGGTGGGTGTTAGCCGGCGACGACGGGGAGCGTCGTCTTCGGTGCCGGCGGGACGACCTTCTTCACCGCGGGCGGCGTGGTCGGCTTCGGCGGCTTCGGAGTGTCCGGCGTCTTCGGCTTCTCGGGAACGTCCGGCTTGACGACGTCGAAGAGCTCGTCCTGGCAGCCGGACGTGTCGATGAGCTTGCCCTTCACGAAGGTCTGCTCGACGAACCCGGAGTGGCCCTCGACGAGCGCACCGGTCAGCTGCGTCCAGTAGATCGAGTCCTTGTTCAGGCCCGGCTTGATCGCGACGGGGTTCAGGGACGGGCCGATCTGGTTCTCGGCCGAGCAGACGAGCGGCTTGCCGTGGGGCACCTGGTACTGCGTCACGACGACGGTGGTGTCCTTGGGCACGTACCCGTTGACGGTGATCTTGTCCCGCGCGGCCGTGCCGGCCTCGGGCTCGACGGGCGGGGTGGTGTGCACGTCGAAGTTCTCGACGGGTGTCCACTCGTTCGGGTCGTCGGCCGCGGCCTGCTGGAGCAGTTCCCCGGTGACGTGGTTCTTCATCTGGTGCATCCACCGGATGTGAGTGCCGTCGGGTGCCTTCCCGGCGAGGTCCGGGATCTCGAACACGATGTCGCCGGCCTTGGTGACGGTCTTCGTGGCCGTGTAGAGCTTCCGGTCGTCGACGAGGTACTGCGCGTCGTCCTTGGATGGCTTCGCTCCGGGCAGCAGGTACGCGGTGTTGACGATGTCGACCCCACCCACCGGGAACGCGTTCGCGGCGCCGGTGACCGTGACGATGTCGTTGGTGTCGGCGTAGGGGCTGGTGAGCTCCTGCGCCTTGGACGACATCTGCGGAACCAGACGGTCCTGTGGGTCCTCGGCGTTGAACTTCATCACCGTGGACTGGTTCGCGACACCGCCCGAAGACACCGTCGTCTGCTGCCCGGCCGTGGTGAACACGTGCAGCGCGGCCTTCGGCGCCGAACCGGTGGAGCCGGCGGTGAGCTCGCCGGAGACGGCGATCTTGTAACCGCCCTTCCCGGTGCCCGCCGGCGGCTTGCCGACGATGTCGAACGAGTCGCCCTTCTTGAACGTCCCCGTGATGCTCGAGGTGCCGGAGCTCTTGAAGACACCGTTCTTCAGCGTGATCGTGCCAGTGCCCGGCGTGACGGTCATGTCGTCGAGGAACAGCTTCCCGACGAAGTCGCTGGCCTTGTCGACCTGCAGCGTCGCGTGCACGGTCCCGGTGGCGGGCTTCTCGTCGGGCAGGCCGACCGTGTTCGCCTCGGCGAGGTACTGGTTGGTGAGGGCCTTGATCTGGTCCGTGTTCGCCCGGCCGCCCTGCGTGTTGACCTGCCAGTCGATCGCGGAGTCCAGGGTCGAGCCGGGGTTACCGAACTCGTGGACGGTGTTCGCCGGGTCGGCGAGGTACTTCACGGCCCAGTGCACGGCGGCTGCCTGGATGGCGCTGCCGCGGGTGTTGCCGTACTTGGTGACGATCGCGTTGATGCGGACCATCGTGAGGGGGCCGAGGCCGTTCACGGAGGTCTGGACGCCGTTGTCGACGCTGTTGCCGACGGGGAGATCCACGCCGGGCTGGATGCAATACACCTCAACACCGTTGACGTTCATCGACCCAATCCACGGGGTCGCATCCCCCGGGATGAAGTTGCCGAACCCGGTGCCCTGCACTGCGAGCGGGGTGATCGCCGCCGTGTTCGTGACCTTCGGCGCCGTCGTCGACGTCGCGGCCGTGGTCTTGGTGTTTGCGGCGACGAGAACCAAGCCCTTCTTCGGGTTCGCGCCGGGCATCTTCTTCGCCGCTTCCTTGGCGGCCTTGCCGGTGACGACGACCGCTCCCCCGGACTTCGCGTGCTGCGCCGCAGCATGCAGGGACCCGGACTCGACCGCGACGGCAGCCTGCGGGACGGCGACGAGGCCACCAGCAAGCAGAGCGGCACCAGCGGTGCACGCGGCCAGGGAGCCGATTCGACGCTGCACGGCTGGGCGGCCGCGCGTGTTCTGGATGGGCATGGAACTCCTTGGTGTTGGGGGCTCGCAGGAGTAACGCGGGCCCGTTGCACCAAAGAAGGCGGGGGCGCGCACCACCCTGGTGCGCACCCCCGCCTGGCAGGCTTCCTCGCTGGTCACGGCATCGGGAGGACGCCGAACATCCGGCCCTGGTAGGTCGAGACGGCGCGAGCGAGCGCAGGCCGCTCCCACACGGTCGCATCGCCGTCAAGGCAGAACGTCACGAACAACGACGTCTCGGGACGGTTCCGCGCACCCCAGGTCACGTTCGCGACCGAGCGGACCTGTCCGATCGTGAGCGCGGGGAACGCGGCCACGGCGGACTCGATGTCGCATTTGGTGTAGCTCTTGCGCTGGTACGGGTTCTGCGCGAGCCACACCACCAGACCCGTCACCGCAGCCTGGAGGGGTTCCGGGGTACGAGGCAGCAGGGTCTGCAGGGAGCGCACCACGATCGGGCTCGATTCCGCGACGACCCCGGACGCATCCTCGACGACAGCGACGTCGTGCTCCTCGAGGAGCGCACCCGCGCGGCCCGCGTCGGCGCGGAGCCATCCGAACCGGTCGTTGATCGCGTCGGTCCACAACCACGCCTCCGGATCACGGATCGTGCCATCAGCGATCTGCTGGAGCAGGCCGTGGCGAGGGTCCTGCAGCCGCGACCACAACGTGCTCGCCACGTCCTCAGCGTCCTGCGTCCACCCAAACTCACGACGTGCGTACCCGGCCAGCCGGGGCGCAAGGTCCTCCAGCAACAGCAGGTAGAGCGCTTCCTTCGCCCGCTTCGAACCGGGATCCGCCGTCAACTCGCTTGCGATCCTTACCAGGCGCTCCGCCAGGCGCTGTCTCGTAGCGATCACGCGGCGGTCCGGAGCATCGACTCAACGTGCTCGAGCTGTCGAAGAAGGCTCGATCGGACCGCGAGCATGTCCTCTTGTGCAGGCCCGACAACCTGCCACCGTTCCGAGGCCGCGGCGTTCGCCATCGCAGACACATCGTCCTCCGCCAGCGTCACGACGGCGACCGCACGCAGCAGCTCCGCTGCAGGTGGTGTTCGTTGGGCGGCCGGCGCGTCGGAGGCCGCGTTCGACGTAGTAGAGCTCTGCGCAAGATGGTGTCGCTGAGCGAGAGATGTTGTCACCGGTGCACTCCTCGTCTGCTGCGCGTATAAACATGCCTCATGCTTATATAGGGTGTCAAGCGTGCTGAGTAAGCTGTTGCGCGTGGCGCGGGGTGAGACGGGTAAGGCGAACGAGTTCTCGAGGCTCGTCGCTGCCGCGATTGATGCCGAACGACGTCGGCAGTCCGTTTCCGCTCCCGAGCTCGTGCGTCGGATCTCTTTAAGCGAGAGCTACTACTACAAGCGGATGCGCGGCGAGGCGCCGTTCAACACCAACGACATTCAGATCATCGCCGATGCGCTTGGGGTGGCTCCCGGCGAGCTACTGCGCACGGTCCTCGCGCCTGTCGAGGCTCGGACCGCTCCCCTGAACGTGACCGTCAGCCGAATCCGGCGCCTTGCGGCGGTCTGGTCGCCCGGGCATCCCGACCGCGACGTCGTGACAGATCTTTCTCGACACCTCGCTCGCGTCGTCGGAGGTGTTGACGTTGCGCAAGTCCTCTCTGGAGGCGACGAGGACACCGAGCTATCGGATGCAGCGATCACTGCGACAGCGGAGTTCTTCGAGGTGCCCGCGAACTACCTCCGGATCGAGAACCTCGCAGGAGACCTCGAGCGTCTCGACGCGCAGCTTGAAGTCGACTTAGCGCTGATCGAAGCCGGCGCCAGCCGCTTTGCTACTCGTGCGTCTTCAACGCTCGACGCCCCAGACCTTCGCCACGTTGCTGCCGCGATCCGCGGGGCGGGCGAGCATCAGTCGACTGACAATCCGTCCGCCAGAATGTGACGTAGAATCGGCCCATGTCGAGGGCTCACGCGGAAGTCGCTGTCGACACCGCTGCCACGGCAGCGATCGAGCAGCTCAATCTCCCTGCCGGATCACTTTCCTGGGCGACCATCCATCGCGCGTCGGAGACTCTGCTCGGGAAGCCGGTGAGAATCGTTCGCGTCGATAGCTTGGAAGCGAGCCGCGTGACGGGCCTCTGGATGGAAACTCCTCAGTACGGCCAGATCACCGACTGGACGGGCTCGCACCCGGTGTTCAAGACGTTCGTTCGCCTTCACGAGGTCGGCCATCTCGCATCAGGTCACGCGGGGTGTGGCGTCTCGCCCGAGCTGCTTGAAGCGCTCAGGGCTGTGCCGGGCGTCGACGAAGCAGAAACCATCCAGGCTCGGGTCTCAAGCGCAGGATCTCCGTTCGCGGCCGTTCTCGGAGGCCGTCCGACGGGCGTGGAAGATTTCAAGGAGGCAGTTGCTGAGGAAGTCGCGCGCCGGCTCATGCGCCGACTCCTGCGAGTGCCTGGCAGCGGCGTCTTCGAGTTCTTCCGATGATCTCCACGCTCGTCCTCCTCGCGGTGATCGGTCTCACCGTTGTCCGCTGGCGCCGTGTCACCGACTTCCGGTATCGCTACTCCTGGATGGCGTCGGTCGCTGCGATCATCGGCCTCGCGTGCCTCGGACTGCCATCGGTGTTCGGCTTCGAGCTCTCGCAACGGGATCTCGATTCGTGGCTTGGAGGGGTGAACGCCGTCTGGTGGCTGATGCACGCCGCGGCAACCACTGGGCTTTGGTTCATGCGGGATGCGACGCGCATTGCGTTCGGGAAAGGGCCTCGACCAGCCTGGATCTTGATCGTGCTGCTGGTTGCGCAGACCGGTCTCTTCGCGGCAATTCCTGATCACCATGCAGATGTCGCGACCTACGTCGACGCGACCTTGCAGTACTGGCAGTGTCTCGCGTGGCTCGTGGTCTACATGGGCGGTCTCCTGCTCATCGCGCTCGACGCCGGGCTCGCTCCCGCATCCCCGGGATCGCTCTTCGTGCGGACGATGCGGTTCGGGTACTTCGCCATCGCAACGTCATGTGTGGTCAACTTTGGTTACCTCCTCATCGGACATGTTGAGCACGAGCGAACAGCAGTGGGCGCCTTCCTCCTGAGCACCTTCAACGCGATCTTCTATCCGGCCTTGGCTCTCTTGGTTGCGCTCTTCATCACGTCGTACGTCGTTGCCTACGCTCCCCTCCTCCGTGTGCTTGGGGCAGTGCTCTCCAGCGCCAGTGATCGAAGGCCTCGTGTCATGCGATGGCTCCGCACCCCACAGCCTCATCTGGAGCTGTTCCCGCTCGTGGTCGTTGTCCGTGACGAACAGGCCGCCGGTCTGCGTGGAACGACGGGAATCGTCGCCCGCGCGGCGGACGTCGCGGAGGAGCGCCTTCAACTCAACGTGGCATTCGCATGAGGCGGCTGATCAACCGAGCTGCGGCTTCCCTCGCTCGTCGCGTCGTCGAACCGGCAGCGCGACGTGTGACGACCGTCCTCGACGTCGGCGACGACTACATCGTCCTGCCCCGGAGCGCAGAGACGGCAGCTCCCGGCGTCTACAGCCTGCGCTCTGGACCGACTTTCGGAACAAGCCGGCGCGTCGGTGAGCTTCTCCAAGCCGATTCGAAGCGCGTGACTCGAGCCTTCGACGGGCTCGAGAGACCCGCGCTCCACGCCGGCGACACAATCCAGTGGACCGGCCACGTCTTCTCGAGCCCCACCGAGCTCGGCATCCCCGTGACCGAGGTTGAAATCGGTCCGTACCCGGCATGGTTGTTCACCCCCGCGGGGAGCGATCGACATGCTTCGCTCTGGGTGATCCACGTGCACGGCATTCGAACGAGTCGTTCCGCAGTGCTGCGCGGTGTATCCGGAGCTGGCGCTCATCCTTCGCTCGTCGTCAGCTTCCACGGCGACGAAGAGCACCCAGGCGTCGCGCACCTCGGGCAAGAGGAATGGCGTGACGTGGACCACGCGATCGAGTACGCAACTGATCACGGCGCGTCCGGAGTGATCCTTGTCGGATGGTCCATGGGTGCGACCATCAGCCTCATACTCGCGAATCGTTCGTCGAGACGCGAGTCGATCAAGGGCCTCGTGCTTGTGTCCCCCGCCCTTGATTGGAACGAGACCATCCGTCAGGGCGTTCGCAAGGCCGGTTTACCCCCTTGGCTTGCCCGCCCAATGATCGATGCCTTGGTGGACGACGAGTGTGCCGCGCGGATCGGCCTGGATCGACGCCTTGAGCGCGAACTACTGGCTCCCGAACTCCCGAGCGGTGTTCCAGTCACCGTGCTTCATTCCCGTGGCGATGAGACGGCACCGTTCAGCTCCACCCTCGCGTGGTGCAACAGCCATCAGGCCCAAGCCGAGCTGATCGAGTTCGCCCCCGTTCCTCACAGTTGCGAGTGGAACTCCGAGCCTGATCGCTTCGACCAGGCTGTCAGCCAAGCGGTCGAGAGCGCATATACGCAGTTATAGCGTTCGTATAGACTATCTGCATGCTTTCTGGCTGCAAGGTGATCCCCGCGCTCGGGTCGGGTCAGTGCGCGCTCCCCGAGCTGACTCGCAGCGATTTCGCCCACGTTGGCCGACACGCCGCAGTGGAGCCTGTAACAGTTACAACCGCCCGCCATGATCGCCACATGGGACGAAAGTCAATGGGAGAACGAGAGCTGCTCGGCACTCGCCCTAACGATGAGCTGGCCAAGGCCGCGCGTCGTCGCGTGGCCGAACTCGAAATGGCGAGTATGAGCGACTACCTCGCTCTGCTCATCGCGCGCGACGTCGATCGTCTCGACATCGCTCCCCGACCGAAGGCAACCGACACGCGTCAGGAGTTGCCCATCTCAGCGTAAAACGACAGAACCCCCGCCGGAGCGGGGGCCGGGGCGAAGCCCCAAGTCATGTACTTCAGATCCTGTCAGGTCGCCAAACAGGTCAGGTTCTGAAGTTGAAAGGTGAGGAAGCCCGGTTGGAGCCGGGAGGCCTCTTCGTGCTCTTTGTTCTGGAAGGAACAGGGTCATCGTAACTGACGTTTCTGGTGTCCGCACCCAGGTGTTTTCCGGCGTGTCGCAGTTCGGCGACGTGTCGGATGATGCGTGGGCGTTGACGCGGGCGATCGCGCCCCGGCGGTACGTGAACCGCATGATCGCGGAGGCCGACGGGACGATCCGGTCGAACAGCTACCCGTCGAAGTTCCCGACCGCCGGGCACACTCCCCCGTCGACGCCGTGGACGATCGATCTCACCGACCTCGATGGGCGGTTCTGGTTCGCCGCGTTCGACCTCGACGCGAAGACGCCCGACGACTTCGACCAGGCGGCCGAGGACCTCGGCGTGCTTGTCCGGATCCTCCGCGACGCCCAGGTGCCGCACGTGGTTTGCCGTTCCAGCCCCACAGGCGGGTTCCACGTCTGGGTGCCCCTTGCCGGCGTCGACAAGGCGACGATGGTGCAGCTCGCCGGCGCCGCACGCGCTGTCCTGCCGTCTCTTGACCACGGGCTGCTCTGCAACGACCGCACGGGCGCCGTCCGCCCACCCCTGACCCCGCACGCACGAGGCGGCGCGTCCGAGGTGATGGTCGGCGCCGACGACGTCGACGTGCTTCGCACGCCGACCGTCACAGCTGGGGACCTGCTGCGCGTCACGGCGGCGTTCCGTGAACTCCGGCCGGCCGTGGATCCCGCAGACTCCTCCCCCACCGGCCCCGTCGACGCCCGTCACCGGGTCCACCGGTCGTTGCCGGCGTGGGGCGAGGCGCACATGGGAACCGTTGCCGGCGGCCGCGACCCCTCCCGCACCGGCTACCTGTGCCTGCTCGCCGCCGCGGTGTCGGGGTGGACCCTCGCCGACGTCGAGCACGCCGCGAAGACCGCACCCGGGATGGAGCACTACCGGACCCGGAACCGTCCCGCCGGCGGCCGTGAGCCCCGCACCGCGGCCGAGGCAGCCGCGCGCCTCGAGCGGCAGTGGGCGAAGGCGCAGGAGCGGGCGGTGCTGTACCGGTACGCGCCCGAGGAACGTCAACAACGCGACCTCACCCAGCTGACCGGCATCGTCGACGTCGTCGAGGCCATGCTGCAGGCGTTCACCGCCTCCCCCGGCCGCTGGACCCGCTCTGAGGCGGACCTGCACGACAGTACCGTCCTGACCTACCTCGCCTGGCTGTCTCTGCGCTCCGGCTCCCGCGACGTCGGCGCCGCACTCCGATCCGTGGCGATCGCTACCGGAATCCCTTCGAGCACGGTCGACCGCTCGCTTCGCCGCCTTCACGCAGCCGGATGGGTCATGCGTCGGCGCCAGGCAGACGGCCCCAACGCAGCCGTTTGGCGACTCACAGACCGGTTTTCCACACCCTCCGTACACGTCGGGCCACTTCACGATGTGACCGCCCGCCCCCCGGCCGTGCTCTTCGACGCGAGAGTCACCCTCCTAGACACTCTGGAAGACCGGCTCGATGCCGGACGACACGACGTTTTCACCCGCGCAGGATTGGGACCTACAGCCCGCCGCGTGTACGAGAGCTTGACCACCGACGAGAACGCACCGGAGGTCATCGCAGACCGTGCCGGACTCCCCCGCGGCCGCGCACGCGTAGCCCTCGCACGCATGCGTCGCTGGTCCCTCGCGATTGCAACACACACTGGCTGGCGCCGACGACTCCAGGACTTCCGCACACACGTGGCCAAGCAGCTCGGCGTCGACGGGACCCTGCAGCGCCGAGAACAGCAGTACCTCGACGAGCGCGACCTGTGGGCCTGGTGGCAGAACCACCTCATTCGCAAGGCTGGTCGTCGCGGCCGCGACCGAACCCCCTCCACGCAGGTCGTCATGTTCCGGTCCTTCGATGGCCACGGAGGTCCCGAAGCGTACCCCTCGTACCCGTCGACCTCCGACGGGCGTGGCGATCACATCACCGCGATGCGATACGTTCGACGAGGCATCCTCCAGGTTCTTCGGAACGCCGAGCTTGCAGCATGACTGCCCCTCCCCCACCGGCTCCGTGGGAACCAATCCGACGAGACAGCTTCACCACGGTATGTCTGATCGCCGTGGCTACATGAAGCGCAGCGCAGCGCTGTGGAGCGAGAGCGCGGGCGTTCTGGTGCACGACGTGTGTTCGCACGTCCGCACCGTCAGTCCGTGCACGGCTGTTGGGGAGCGAACACAACCAACTCTTGAAACCCTTACAAGCCAAACAAGCCAAACAAGCCTTGCAAGTATTGCGTTACTTGCAACACCTGCGTACGCTGGCAGTACGGCGTGGCGTTCCGCCACGAACGAAAGGCTTGCAACACTTGAAACTGTTGCGTTAAGGAGGGTGAGTCATGCCTCACATCACGTCGATCGCGAACAACAAAGGCGGCGTCGCGAAGACTGAAGTCACGTGCCAGCTTGCGGCGGCTCTGGCGCGGAAGGGTAAGCGTGTCCTCGTGGTCGACATGGACCCGCAGGCGAACGCCACGCGTCGTCTTGGGATCGAGTGGGACCCGGCTGACCCGATCCCAACGATGTCCGAGGTCATCGCTGCTGCACAGGACGGAGCGGGACAAGGAGCAGTCCTCGCATGTGGGTGGGACAGCGCTCTCGCGCCGGAAGGCGAGCGCATCGACGTACTCCCGTCCCGCTTCGACTTGATCAACCGCGAGTCAGAAGCTGGGGTGGTTGGCGCGGTACGACGGCTGACGAAGGCTCTTCATGGATGGGTGGATGAGTACGACGTGGTGCTGATCGACACTCGACCCGACCTCGGCCACCTGGTGCAGATGGCCCTGGCGGCGTCCGACACTGTCCTGATCCCGTGTGATCCGAACTACGACTCGATCGAAGCTGCGATCCGTGTCCGTGACTTCGTGGCGCGCCACTCGGCGGACCTGATGAACCCTGCCCTCGCGATCGCAGGGGTGGTCGTGACGCGTCGTCGGCTCACCGCCGAACACGATTTCCAGATCGAGGGACTCATGGCTGAGTTCGGTGACCTCGTCTGGAAGCTTGGGGGAGTGGTGCGGCTCGCGGACGGTTCGGATCTACTCAACCCCAACTTCATCCCCGAGTGGTCCCGATTCGCCGAGGCGGACGCAGCGGCAACATCGTTGAGCGCGTGGAGCGATCGCAACAGCCGGAAGACCCTCGCCCTGTACGACGCGCTTGCGGATCGCTACGACCAGGCGCTCCTCACCGCGGAGGCGGCAGCGTGAGCGCGCCAGCACGCCGTCGTCCGGGCGCCAGCAGCCCGATCTCGCTGACCCCGAAGGTCGAACCGGTGAACACCGGCACCGTCGCTGCACCGGAGACCGTGGCGACCGGGGGCACTCCGCCGGCGCCGGATTCGGTGACAACGCGTTCGATAGAAGTCCCACCGCGGGCACCGGACCGCGAGGTGCCTTCTACCGCGCCTGCGTCTGCGGACGATGACAGGACGGTGGCCGTTACAACCCTGCTGCGCCGCTCCTTGAAGTTGCAGGCGCAGACGGCCGTGCTGCGCACGCAGCAGGAGCCGGACGGGTATCGGTCCTTCGCACAGTTCGTCAACGCTGCCATCGAGCGCGAGCTTCAGCGGCTCGCGGCGGAGTACAACGATGGGGCTCCTTTCGAGCAAAACCCTGGCCCGTTCCGTACCGGCAGGCCATTCGCCGGCTGATCCCGTATGGGGCACCCTCGCCGGACTCATTATCGGACCGGTCATACGGTACTGGTCGACCCCGGCGTTCATGCAGGGTCGTGTTCAGCCGCTGCCGGTACCGGTAGGCGATCCCGGCCAGCTGTTTCGTTGTAGGGCGGGTTGGCGACGTCTAGGTGATGGGCTACAGCGTGCGTCCGGCGTTGGCGGTGAGCCAGGCGATGGGGTCGATCGGGGTGGCGCCGCCGGGCATGATTTGGAGGTGCAGGTGTGCGCCGGTGCTCGCTCCGGTGTTGCCGACGAGGCCGACGAGCTGCCCGACGGCGACGGTGTCGCCTGGTCGTAGCGGTGAGGAGCCGAAGATCATGTGTGCGTAGAGGGTGGAGACGAGGCGGCCGTCGATTTGGTGGTCGATGATGACGTACTGCCCGTACTCGGGGTGCGTTGTCGACACTCGGACGGTGCCGGCAGCGACCGCTCCGATGGGGGTGCCGGCGCCGGGGGTGAGGTCCGCGCCCTGGTGGATCGATGAGCAGGTCGCGCACGGGGCGCTTCGCGGACCGAACGGTGAACTGACGGTGATAGTTCCGGCGACAGGCCAGCGGATGTCGCCGGTTCCGGTGTTCACGATCGTGCCGCCCGTGGTCGTGGGAACGCTCTGTTTCATCGAGGCCGGCGCTGCCCCCGTTGACGCGGCCTGCGAGGCGGGTGCGGTCTTGGTGATGACGGGCTTCGGGGCCGGCTTGGTGATCGCGTACCCATCGCGGTCGACCGCGAGAGCCAGCCCGGACGCGGTGAAGCTCTGGCCGGCGGCGACGGGAGCGATCCCGGGCACGACGGCCGCTGGGCTGGTCGTCGCCTGCGCGGGAAGAGCCGCGGCAGCGGTGAACAGCGCCATCGCGGCCGCGGCGCCGGTGATGGGGACCGCGGCGAGAACGCGCGACCGCAGTGAGCGGGCCGGTGTTACGGGTACAGCCGCGACGGTCGGCAGTGGCCGCAGCGCCAGCCGGGCAGCGGCAGTGGTCGTCGTGGTTCGGGTGCGGCTGGCGGTCGGGACTGCGGCGGCGCGTTCGGCGGCGAGGGCTTCGCGGCGCGTTCGAGGTGCGGGAATCGTGGGGGTCTGGGGGTGCTGCTGAGGCACGGGCAGGCTCCAGGAGGGGTGGGCCGTCGGGCCGAAACGTGGGGTGCCCGAATGCGAGTCGAGCAGGAGGAGAAGGTGTGGCCGGTCGTGGGCCGCGGCAGGAAGGGGGGAGCCTGCCGGGACCCACGCCGGGGTTTTAGAGGGACGCGAGCATGTCCTGCATCTGGGTGATCTGCTCGGTCTGGCTGGACACGATCGACTTCGCCATCGCGACGGCGTCGGTGTTCTTGCCCTTGTCGACTTCGGTCTTGGCCATGTCGACGGCGCCCTTGTGGTGCTGGACCATCTGCTCGAGGTAGAGCTTCCCGGCGTCCTTCGCGGACGCCTTGTCGAGGTCGGTCATGTCGGAGTCGGACATCATCCCGGACATGGAGTGCCCCATCCCGGAGTGCTCCGACTCGACCGGCTCGCCCCAACCCTTGAGCCAACCGGTGAGCTGCTTAATCTCCGGGGACTGCTCGGCCTTGATCTGCTTCGCGAGGTCGATGACGCCGGTATCGACGCCCGAGCCCTTGGCGAGGAGCATGTCGCTCATCTCGACGGCCTGCTTGTGGTGCGGCAGCATCATCTGCGCGAACATCACGTCCTGGTCGTTGTGCGCCGATGCAGCCGCCGTCGATGAGGACGAGGAGCCCGTGTCGGAGCCGGTGTTGCTGGTGGAGCAGCCGGCGAGGGTGAGGCCGAGGGTCAGTGCGGCAGCGATCGCGAGCGTACGCGTGGTGGTGGTGTGCATGATCTTTCCGTTCCCGTGAATGCGTCAGGTGTTCCGGCCAGGCGGACGCCTCCCGGATCTGGGCATGCGGAGGCCACCCATCGGGGGTGGGATCCCGCTGGGGGCGGATCAGATGCGGATGATCTGCAACGCCGTCAGTGACGGCGGTCTCGGTGCCGCGATGCGGCGCGGCAGCCGGTCAGCCAGCGCGAGCAGCCGCGCGAGCAGGGCGAGGATGCCGCCGGTCCGTGCACGCAGCAGCGCCCACGTGAACAGCACGATCGTCAGCGCGCACGCCATCCCCATCAACGAGCACATCAGCGCACACAGGCCACTGTCGCAGCCCGCGTCGGTGAGGACCGTCAGCACCGCAGTCGCAGGAGCTACGTGCTCGCCGTGACCGGCGGCCGCGACGTGGCCGTGCTCGGCGGTGATCGCGGGAGTCGCCATCGAGTGCTCGTGGCCGGCGGTGTGCCCGGCCATCGTATGCATCAGGACCGTGAACCCGACCAGCAGCAGCAACGCCAGCGTCGCCGTTGCCTGCAACAGCAGCCGGCGACGCGGTGAGGTGGTGGTGGTGAGCATCAGTCTTTCGAGCAGACGGGTGGAGTGAGCGCTTCTATGGTGCGGTACCCGCGCGGGCGGCGGCAACCTGGTGTCCGGATTCACACCGAACCCGCCGCGACCGGCCGAACCGGGAACATCGCGCGGAGTTTCGCGTTACAACGCATGGTACCCCCTAGGGGTATATGTGAACTGTTGGCGTCGACCGCGCCAGATCGGAGCAGCATGGACACGCACGACCACCACCAGATGAGCGGACACGAGCACGCCGGCCACAGCGGCGGGCACGGGACGACGACGTGGTCGATGGCTGCGCAAGCGACGCTGCACTGCCTCACTGGCTGCGCAATCGGTGAAGTCCTCGGCATGGTCATCGGCACCGCCGCCGGCTTCCACAACGCCGGCACGATCGTCCTGTCGATCGTCCTGGCGTTCATCTTCGGCTATGCCCTCACCATGCGCGGCGTCATCAAGTCGGGTCTGGGCCTCGGCGCTGCGTTCAAGGTCGCTCTCGCCGCGGACACCGTGTCGATCGCGGTCATGGAGCTGATCGACAACACCGTCATCGTTGCGATCCCCGGCGCGATGGACGCGCAGCTCAGTGACTGGCTGTTCTGGGCGGCGCTGCTGTTCTCCCTCGCGATCGCGTTTGTGGTCACCACGCCCGTGAACCGGTGGATGATTAGCCGAGGCCTCGGGCACGCCGTCGTCCACGGCCACCACTGACCGGTCCGCTAGGGCGTGTTGATCAAGAAGGTGCGGGGTGGCCAGCCGCCGCGAGTTGCGCGGGAGAATGGGCGTGTGAAGATCCAGGTGCTGCATATCGAGGATTGCCCGAATTGGCAGGAGGCGGGCGATCGAGTACGGCTGGTGCTCGACTCGATCGGACGGGGCGATGTTCCGGTGGAGTTCGTGTTGATCCGCACCGAGGCTGAGGCGGTGAGCTCTGGTTTCGCGGGCTCGCCCACGATTCTTCTGGACGGTCAGGACTTGTTCCCGTCCCAGGGGAACACTGCCGACTTGGCGTGCAGGGTCTATCTGACCGAGCGCGGCTTTGCGGGTGCGCCGACGGTGGGACAGCTTGAGCGCACGCTGCAGGAGCGCGAAGCGCTCGGCGGAGATCGGTCTTGATCCAGATCAGCGCCGCGGCGAGGCTGACGGCGGCTCGGTAGTTGCGGGCGAGTTTGTCCGAGCGCATCGCGATGCCGCGCCACTGCTTGAGACGGTTGAAGCAGCGTTCTACGACGTTGCGTCCCTTGTAGCGTTCCTTCTGCTTGTCGCCGAAAGCGATCGACCGGCCCGGCTTCTTGCGGCGGTGCGCGATCTGGTCGTCCCGCTCGGGGATGGTCGCCGCGATCCTCCGGTCGCGGAGCCAGGCGCGGTTCGCCCTTGAGGGGTACCCCTTGTCGGCGAGCACCCGGTCGGGGCGGGTGCGGGGGCGGCCCTTCCCGTCGCGGGGAACGCGGATGTTCTCCAGCACCGCGCTCATCATCGTGGTGTCGTTGATGTTCCCGGCGGTGATCATCATGCTCAGCGGCCGGCCGCGGCCGTCGCAGACCAGGTGCAGTTTGGTCGTCAGCCCGCCGCGGGAGCGTCCGATCCCGTGATCAGGCGGCTCGGACCACGGATTCTTGTGATTCGGCACAGCCCCCTGTGTCCCGGGCGAGGGTCGCGCCGTGCTGATGCACGCGCGCGATCGTGGAGTCGATCGAGACGACCCAGTCGATTTCCCCAGCGGCGTCGGCCTGCTTCTGCACCTCGGTGAGCAGCTTCTGCCAGGTGCCGTCCCCGGCCCACCGGTTGAACCGCTTGTAGATCGAGTTCCACTTCCCGAACCGTTCCGGAACGTCACACCACGGCGCACCGGTCCGGTACTTCCACGCCATCCCCTCGATAGCGAGCCGGTGATCCGTCCACGGCCGCGACCGACCGGTCACCGTCGGCATCAACGGCTCCATCACGGCCCACACCTCGTCAGAGATCTCCTGTCGCGTCACCGTTCAAGACTCACCCACCGAGGAGCGGAACCTCTTGATCAAAACGCCCTAGTCAACTCGATCGCGGCGTGCGGTCAGGCGTGTGAGTGTTCGTGCGCGGGGTGGTCGTGGCCGCCGTCGTCGGGTGCGCCCTTCATCATCCGTAGCATCGACCAGGAGCCGCTGCGGATGAATACGATCAGCAGGACCGCGGCGATCAGCAGGAACACGATGTTGAGCCAGGTGGTGTAGTTCCAGCTGATAGAGGTCGCCACGATGCTCAGGTGCCGGTTCGTAGGGATCAGGCCCAGCGGGGTGAACAGCAGCTCGACGGCGTAGCCGGCGAGCACCATCGCCCCGTAGAAGATCCCGGTGATCCGGAGGGCTGCCTTCCAGCCGTAGTACTTCCGGTAGATGACGATGATCGGGATGATGATCAGGTCCGCGAAGATGAAGCTGATCACGCCGCCGAAGCTGATCCCGCCGTTCCACAGCACCGCGGCGAGGGGCACGTTCCCGACGGAGCAGACGAAGCTCACCATCGCGAGCAGTGGTCCGATGATCGGGTCGATGATGAACGCCAGCGTGGGGTTCCCTTCGAGGAACACCGCTTGGAGCCACGCTTTCGGGACCCACGCGTCGAACGCGCCGGCGATGAGCAGGCCGATGATGATGTCGCGGAGCACGGACGCCCAGTCCATGACGAAGTACTGCGAAACACTCGTCAGCCCGGGCCGCGAGAACAGTCGCCGCCAGAACCCCTGGTCGCCCTGCACGGACATGTCCATGGCCGCATGCCCCTCCATAGACCCGGCGAGACCCTTGTCGGCCTGCTCGCGGGCGGCGTCGAGGATCTTTCCGCGCATCCAGAGCCGGAAGCCGAGGGCGATGAGGATGATCATGATCGGGCCGCCGACGAACTCCGCGACGGTGAACTGCCACCCCATCACGAACGCGAGGATCAGCCCGAGCTCGACGACGAGGTTCGTCGACGCGACCTCGAACGCCATCGCGGACGACAGGCTCGCGCCCTTCCGGAACAGGGCACGCGCGAGCGCGACTGCGGCGTAGGAGCACGACGATGACAGCGCGCCGAGCCCGGTCGCGACGCTGATCGCGCGTGGCGAGTCGTCGCGCATCAGCTTGGTGATCTGGTCAGTCCGGACGACGGCCTGGATGATGCCGGACAGGGTGAAGCCGAGCACGAGGGGCCAGAGGATCTCCCACCCCATCGAGCCAGCCGCAGCCAACGCGTCACCAATCGCCTGCAGCACGAACACCGCTACCTCCTCCATCGGTGTTCGAGCTTGCTCCGCCGCAAGGAAGTGGGTGTCACAGCAAGCATGTGAGGTCACACACGATAAGCCCGGGCCACTGTCTCAATAGACGGTCGGCTACCGGTCGTCTGCGCCGGTGAACGCCCGGGGTCAGTACAGGGTGGCCTTCCACGCCTCGAGCCAGGGGATGACGTCGCGCAGGTCTTGCGTGTCAACGGCAGTGGACGCGGCCGCCCGGGCGGCGGCGCCGGCGTTCAGAGCGAGTGATGCCGGCAGGGCGTCGAACAGTGGCAGGTCTGACCGACTATCGCCGATGGCGCAGCAGTGATCGATCGAGACACCGTGCTCCACCGCGAATTGGAGGGCGCGGTCTCGCTTGTCGTACTCATTGAAGTGTTCCGCCACGGTGCCGTCGTAGTCATTCCCGACGACGCGCACTCGCGGGCCACCGTTCGCGGTGAGGCCGTGACGGTTCGCAATCGCTTCCGCGACGGGCTGCCAAGCCAGCGACGCAAGGACCGGCTCGACGTCGTGCTCGACGCACCAGGCAACGACAGCGTCGATCCCAGCAATCAGTGGAAGCTCTTCGAGCCATGCGGCAACGGTTGACGTCGGAGTTCCGCGCCATCCCTCAGCGTCGATGACGCTGACTTCCTCGTTCGTCAGCTCGCCCTCGGCGTACCGCTGCTCCGCGGCGTCGAGCGCACGAGCGTGTCCGAAGCGCTTGGCGAGGAAGCTGCTGCTCGACATGGACGGGACCAACGTGCCATCGATATCGAAGAAGGCGATCCCCCGCGTACCCATGCTCGGATCGTAGTCAGGCGCACACAGCTTCCACTGTCCCGATAGCCGATCGACCGCTGAGACGTCTGTCACTAATCGTCGTGGGAACCACCGTCAGCGCGGCTCAGCGTGCGGAAACGATGCCAGCACACGAACGCACCTCCGAAGAGCAGGGCCGCGACCAAGATGAGAAAGCCCAAGGCGGAGTTGCCGTTTGCTGCGCCGCTGCTGGCGCGCGTCACGCCGATGATTATGAGCGCGATCCCGACCACCGGACAGAGCACGGTTCCTACCGCTGCCTGAAGGCGCAGGACCTGCCTCGTCGCCTTCTCACCACGGCCCATAGCTGGACATTAGTCCTGTCTCGGTAGCCGATTGGCTATCGGGACTGCTGAGCGCTATCGAGGAATGCCATGACGGCGGGCCCCGGGTGGCCGGTCCAGATTGCGCGCAGCGATCGGATCAGTGGCGGGCCGAGCAGCGGTGCCCGGACGAGGGCACCGTCGGAGAGGTCGCTGCCGACGGTGCGGAGACTCATCACCGCGGGCGCGATGCCCGCCCGCGCGTTGGCGCGGATGATGCCCGTCGTCTCCAGCACCGCCGCTGGGACGACCAGGCGGAGCCCAGCACGGTCGAGCCACGCCTCGACCGTGGCGCGGGTGCCGGACCCTTCCTCTCGGAGTAGCAGCGGCGTCTCCGCGAGGTCATCCGCGGTGATGCCCGACGCGCTTGCCCACGGATGGTGCGGAGCGACGACGACGACGAGTTCGTCTTCGTCGACCACCAGCGAGGACAGGTCAGGTGGCGCAGCAGGGGTCTCCGTGAATCCGAGATCGGCAGCGCCGGAGCGAACGAGGTCGATCACGGCGGCGGAGTTCCCCGCGATCAGGCGCACCGACGCATCCGGCGCGATAGCCCGGTGGGCGAGCAACCATCCGGGCAGCAGCAGCTCGGCGATCGTCTGCGACGCTGCGACCACGAGGGATCCCGCGGGTTCTCGAAGCGCGGCGACTCCTGCTTCGAGCCGCCGGGAGGCCTCCAACACCGGGACGGCCAGGCCGAGCACCACTCGGCCTGCGTCGGTCAGCGCGGTCCCTGATGCCGTCCGGTGCGCCAGCGGCTGGCCGATTGCCTGTTCCGCGGCACGCAAGCGCGCTGACACCGCCTGCTGTGTCACCCCCAACACGTCGGCCGCTCGGGTCAACGAACCGGTCTCCGCGACGCGGACGAGGACCTCGAGGGTGTCGAGGTCCAGAGTCCGGTCCGTCAGCCGCCGCAGTGCCACAAGCAACCATTGTGCCCTGCCAACGAGTTCGCCGTTCCAGAACCACGGGGCACACGCGCACGCTGGGTGCATGTCCGCTCACCTCGCCCACGCACCCGCGACGTCCGAGCATGGTGTGCGCGATCGGCGGTTGTTCCGGGAGTTGGAGCGGCCTGGTCTGATCGTGTCGAATCTGACCCCGAACTGGTTCGCGTCGATCATGGGCACCGGGATCGTCGCCGTCGCGGCCGCATCGCTGCCGCTGCAGTTCCCCGGTGTCCGGACGGCGGCGACGATCGTGTGGGCGATCGCGGCGGCTCTCCTGGTCGCCCTCACCATCGCGACGGCCCTGCACTGGGTCCGCTACCGGAGCACCGCAGCGAAGCACCACCTCAACCCGGTCATCTCCCACTTCTACGGGGCACCGCCGATGGCGTTCCTCACCGTCGGCGCCGGCACGATCCTCCTCGGTAAGGATTGGATCGGCCTTCCCGCCGCCGTCACCGTCGACTGGGTCCTCTGGAGCATCGGTACCGTCGGCGGACTGTTCACGGCGGTCCTGGTGCCGTACCTGGCGTTCACCCGTCACGAGAACACGCCCGATTCCGCGTTTGGCGGTTGGCTGATGCCGATCGTCCCGCCGATGGTGTCCGCCTCCACCGGCGCGCTCCTGCTGCCGTACGCGCCCGCCGGGCAGGCGCGGGAGACACTGCTGTGGTCCTGCTACGGCTTCTTCGGCCTCAGCCTCATCACGTCCCTGGTCGTGATCACACTGATCTGGAACCGGCTCGCGCAGCACAAGGTCGGCGCCGCAGGCATGGTCCCGACTTTGTGGATCGTGCTCGGACCGGTCGGGCAGTCGATCACCGCAGTGAACCTCCTCGCCTCAAACGCCCCCACCGTCGTCGACGCCTCCACCGCCCACGCACTGCTGGTCGTGGCGTTGGTGTACGGGTTCGCGATGCTCGGCTTCGCGCTGCTGTGGACCGTCATCGCCCTTGCCATCACCATCCGGACCGCCCGCGAGCACCTGCCGTTCAGCCTGACGTGGTGGTCGTTCACGTTCCCCGTCGGTACCTGCGTCACCGGCCTGAACGGCCTGGCCCTGCACTCCGGACTCACTGTCGTCGCCGCGCTCGCAGTCGTCTACTACGCCGGCCTCGTCGCCGCATGGATCACCGTCGCCGTCCGCACCTTCCACGGCTCCGTCATCCGCGGCACACTCCTCGCACCACCCAAGACAGCGTGACGACCCTGGCGCGGATCAGCCTTGCGACCAGCCATAGGGCGTTACCAGGATCCATGACCGCGTCTCGGTAGCCGATCAATCATCGGTACGGGGCACGTTGCCAGCGCCCTAGAGTGCCGTTGTGGATGAGCGAGCAGCACCGAGGCGGCGCACCTCACGCCGGGGCCGCACGCTCGCGCTCGGAGCGACCGGTGCCGCCCTGCTCGTCCTCGCACTCATCTGCGCCTACGGAGGCGACCTGCACCAAGGCGTCGGTGTCGCCGCTTGCCAATCGCGACAAGCGCCAGACGGCTTCCCTCCGGAGGGCATTCGGACAGCCCACAGGACGCTCGTCCCGCTCGGCACCGCGTGCGAGTTCGAGTCTCAGTCCGGTCGGTCGGTCCTGTCTCCGGAAACCGACTGGCAAGCAACCTGGATCGCAGCCGGAGGCTCCGTGCTCCTTGCCGGCGCGGTCACTCTCACAGCGTCACGACGTCCACGTGAGACCGATAAACAGAACGTCCGATAGCCGGTCGTTTCCCGCACGCGTTCGCGACCTCGGGGGAGGAGATCGAGGATCCAGCAAACGCCTAGGTTGGGGATTCTCAACAGCCTGTCCCGCGAAACTGCCCGGCGAAGGTACGGCTGACAGTACAGTTGCCGGCATGCTGATCGGATACGCCCGCGTCTCGACCTCCGGACAGGATCTCGCGGCGCAGCGCGACGGCCTGCATGCCCTTGGAGTTGCCGATCAGGACATCCACGTCGACCACGGCATGTCCGGGACTACTCGAGAACGACCCGGCCTCCGGTCGGCGCTCGCCTCCGTCCGAGCCGGTGACACTCTCGTCGTCACGAAGCTCGATCGCCTCGCCCGATCGCTTCGCGACGCCACTGATATCGCCGACGAGCTCACAAAGAAGGGCGTCGCCCTCAACCTCGGGGGATCGGTGTACGACCCCACCGATCCCGTCGGTCGACTCCTCTTCAACGTCCTCGGCATGGTTGCCGAGTTCGAGGCTGACCTTATCCGGGCCCGGACCCGCGAGGGCATGGCGATCGCGAAGGCCGCCGGCAAGCTGCGTGGTGGCAAGCCGAAGCTCAACAAGGCGCAGGAGAAGCACCTCGTCGAGCTACACCGCGCCGGTACCCACACCACCAGTGACCTCGCCGAGCTGTTCGGAGTCGCGCGCGCGACCGTCTACCGGGCCGTTCACCGCGCTGATCCGAAGTGAGGAGCGCCCCGGTTCTCGGGTAGCCATCGGCTATCGGACAGTGTCTCGCCTCCTGTGCGATCCTGCTGGTGTGCGCTACCGGCTGATGAATGAATACAGCGTCGATTGGCCGCTGTGGCACGACGACGGTCTTTGCGACGCTGGCACGCCGTCGTTCTCGGCCCGACTTGAGCGTGAGATTCTCGAATGGGCTCGCGACTTCAACGAGAACTACGGCATCGAAACGGGCTGGCCGACTGAAGCGGCTGCGCGCTCCCACGAACGCCAAGGACGTCGTCTGCTGCTGCTCGCCGAACGAGAGCTGCCGGAGGGAGACGACGTGGTGCTCGGCTACTGGGAGACCAACAAGCGCAAGGGGTTGTAGACCCCAGAGCCGTCCGGTCAAGCATCGAGCATCGGACAGGAACGACGCTCGGTGCGGGCAAGCGTCCAGCTGGTCTCAGGCGCTAGCTTCGAACGGTGGGCGAGATCCTGGACGTGTCAGAGGTCATCGCCCTGCTGCGGCCGATGTTCCGCGTCATGCTCACGACCCCCGAACTCGCAACGCTCACGGTGGAGATCGTGTCGATCAACGACGTCACCGGATCAGCGCTGGACGGGGACGACCTCGTCGAGCAGAACAGTGCCGTGGTCCGCTGGCGCATCCTGCGCGAACGCGGTTGGTCCGGCGGCTTGTGGGTCGAGGACGGCCCTGACGCCCTCGTTCGCAATGTGCAGAGCGATCTCCAAGACTTCATTGCGGAGAGCGAATTCGGGTGGGGTCAGCTCAGAGGGCCTCGCGACCTACCGTGATCTCGACCTCATCGTCACGGTGGAGCCGACAGCGCGTCCGGTAAGCAATCGCCTATCGGACATCGCACGTCGGGGACGCTGCTGGTGAGGCTACTTGTTCAGCTGCAGCAGGGTGCCTCGAATGGTGGCGGTGTGGGCGGGGAGGTAGATCGTGATGTCGTCGATGTGGACGACCTTGAGCTCGTCCTTCGCGCCAGCGAGTGCTGTGGCGAGGTCGGGGTTGGTGGGGATGCCGTCGCTTCGGCCGATGATGATCGCGTCGTACGGGCCTGGGCCTTCGATCTTGGCGTTGTCGCGGAAGTACGGATTGAGGATTGCCGTGTTGACGTCGGCGGTGAAAACGTCGCCGTCGCGTCCGATGCTGGCCAGGTACGCGGGGACACGGCCGATGCTGGTTCGTTCGTAGTGCCAAGTTGTCAGGGATAAGCGGGCGGAGACGAGCAGGACGCTGAGTAGGACGACGATGCCGACGGTGGTACCGAACCACCGTTCTCGCAGCAGCGTGCGGACGCCGATTGCGGCGAGGACCACGACGAACCAGATCCAGGCGTAGTAGTAGAACCCGAGGGCGACGTTGGAGATGCCGAGGTAGAACACCAGCAGTCCTGCGAGGCCGACTGTGAGGAAGACGACGAGGCGGCCGGGCCGGTTGACGAACGCGGCGAGTACCGACACTGTCAGCGCGAGGGCGACGAGCTTGCCGACGCCTTGCAGTGCGAACCAGAGGCCTGCCCACCAGGGTGGGAACTGGTAGGTGTGACCGGCGACGTCGACGATGTGTCCGGCGGCGTCGTGCTCGGCCTGGAACTGGAGCATGTACGTGATCGCGTCCACGATCCCGACGGGTGCGTACACGAGCGCGAACACGACGGTGAATGCCGCGATGAAGATGCCGCCTCCGATGAGCAGCTGCTGCCACCGCCGCCAGAGGATCGGCAGGATCAGAAACGCGGGCAGAACCCACACGGTTGATACTTTCGAGGTGACGGAGAGCGCCATCAGGGCGCCGGCTGCTGCGATCCACCACCACCGTTCGGTGCGGATCCACTGCCAGGCGCATGCGAGCGCGGCGATCATGAACAGCACCATGACGGGGTCGAGGAGCGCGTACCGGTCGATCCGGTTCCCGCCGTCGTCGAGGCCGCGGGGCAGCAGCATCCACATCCCGGCAGCCAAGGTTGCTGTCCACCAGCCGAATTCGGTCCGGAACCAGAAGAACGTGATCGCAGCGCCGAGGACGACGGCGATACCGGAGACGAGGCGGGCGTGCTCGAACTCGTGGCCGAGGAGCACCTGTGCGAGCCCGAAGAGGTACTTCGCCGTCGGGGGGTGCTCGAGGTTCGAGGTGAAGATGCCGTGGACGTACTCGAAGCCGGCCTTGGCGTAGAGGCCCTCATCGACGTTCGCGTTCGGGGCGCCGATCTTCCACAGCGACTGGTAGATCCCCCAGATGAACACCAATGCCAGCGCGATGAACCGGACGCTGCGCGTCTCGATGAGTCGACGGACGGGGAAGGCGGCTCGGCGTTCGGGGGCGCTGGCGTGGCTCATGACCGCGTCAGTCTACTGACGGCCCTCCGTTCGCTGTCGTCGGGTACTGGCGGTGAGAACGTAGGCTTGGCCGCTGGATGCCGCCGCGACGTCCCCGACGTCGGCCCGCTGCAGCGATCGTTGCAGCGTCGATGGCCGACACGTCAGATGAGAGCCGAACGACCACCCCGATGAACCGCCCGACCCGAGTCCGCACCGACATCCAGGGACTGCGCGCTCTTGCCGTGCTCCTCGTTATCGCGGACCACCTCTTCCACGTCCCGTCAGGTGGCTACATCGGCGTCGACGTGTTCTTCGTGATCAGCGGGTTCCTCATCACCGGGCAGCTTCTGCGCGACGTCGAGCGGTTTGGTCGGATCCGGTTTCGCCGGTTCTGGTTGCACCGTGTACGACGGATCTTGCCTGCCGCGGTCCTGACGGTCGCCGCGACGGTAATCGCGAGTGCGCTTGCCTTCGGGCCGACCCGGTTCCGCAGCGTCGTGGCGGACGCGTTCTGGTCCGTGCTGTCGGTGGGGAACTGGCACTTCGCCGCGATCGGTACCAACTACTCGCAAGCCGATGGGCCGGTTTCGCCGTTGCAGCATTTTTGGTCGCTCGGCGTCGAGGAACAGTTCTACGTCGTCTGGCCCGTCCTGATCGCCGTGGTCCTCATCCTCTTCCGTCGACGTTTCTCCACCGCCATCGTGGTCGCCCTGGCGGTGGTGATGGCGGGATCGTTCGTGTTCGCTGTCGCGCAGACGGTGGCGACACCGACGGTGGCGTACTTCTCCACGGTGACGCGCGCGTGGGAGCTCGCTCTCGGTGCGGGGATCGCGATCGGCGCACCGCGGTTGCAGGCGCTGCCTCCGCTGGCTCGGACGATCGGCGCGTGGGCTGGGTTAGCACTGATCGCAGTCGCTGCGATCGTGTTCACCGCTGCGACGCCGTTCCCGGGGCCGTGGGCGGCGCTGCCGGTCATCGGGGCGGGGCTGATCATCGCGTCTGGGACTGGCGGAGATGCTGCCGGGCTTTGGCCGTTGACGAACCGCGTGGCTGGGTGGGTTGGTGACCGGTCGTATTCGCTGTACTTGTGGCACTACCCGGCCGTGGTAGTTCTTGCGGCGCTGCTGCCGGCGGGCTCGTGGCGATACCTTGCCGCGGTTCTGCTTGTGACGGCGGTTTGCACCGTGCTCTCGTACCGGTTCGTCGAAGAGCCGATCCGGCGGTGGCGCGCACCGGACGGGTCTCGGTCTGGGCGTCGGCTCCGTCGTCGCGCGACGACGTCGGCCGCGGCTGTCCTGGCGGCGGTGATCGTTGCCGGCGTCAGCGTCGCTGCGGTCCGCCCGGAAGCACCCGTCACCGTCCCGACGATGGCCGCGTCCTCGGACGCGTCGGCGGATCTCTCCGCGCAGCTCTCCGCCGCGGTCACCGCCACAACCTGGCCGAAGCAGCTGACACCCACCATCGACGCCGCAGCCGACGATGCGTCTCCAGCGATGACGGACACTGCCTGTTTCAACCCGACGGATCTCACCAACGACGATGCCTGCACGACGGGATCCGGGACGAAGACTGCGATGGTCACTGGCGACTCCATCGCGATGGCGTGGGAACCAGCGGTCCGCTCCGCACTCGGTGACGGGTGGCGCGTCCACGCGATGGGGTTCTCGAACTGCCCCCTCATCGCCGCGGACATCACCTACGCTGCTTCACCATCGCAGAGCGATACGTGCAACACGAACCGGCAGGCGCGCATCGCGCAGATCGAGCGGATCCACCCGGACCTGCTGGTGGTTTCCGACCTTGAGCTGGGCATCACCCGCCTCGCGGACGATGCGTCCGGGCAGCAAGCCATTCAGGAGTGGACGGCCGGCCGGGAGCAGATCATCCGGACCCTCAGATCACATGTGGGCCGGATCGTTGTGCTCAGCTCCAACCCGGTCGGCCCGTCGCTCAGTTGCGCCGATGCCGGCGCACCACCTCGAGCGTGCGCATCGTCGGTCTCGGGTGCGTGGAAAGCGAAAGCCGCCGCGGACAAAGCCGCCTCGAATGCGACTGGAGCAACCTACATCGACGGGTCGAGGTGGTTCTGCACGGCGGATGGCATCTGCCCAGCGTTCGTCAACGGGATCCTCGTCCGCTGGGACGCGGGCCACATGACGCAGACCTACGCCCGCTACATCGCACCATTGCTGCGTCCAGAACTCCTGCCGTAACGCCGCTCTGACCGTCCACAGTCGACGTCCACCGGCTGATCGGGCGCGTCACAGCTGTCACGAACGCAGCACCCGACCCGCAGCCGATCCAGCCCGCGGCTGGGGCGGTCCGGTTCAGCGCGGCTCGGTGTTGGCGTGGTCGGCGACCGCGTGCGCGTTCGCGCGCACGGACGGCAGCCGTCGGTGGTCCTTGACCAGGGAGCGCGCTTCGCGCAGCCGCCGGTCGATGCCCCACTTCGTGACGAGCGTCAGGCTCTCGCGGACGATGTTGCCGCTCATCTTCGAGACGCCGAACTCGCGCTCGGTGAAGGTGATGGGCGTCTCGACGACGCGCAGGCCCGCCTCGAGGGCACGCCAGCAGAGGTCCACCTGGAAGCAGTACCCCTTCGACGCGACACCGGCGAGGTCGATGCGCTCGAACGCCCGGGAGGTGAACACCCGGAAGCCGCCGGTCGCGTCGCGCACGGCGATGCCGAGGG